>Ga0208147_1000010_pt1 | contig 55704 bp, 90 predicted proteins | sample DEB3_08_DNA_FD_184520 | JGI IMG/M metagenome (GOLD analysis project Ga0208147, IMG submission 184520) | Aqueous microbial communities from the Delaware River and Bay under freshwater to marine salinity gradient to study organic matter... | ecosystem: Environmental > Aquatic > Marine > Coastal ... | reverse complement strand
TGTATTTGTCGCGTTTTTGTGTCACTATAATCCGTGACTTCCCGCGTTTTTGTCCTTTTGTTTCCTTCCTACCTCGGAGCCTACCATGTCAAGAACCGCCCCGTTCCATGCTGCCGCCGCCATCTATTCAGAAGGCGACTTCATCTATCTCCAGCTCCGCGCCACAAAAGGCTACACGCAAGAGCTGTCATTCCCCGCAACACCCGGCGGAATGGCAGCGCTTATGCGAGTCCTGCGTGAACGTGAGATGGCTGGCGCGCTCACCCCCCACCGCATCGCAGGCCCGACCATGCCGATCCAGTATGTCGTGGACTCTTGGAATAAATCTGCGCCAAACGCCGCAGACAAATTGTCCCGCGCAAAGGAGCGCGCCGACAAGGAACGCTTCGCCGCAAAATCTACGAAGGAGAAAATCGCCGATCTATCTGCACTCTTCGACAACCCGGACTTTGACTTTTGACGCTTTGCGTTAAACCCACCTGATACTCACTACAGTATGGCCTTAACCCTTAAACTGCTAAACGCGCCGTAGGCGCAAGGAGCCTAGCATGACCCTTTCCCAAATCTTCTCAAAGCTCAACGTCCTCAACGCTGAAGTCGCGCTTTGCCGTAACAACTACCGATTCTCCGACGACTCGGAGCGGTGGGGCTGCTCGATCACGCTTGACCACGAAGGCACGGAGATCAAAGTCCGCGCCAATGCGGCGGACGGAGACGAGGCGCTCATCAACGCCTTCCGCAAACTTGACGACCTTCTCTCCGCTGGCCAAGTCGTGCGCGCCCTTAACCTTCCTCTTCTTTCCTCTCCCGTTGTGGACGAATCGACGGTGCCGTTCAGTGCATCTTAACACCCAATCCTACATGCAAAAGGTGAGCGCCATGTGCGCTCGCCCAGCACTTTCAGACCCGCAAGACCGCGAGGCTTTTCTTCGCCGCCTTGTGGCTTATTGGACTCGCCAACTCAACCTTCACACTCGCGGCAAGTCGATCGCCTTCACCCCGCTCGAAGTGGACGAAATACTTGACGAACTTGAACACGAAATCAGGAAACTCCGCGATGGCAACAGATCAGAGTAACGTCCCTCCGCATATCAAGCGTGACGTGCAAAAACTCGCCTACGACAGAACTCACGACGTTATCAATAACATCGGAGACGTGTTTGGGCGCGACACGGACATCCTCGCGCTTTCATCCGCTGCGGCCATGAACGCATCTTTTCTTATGCTTTACTGCGCGACCCGCATCAAACACGGAGACACTTTTGAACCGAACGACCTGCTTCGCATCTGGCAAGAAGCAATGCAGACGGAATTTCTCCACATGAAACGAGGCTTTGATTTAGCGCAGGACGTTTCCACAGACGATCTTGAAAGGAAAAAGAATGGACACTGAAACACCAAGGGCGATGCAATTAACCCTCGCGCTTAATATGCTGCGCGATCTATTCCCAGACCAACCAGTCATGGTGATCGTCGTGTTCGAGGCAGACGATGGGTATGAAGTTTGTTCAGGTGGAAATATGGAGCTTGAGCAGCAAAAAAGATTTTTGTGCGAACTGGTCAACTCGAAAACATCAATCATTACCAGCCCGACACTTAACTAGGAGCAAAATCATGCCGTCACATTCCGCCCCCCTCGTTGGAATGCACTTCCGCCCACCGGCCAAGGCGATACTGCAATCGCTTCCGTCCGCCTACCCGCTGGAACTCCGGCCCGAACCGACAAATCCTTACGACGCGAACGCGATTGCGGTCTGGTTCGATGCGAAGCACCTTTCGGACGACTCGATGGAGGAACTCCGCCACACCCTTCCGGGCATGGGCTCCGACATCGACGACCTTTGCATCACACGATACTGGCACATCGGCTACATGGCTCGCGACGAAGCGGCGAAGCACCAGCACGCAATCGCCAACATCATAGAAGGACATAACGAAGATGCCACAGTCTCCGGGGAAGGTTTCATTTGGCTCGGTTATCCCGCCACGCTCGGGTTTGACGGTGCCGGGAAGCCCCTCGTCGCCTTTAACATTTAAGATCGTGCGAGGCGCGAAGCCGCCTGTTAAATGCAAATACCCGTTTCAATCCATGCAACTCGGAGACGCTTTTTATGTTCCCTGCGCCTATGATCTTCGCGGAAATGTTTCTACGCAAATCCATAACGCTGCTCGACGCTTTCGTGAAAAGCATAAGGCAGGTTTCAAAATCTCAATCCAATCCGTAATGTATAAAGGCGCTTTCGCCATCGCAGTTTTTCGCAAGGGCTAATGCCCCCCTCCCTAACAGCAGAAAGGTTTGTGGCGTGAAACCAACCCCAGAACAGGCCGCCATCATCGCAGCCGCAACGCAGCCCCAAAGCCTCATGGTCAACGCCCTCGCAGGCACCGGCAAGACCACAACCCTCACCATGCTGGCCAAGGCCCTTCCGCCTGAACCGGCGCTCGCTCTCGCGTTCAACAAAAAGATCAAAGAGGAACTCGAGAAGCGTTTTCCCAAAAACTTCACAGTGATGACCATGAACGGTCTCGGCCATCGCGCTTGGTCGTTCACGATTAACAAGAAGAAAATGCTGATCGACACAAACAAAATCGGGAGATTGACGAGCGCGGCGTTACAGGCGTTCCCCGACTCCCGCCCGCAATGGGGCTCGATCAAAACGATGGTCGCCATGGCGATGCAGCGCGGACTTGTGCCGTCGCATTTCCAGCACGCGAAGTCACTTTTGCCTGACGCCCCGGCGACGTGGGAGCAAATCGACTATGAACTCGACAGCCAGCTTTCCGCGAACGAACGCAAACTTGCGCGGCACATCTTGATCGAGTCGATTGAGGAAGGGCTCAAGGGGTGCATCTCGTTTGACGACCAGATTTATCTGCCGATCGTGTTTTCGGGGGCGTTCCCGCGTTTCCCGCTCGTGCTTGTGGACGAAGCGCAAGACCTTTCGCCGCTTAACCATGAGATGCTTCGCAAATGCGCGGCAGGCAAACTTATCGTCGTGGGCGATCCGCGCCAAGCTATCTACGCTTTTCGCGGGGCAGATCATAACAGCATGACCAACCTCAAAGCCCTCAAAAAAGAATGGATCGAACTTCCGCTTAACACGACCTTCCGCTGCCCGCAGGCTATTGTCGAACGGCAGCACGCTCATGCCCCGCAATACCGCGCAGCCGAAAGCAACCCAGAAGGATCAATCAACATCTTCCCGGCAGGCGAAGAGTGGACATGGCAGAAAGTCGAAGCACTTTCGACAGGCGAGATCGCCATTCTCTGCCGCAACAACGCGCCGCTTTTAAGCATGGCGTTCAAATTGCTGCGTCAAGGAGTCGGCGTCAACATGATGGGGAGAGACATTGGACGGGGGCTTTCGTCGCTTTGCCGCAAATTGTCTCCAGACGACAAACTCGCCATCGAACCGTTCTCGCATAAACTCGCGGAATGGTTTGAGACGGAACGGACGAAAGCGGAGGTGAATGAGGACGCAAGCAAGATCGACTCAGTGACGGACAAGTTTGAGTGCATCATGGCAGTCATCACGCATCGTGAACCAAAAACGGTTAGGGTGCTGATGAATGAACTCGAAAACCTTTTCGCCAAGGACTCCGGCATCGTAACCCTTGCAACCGGCCATAAAGCGAAGGGGCTCGAATGGGACACCGTGCTGCATCTCGATCCGTGGCGCATCCCGTCCAAATGGGCGAAAAAGGATGACGAGATCAGGCAGGAGAACAACCTAAAATACGTGCTCGAAACGCGAACAAAGCACACACTCATCCTCGCAAACCTAAAGGATTTTTCGTGATGGCAAAACACTTCCTTGCTCCCGAACGTCCTCGCATATCAGGACTTCCGGCGTTCGCGCCGGAAAGCAACCCCGGAGGCTTGTCGATCATTCCGGGGCTTTACTGCAGCCCTTCGAGCGATACCACGATTGAGGTCTCCGGGTTTTTTTCGTCCGGCCCCAACCGATCGACCCGAAAGGTCATCACCATCCACGCCTCTGACTTCGCAGCCTTTTGGACGCGCTGGTTGGCTGACCCGGAAGGCGTGGCCGAAAAGGAATTTGGCTGGGTGCCGCTTGCGGCCACTCCCACAAAATCACCCGTCGCCACCACGCTTGACCTTGACGAACTTCTCGGAGACTTTTGACATGACTCGATTTGCACCTATCGCCCTTTGCTTCTGCGTCGGCCTGTGCGATGGCTACACCACGTTTTATGGACCGCAAGGGCAACTGGCTGGATCGGCAAATTCCATCGCAGGCTATACGCAATACTACGGCCCCCAAGGCCAACTCGTCGGATCGTCAAACAGCATCGGGAATTACACCACCTATTATAATTCCGAAGGCGGTTTGGCAGGTTCCTCAAACGGCATCGGAGGAGACGAATGACTGACGACCTTATCAAAGCTCTGCAAAAAGAATTACGCGAAGCAGACGCCCGCATCGCTGAACTTGAAAATCTCCTCAAACCTTTTGCTCGCTTAAACGCAAATTGGTTTGGCGATAAAATGCCACTCCAACCCAAGCAAATCCTGTTCGAACCTCTGCCGGTCCTCTACGCTTCAAAATACTTTTCGGAGCAAAAACATGAAGATTGAAAAGGTCTGCCGATACGTGCCGATTGTGCAAGGAGTCAAAAGCAACGGCGCGCAAGCGGGCAGCACGATGCGGCAAATGCTTCTTTCCATCCCGCGAGTGCGCTTTCTTGAAGGAGGCGACAATGACTTTTACGACAAATTCAAATCACCCGACGAGGACCCTGCAATCGAGAGCCCGTCCTACACGACGGCATGGTGCAACGCGGTCAAAACGCTGCCTATCACCGACCGGGAACTTATCGTGGAGCGCATGATTAACGACGGATCGACGCAACAACAGGTCGCAGATCATCTTGGTATTCTGCGCGGGTCTGTGGCAAACTTAATTAACCGCGTTCGCGTAAAACGCGCTTACCAGTCTCTCAAAAAATAACAGGTGCCTCATGGATCACACCAACACCTATCCCGACCTCGTGAATGTCGAGGACTGGCTCAATGCTTCCGGTTATACTGGCGAAGCTGGAGCGTGTCATCAGGCGATGAGTTTAATTCGCAAGCAGGAGAAGCGCATCGCGGAGTTGGAAGCAGCGCTGGACAATGTTCTTACCGGCGGAAACCACCTTGCGTTACTTATAGGTTCTGACCACCCGTTGCATACGGCTTCGCATGAAGAAGCGATGGCTCATTATGGCGCTGGCGACCAATACGAAATTTGGTGCTGCTGGCGCACGATGATGAATGCAGGGCCAGTTCTCGCCGCCCGCGCCGCTTATCTGGGAGATAAGAATGATAGTATCTAAAGACGAGTTGAAGTGGACGGTGAACTACCAAGCCGCCCGTATTGCGGAGTTGTCCGAAGCAATCGGCCTTTTGACAACGCTGAAACCTGACATGGAAATTGACGCTAATAACCCAGTTAGCATGGCGACACAAATTGTGGCGCATGTAGACGCCCGCTTCAAAGAGTTAAAAGCAGCGCTTCGTCCGTTCGCAGAACACATTGCTGAAGCAGAATGGGAACAATACAACGACAACACGCGGGTTGCTGTGCGTCTTGCCGACCTTCGCGCTGCCCGCGCCGCCCTGCAAAATAAAGAAGCTGACTACGTTTGGGATGGCGATAAATGGGTATATGCGCCGTGGAATAAGGGGGAGGAAAATGGATAACGAGCAATATTTAGACTTGATGGCGTCTGTAGCCTTACAAGGTCTTTTAGCTGGCCCTGAAACGTCCGGTCTTGGTTGGGATAATATTGCCGAGTGCGCTTACTATATGGCTGACAAAATGTGGGAAGAACGCGAGAAACGCCGTGCCGCTTTGGAGAAGAAATAATGCTCTACATAATGTCGTTTTTGTTTGCCGTAGCTGGTGCCATAGATGGTCATTATAGAGGAGTTGATGCGATTTCAACTAACGCCGACTTCATCATTGGCGCTATTTTCTATTCAACTGCTTGCATCGTGGAGGAATTAGAGAAATGACTGACGACCTAATCGCACGGCTGCGCAACTACACTGGCGACTATACTGGCGACTATGTTGCGGGCTTACGCCTAGAAGAAGCCGCCGACGCATTAGAAGCGAGAGGAAAACGGATTGACGAACTGGAAAGTCGGCTAATCGACAAAGAAGCCCAAATCGCTGAACTTGAAGCGGTGCTGAAACCGTTTGCTAAACACGCGGTATGGGTAGCGGATCATAGAAATGATGATGAGGCTTGGGAGTTAAAAGTCCGCGTTCGCGACCTCCGCGCCGCCCGCGCCGTTTTAGGAGAGAAGGAATGAATGACGATTTAATCGCACGGCTGCGCAAATACAGCAAAAGACTGTTGCCATGCACACATGAAGCCGCCGACGCATTAAAGGCGCAGGCGCGACGGATTGCGGAGTTAGAAGCGCGTCTCAATTACATTGAAAACTATATTGAAGGACGCATACGCGGACATATCGCCATCGCAGATGAAGCTGGAACAAGCGCATCAGGAAAGAAACAGCGTGTTCGGGCGTCAGAGGCATCAGAGATATTAGGAATTATCCGCAAGGAAAATGCCTTGGCTAAGGGAGGTAAAAATGTCGCTATTTCCTGAATATGTCTCACCAATGTTTGCCACCCTAAAAGAGACAAGCCTGCAAAGCGTAAAGATTGCAAAAGAAAATGAGAATTTACGCGCCGCATTGCGCAGACGCCGTCACCCGAATGGCGACAGCCGTCATTGAGCCTTTCTTTACCCTAACTGGAAAAACCAATCAACTTTTTTGATTGGTTGCCGCAAAACACATAAAAAAGTAGGATAGAGACATGGCCGACGAGACAGTAGAATCACTCAAGTGGAGCGTTAGGCAACGCCTTGAGTTCATTGACTTTCGACTGTTTTGGGAGGGCCGAGTGAGCCGCCCGGACATCGCGAAGGTCTTCGGGATTTCGGTCCAGCAGGCGTCGGGCGACGTGCAGCTCTATCAGCAGCTTGCCCCGGGCAACATGGATTATGACGTCGCGCTGAAACGCTACATACGGCTTCCGTCGTTCGAACCGGTCTTCATAATCAACAGCGCCGATCGGCAACTGCTCAGAATGGTCGCGCTCAAGAATGGTTGGATGAGCAAGGATGAGACGTGGTTCGACGGCCTGCCGCCGTACGAGGTCGTGTCGCTGCCGAGACGCACGACCGATCCGTTGATTTTGCTCGCCGTGCTGGACGCGATCCGCCTCAAACAGGAGATCGAGGTCGAGTATCAGTCGATGACCGGGACGCCGCATGGCGTAAGAAAGATCGCTCCACACGCCCTCTCACACAGTGCAGGCCGCTGGTACATCCGAGCATGGTCTCGCGACCACAACGACTTCCGCGACTATCAGCTAAGCCGCATCAAAAGAATTCTGAGTTCAAACGAGGTTAATATCGACCTGTCGTTGGACTACGAGTGGAATCACTTGATAGATCTTGTCATAGCGCCAAATCCTGCACTAAGTCCCGCAAAGCAGGAAGCCGTTGCAGCCGAATATAACATGATAGACAACGAACTAATCATGCCAATTCGGCTAAGCTTAGCATTTTATCTTATCAACGAGCACAATCTGGACGTGGAACCGGGCAAACTTGAACCGGAGAAGCAGCAAATTGTTCTGACGAACAAGGAGCAGGTCAAACAAGCCAAAGATACTACGAGAGAGATGGCGCGACAGGCCCTTGCGCGCGCGCAACGCTCGAACAGCCAGCCATGACGATCTCGTCTCTGGTCTTGTTCGGTAGCAGAGCGCGGGAAGATAACGACTTACGCAACTGTCAAAGATTACTTGACGGTTCCCGCGCCGCCCGCTCCGCTTTGGAGAAGGAATGATTATCGTGGCGCATGTGTGGTGCCGTTGGGGGCTAACGGCCATTAAGCAATCTCGTTGCACGAGAGATTGTTCAATGAATTGACCTACTGCACATCGTAACTCGACCCTTGCGGGCCACGACCTCCGCGCCGCTTTGCAAAAAGGAGAGTGAAATGTCATGGGTTCTAATCATCTGGTTCGCCGGTGCAAGCAGCGCCGTCACAACGCACGAGTTTCTTTCTCAAGAAGCCTGCGAAAATGCGGGAAAAACTGTGAGCGCAAAAGCGGGTCTAGGATATAAGATCGACTACGCCTGTGTTCCAAAGGAGTTGTTCCATGGCCTTCGACCCTAAAGAATGGCGAGAAGCTAATCGAGAAAAGCAAAGACTGTATTCCGCGCGGTATCGTCTCCGCAAAAAGGGGTGCGATCTTCCGCCGGAAATTCAAGCAGAACTTGAGGAACTTAAGGCAAAAAAGAAGGCTGAGAGTTTGGAGCGTCTGCGTGAAGCAAAGCGCCGCTGGAACCGTGAACATAAAGAAGAGCGAGCCGCCCGTCGTAGGGAGAAATACAACAGTGATCCAGAATGGCGCGCACATAAACTTGCGATTGCGAAAGCTAATCGTGACAAACACAGAGTCGTTCTTACTGAAGAACAAAAAGCAAAGCGACTTCAGCAAAAACGCGAAGCACAAGTCAAAGCAACTCGAGCGTCAGCTGCAAAGGCCGCACAGCGTCGTGCGGAAATGGGGCCACCCCCAGACGCGAAGCGTCCTGCACCCAAGCCCAATGTTTTAACGGACGCCCAAAAGGCAGCGCCGAAGTGGAAACTCAAAAAGCCCGGAAGGCTGATCGCGCTTTGCGGCTGGAATGGATGGTAGCGCGGCACAACCATAAGGTTAGGACCCTCGGCTATTGCGTATCGTGTGGCCCTAACTTTTTCGCCCAGCGAGCGACTTTTTCGTTGCAATGGGTCAAAGGTGATGGCATTGTTTTTAGGCAAGGGGGCGAATGCCCTTTAATTGGCGCAACGCGCCCTCTAAGGAACCGATCATGTCAAAACGAGCTTTGAAGCTGCCGCACAACGTCACAGTCCACGTCGATCAGCCCTATGCTGAAGGTCATAAGCTGACCGCCCTTGAGGCCGAAAAGCTGAACCACGTTCTTGCGGACAATATTCGCACTTCGATCATTGCCAAGCTGAAGCGTCTCGCGGACGAAGGCACCATCGACTCTGAGGCTGCGTCGGCTGAGTTCCAGGCTTTTGCGGATGCTTACGAATTTTCTTCGCGCACTCCGAAAGCGTCTGCCGATCCGATTGCGAAAGAGGCGACGAAGATTGCCAAGGAGCAGGTTTTCGCTGCTATCCGCCGCAAGGGCGGAAATCCCTCGGACTATTCCGCAGAGCAGATCGCGGAGTATGTCGGCAAGGTGCTGCAGCATAAGCCGGAAATCCGTGAGGAAGCTGCTCGCCGCATCGACTCGTCCCGTAAGATGGCTGGCGATTTGCTGTCCGATCTTTTCGACGAGGCTGCCTAATGCCATTCGGGCATCCCAGATGATACAAACTCTGGGATGCCTGTCAGGAAAGCGGGGTTTTCGTTTCCTCCCTTCCCCGCTGTCCGTCAGCCAGACGATGGACCTCTGAAACTTCTGGCGAGCGGGGGGTCTGCCCCCGCTTTCTTTTTGCAAAGGCTGTCGCCGCGATGAGTAAAGAAGCAGAAATCCTCTATGAAGCCTACCATTCGGAGTTTGGCATCGAGGTTGAGCTGCTTGGCAATTACCAAGTTTCTTTGCAGCGCCTTTACGCTGCGCGCAGAAAAGACCCTGATCTTGATATTCTACAAATCTCCCGATCCCCGACCTCCCCGACTCATATTTGGATATTGAAAACCGACAAACCCTCTCCGCAACCAAGCAGCACGGCTGCACCCTTGAAGGAAAACCCAAGAGGCGAAGGCCCGCTTTACAGCCTAGCCGACTTATTAGGAGACGACTAGAATGGCCGCGCGCCTCGATGACGAAACGACAAAGGTGCATCTCCACCTTTATTCAAAAGACCTTGAAAAAATTGATCAGTATTTCTGCAGAGCAGGGCTTCGCACGGTCGGAAGATCAAAAGCGATAAGATTGATCGTTCACGCATACGTTCAGCATATGGAGCGGAAAGCTAATGCAAAACCAGTCCCCTTCGACCAATCCATCACAGACCTCATCGGAGAGTGAGACGCACGGCGATATTCTTGAAGAAGCGTCTCCCGCGAGTCTTGATGAATTAATAAACCGCTTTCCGCAGGTTTCAGACGCGGAGGCTGACCGGATTATTGATTATTTGAGGGCGCAACGGGAAAAGTTCGCGCAGCAAGAAGCGGCCCCGAAAGTCAAAAAAGCCCCGCGTAAAAAAGGCCCGATCATTTCCGCAGATGAACTTCTTTCCGATATTCTAGGTGACTGATATGACGAAGGACGAACTTGAGCAACTCGTGCAGGACATTCGGCAACAGGCGTCAACGTGGCTTGGAGATGAAGCAAGTGAAAAGATTGAGCGGTTAATCGCACATACCATGTTTCTTCGAGGGCACCACGACAATCTCCAGCAAATGCTGCTTAACGGTTATCGCATGGTCCAAGTAGGTTCTGATCCACGCAAATAGACAGGGACTCCCCATGTCAGATCAAGTCAACAATTCCCTTTCACTTACATCCCCGCGTTTTCAATTTGCGTGGGACTCGACCTCCATCGGAGCGTTCAAGACGTGTCCGCGCTATTACCAACTCAGCATTTTGGAAGGATGGCAACCGAGAGAAATCTCCGTCCATCTTACATTCGGACTTCATTTTCACTCCGCGCTTGAGCGCTATGACCATCTGCGGTTTGGCGGGATGGGATATGACGAGGCGCTGCGGGAAGTCGTGCGATATGTGTTGACAATCACTTGGGACGAGCGAAAAAATCGCCCTTGGATTTCAGATGACCCAAACAAAAACCGCATGACGCTTTTGCGGAGCGTGGTCTGGTATTTAGATCAGTTCAAAGATGATCCGATCGAAACGGTGCGGCTTGCGAATGGCAAACCCGCTGTCGAACTTTCGTTCCGGTTTGACTCAGGATATTCGAGCAGCAAGGGCGAAAGCATTTTGTTGTGCGGGCATCTCGATCGCCTCGCCACGCTCAACGACAAGGCGTTTGTGCTGGACCGCAAAACCACAAAGTCCACAATCAACCAGTCGTTTTTCGATAAGTTTACGCCTGATAATCAGATGTCGCTTTACGCGATTGCAGGTAAGATCGTTTACAACGTGCAGATCGAAGGGATCATTGTTGATGGCGCGCAGATCGCGCAGACCTTCACGCGCTTTTTGAGAGGCGTCGTGCCGAGGACTGAAAGTGGGCTCGAAGAATGGTATTACGATCTTGGGCAGTATATCGCAATGGCGGAATTGTTTGCGGCGCAAAACTACTGGCCGATGAATGATAAGTCTTGCGGCATGTATGGCGGCTGTCCTTTCCGCAAAATCTGTGGCCTTCCGCCGACCGTTCGCCACGAATGGCTGCGCGCCGACTTCACAAAGCGCATCTGGGACCCGCTCAAAGTTCGTGGTGACATATGAGCGTTCACATCGTCCGTCACTCAGACGATGGTTACATCATCACAGTCTTTGATCGCAAAACCCAAGAATGGATCGCAGTCGCCACCACACCTTCACGCCTTTTGGCTGAACAAATCGCAAAAGCAATTCAACGGAGCGCAACATGAAATTCATAATTTTTGAGCCAGACTACGGCTCCCCTTATCATATCCTTATTCGACAGAAGGACGACAGCTATCATTTGTTTGCCTCATGCGAAACGAAAGCGCAGGCAGAAATTATACACACCGCATTAAATCATGCGGAGCAGACTTTAGGCTCGAAGAAGGACAAAAAGTAATGCCAGCCCTAAAAGATCATCATTCGTCAGACACGACGAAATTATTGTTTGTAGGCGATAGCGGTGCGGGAAAGACCGGAGCCCTCGCCTCTCTTGCGGCGGCTGGATACAAGGTTCGCATTCTTGACCTCGACAACGGCGTGGATGTGCTGCGGGACCTTTTGACGTGCGGCAAATACGCGAAGGACGCCATTGCGAACGTGGAGTATATGACCATTACCGAGCCAATGAAAAACGTCGGCGGAAAATTGATCCCGGCAAAGGCGAGCGTTTGGCAGCGCACCACATCCATGCTGGGTGAATGGAAAGACGGCGACACGTCGCTTGGCCCAATCACGACATGGGATGGCAAAACAGTTCTCGTCATTGACTCCCTCACGATGCTTTCGGACGCAGCGCTTTCCTACATCCTCGCCATGAATGGGAGACTTGGGCAACATCCTCACCAAAGCGACTGGGGCCTCGCGCAAGTCCTTGTCGAAAACCTTTTACGTATGCTCTACGATGAGTCTGTGAAGTGCAACGTGATAATCAACTGCCACATCAAACCGATGGGGGACGAAAGTGGCCCGGAGCGTTACTATCCTAACACCTTGGGAAAAGCGTTACCTCCGAAAGTCGGACGTTATTTCAACACCGTATTGCTCGCGCAGAGTTCAGGTCGTGGCGCGTCCCTCAAACGCCAGATCTTCACGACATCCCAAGGCACGATCGAGTGCAAAAATACAGCGCCGTCCAAAGTTCAGCCGTCATACCCGTTAGAAAGCGGTTTGGCGGATTACTTTGCGGCAGTCCGAAATTAACGCGAATGCGTTAATGCTCGCCCCTCACGGGGCATATCCTGATGGAGTATAAAATGGCTGTTAATTTTCGTGATCTTCTCGCTGTAAATCTTGATGAAGTCAAAGCACCTCTGGCTCTTCCCGAAGGAACTTACCACGGCAACATTGCTTCATTCGAATACGGAGACAACAACAAAAACAAAACTCCCTACGTCCGCTTTTCGATCAAGTTTCATTCTGCGAGCGATGACGTGGACCCGAAGGATCTGGCGGACATTGATCTGTCGGCTCGTAAGATGTCCACGGACTTCTATCTCACCCCGGACGCGCGTTTTCGTTTGAAGGACTTTCTGGAGTCCCTTGGTCTGAAAACGGCTGGTTCGACGTTCGACGAGCTGATCCCGGAGGCGGTCGGGCAGAGCGTGATTGCGTATGTGACGCAGCGCTTTAACCCGGAGCGCCCGGATGATCCGCCGCGCAACAACATCAAGAGCGTGAAGGGCGAGTAACAATAACGGGGGAGGCAGGAGCCTTTTGCCTCCCCCACCTTGCAACTGACAGGAATTGAAAATGGAAATCTCGCTTAATGCTATTTGGATCGACCGTGCAAGCCGTCAGCGCAAGGAGATCGTGATTGACGATTTGCTCGAAAGCATTCCGAGACGCGGAGTTCTTGTGCCGATTATCGTCACGAGCGAGCAAGGCCCGAATGGCCAGCCTTTCAAACTAATCGCAGGCGAACGGCGTTACACGGCGTCGCGGCAGTTAAAACTTGAATCAATTCCCGCGCGCCTGCTGGACGATCTTTCGCCAACCGAGCAGCGGGTGGTTGAACTCGAAGAAAATCTTCGCCGGAAGGATTTGGGCTGGCAGGACCAGTGTTTGGCGATGGCGAGCGTGCATGAAATTTTGTCGCAAGCTGGCGGCCCGGACTGGGGCTATAACAATACGGCGGAAAATCTTGGGTTCAGCCCTTCGTGGGTGAATAGGTGCTGCCGGATCGCCAAGGAACTCCATCGAGATAACGTGCGGCACATGGAGTCTGCGACGCGGGCTTACAATTTTCTAACTCGTGAGGATGAACGGGTCGCGTCGGACGCCATAAGCAACCTATTGCATACGGCCACGGCGGCGGCTTCTGAGGCGATTGAAAGTGCGTCGGGTGGTAACCCCCTAGACGACCTTTTGAACGCATCCACGGCCCCGGAAAAGGGCGGCACGGGGGCATCCACAACCGCATTTCAATCCGCACGCCAAGCACCCCTCATAACACCCGCCGACCAGTCTATTCTCCATCAATCTTTTCTTGACTGGGCTCCAACTTACACCGGCGAACCGTTCAACCTTATCCACTGCGACTTTCCTTACGGCGTGAATGTTTTCGGTGGAGCGTGGTCTGGGAAACTTACAACTCCGGGGTATAACGACTCCCCAGACATTTATACCGACCTGATTAAATGTCTGTGTGAAAATCTCGATCGCGTGATGGCGCACTCCGGGCATTTGGTTTTCTGGCTTTCCGGCGACATCAAAATTCAGGCCCGGACGCTCCAGATGTTTGCGGAACTTGCGCCGACGCTGGCGTTCAACAACTTCCCGCTCGTCTGGCTGAAAAGCGACAACGTGGGAATTGTGCCGGACCCGAAACGCGAACCTAGACGCATTTACGAAACCGCGCTGATTGCAAGTCGTGAGGATCGTTTGCTGGTTCGCCCCGTGGCCAACGCAATCGCAGCGCAAACGAACAAGGAGCATCACCCCCACACCAAACCTGAACCAGTGCTAAAGCACTTTCTGCAGATGTTTGTGGATAGCAACACAAGATTTCTCGATCCGACATGCGGTGGTGGGTCATCGCTGCGGGCCGCAGAAGCCCTCGGGGCAGAGTATGTGCTCGGCCTTGAGATTGACGATGAATACGTAACAAACGCGAGACGAGCCCTCACTCAGTCGCGTGTGATGCGGAAAGCATCGGCGTTAAAAAAGGAGCAAGCGAATGACGGATGAAAGTTTAGCTGACCGCATAAACATCCACGACCTTTACGAAACCATCGCTGATCGCAAACAGGAGCCATTTATGATCCCAGCGCCCCCATCTTCCAATCCGCAAAGCAGTGTCATCGCTGACGCGATTGCCCGCGCCGAACATTTGTTCGCAATGAAAAATGCAGAATACGGCGACTCCGGCGACATCCTCGCAAACTTTCGGAGACTGGCCGATCAGCAAGGCGTTCCGATGTCAACTGCGTGGTTCTTTCTCGCAGGCAAACACATCGACACGATCTCGCAATACATCAGAGACGTTCGTGAAAACAAGGCTCGTGCAAGAACGCAGCCTGTTTCTGAACGCATCGACGACCTTGTGGTTTACAGCTTGTTGTTGCTGGCGATTGTGGCAGAGGAAAACCGCTAATGCTAACGCGCACTCATGGCGAAAAGATCGTTCGTAAATCTTTCCTTCCAACCGAAAAGGCTGAAGTGAGAGAAGCGAAACGCCAAGCCGCTGAGTTGATCGACTTCACATGGGACTTCATTCCAGACAACATTGACACAATTAGCGATGAAGAAACCCGCCTCCTCTCAAAAGCGATCGAATGCTTTGAAGAAGGCTGCATGTGGTTGGTCAAAGGTTTAACTGTAGAGAAGCAGTAATATGCACAACGCAGCGCCAGCATTCGCCCACGCAAGCGGACCACGAGACGCCAAAATCGCAATCGTGGGAGAAGCGTGGGGCGAGCAGGAAGCACTCATCGGGAAGCCGTTTCAAGGTTACAGCGGGCAAGAACTTACCCGCATGTTGCAAGAAGCTGGGTTGTCTCGTCGTGATTGCTTTTTGACAAACGTGCTGGCGCTGCGCCCACCAAACAATGATCTGCAAGCCTTGTGCGTCAAGAAAGCAGAATGCGGAGAGGATTATCCCCATCCGCATCTTGGCAAGGTCGGGCAATACCTGGCCCCTCAATACCTGTCAGAATTGGAGCGTTTGCGAAATGAATTGGAAATCGTGCGCCCTAATCTCACTATCGCTCTGGGTGCTACAGCTTGCTGGGCTTTGCTTGGCACTAACGGCATTGGAAGTTTACGCGGGACAGTGGCGACAGGAACTCTTGCTGGCGGCAAAGTCCTACCGACCTACCACCCTTCGGCAGTCTTACGTAATTGGGCGTGGCGTCCAATCGCTCTCGCGGATTTGATTAAAGCGAAACGTGAAAGCGCATACCCAGAGATCAAACGACCGCGCCGCTACATTCTGGTGAACCCTACGATTGCGGAATGCCATGACTGGATCGCCAAGCATATACGCGCCGAAACCGCTTGTGACATCGAAACGAAATACGGCATGATCGAGATGGTGGGGTTCAGCGCGGACGCGGAAAACGCAATGGTCGTTCCGTTCTGGGACAAAGCGAAAGGTGGAAATTATTGGCCATCCCCTCGCATAGAGCGTGACGCACGAAATGTTGTGCGTTCGATTCTGGAAAACCCCAACATCGTGAAAATATTCCAGAACGGGCTTTATGACTTGCAATATCTAATGAAAGAAGGTTATCGTCCTCGTTCGTGCCTTCAAGATACCATGCTCTATCACCATGCCCTTTATCCAGAAATGCAAAAGGGGCTGGGCTTTTTAGGCAGCATCTATACTTCCGAGCCTGCGTGGAAAACCATGCGCGGGAAAAAGATCACGGAGATGAAGAAGGATGACTGAATGCAATCACGCAAACATTCCTTTTTCGAGGCCCTGTTAAACACAGCCTCTGGGTTTGTCACTTCCCTTCTAACGCAATGGCTGGTTTTCCCATGGTTCAACCTACACCCTTCTTTCCAAGAAAACCTGTCTCTCACTGCGATCTTTACCATTGTCAGTATTGTAAGGAGCTACGCTTGGCGCAGAATGTTCAACCATCTGCAAACAAAAGGAATGCTCTAATGCTTTCACCCCTCATCCTCTCGTTTGTGCCTTTCACATATTACATCGTGACTGGTTCCGAAAAAGCCCTCGCCGTTTGGGTGCTGTTTGTCGCTTGCGGAATGGTGATTTAATGCCGATCATTGACACCAGCACTCTTCAAGAAGGCATTGTGCTCGCGGAGAACGAGCAAATCTATAACGGCCTTGATTGCTGCATCACACATGAAGTTTTAGACTCCATCCGCGCTATAGGCCCTGCGCCAAAAATCTACGATTTCGCCCGTGCGCTCCAGGCTCCGGTTCTGGACATGATGCAGAGGGGGTTTCGCATTGATACTTATGAGCGCCAGAAAGGTATTGAGACGCTTAATGCGGAGATCGACCGGCTTACTACTCTGCTTAATCGTCTTAGCTACGCTGTTTGGGACAAACCCCTTAAAGCAAACTCTCCTAAAATGCTTCAAGAGTTTTTCTTTGGAGTGATGCGTATTCCAGAAATCTGGACTTCAAAAAAGGGAGAGCGAAAACTTTCGATGGACCGCGAGGCCCTTGAAAAACTCGACAACTATTTTCACGCCAGACCATTTGTTTCGACCATCTTGGCTATTCGAGATGCTGTCAAACAACTTTCAGTTTTAAACACCGAAGTCGATTCTGACGGACGCATGAGGACATCTTACAATGTCGCAGGAACAGAAACCGGACGCTTTTCTTCCAGCACTAATGCCTTCGGCACCGGAACAAACTTACAAAACATCACGTCAAGTTTACGCAAAATGTTTGTGGCTGACCCTGGCTACAAAATTTGCGGCATCGACCTCGAACAAGCAGAGTCTAGAGAAGTTGGATGGCTTTCGGGCACCATTTGTGGTGACTGGTCTTATCTGGATGCCTGCTATAGTGGCGACCTTCACACTCTTGTCGCAAGGACTGCTTGGCCCGAATTGGAATGGACAGACGATCCAAAGCGCGATCGTGCAATCGCAGACACGCCCTTTTACCGTCACCTTACCTACAGAGACATGGCGAAAAAACTCGGCCACGGAAGCAATTATCGCGGATTACCTCCAACCATGGCCCGTCATGCCAAGCTCCCAGTCGAAGTCGCAGAGTCTTTTCAGCGAAGATATTTCGAAAGATTTGCTGGAATACCAAAATGGCATAGATGGGTCGCACAACAGCTTCAAACGGCAAACAGAGTCATCACGCCTTTCGGACGCGAGCGGACGTTCTTCGGAAGAGCGAACGATGATACGACGCTACGGGAAGCGATTGCGTTTTCACCGCAGAGCGCGACGGCGGATAGATTGAATTTAGTGTTGTGGAGAGTTTGGAAATACATGCCGCAGGTTCAGTTGATCGCGCAAGTTCACGACGCCCTTTACTTTCAATATCCCGAACACCTCGACGAAGTTGCTGTTATTGACGAAGCCCTTTCACATTTTCACCTCGCGTTTGAGTGCAACGGCCATGAACTCGTGGTGCCGGGAGAAGCCAAGGTTGGCTGGAATTGGGGAAACTTCGACCCCGCCGCTAACCCTGACGGTCTGGCGAAATGGAAAAACAAAAAGGACGAGCGCAAACGCACTCCTCTCCTTTCGCAAAAACTATAATGGCGTTTTGCCTATAAGAATTTAAGGGGCTGCTCGTGGACTTTGTTGACTCATTCGTGGCGTTCACGGAAGAACGCCCGTCACCTGCTATTTTCCGTAAATGGGCTGCCATCACAACGCTATCCGGCGCGCTTGAAAAGCGAGTCTGGACGATGACAAAAGCGGGACCGCAATATGCAAACCTATATGTCATGTTGGTCGCGCCTCCGGGCGTCGGCAAGTCGCAAGCGATTAACCCTGCGGAGGGCTTGCTCAAGGCCACCAAAAAGTATCACGTTGCGCCCAACAGCGTCACGGCTGCGTCATACATCGACGCACTTAACCGCGCCTTCCGCACAGTTTTAAGGCCGAACAATTCCGGCTCTTTCACATACCATCACCTCTTTGTGTTCGCAGCAGAACTCGGCGTTTTCATCAACGCGCATGATCTGGGATTTTTGTCGATTATCAATGAACTCTTCGACCATAAAGACTCGTATAGAGAAGAACGGCGGCATTCGCTCAAAGACCCGATTGAAATTCCAAACCCGATGACGACGTTGCTGTTGGGATCGCAGCCGGGATTTCTTGCCTCGATGCTCCCTGAGACTGCGTGGACGATGGGATGGACTTCGCGCCTTTTGATGGTTTACAGCAGCCACGCCCCGCGTGTTTCGCTTTTCGGTGAATACAAAGATACGACCGCGCTCCAAAAGAAGCTCGTGGCGAAGCTCGATGACTGCGCGGATTATTATGGTGAGATTAAATGGGACGTTCCAGCGGCAAGGGCGATTGAGGATTGGATTGAAAAGGATTGCCCGCCGATCCCAGACCATCCGAAGTTAGCGAATTACTTACCTCGTCGCGGAAAGATTTTCGCCGTGAAACTTGCGATGGTTTCTGCGATGTCACGCGGAGCGGAACTTGCTATTCGATTGCAAGATGTGGAACGGGCGAAAGAATGGCTGCTTGAGATTGAAGCGCTCATGCCGCAAATTTTCCGCGATATGATTATGCGCTCCGACGACCAAGTGATCGAGGAGACTTTCCAATACGCATTCGCGCTTTACATGAAACATCGCTTGCCGCTAGGCTCCGCAACAATCTTGCGTTTTCTATCCCAGCGCACTCCGGCAGAAAAAGCCGAACGCATTTTGTCGTTGATGGAAAAGTCAGGGATTTTTGAAAGAGTTGCGGGCACGGAGAACTATATCCCTCGTGCCCGCGAAATGCACGGCACGGGTTAGCCCCATGCCATACTCACTACAAGGTGTGCTTAATACTGAACGCAGTAAAGCACGCCGTAATTCTTCGGAGTTGTCTCCGTCACACCAGTAGGATCGGTTGTGCTCCCCGCTGCAGTAGCGCCCTGCGTGATAGCCTGAGTAGTGCCGCCTTGCACAAGACCACTCGTCGTTGCACCCGCAGTATAAAGATGCGAATGGGACGCAAGAGAGTCGTCGACAAATGCCCCAAGCACCTGAGCATTTAATACATCCGCAGCGGTAATGGCCGTAGATGCGACAACTTGTGCAACACTGAGGGTATAAGTGCCCGCGCCACCAGTTCCGCTGCCATATGCGGTAATGGTCGTGCCGGGGGTCACGCCTGTTCCTGAGATTACTTGTCCGATTTTTAATTGACCAGAAGTCACGGCGGTCACAGTCAATATGCCGTTCGGACCTACCGTGGCGATAGAACCTGTAACCGACGCCACATTTGCGATTTGCGTTTTACCGTCCGTGATGCCCCGCAGAAAAGTTCCACGGAAATCAGGAAGCGTAAAGTTACCAGCCGTGGCTGGACCCCAAGTCGTTCCAAGTGCCGCATAAAGACCGGGATAGGTCGTTTGCGAAACTGCCGAACCATCCGCTTTTATCCAGCCGGTAGGGCAAGTGCCGGTAGCAAACCCAGCAACCTGTCCCGAAGCGCCACCCGATCCACCCGTGACCTGCAGCACTCGCCAAGAGTTTGTCCCTTGGTAAAGCACCGTCAACGACGCGCCGGAATTAACAACAATGTTGCCACCAGATGGTGTAGCGATGTTTGCGCCAGCCACAACAGTATTCGTGCCGTTGAACTGCAAGAAGAAGATGCTGTTCGCGGCAGCCGATGCGCCACCGGCACCAAAGTTCGAAATGTTGACGCCAGACCCTGTGACGTTCACAACATGCGAGGACGAGGCGTTAAGGTCCATCGTGACGGCAGCAGGCACGTTATTGGCAAAACCAAACAGGCGGGAATTGTTAGTGACGAGATGAAAAGCACCCGTGCCGCTATCATAGGTCACGCCGATGATATTGCCCGCCACGACTTCACCGCCCGTCAACGCAACCGTGCCGGTAGGCGTGTCACGAATAACGCTAATAGCTGATCCACCATTAACCGCAAGCGTCAAAGCTGACGTGTTCGAGGAGCCAGCCTTGAAGTAAAAGGTCTGGCCATTCGTGCCGGAAAACGCACTCACACTTACAGTTTGGGCATTTGCCGTTCCGCCACTCGTTCCACCCCAACCCAAGTTCGAGGCGCTTGATGTGTCGGAAGTGTATCGAGCCCAGATTTGGTTATTGCTTGAGTCTTTTAGAACTTGGCAATACGAACCGGAGCCAAAGATGACCGCACGACCGGCAGCATCCAAGGTGATCGGATTGGTGTTGAGCACTGTTCCAGCTTCATTCTGGTAAGTGTTTTTTAAGATCGTGCAGGTCGGAAAGTTGCTGTAAAAATACACCTTGCCGGAAGCATACGGCTTGCCGTTACCGTCGATGAACTGCTGCTCACCGTTCGGCATAAGTGTTGCGCCCCATAAGGCGCTTGTGCTGTATAAAAATGCCGCAAGGGCTCCTGTTACCTTTTTCATCTTGCTTTCTCCGGGGCTCCATACCCTGTTAAAACATTTGCGCCAACTCTTGCACCAAATCGTTCCGCCGCTCTTGCCACGTTCGGCAACATCTGATTGCCTGTAAAAACCTGTTTTGCCAGATAAGGGCTTTGCATAGCCATTCTTTCCGGCACACGCATTCCATAATTAGCGGCTTGCAGTGCATTACTTACTGCACCTAAACCACCAGCTGGAACACCCATTCCAAGCAAAGCATGTTCTAAAACCTGCGGGATCGCAAAATTTCGAACATCTCGATATAGAGTCGATTGTCGAGTCATCGGCTCTTTCACGATCCTTTTTCCGACTTTTGCTAAATCCAACAAATCACCAGATAAGTTTCGCTTTGACACTTTATCCAGCAAAGACTTAGGATTGATAAATCCTGTCATGTCATCCTTGGCAAGAGAGCCGATGGCTAACAACTTTTGGTAATGATTTGTCAGTTGGTTATATTCCCCCCGCAATGCAGGATTTGAGATTTCAAACGAGTCTATTAGCGCATTTCGTAAGTCCCTCCCGACTTTCTTAAATACTGGATCATTCTTGGTCAAAAAGGTGTTTGAGACATATCCATGGTATTTAATTAAATCTCGAAATGCCTCACCTTTTATCCCACCGGGGCCCACATTAGCGCGAAGTCTTTGAATTGCATCAGCATACGCTTGGCGAACAGGATTTGCAGCATCAGTTGTGTTATTGATGTGCTGAGAAATAGCACGAAGCCTTTGCCCTAGTTGTGCATTTGGGGTCAAAGTTGTGCCAGCAACAAGATTGTCCAGTTCTTGGCCAGTTGCCCTTTTCGCACTTTCGATTGAAGGCTTTGATAAATCCGAGACGCCGAGATTTGGTTTGCCGAAATTATTCGCAGTCGTGTTAAGGTCTTGAGCGACAGCCTTGTGCCAATCTTCAAACTGTTTATTCTTCACGCCCGCCGACACAAGTTTTTCATCGGCTTCTTTCAAGACAGGATTAGTGGAAAGCTGACTTGGGCGAATGTTTAAGCCAAACTTGTTATTGACGTTAAGAGCAGTCTGCGCTGCGCCGGGAGAAATGTTAGCCTTGAACGGCAAAGTCAAAGCCTTGGTAATCGGAGCAAGCAAGGCAGAGCCCGCACCTCCACCTACGGCACCAGTCAACACATTTCCAAGGCTTCTATCTTCTGGGCGGGTCATCCAAGGGGCTTGTTCAGCGGCAGCAAGACCGGCCCCTTCAATCGCACCTCTCGTGGCTTTTGACGCCATGCCTCCAGCGCCGCTTACAAATTTGCTAACGGTGGGAACGGCTGCAGCTAATTCTGGAACGGCCCGCGCCCCCGCAACCGCAGCTTTTCCGATAGCGCCGATGGTTCGTGCGGCAGCAAGGCCAGGAACACCAACTGCAGCGCCTAACCCTTCAGCAATAGCAGATGTTCCAGGAGCTGCAATGCGATAAGCCTCGCGTTCTTTCGCAATGTTTTCCATGCCCTTCGAGAAGGCTTCGCCGTAGGACATGCCATGAGTGCCGTGTTTGGCGATTGATGCTGCGACTTCCAGCGGCTCTGCAAGGCCCCAAGACGCACCTCGTGCAAAAGACCTGCCAACGCCCCACTCTTTCGGTCCGACAGCAGCCACTTCACCCGGCTGTTGATTTTGTCGAGGCGTGGGTTGCGGAGTTTCTTCAATCGCGTCTAAAAAGTTATCATGCGATAATGGAGCAGGTTGCCCTTGTTGCGCGGGAGCTTTTGCAGTGGCAGGCTGTTCTGATAAAAAATGGTCATCAAGAAAATTATCATGTGTCAGCTGCGGAGCCCGAACAGGCGACGCATCATTCATTATTGACGCAGAGGCAACTTGGTTCGCAGGGGCTCTGTAAAGTGGCGCAGGCTGTGCTTGCGGCTGTGCATAAGCGATTGACTCCGGTGCAAACATCTGTGGAGGCAAAGACTGCGGAGGCAAAGGCTGCAGCGGCCCAGCATATTGCATGAGCTGTTCTTGCGGAACAAACCGCCTCGTTTCGTAAAGCTGCCCGGCAGGAGGGCCACCCGGAAGGCCAGCACGCGAAGCGCCTTTCCATCCGTGCCAAGCGCCCCATCCAGATCGCGCGGCCTCTCCTAAAGAAAAGTCAACTTGCGCCTGCCATGTGCGAGGATCACGAGCATTAAGACCTGTCACACGGGTGAACTCATCCCCAAGGCCACTGACCTTGTTTCCGCCCGGAGCCACATTGCCGTAGTGCAACTGGAAAGGACCAAAAGACGAGCCTTGGTCGCCCACGTAGCCATAAAGCCCTTCGCTTTTTGCGACACGTAGCGCCACATTTGGATCAATGCCTCGAGCCTCTGCGGCCTTTACAATATAATCCGCCACCATATTCGGATCATAGCCAGACGCGAAAGCCCGTTTATCAACAGGTTGTTCAGCCATCACTTTGCCTCCGCGCTTGGAAGTTTTACGTCGCCATCTTTGGTAAGTTTAATCTCACCTTCTTTATACAGACCCATATTTATAAGTTTGTCACGCAGTTTTTCATTGAAGAAACTTGCGCTAAACGAATTATCATTGCGTGGATGGGCAAGGCTGACTTTGCGATATTGTTCGAGTGCTTTTGCCTCGACCTTGGCTATTTTCGCCACGCGACGCATATCATTCATCATTCGCTCAATGGCAGGCGTTTCGGCGTCCAGACCGTAGTTTGCTTGAAGCATGGTCTGCAATTCAAAGTTCGTGAAGCGACCTTGGCCTCCCAATGCAGCTTTTAGTTGTTCGAAAGTGTTTTTAGCCAGTTCCTTACGCAGCGCCTGTGCCGCAGCAAATGCCTTGTCAGGATCATTTGTTCCGAGCATCATTGATGTCAGGCGATCAGCGGCGTCTTTTGGCAGCACGCCTCTGGCAAACTGTGCAAAATCAGCACGAGCTGTTCCAAGCGGCCCCGTGCGGAGCAACTTAAACATTTCTTCCTGATTTTTAAGTTTTGTTTCCATCTCATAGGCAAGACCAGCATTATGCTGGGCATCTTTTTCACTTTCCGCAAGCCAGCCTTTGCCTTCTTTATAATCCACATACGGCTTGTCTCTCGCAGTCTCCAGCGGAGCGCGTTCTGTTCGCACAGCACCGTAAGGAAGGCCGGATTCTTGAGTGGCAGGAGCCTCCGAGGGTGAAGGCTCCTGCCCAGCAGGAAGTTCAGAACGAGGAGCCGACGTTCCCCCTCCCGCTGTTTCTTCTGGCAAGATTGCTTCTGTGCCCGTTGGGGGCAGCATTCCCGGCACTCTTGCTTTCGGAATTTGATATTTTTCGCCACTCGCTGTAACGCCAGTCATTGGCTCAAAGCGTTTTTCTGCAGACTGCAGAGTATTTGCAAGTGTTTGTTGGGATAAAGCAGAATATTGACCAAGCATTCTAAAAAGGCCGTTGCGATTATTTCGGTTGCCAATAGGACTGCCAAGCAATCCTTGCAGCATCGTCAACCCTTCTTCTCTATCCTTAAAAACGTGAGCTGCTTGCAGATTTCCAATCAATCCAGACACATCGGAATCTGTAAGGGTTTTTCCTTCATCAATTTTTTGGATATACGGCGCAACACTGTTGCCGATTACATCCAGTTTTGCTTTTTCGTTTTGAAGATACTGCCCGGCTGTTCGCGCTTCAATTTCGTTATTTTGGAGCAAAGTCTGAAAAACTTCTGGAAAAACCACAGCCGCATTTGGGTCTTGGGCAACAGTTCCCAAAAATCCATACTTATTAAATTCTCCAGTTTTTGGATCAATATGCGCCTGCATATGCTGCCCGACAGCAATCTTTGCGGCATTTACACGCGCTTGCTGCTCGGCAGTCTGCTGAACTTGTTGCATCTGTGCAGCACGCAAGCCCATAGCCTGAAACTGTTCGGCTTGCTGCAGAGGATTGTCCGCAGTGTATTGCGGAGCCTGGGGATATGGAATACCGTCAGCCATTTTTGTCTCCAATAGTTTTTAGTAGTAAGTCCGGACAGCGCGATCCCCAAGACCGCCTACCACATTTGACGGTAAATTCCCGCTACCACCTATGCCATAACGCAAAAAGTCAGGCATCATTGAACTAAATGCAGTGCTGCCTCCAGCAGTGCTCGCCGGATTGTTCCCATAAATAGAGGCCATATAAGGCAGCTGGAGAGCATTTCCTGCCGATTTGAAGGCGGCCATTTCGCCCCCAGCAAGGGCATTGCCTGCGCCCATAATGCCCTGACCAAGAGCCTGTCCGCCGCCCATTGCAGCATTAGCGATGTTAGTTGCCGCCCCAGTGGCAGCATTCGCAATTCCACCTGCCGCTTGTGCGCCCAACTGACCGGGATTGTAAAGCATCCCAAAAGCCTGCTGATTTTGACGCAGGTAATTATCAAGCTGCTGCTGAAAGGTTTGGGAAGCAAGACCCGTCGCAGTCTGTCCGATTTGCTGCACCAGATTACCAGATGAGCCCATGCCACGCGCCGCGCCGCTGTTCGCCATCGCCCCAAGAGCCTGACTACGCGCCCACTGATAACCGGGAGTGCTTTCGAGCTGTTGCTGTGTGGGCTGGAAGGTGGACATCAAATTCGCACCACCACCGCCGACACCAGCTTGTTGTGCGCCAGTGCCCTGCAAATACTGCATAAGCAAATCAATCGACTTATTACCAGCCGTTGCATAAGGCGAGAGTGCGGTATTTGCCCGTTGATAGCCTTGCTCGGCGGCTTGTGCGGCCAAGATGGACCCAAGCAAGCCCATCTGCCCAGCAGAACCGGCGGCATTTGCTTGCGTGCGTGATCCCAAGATATTGCCGATGCCGGTGAGCGCACTTCCGCCCATCATTGCAAATAATGGTAACATTTTGCTCTCCTAAACCAGCGTAATAACTTTATAGGTGTTTGCACCTATAACGAGTGTGTCAATTTGAACCCAACCTTGCGGAACGATTGCCGCGTCCGGCAGCAAAACCGCCCCCGCCAAGGGCGCTCCAGTTGTGCCATCTTCCGTCACCGGGACGGTGTTCGCGACAAGCGCCGTAAGCAAAAGCTGAAGCTGCCGCGAAATGCTGCCGTCAGGTTGGATAAGATTTTTAAGTGAGTTCGGGACGAGCGCGCGTAACACTTACGTCTCCATTTTCTCAACGTCGATGAACGCACCGTTTAAGGCGGTCGCCGCAGATGCAGTCCATGAAAGTTCAAACACGCGGTCACGAGCAAAACCCAGTCTATTCCAACTCGGAATAGTTTTGTATTCACCCGTATGCCCAAGAGATTGCTGCACCACATTTCCGAAACTTACGCCACGGTCATCACTCCAACGCAGCGACAGTTGCGGATCAGGCGTGGGATTTTCAAAAGTCAAAGTTTCTCCAACTACTGTAGCTGTAGCTGGTAGTGAAATGGTTATAGAAGAACCACTATCGACGTTGACTACTGTAGCGCCAGCTTGAATATCAGCGCCAGTTATAAGTTGTCCAATTATAAATTTAGACGTGCTTGGGATATTATTGATGGTAGTGCTCCCCACAGTCACGTCACCTGTTGTAATTATAGGTGCGTCCAGATAGGTTCCAACCTCAATATCCGCCATGAATTGTTTATAACTGATGCGATCCAGACTACTAACGATATGCGGGAAAGACCGCAAACGCAGAATATCGCTGCCATCGTCAGTATAGGCGTGCAGGTCCCAGTTGTAGAGTTTCCCGTTTTGCCAATCTCCGCAGATTGTTTTGCCATAAGCAAACGCAACGCAGTTTGCACGGTGCCTATGGAGCGCCCCGTTCTGATCCATCCACGCCCGCTCATGCCAAAGCTGAGTCGAAAGATCATAAACCCAAGTATGGTCGGCAGTTGGGAACGTCAGCACATAAAACATATGCGAGCCTTGCTGGTAGCAAAAGCCAATCGCATCGTTTATGGTTTCATAGCCACCGATGGCTTCTGTAATGGCAGGCGTCGAAATCACATCAGCCTTATATGCCGTGCCCATCATCACGAGTGCTTCGCCATTGTTGTCCTGCGAAAGCCAGAAAATATTCAAGCCCCATTTCGCAAGCGACCGCAACGCAGCGATACCATGCTGCAGAAAAACACCGGGAATTGGCTGAAACGGAAACGGAAAAGCCCCGACGTTGCTCCAGACTTCCGTGGTTCGCCGCCCAAAACTCCAGATTTCCTTATGCACCACATCAATGATCTGGAGTTGATCCGCGTCACCCGTCATAGTTGCAGACGCAAGTGCGGTATAAGTTTCCGCATTCGAGTCGCTTGACTGAATATTTCCGTTAAGCGTGCTCGACACCAAAAAGGTATCAATATATCTTACCTGATTTCCGCCGACAAAATTTGCAGGACTGAAAGGCGCAAAGGCCAGTGTCGTCAGATTAACGCTCCAGCCAAACAACGACCCGTCCAGAATAATAAGCGTGAACTTATTATCATACATCGAGACAAGGCCGTTTTGCGTGGCGATGGTGCCAAGAGGCTGCAACACAAAACTGTCCGGCACATAATAAACCGTATCGCCGATCACCGCGAAAAGCAGACCATTGCTTGCGGTATAAAGCTGCCGCACTTCCGCGACATTCCCCTGAGTCAGTGTCACCAACCCAGGGGTGCAATAATGCGTGTAAGGAACCTCGGCATCTTTCGTGTTTAGTTCTGGATACAAGTTTATGCAACGCTGGGCGTTAGCGATAACGCTTCGCGCTTCATATGCACCTTGAACTAATTGAAGCTGGGGCACATTACACCTTTAAGTTTAGGCAGTCAGAAGCGAAAACCACACGCCATTCGTCACAGCGACAAACAGAATGCGCTTTGCATTCGCCACGCTGATGCCGGTCGCGCCAGCAGTGCCGTTAATGGTGTCCGAACCATTGCCAAAAACCTGCACCGGATTGGCACCGGCATTCGCCAGAAACACTACGCTGCCAGCAACCGCACTCGGCAGAACGACGCTATCGCCGCTGCTCGCAGAAGTAGCAACCTGATTTGAGCCAAGCGTCAATTTCGGCGTTGACGATGATAAAGCACCGCCAGCCAAAGCGACGATACCATAATTAGTCTGCCACTGCGGAGTAGCAAGCGCAGTATTAAGCGCACTGCCATCTTCGAGACGAAAGCCGGACTGGAAGCGATTAGGAGTAGCCATGTTATTACCTCGTCTGGTCTGAGTAAATGTTGTAGACGCCCGGACGGACCAGACTATCCGGCATCACAAGGCTAGGTATCTGGGCGTTAGCCGAACGCAGTGTCTGCATTGCGTCTTTCGCCAGATCGTTAAATCCGGGGTCCTCCGGCATTCGATAAGCCGCCCGCAACCTTACAACCAGATTGTAATGGATCGCAGCCAGATATTCCGGGGGGAAGTCGAACGTGGACGTGAGATCGGCAAACTCCGACAGCACTTCCTTTAAGATAATGTGAACTGAGTAAAGATTTGCCTGCGGGATCGGCCACGGATAAATCTTTCCAAGAGGATAACCGCTATCATAAAAGATGCACTGCGAGAACGACACGAGAGATTTCAACGTAATCCTCGCATAGTCCTCATAAGAGAACAAAATTTGCAACGGGTAATCGACAGATTGCGTTCCAGTCGAACCCGGAAGCATTCTAAAAAACGCGCTTTCCAGCTTATCCGGCCTCCACGACACATTAATGTCGCCGCCCGGACCAACTGTGTAACTTTGCGCTCCCGTGCTTACAATGCTTTTGTCCACAAGATGCCACACAAGCCAGCGTTTAACACGCCACTGTGAAATCATCATGTTAAGACGGGTCAGCGCGTCATTCACATCCTCGGAAAGCATCGACTGCCCGACACCGAGAATACCTGCGTCTTTGAATGCAAGGTTAATGATGTCTAAGGCAGTCGTCGCCATCTCTTAAACCTCTTTCTTGCCAGCAGGCGTCGGCAGCACACTTGCTTTCGCCTTATCCTGCCCAGCTTTAAGTTCCGCAAGCTGCTTTTTGGCAGCTTCTAACTCCACGGCTTTGCGCTCAAGTTCTGCCTGAAGTTCATCTTCACGCGAGATATGCGCCCCCGGCGAACCCGTGGTGATAAATTCAACCTCTTCCCGAGCGTCAGCTACGATAATCGGGTCTTTCTTTTTCTCGTCCCGATAGCCGACGACTTTCGGATATTCCTCGAATTTATAATCAGGGAAATCCATGTTTTCGTAAACACCCAGATATTGCTGTCTTGTCTTAGCCATTTTACCTGCTCCTTAGAAGAGGAAGGGGCATTTCTGCCCCCTCCCTATGTGATTAGATGATGTCCGCGACGACCACGGCCCATTCCGGGCGAACCCAGAGGTAACCGTAAAGAACGTCAAGACGTGTGATAAACTGATCCGACTTGATGTCAAAACCAGTAACCATACGCATCGACACGCCGTCCATACGCTCACGAGCGACTTCCTGCATGTTCTTCGGCATTTCCAGATCAGCCGTCGCCATCGTGACCGCATCCGGCACGAAAGCAAGGTTCTTGCGGTAAACCGCGCCCGTCAGCGTCAGGCTGTTAATAGCCGCGCCGTTCGCAGGCGAAGCCGTAACCGTCTGATACTGAACCGTCGAACCACCAGACGGCGGAACGATGGCGGGGTAAATGCCAAGAACGCCACCAGCGTAGCTCGTGACAACGAACTGCTGCAGCTCGCCGGTCGTGACCTTGGTGATACGGTTGACGGCATTGACGCCAGCAAACGTGATGATGTCGCCAACGGTGAACGAGGACGCGCCGATCGTGACGTTGATGCTCGTGCCGGTCTGGTTCGCACCATTCACGGTCGGAGAAACGCCGACAACATACGTGCCAGTCGTGTGCTTGATAACGGTCTGATCTTCGAACCAGTCGAAGCCGATCGCGTTATAAACTTCACCCTTGCGATACTGCTCAGAAATCTCCGTCGCCGGATTGAGCAGACCCGTCAGGTTCTGCACGGTGCGGGCCATTGAAACCGGATCAAGAATGAACTTGCGGTTATCCGTGGGAGCCGAGCGCAACGACAGCAGCGCCTTGGCGTTCAGCCAAGTTTCGAGGGTCGGACGAAGCAGATTGCCCGCAGCGTCAAAGTTGCCGACAAGGTTCGACACGCCGCCTTCAACGCCAGACATAACGTCCGCCGCAACCGCGCCAACGAGGTTGTTGACCGCCGGAGCCAGAACGCGCTTGGAGTAATCGTCCAAGCTCATCGTGCGTTCGGCAGAGTTGAACGACACGTCAACGCCCTTCTGGGTCGCCAGCGTCAGGGTGGTGGAGGTTTCCGCCGTATCCTGGATCTGAGCAACCGGACCCGTGCGAACGGTGTAGTCGTTCGGCAGGCGGATACGCAGGCTCTGGCCGATCTTCGCGCCCGTAACGGCGAACTGATCGTCATACTGCGTGTCGATGTGCTGCAGGAACGAGTTGGTGTTGACCCAGAGGCGAACGGCCTCACGGGTAATCATGTTAATTGTTAAGAGTGAGTTAGACATTTGACTGACCTTTTGTTAAAGCGCGGACGCGCCATGAGTGCCAAAAAGCAAGAGGGAGTCCTCTGCGTTTCGACGGTGCCCGCGTCCGTCACTTTATCGGGCCAGCCCAGACTGTTTGCCCCACAGCCAGAGAGGGGGGATCGTAAGGTTATCCCGCCTACCTTCTACGACGAGCCTGTGATTGCTCGTTACGTAATCTCGCCCATTCTTCCATAGAAATGTTAGGATCGTCAAGTGTCGCCGGAGCGCTGCCGATCCCGTTCACCTTTGGAGTAATGGGTGGCGGCGCAGATGAAACCCGTTTCGGGGCATTCACATTCTGCGCCAATTTCGCCACCGCCACAGCCTGTCGCGTCGGCGGAAGCATCGCAATCCGCGCCGCCTCATCCGGGTTCTTGGCCAGATGGTAAAGCACTTCCTGCGGATTTCCAGTTTCAATAGCAGCTTCGGTCAGCGTGGTGGGAATGCCACCTAAAATCTGAGCCATGTTGTTAAGCTGCGGAGCCCAGTCCCCGTATTTTGCAAGCCCGTCGTTCCAGATTTTATCTGTCGTGTCTTTCCAAGCCTGCTGCTTCGCAAGTTCCTGCGCTTGACGATGGACTTCCATCTGTATCTGGCGCGGATCGTATGGGACTTCGGCGGCAGGCTGCTGGGCCTGCGGAGCATATTGCGCCTGCTGGTAATATTCAGCCTGCTGCAACCGCTCTTCGAGTTCACGCTTTTGGCGCGTCAACTGGCCGATGCGATCCAGAAGGCCCTGCGGGGGTTTTGCAGCGCTTTCAGCAATCCCAGACTCCTCGTTACCGAGCGAGGCTTCGGGAGCCGCTTCCTGTCCCGCATCGGCCACAACGGGGGTTTCGACCACGGCAGGTGCTTCTGGCGTAGCCGCGCCGGTTTCCCCGTCACTTTGCCGCATGGCGGCGTCCCAAAAATTCATCTTTCTCATCTTAGGCTCCTGATCCTTTTTTCATTTGAAGGACGCCCTCACGCCCTCGACGCAACGTCGCATCTTTTACTAAGGCATCATATATCTGATCTTTCAAGACTTCATCCATGTTCGTCGTCAATAACTGGGTTAAAGTGGCTCTAGCAGCATCAAGATAAAGCGCCCAGCAAGACGACACGTAGGACTCACGATCTGGGTATTGCTCGTAAAACTCATTCGAGCGTCCAGCGTTCTTTTCGTAAACTTCTTGCGCCATTTCCATCGCAGTTTTTGCCACGAGTTTATGCGCGTGGGCTCCTTTTCCGGGTAGTCTGATAAGTGGCTCTCTTGACATTCTTGGCTCCTATTGCGGCAACAAAACTCGAACAGGGCGCTGGTGCTGCCCCGCACGATACTCATTCACCATATATGTTCCCTCTGGCGAATGTTCATAATACGCCCCTTGCGTAAAGGGCGCAATTCGATAGTTCTGGTCTGTGTAGGAATGCAGGACATTCCCTAAACCCGGAAGGCTTTGCACAGGTGGCACGACGTGCCGCATCGAACTAAGTTCCGCGTAAGACATCCCAGGTGCAGCAACATGCTGCGCGTAATCTGCCTGCTGCCGCAAATAATAATCTCGCATCGCAGCCAAATCTTCCGAAGAAAAGTAGCGCTGGGTAATTGGCTCTTGATCTCCGATATACGTGCCGTATGCCGCGCGCACGTTAGCTGGCATGAGTGTGTTGAAGAGGTTTTCTGTCCGTGACGGCGTGCCGTAAAGAGCATTCATTTGCTCGCGTTCTTGCTGACCGTAAAGCACATTCTCACCCGGAGTAACTTGCGCCTCCGGGTGAAGAGCATAAAACTCTTTTTCCATGGTTTTGAAATCTGGCATCGGCGCGGGAGGGCCAATCGACACTCCCCCGCTTACACCACTTGGCCATTTCCGGTCAGGCATTTTTCAATCCTCAATACGGCCACGGATTTGTAGCATAATACTGCTGGTATTCGCGGCCACGTTCGGCTTCATTGCCACCTGTCAGCCTATCCAGCATTTCCGTGATCTGGTAGTTCAAGTTGGGTTCCCAGCCTGCACTGCCGTATTCATCTGGACGACGTGGAGGCATCGGGGCACCCTGACTAGCAGATGCCTTGCCTTTACCCGATTTCTGCGTAGCTTTCGTGGACGCAGGCATATTACGCATCTCGTCCATTCTGCCGCCACCACTGCCTCCTTGGCCAAAATTATAATACATATTTGACGGGGGAACCTGACTTACAAGATCAGATGGCATCACCGGACTTTGAAGCACTGCCGCCGGCAAAGCAGAACTGCCCGACAAAGGCGTGGACGGAAACTGTCTGCGCCCTTCCAAGTATCCCAATCCTGCCGCAGCTGCCGCAACTCGCGGATCAAAACGCATTCCCGTAGGCGACACGGCCATGCCTTGAGCGTTTGGTGTATAAGCACCACCCTGCATCGTGAAGTTCGGACGATAACCCATGCCATAAGGGATCTGGCCCTGCGGCGGAACTTCCGAAAACTCACCTTCCATCAGCGTCGGGCGCATTCCACGGCCAGATGCGGGACCAACCTCACGCCCAGCCGCCCCACCTTGCGGACCAACTGCCTCATAACGCAAGCCGCCCTGACGATATGGCGTGATGGCCGAACCCATTTCCTCTGGCGTATATTCGCCATACATTCCGCGAGACGCGCCTGTGCCCATGCGTCCACGACGGTAAGCGTCCATCATGTTCTGGTCGAACTTGTTCATCGGCGTAGGACCGCCCATCGTGCGCTGCGATCCAACCGGAGCATAATGTTCAAAATCCGTGACAGCCATCTCCGGCGCATAACCCTGCATACCAAACCGCCCCGTCGAAAGGCCGACTTGGTTCTGCTGGAAAGGCGTCATCGGACGCATCGACGTGCCCATCTCCGGCGGGACATTGCGATAATACGGCGCAGCCGGTGCAGCCTGTGCGGCAGGCAATTCACGAACCGGCGGGGCAGGCAACGCACGCATTCCGCCCGGACCTTCGATCGCCCGGACAGGAGCCTCACCTTGCGCGGGAGAAAAGCGAGTTGCCGTGAACGGACGAGCCGCACGAACACCACTCAACCCAAGATCAAGCATATACGGGTCAAGACGCTCATTTTCGAGCATCATGCCGCGCCCGAACTCTTCCGGGTATGCCGCACGAAGAGCCTGCAGCCGACGAATTTCTTCTTCGCCCTGCCGCATACGCTCACCATAGCGCTGGCCAACGGGCGTGCCCATATCCGCACCGCCCAATTCCGCACCAAGCCCGCTTAACACATTGTAAGCACGCTGCAGCGGAGCGATGTCACCGATAAACGGGTTTTCCTGACCAGCCCGAAAGGCTTCTTGTTTTGTGCGGCGAGCCATATCAAATCTCCTTCGTAACGCGGGCCATCATTCCGGGCATTTCCGGGTGCGGCGCATAAGCATGTCCATCTTCTCCACGAAACGCGCCTTCTGGCATTTCGTGATCTTCGAGCGGCAAAGACATCTGCCGCCCCGGCATCTGATCTTGGTGCCCTTCGTAGGTATCGCTGATCGGAACTTCCGTGCTTTCCTGCACAGCCTGATCCGTGACCTCTGCGTTTTGTTGCGCTGAAAGCCCAACATTCTTGAGCAGAATATCGAGGCGCTTCGTGATCGCGTCGTAAACCTCGACTTCGCGCTTTTCCAGACGAGCCTGAGACTTGCCCTTTTCTTTGGCCAATTCGTCCATCGTGGCCTGCAAGGCTTGCTGCAACTGCTGCGCCTGCTGGGCAAGCATCTGCTCGTTTTGTGACGGGCCTTGGCCCAACGCCTGCGGAGGCACCATGCGCTTCAAGCGTTCCGCTGCCTCTTCTGCCATCGGGAAATCGCCCGCACGGAACATAATGTCTCCGATGATGCTGGTCAACGCGGGGTTCTGCGTAAGGATTAGCGTTAGGGCGTTAAACGCTTCCTCACGTCTCGTCGCATATCCCGGCCCAACGTCCGCCATAACTTCATACTTGCCGATCGCAGGATTCAAAACCCGCGCAACGACTTCGTTATTCTCATTCACTTCCAGCGCATGAGCCTGCTGGAGTTGCGGGTCCAGCTTAACCTCAAGGCTTTCATTGTTCTCAGCCAAAATCATCACGATACGATTTGTGTCGTAAACTTTCGGCACGAGATCAAGAATAATCTTGCCAACCTGACGAATTGCAAGCGCCAGATTGTCGATGAAATGATAAGTCGCACGGTCGCCTTGGCGCTGCCGTTCTGCAATCGCCTTCCCTGTGCGCTCATTTCCTTGCTGTCCAAGTTGATTTTCGTATTGCCCCGAAACCATCTGCATTTCAACATTCGCCACTTCCATGCCTTTCAGCGCGACCGGCGATGGAACAGGTGGCTCAATACGAGCAGGTGGAGTAAGAGGCTTACCATCATCTCCGACAGATTTATAAGGCAAATACGCGTGATTTTGACGATTGGCCGTCGCCCAGTATTCCTCAAAGCCTTCTACGCTTTCCACTCCAACAATCCATGGAGTTTTGGACTGCAAGGCTCCGTATTCTACTGCAGCTGAAGCCCAATAGTTATACATGCGCTGTGGGTCTTTGAGGGCTCTCGTGTGGCCCTTGCGGTCCATGCGCCCTTCAATAATTGTCTCTTCACCAATAACTGGGATAATCGGAATGGTCTTGCCAATCCAGATTTTTTCTTCTTCCGCGACAACGTGGTTGCCAACGATGAAATGATAATGGATCGTGCGGCGAGTCACGGCACGTTTACGTGTCTGCGGATCATCAAAGATCGGGCTTTTCGCATCGACTTTCCGCAGATCAGACGCCATAAGCGTCATAGGCTGACCATCCGGCCCATCGAACATCAACAATTCATCGTCAACGTCCTCTGCCTCAAAATATTCCGCGACCCTTACATGGTCCTCATCAAACCAGCCCTTTTCGCCAATCAAAATTTCCCGTCCAGCATACTGCTTGTATTGCGGGTATTTCTGATCGAAAACCTCTTTCGGCATGTCCTCGAAAATAAACGCAAAACGTGCGTCCTCTTTCGCAGGAGCCTTCGCATCAGGGTCCATATAAACCGTCAGCGGGTCCGCGATGCTTGTAATATAAATTTCCTGATCGAAAGAATTTTCATCCACGTAGTCTGTATTCACACGCAGATAACCAATTCCAGCTTCAACCTGATAAGTCGTCGCGTAGTCATAATGCGCCGCCGCGTTTGACTGGTATTCGATATGCCGCGCAAGGCCATCCCAAATCCGCGCGCTTTCCGCAGTCGCGCCATTTCCCGCCGCGCGATATTTAATGCTCGGCTTATTCATCTTCGCATCGTTAATGATGTTTAGATTATGCTGGCGGGTTTTGTTGATTGTGAGGGCAGGGCGCTCGTCACGCTGCCGATCGTTCCACATGCGAGTCGGCCACTGATATTTATTGTCAGCGTCCGCATTCGCAAACCGAATATCATCCATGAAAAGGCGTCGTGCATAAGACTCCCAAGCCTCGCAGCGTCTAAAACGCTCCTGCGCCCGCCGTAAAATCTTCTGGAACTTTTCGGAGTCTACTGCCTGACGTGCCATTATCCCATCCATCCCAGACTATCAGTAAAATCTTGTAACTTGCCCAAAAGGCCGTTTTGCCTTTTAAGCGCTCCTGCGATCTTTCTCGTGCGGGCGTCCGTCGCTCCCTCATTTGAAGCAATCGCCATGTAACGAAAAGCGTCCGCCGCGTGAGACGACCAGTCATGCACGGGCTCATTGCTCAAAGTTTCAGTCTTATCATTTTCCGCATAATGATAATGGCGAAGAGCGTGCAGCAGGCCCTTTTCACATCTTGCCGCGTCAAACCAGCAAGTCGGAAAAATCGAACGCGCCGCGATGATCCCGTCAAACTTGCTCAACCTCGGAACAATGCGAACTTGAAAACCCGCGTCCCGCATTTGCTCTTCGATAGACTTTTTTGATCCAAGGGTTTTAGCCCGCGCGTCATGGGGAAGCCAGCAATTCCCATATTCATACAGCTCCCCGCTCGTCCCTCGGCGCGACCTTAAAACGTGAATGTAGTGATCCAGTCCCTTGAGTCTGTTCTCGTAAAAGTCAATAACTCGTCTTTGCATTCCGACGTATTGCTCGAAGATAATTGACGTGCTGTCAGACCGGCCAAGATCGAAATATAGATTAACAGGAGAACTAGTATGATGCTGAACAGCCGTGACACGACCCTCTTCAGCGCAGTCACGAAGTTCTTCGGCATAAACCGCGCCCTCCAGACTTTTCCTGCACTCCCCTTCCCACACATGCAAATAAGCGTCGCGGTCACGGGCTTTAAGGTCCAGCATTTCCTGCTTTAAGACTTGCGGGAACCACGGGTTATCACGCCACGAAATCTTCTGCACAACCGCATTCGCAGGCGGGTGCAGCACAAACCGCACATACGTATCGTCGCTTTCAAGTTCCGGGTTAAACGACGCCCAGATCTCCGAATTTTCCTTACGGATCGTGGGAATAAGGACTTCCCAAGAGCTTTTCGTGACCTTGTTCGCCTCTTCCACCCAGCAAATGTCCACACCTTCATATGACTTAATCTTCGTGACATTGTTTCGGATGCCTTCAAAAGAAAACTCCGAACCCGTCGCGGGGCAAAAAATACGCGCTTGCTCAATCTGATAAAAACCAGTCAACCCTAAAAGTTCAATCTGGTCACTTAAAACCTTATGCACGGAGTCTCGAATTGAGTTCTGAAACTCACGCGCACACAAAATACGAAGGGGGCGTTTCGCCGCCAGAATAACAAGCGCCCTCGCAATGCCCCATGACTTCGCCCCTCCGCGACCGCCATACAGCACACGATAGCGAACAGGCATTCCGTTGACTTGCGGCCAGAACAAGCATTGCAGCTTCTCTGGCCACTCAACAACCTTCGCATTTTGTGTGGTTAAGTCCATCCTATACTCAATCCATAATGGGCTTACTTCTTTTTGCCGACCTTGGCATTGTAAGCAGCTAGACCCTTCTTGTCCATCGCCTTGTCTTTGGCGGAACCTTCTTTGATGCCCTTTTTCTTGAGCGCTGCGTCCTTTTTCTTATCCATCGGAGAGCGTTCCCACTCCGCCATCGTCATCTTGCCCTTCGCCATCACACGCCTCCAAGTTTCTTGCTGGCTTTCAAATTCTTCAGCTCTTTCTGCTGAGTCTTTTCCGAAATTCCAGAATTATTCGCTTTCGCCTTCATGAGTTTACCCATGTCGTGATGCACTGACATCACATGGCTTTCACGATCCGGGCGTTTATGGTCGCAGCACTTTTTCATATCAATCGTCCTTTCTGCTTCTATCATACAACTTAAATCCGATCTGGAGTATCAAGTAAATACAGCCCAAAATCGGCGCAAGTAACGCTGCGATGTCTGACACAGGCTTTACCGCTGTAATCCACATCGGAGACGAAATCATACTCGCCGCAACAATCGCCCCAGCCTTTTCCGCAGTCGTCGTGAATACCGAATTAAAAAGCTCCGGGAGTGAGGCATCATGTCTAAGCATTACACTACCCTTTGAATTAACCGAAAACCTGATACCATTGATTGACGGTGCTTCCGCCCTTCATCAGCACAAACGCATAGACGGTATTTGCCGCCATCACGATGTTTGCACTCGTGCGCGTTTTAATGACGTTCGCAGCCACTGTGCTGGCGCTATACTGAAGCGTCACTGCAGCGGCGCTCGCGTTATACAAAAATATCATCTGCCCTGGCTTACCGCCCGTAAATCCTGACAGCGTAGTCGCTACCGAAGCTGCGGTAAAGTTAAAGACATTTCCGTTCGCCACACTAAACGAGTATACGCCACCCGGAAGAGTTACATCTATCGACTGTGCATACGAAAACATGCCATACATATTGGCGTTATCGTCAGTCAGTGCGCGACGTTCAGGCTGACGCAGTTCGACGCCCGCGATCAACATGGGTTCTGAGAACCACATCTGACCCGTTGCGGCGGTGTTAGCTGAATTTTGTCGAAGCGTAATAGACAAATCAGTCGCCGCAGCCTCAACTTTACAAATGGCCGTCAACAACTCCCAATTACCGCTGCCAGTATATGAGTTATTGCCGTATTGTGCGCCGCCGCCAAAAATTTTAAGATTGCCAATCGCCGCCGTGGCTTTACACCAGACCGCAGCAACAACTGTTTTCCCCCTGAAATCTTCAATCTTTACCTGATTGGCTGAATTATTATTTGCGTTGGCAGACGCAACAAAACAGGTCAAACTTGTTGTTTGCGCGGCAATCGTAACTGTCGCAGAAGCATACGCGCCGCGTGTTGTTGTTGTATCTTGCGACCAAACGGGGGCAGTCAAGCCGTTTTGGGACCAGTTGACCGGAACGGCTGCGCCATAAGCATCCGTCCCCCACAGTTTGAATGCGCTATTAGGGATAAGATTTAGCGCGGATGTATTGGTTGCTGGATACGGGTAGTTAAATCCAACAGGTAGGAACTTAACATTATTCGCCCACCCTTCGTCCAAAATTTTACTATACATATTGTCTGGAATTGGACTTCCTTGGAAGTGCAGACTGTCGATAAGGCAAGAAAAAGATGTTGACGTAAACCAAAAAAGATATGTGGGTATTCTTAATTCATAATATGGCTCGTGAACTCTAATGTTTGTGCCACCAATTTTATAAGCGGCTGTTGGCGTTGCAATAGTGTTATCTGGGTCGCAATCGCCCCCATAAAAACTATTATTTGTTCCGTTAATTTCGTATAATATGTCAAATCGTCCGCTGACTATTACGTTTCTAAACGAATTGGCATTTGTGCTGGGAAAGCCGCCATCGTTGAACACCCCGCGCAGCGCGTTTGCGCCCGTGATAGTCGTATTTGCTATATTAACATTATCAACCTTTGCGTAATACGCTCCCGCAACCGGGATAGCGTATGTTAATGGAACAATCGTGCTTTGAGTGCCTGAGCCAAGTCGAAGCGATACACCGCTAAATCCCCTAATATAAATAGAAGTCAGCACGGGCTCAGCGCCAAGAACAAGAATGCCATCTTGCGCTGCGCCGTTATTAGTTAATGTAAATCCGCTCCATGTAGCTCCACGGTATGACACGCACACCATAGCCGTGCCTGTGCCAGTATAAACAAGCTCCGTTAATATACCGACTGTGGCTCCCGGTCCGCCCGGATTTGACCCCTGAACAGATACGCTGCGGAAATCAAGTGTCTGAGAATATAGATATTTTCCTCCGGGGATAAATAAAATTGTCTCTCCGGCAACCGTCCCACAGAATGCTATTGCATTTTGGAATGCCGTATTATCGTCAGTTGCGCCATCGCCCTTGGCACCAAACCATCTGACGTTTATTGCGCCGGAATATTGACGAATCCAAGCCGATGAACCGTCGCCGCCGGTTGGCACAATCACCGTTCCGCCGTTATCAACATAAGTGCCTACCGCTGCGCCAGTCACGCCCCAAAATATACCGCCGCCGCCATCCCCATTCGTATAATATCCGTGAACAGCCGCAGTTTGCGTAGAAGAAACCGGCGTCACCAATCGCAAAGCCGCAATATTCGCAAGCTGCAGCGTGCCTAATTCCGCCAACGCACCTTCAACATTGGTCGAGGTAAAGAAGTTGCCGCTATCCGTAAGTGCAATATATTGCGCCTGCACAAGTTCACGTTTCCAGCGATTTCCAACCGCATCGACAATGACCGTCGTGCCGTTATCAGGCGTTGTATGATCCGCTGCGTCTAAATAGAAAAGGCCACCGCCGTCACCCTGCACAGTATTATACACGAGCGCCATAATCGCAGGACTTTGCGCCGCAGGGGTCGCCCACAATCTTAACGCAGCAATATTGGTCTGTGTTTCAATGAAATTCGCTGCAAATCCAGATGCGATCGAGTCAATCTGAATCCATTGTTTTGGCTGCACGCCGATGTAATAGCTTGAAATTCCCGCAGCCTGCGTGACGCCGATATTGCCGGGAATAGGACCTGCGCCCGCCGAGATTGTCGAGTCACCTTCCGCGAAAACCACGATCGGAACCGCAGTCTGGTTCGCAATAAACAGCAAGCGCCCCGGCAGGGCTTGCGGAATTGACAAACTCGCATTCGCCACACTCGCCGTCGTGACTTGCGTAATCGTCTCAACAACTTTATGAGAATTATTGACGTTACCGCCCGGAGTCGCAGACACATTTGACTGGATCGACCAAGTAGGATTGCCAAACTTGTCGTTCAGTTCTGTTCCGTCAATAAGACGGTAGCCATCGACGAAACTATGCGGCTGTGTCATTTACCGGACTCCAATTATCGCCTCTATGGGCTTTTGCTCACCATACCATATAAGGCTTTTAATTCTTTGTAAATTTGCCACGCCCACCCAATAACCAGCCTTTTATGGGTTTAACCCGACCAAAGCCCACGCACTTTGCACGACTGGCGCAAAAATCCATCCAAGATTATTACCGCCATTCACATTGCCGTTGCTTTGCAGCGCCTGCCAATACGAGTTCTCATACCCCGAGCTGTCTGAGATATTCGTGTAAGACAAACTCATAGCCGAAACCACAGTTGGATACGTCAAAGTATAACGAGTTCCAGGTGTAGCGCTGTTGACTGTAATTAGGTTGGCGGCGGTCCCGCTTAACGCAAACGCTCCCGTAAATGTTGTGGTCGTGGATGCCGTAAACGTCACGGTTGCAGGCTGCACAGTATTCGTCATACCCGCAAAAGTATTATTGCCTGTAATCGTCAATGCGCCGCTGCCGCCTTGGTTAAGCGTCGCTGCATAAACAAAACCGCCGCCAGCAAAAGTCTTGGCGCTGGCCGAGGTCATGCTGATAGTAGAGGTCGTGCCGGTCGAGGTTAAGCCCGTGCCTGTTGCACTCCAAGCCGTCGCACCTGATCCAACTACCGTAATCGTGCCGCTTGTTCCAAAAGCCAGAACCCGAGTCAAGGCCCCTGACGTAGCAAAATTTCCAATAGACGCTGTTTTGCCATTTACATCCAGTGTTCCTGCTGTAAGCGCCAAAGCGCGAGTGGAACCCAGCGTCAAATTATCCGCAAGTTGCGCTGTGCAACCAACACCTGCAACAGTCACCGGAAAGTCCACCGTCAACCCAGCAGACGTAAATGCCTGCGTTCCGCTTGTCCCTGCAAAAGTCGTTGCAGAAGTTCCGGTGGTCAACGTCATTCCAGTCTTGAACGTCAGATTGCCGTAGATATTGCGAGCTGTGTTTGAGAGCGTTCCAGTAAAAGTGCCGCTGAACACAAGATTTTTGAAATAGCTTGTGGCCGTGGTTGCGATCGTGTCCGAGCCTGCCGACACCGTAAACGATACAGCGCGGGCTTCCGTTCCGCTTGACGACGAACTGCCGTGCGAAATTGTTCTGGTATTTGCTGTAGACGCACCGCTTAACGTCACCGACGACGTGCCGGTATAGCTAAAATTAGTTAGTGTTGCGGCACTCCAGATCGTAATATTTCCGCTTGTTGACGTGCCTGTTAGCGTGATAGCGCCGCTCGCGCCAAAGCTGATCGCACGAGTTAGCGTGTAGCTGGAAGCAAACAGACCCGTCGAAAGCGTCCGGTTGTTCGTTCCAAGATCAAGCGTGCCGGTGACAAATGTAGTCGTCAACGTCGCGCCAAGCGTCATATTATCGACCAGCCTAAACGTCCCTGTTCCTGCGGAGATATAAACCGGCTGTGTAAGCGTCTGACTGGCGTTAGTAATATTTTGCACAGATGAAGAATTTAGAAAAAATGCCGATCCTGTCCCGGTCATCGTTAAGATAGCTGACCCAACAAGCGTCAAATCTTTATGGATAAGAGGAGAAAAAGTTCCTGTCGCAAACGTCATTGTCGCCGTGCGGGAGGAAAAATCAATCGCGCCAATATTAAACGTCGCATCAAGTGTGAGCGTCTGACCAGCGTTCAAACCAGTATCACGCATGATAACGGTGTCTTGCGGCAGAGGAAAATTGTTTACGCTAGGCGCTGTGCCGCCAGCCGTCGTTTCCCATTGTGCTGCTGACCAGTTTCCACCTGCACCAGTCGCAGAATACCAGTATTTATTTCCGCCAGCGACAAAAGTAATGTTGCTGTTGCCGCCGCCGTCGCCAAGTCGCGTTCCGGTCCACGGCGTTCCTGCCGTTCCAGCCGCCGTAATATCTTGAAAGTCCACGTCTGAAAGAGCCGCGACCGATCCATTTACGGTAATCGTCCGCGTGACACCTGTGATGAGTGTTTGGGACGATCCATTATTATCGTTGGCGTGTAGCGATATGCGCCGAACGGCAGTGTTCGCAGCCCCTAGTGTTAATGTTCCGTTAATCGTCTGGTTGTCACCAAACGTAAACATTCTCAAACCATTTGAAGCGCGCGATGTGACGCTAAAATTATTAAAAGTATTTGCGCCGGTAATTGGAACAAAAGAGCCGCCGCCCGTGCCGGTCCAGCTAAAATCATAAAACGTAAGACCCGTCTGAGCATAGATGCCACCACCTGCCGAGTTACCGTTCACAAACGATGACGTTCCGGCGTTAAAAGTAAGATTCGTCTGATTAATCGCAAAGAAACTGCCACCTATGTTGATCGTTGACGAACCCGCCGTAAATGACCTTGTATTGGTATTATTGTTGAACTGAAAATTTATACTGACGGTTATTGTATTATTGTTTGTTACGAATGACCCAGCGTTATGCTGATAAGACCCTGCCGTTGACAAAGCGCCGCCTAGCGTCCACTCGCCACCCACGCCGTTAATATTGACCGTGCTGCCAGACCCAGCGGTGATGCCCACCGCATTAGTCGTAATTGTTTTGCCTGTCGTCGTCGCCGCAAACGTCAGCGCACCGCTGTAAGTTGCTGCGTAATACGTCGATATGGGGTTTGTCCATGAGCCATAGACATTGAGCGCAGCGCTGCCCGCCAACGTCATCTTTTTTAGGGGATCGGTGATACTAACAGTGAAGTCCGCGCAGTTTGCCGTAGCATCTACGGTTACTGTAAACGTCCCCGTATAAGACGCGTTATCAAATATGACATTGTCCGCAGATGTTGGAGGCACAGAATATTTTGTGCTGCCGCCAGAGGAAGTAGCCCAATTTGCGGCGGTCGTCCAGTTAGAAGGCGTAGTAGTGCCAACCCAATAATAGTCAGCCATTGTTCACATCCTCTGGGGGATTTACCGCCGCAAGCCACGCCGTATAACGAGTCTGCATTTCGGCTTGAATTTCTTCTGCCGTCATCGAACCTTCTGGAATGACAATCGCGTCCCGATAAACGAGCGGATACTCACCCATTTCAAAGAAAATAGAGACCATTCCATCCGGGAGCAGCGTCGTCTCAACCATAATTAAAATCCTTGCACTCTACTCACCATCTGCCACTTGCTTGTCGCCGCTACCCACATAAATCCGAAATAATCGTATTTATTGTTGCTTGACGACGCAGGCAGCGAAATGTCCGTAGACCCCTGGAATTGCGTCCCAAACGACAACGTGTTCGCCGCCGCTGTCGTAATCAAACGCAGCATCAAGCGCTGCCCATCTGACGGAGTTCCCGAAGGATTTGCGATTGTAAGCGTTCCCACATTCGTCGTTGTAGTGGTCGCCAGATCTGTCGTAGACGAGTCCATCGTCAGCGATCCGCCCGAAACCGTCGTAACAACGACTCGATAACTTGATCCGCCGCCGCCAGTTCCCGAAAAATCAAATGTGCCTGTGAAGGGATTAAAAACCCATGCCATGATTTTAACTCCGCGTCACAGTCAGCAGATTATTCGATCCGTCATACGTGAGCGTCAGCGTCGCAACCGTCGTGCCGCCAGACCCGCCTAATTTATAAACCACGCTCGTCAAATTTGTGCCCGTATAAGAACACGAGATATAATCGTATTCCGCAGGGCTCAAAGGCTGAAATGAAATTACCGCAGGCGCATAAGTGCCTTGCCCGTCCGACATCGGAACGAGCTTCGTGGCCACGCCCGTCTGATAATCATACATTTTTGCATCAGGAGTGATGGCCATTTCTTTTCTCCAAAATCACCTAAAAGGTGAGGGGCACAAGGCCCCTCGCGCAATTCTTAGTTATACGCCCACGCAAAAGTCGTAGCGCCGCCCGTGTTGGTGCAAATCACCGAGCGAGTCACCGCACCCGTCGCACTAACCGCCGAGCCATAGGTGCCGGTGGCATACGCCGTGCCATTCGTGACCGCAGCAAGAGCGCCATTCAGCGCAGCCGCACAGGTCGGGAGCGCAGCAATCGTGCTGGTCGGAAGCGCGATATAAGTCGCAACGGTCGAGCCCGAAAGCACATAAGCGCGCAGCTGCGACGTGCTGATCACTTCCGTCTGCGGATTAACGCCATAAGCCAGATTGGTGTCAGCCGGGATCGTCTCAGAACCCGTCAGCGGCAGCGTCGTAGCAAAACCAGAAAACGGCGAAGCAGTCGCCTGCGGATAGCCATTCGGGCCATTCACAGGATTCGTCGAGGGCACATTCGTATTGATCGGCCACTGACCAGCAGCAAAAGCGGAGCCTACACCCAGAAGCGCAAGCAGTCCGCCGTAAAGAGCAACTTTTTTCATCATTTGCCTCTTATGAGCGAGATAGCTCCGCGCAGTCCGTCACTCTGCACGGGAGAACCAACATTCTGGGTGACGCCAGACTCAAAATCAGGATTTCCCGGCACAAATCTGTCCGGGGCCTGATAATTCGCATTACCTTTTCGGGCAACTTTTTCGAACATGCCGTCTTTCGACAGTTCATATCCGACCGAGTGCTGCACGCGGCTGTTATTCAGCCCTCTGAGCGGGCGTTCAGCCAGCACTTTTCCGCTATTCTTTTCGTTCGCCATGTCAAACCCCTTGCCTCGCGCAAAAAGCGCCTATAGGATTGTGGCGCATACCACTTTCGCGCGCGCGAGCCACCCAGTCAACCCAGATTTCTCACAAACCTGCTAAAAATGGCCCTGACTTACCAGCACCTTCAACACATTATGCAGACAATTCACAACAATCGCCAAGCCCACCAGTCTGATGGCAAAACTGAGAAAAAATTCCCAGTCCGGCGGCATCATAGCGGGGTCCGCTCCATCCAGTGCAGGATCGGGATGATCTTTTGCCTTTCCGCCCTCTCCATCGCCCCTTTCAACGTGGTCTCCACCAGCGTCAGGTCCGGCGTTTTGCTTAAATGCCTCGCCGCCACGATCCCCAGCGGCTTTTTATCCGGCCAAACCATCTCCGCGATCGGAAAATACAAGTCTCTAAGCTGATTTTGGCCCTGTTCAACCTCTGTCAGCTTACATTCGATCAACACAACCCGCTTCGATCCCACAATAATAAGGTCCATCTGGCAATGCCCTGGACCATTCATATCCTGAAATTCAAACCATTGCCCGTGTTCCGCACGCGGGATCGCCGCCGACAGCGCCTTTTCATAGCGCAATCCTGCCGCTTTCGCCCCCTTCGGCCTGCTTCTCGGGATATGTGCGGGGCGCAGACACATCGCTGCATACTGCAACCCCACAATCGAGCGGTATGACATCCACTACTTACCTTTTTCCGGTGAGGGTTTCCTTTCGGCCACCCAAATCCAGATTTCCTTCCCCCTAACCTCCAGCATCAATTCGCCGTTCGGATAGTCTTTCGGGGAAAACTGTAAAAACCCGTGCGCCCGGAGAGGAAAGGGGCCTTTTTCGACCCCCTCGATACTTAACTGCCCCGCCATGACGCCCAGTTTATACCGCATCACTTCTTCTTTTTGGCTTTCGCAGGCAGCGCCTTCATCGCGCCCTTGCCTTTGACCTCAAACTCCCGTCCGACGCTTTGGGGAATGCCCAAACGCTTCGCGGCCTTGGGGTCATGCGCCACCATCGCCATCATTTTCGCCTGTGCCTTTGATTTTGCGGGCATATCAAACTCCTGTCATCGTCACAATCACGGACGGGATAGCGGGCCGTGCAGGGCTTACGCCCGGAACCGCCGCTTGCGCCGCCTGTGCAAACAACCGCATATTCACGTCCAGCGACCACCACGCCAATTCCAGATAATCCCCCGCCGCCAATGGCAGCACAAAATTCCACGCCGCCACGACCTTCGCATTGTTATTGTTCGCATCGCTTGTCGTATTCGACCACGCTAGCGGCTGCCCGTTTTTCTTCAGCCAGACCTCAAAAGTGTCCTGCCCGGAGTCCGTTTTGTCGAACTGCGCGGAAAACTGTAAATTATAAACCCCCGCTCGCGTCACGGTGATCTGCGAGCCGCTGACGATGCTAATTCCCAGCGACGAGTCCACCGTGTTGAGCGTCATAATCTGCTCATTCGCCGCCGTCGCGGGAGGCGAAGTCGGCTGGATCGTCGTGTCATACGCCGAAATGTAATCGCTTGACGCAGCTGACGCTATCGGCAGAAACGAATAAGACCATTTCCGCAATTCCTGCGCCACAAACATGCACGCCGATGTCCCTCGCTGCAAAATCCCGACATCGCCCGTCACCCCGTCGATGCTGGACCCGCCGTCCGCAAACACTCTCATGTCCGTCGTGGAATTGTTGTAGACCAGCACAACCTTGCCCGGAAGCGCCACCGGCAACGTCACGCCCGCGCCTGTCGCCCCAACCGTCGCGACATTCGCAATGGCCTCAGTAATCTTTTGACTCGTCGCCCTCGTCCCGCCAATCGTGGCCGTCAGCGGCTTACTCCACGACCAAACCGGGTTCGCTAAAGTCTCATCCAGCGTTTGACCGCTTTGCAATCTTTTCCCGAAATCAAACGGCTGGGGAAGCGTCATGGCCTACGGCCCTTTCTTCGCGGGCATCCACCCGCATTTCAGCGCCACGCCGACCGCATTATGCTCTCGGATCTGGGCGATTGTCGGTTTCGTATCGTGCTTGGAATAGTATATCGCTTTTGCGACCTGACAAAAAGAGGCGCTTGACGGCTCAATCCCGTCTGAAGGGGTCGTCGTCTGGCACGCTGTCAGGGTTGGCAGCAACATGAGCCCGAACAGCTTCCCGCGCCGCGACAGCGATCTGTGCGTCCCGAACCTGCTTCCGCAGGGCATCAAGTTGCGCTTGAACTTTTCCGGCATTCACCAGATCTCGCTCGTAAAGCCATTCAAACATTTTGCCCACGGCGCTGAAAAGCGCCGAGAGCAACGCTATCGCGGCGGGGATCACTGCTGTTTCGTTCCGCCCGTCACGTTACTATCCTTCGCAGACGCGCCAACACCCAGCACCGCTAAGATCGGAGGCCAAATCTGGTCGAACGGCGGAAGCGGGATGCTCGACGGCCAAAAGCCCGCATACTGCAGCACATACGGAATTACCGCGATCAGCGCGGTGCTTGTGGTTTTCCAGTTCACTGTCAGTCCCTTAAACATCGTTCGCTCCTTTTAGTTACAAGGCCGGGACGTGCCATCCCGCAAAAGGCATTCCACAAACTTCGCGTCATCGCGAGTGCTCTGACATCCGGTCAGCATCATGGCCGTCCCAAACAGCACCAAACACGCCAACGTCGCGCAAATCACAAATCTTACAGACTCTTGCAACATCACGCAGCCCCTTTCGAAGCGGCCTTTTGCCCGGACACTTTCTGAGCCGCAGGCGCTTGGGGCACCGGGATTTGTTTGGCCTGCCGCAGGGCATCTTGGAAAGCCAGCGCATAATGCGCCACTAGCTTGGCCCGATCCGTTCCATTTATAATCTGCCGCGCCCCGACGTAGTTCGGCTTTTTCCCCGGAACGATATAATCCGCCAGTTTTTTCCCCGTGAACATCCCTTTAATCATCCCGCGAAAGCAGATGTCGAGGGCGATCGGCCATTCCAGCGCTTTGTCAGCCGGATCGACTTTGAAAAGTTTGTAATTCCGCTCCCACGTGATCTGGACAAGACCTCGCCCGTAAAACGGAAAATAGGGTTTGGACTGCAGGTATTTCTGCCCGCCCCGCTCCCGAATAGGCTGCATCTCGAACGCCGTTTCGTGCACGACAGTCGCCAGTAGATAGGCCAATTCGTCGTCCGACATTGACGGCCACGAGTAATCGCGGAAATCCAAAATCCGCGTCATCCCATCGACCTGCTTCGCGGTGAGGCGTCCGCCGAACACTGCCCGCCTTACTCTATCGAAAAAGTATTCTTCGTTCATTTCCGCCCCGCTCGCATATTGTCCACGAGGTTCGGGTAAGGCCGTCCAGCCTTTTTCGCGGCGGCTTTCGCGCTCGCCTTTTGCTTCGGGGAAAGAGGCTTCGGCTTGCCGAGTTCCTTCGGGCGGGGCTTTTCCCATACAGGTTTGTTTTTGCTGGGCGCAGCCATGTCAGCAATTCCACGCGCGAAGCGATTTATTGATCCGGCTATCCGGGTCTTTCGCGGTCTTTTCGCTCGTAAGTTTCGCTTTCATCCCCTTCATCCGCGCGCAAAAACTTTTCCGCCGTTTCGCGTCGGACTCAGTTTTGGGGTGCGGGGCGGGAGGTTTCAGATTATGGCCTTCGGCCTTGGCGCTCGCTCGGCCTTTCGCGTTCAGCCCTCCGGCTGGGTTTTTGCCCTCTTTTCGCGTCCATGCTGGGGTTTTAGGCATTTGGGGTCAGCCTTTTCGCCATGTATTCCGCCCGGATACGGTCGCGTTCCGCAGCTTCCGCTTCCCGCTTCGCAATCGCATCGCCCGTTGCGTCGAACCGCGCTTGCTGGACTTCGGCGGCGGACGGGGCCGGAATTGGAGTATGCGGGACAAACGGTTCCCCGTCAACGTCAAGTCCGGGGGCCATGCCCAAAGAGTCCGCAAGAAGGGGTCTAACGTGCGTCACGCTTTCGGAAAGCTGTGGGGAAGAGTTGCCCGTCAGAGCCGCAGGCGCGAGGCGCGCTTCGAGGGTTTCGGGTTCGGCGGTTTGCGGGGCGACGAAGTTGATCTGGAGCGCAAGGCCCCCGGCGTTTCCGCCCAGCGAGACGCCCTGTTGTGGGGACGGCCCGCCCTTCGCAGTCGGGATCGAGCGGTCCGCCATGGTCGTGAACAAATCCATAAGTTCGCGCTTCGTGAATTTATCCGGGTCCGCCTCAAACCGTTCCTGAAGTTCTTCCAGCACACTTGTCCCCAGCGACGCCATCCGCTGATGCACGTCCACGTAAACCTCATGGAGTTCCTCCGCGTAGAAAGAAACAAGTTCCTGAAACGCTGGGTCGTTTTTAAGGTCCGAAATCCGTGAGCCCGTGAGCCCCGTGAGCGCGGAGCATTCCAGCAACGATTTTCCACTGGCCACCGCTTTCGCGAGCAGATGGTGGTTGTATCGCAGCGTCTTGAGCCTCGGAATGCCCTTCGCCCCCTCCACCTGCGGGTCCCAGAGCGCGGCGATGTCGGTTTCAGAAAGGGCGCGGGGAGGCCCGTAAATTATCGGGGCGGGGCGTCTGCCTTTTCCGGGCGGGGCGATATACATGCAAGCTCCAATGGGTTAAGTCCATTAGAGACTGAGTATATCATGGCTCTGACCCTACAGCAACAAGGGTTGTCGATAGGACAAAGGGGGTTTATTTAGGCCCATTACCTTTTTTCCACTCCGACAAATGTTGGATCGGCAAAGCATTACAACAATCCCCCGCTGGGCCATACCCCCGGTTCATCTGGGCGGGATTGATCTGGGGCGCGGACGCCCCAGACTATCACCAAAAGCAACTGGCTGCTTTCAGCAGCATCGCCTCGTCGCTGGTGGATTTGGCTACATACCAGTAGCACCAGCTCCACAGATGCTCGTTTAACTGCTGCATGGATCAAGCTCCTTTCGTTTCGATGACCGTTTATTTCATGTTAGGCCCATCGTGTCAATCCCTCTGGGCGAAGAAAAACGCAATCGGGCGCGTTTTAATGCGGATCGATCCCAGCGCCACAAAAACGGCCCTACATGCGCCGATCGATCCCTTCTGGTGCTATCCTACCCGATCGATCCCCGATCGATCCTACGGCCTTCCTTGTGGCTTGTGATGGGCCTAAAATTATTTTCCAAAATTATGCAGATTTTTCTTGCATTGTGATTTTTTATCTATATGCTTAGGCCCATCAAAGCAATATTGCTTTGTGAGCCCTACCGGGTTCTGCTGTTTGAAATCGTGAACCCGATAGGGCCTTAACCAGCAGGAGCTAGTTATGGTTTCTATCAATCTTTCGTTCGCAGGTCATTCAATCGACTCCAGCGCGCTGCCTTCCAACAGCCTAGAGCATCTGCTCCAGCTTGGCTTTTCAACTGCTATCAAAAATAGCATTGCAGGCGTGAAGGCCGGTATCATGGGCAATGGCGCGAATCCGTGGAGCGACGACGACATAGCGAACGAGTGCAATCGTTTCGGCATTTCACACAAATCTGAAACGGGGCGAGATGAGGAAACAGCCGCTGCCATTTGCGCGGCAATCCAGAAGGAAATGTTCGACAGCATTGTTTCTGGCGTTGCGCGAAAGGGTCGCGCCTCATCCCCCAGACTGTCCGACGACGACAAACTGCGTCAGGCCGTGGCGATTGAAATGCTTTCCAATATCGCCAAGGCCAAGGGCAAGGCATTGCCAAAGCGCAGCAAGCCCGACGAAAAGGCTGCTTTCGACGAAATGCTTTCCAAAGCACTCTCGAACGACAAGTTTGCCGCTGCCGTCGAAAAGGAATTTTTGGCGCGCAAGAAAAAGGCCGCGCAAGCAATCGACGGTCTCGACGATATCTTCTAATCGCGCGCAAGCGCAACGCCCCGGCGGGTCAAACTGCCGGGGCTTTTTTATTGCTCCGGGCGATCCCGATTGAACCAACTGGCTTGCGCCGCGAGGCGCATTGGCGGCAAATGGTAAATGGCGGCAGTAAATGGTGGCAAATGGCTGGGGTTAATTAAATAGTGTAATGTTTATCGCAAACATTTATTTTGGCCTATTACCTTGTCAAATGGTCCTTAAATGGTTCTAACCTTAGGCCCCCCAGATACTGACTCTCTAATGTGCTTAACCTCAAATCCACTTTTCCCCCTTTCTGGGGGTGACACGTTTAGTCTAGTATTTTTATATATTATATATACCTACTCTCTCCCTCCCTCCCCTGCTCCAACCCTTCCACCTTAAACCCACTTTCCCCACCTATTCACTCCCAATAGGCCAAAATAAATGTTTGCGGTAATTGTAACCCGCAATAATCCATCCTATACTTAACCCGTCAATATCACCAACCCAAACCAAACCCAAACCAAACCCAAAAGGAGCCAACAGCATGGCGATAACCCAAAACCGAATGCTCGCGCTCATCAAAATCGCTGATGCATTCAAAGACCAGCTTCTTTTCCAAACCCGATTAATCTCATCCACAATCCGCGATCTGCCGCCAAACCCAGCGCCCGCCGATCTCCTCGCGGCGATCCAGACGCTCCAACACCTCGCGAACGCCACAACGCTCGATCCGAACGCGCTGGAACTTCTCGCGACTGAAAAGGCGCATTTTAAGCTCAACGCGACGCGAAACAATCGGCTCGCGGCGAAGGCGAGGATTAGACGGGGTCAAGACGCGGATCAACTCGGACGAACCGCGCCCGCCTCGATCCAGCGCCATGTAACCGCAGGCTATGACGAGTTTTTCCAAAAATCGACGGCAGGGGCGATCCCAAAGACTGAAATCTCAAAACCGCCCTTCACTGGCGCAGCGGCAGCTTACAACACCACAAGGCTGCTCTCCGACGAAGAACTCGCCAAACACACCAACATCGAACTCGCAGAACAAAAGATCGAGATTAACAAATTCCACACTGACATGAACATGCCCGAACCTTATCCAGACGTTTACGACGACAGCATTCCACTTTCCGACGACCACAAACGCCATCTGGGCATTCCCACACCTCCCAGCAGCAGCCTTTTCTAATCACTTCCGGGGCTGGGCGCTCGCAATCCCAGCCCCCCATTTTTCGTCTTGACCTTAGGCCCATTATATGCAATAAAAGCATGTCGGGCAAACCACAACGCGCCCGACCAGTTAGCAACCCCGAGCCGCTAATGCGGCAGCCTCCAAGGCCAGGACACTTGCAGATGACTTCCACAAACAACTCCCGCAACCGCTACCAGCAATCAATCCGCAAGAGCAAGTCCCAGCTCTTCGCCTACTACGACGCGCAGCCAGCGGCCACTCGCAAACTATTCCAAGACTTCCCCGAAAACCTCTGGCCAGCTTCCTACAGCGACCATTTCAACGGCTTCCCAGAAGCCCACAAGCGATACCTCGCCAACCTCAAAAACATCTGGGGCGCGGATCATCCTGCCGTCATCGACGCCTCGCGCCGCGTCTCCACTCGCCGAAACAAAATCGTCGAACTCGCTGACGCCGACGACCTCCTTGCCAACTTCTAACGGGCTTCCAGCCCATTCCCTTTTCACCACAACCTAACAGGAGCCATCCCATGTTTCACCCAGTTTCCCTCTCCAATCTCAAGAAAATCCTCCGCTCCGGGCAATATTCCTGGCCCGGCGGATACCCTCTCTATTTCATAATGGCAGACGGCGAGCCCGCCTCATTCGCTGGCATTCGCGCTGAATGGAAACGTATCTGCCGCGCACATATCGCACAAACCTCCTACGATCGCGAGTGGATCGTCGCCGGTTACGACGTAAACTGGGAAGATCACGACCTTACCTGCTGCATCTCCAACACCCCGATCCAGTCTGCCTACTAACCCTTCACCTATCAGGAGCCCTACCATGTGCCGCTATTCAGTTGAAATGACCGATACTTTCGGAGGCGAAGCCAACTACTGCTGGGTGCATCGCGCCCTAATCGACGCGCCCTGCGACGCCAGCAGCAAGCTGCTTATTCGTAGAGCCAAAAAAGCGCTGGGCATCTCCACGCCCCATCGCGTCAGCTATGATCACGGCGACATGCTCCGCATTGACCTCCGCAATCAGCATATCTGCATCTTCATCTCTGCCCTCTAACAGGAGCCCTTCCATGCAAGACTCATCAATTCACATTCACGCCCATGGCGTCAGCTATTCCGGCCCCGACGCTGTTGCATACTTACGCGCCCGCTCCCTGCGATCCGCGATCCAGCTTTATGTCAAATCTGGCGGCCAGATCATTCCAACTCGCGGCATGGGCATCACCAACATGCTGCGCGCTGCGGGCGAAATCACACAAACCAAATACAAACGCACCCAGGCTGCAATGGCAATCGACGACCTCACAATCTGGATCGCCACCATGCAGTCGGCCCTTCCCATAACCTCGGATGAGTAACATGACCCAGACATCTCCCGCCGAAGGCGGGGCGGAGATCACATATCATCGCCCCCTCTGGCTAATCGCCGCTGAAATCCGCGCCAACTGGCCCAAACCCTATTTCGGAGCCATCCCCTACATCTTCGCGCTCCGCCATCTCAACCAGATCTCGGAGCCTTACGGCCTGGACTCTGGCGTTTCGTGCGTGGCGTATTTCCTCGCAAACGCACAAACCTGGCGAGGGCCAGAGGCTCGCCGCATCAAATCTGAACTTCGCGAAATCCTGAAAGGAGCAAACTATGTCCTCTAACACCTACAACGGCTGGACGAACTACGCCACATGGCGGATCAACCTGGAAATCCTTGGCGACCTCGACCTTGCAGAGTTTTTTGACTCCAAGCCTGACCTTGCTGACGCAGCCACTTGGTGCAGGGAATATGTCGAAGAACTGATAGGCGACGGGAATGACCTCGCCACCAGCTATGCCCTCGCCTTCATCTCCGACGTAAACTGGCGCGAAATCGCCACACACCTTTTGACTGACTCCACTTTCCCCATACCTGACGGAGATGAAGAATGATCGCTGAACTTTACACCGACGGCGCGCAAACAGCCATCCGCATCCTCGTCGCGAACCTCCAGAACCCCAACTTCCGGCTGACAAAAGACGAGCGGATCGACCTTGAGCAATTCATCTCCGATCTTCAAGACGCTCTCGACAACGAGGCTGAAGCCGACTGGCTACGCCGCAACTCTTACGACAACAACTGACAGGAGACCCCTGGCCATGCAAACTTTTCTTCCATACTCCGACTTCGCCGCATCTGCCCGTGTCCTCGACAACCGCAGGCTCGGCAAACAGCGCGTCGAAACGCTGCAAATCCTCAACGCACTGACCAACCCGAACTACGGCTGGCAACATCACCCCGCTGTCAAAATGTGGCGCGGCCATGTGCCGTATCTCGTCATCTACGGCCTCGCCATCTGCGGGGAATGGAAAAGCCGATCCTTCAACGACACGACGGGAGCCAAAATCGCGGATTTCATGCCGGACGGGGCGCACTTTGAAAAGCCCCGCTGGCTTGGCGACGACGCTTTCCACGCGTCGCATCGTTCGAACCTTCTCCGCAAGGAGCCCGACCACTATCGGCAATTCCACTGGGTCGAAGGCCCCGACCTTCCCTACGTCTGGCCCTCGCCCTAACGGGCGAACCCTTCCAAAACAACAGCTTAGAATTACTGACAAACACTGACAAACATTGACAAACACTGAAAGGGCCGAAGGCCATGCAGACCGGCATCTATTTCATGGGCCACGACTTCATCCTCGACATCGACTGGACGCTCACCCATCCGGGCACTAAGCCACAACTCTACGGCCCGCCGGAGAATTGTTACCCCGGAGACGACCCGGAATGGGAAGTCAACTCGATCTACCTCAAACTCGACGACCCGGACAAACCGGACGCCCCGTTTTTTGAGGCGACTGGCGCACTGCTCGAACTTCTCGCATCCTCCCGCGCCGTTGACGACGCGATCCTTGATTACATCGGGGAGTGGGGCGAAGATGAGGACATCTATCCAGACGAGGATTACTACCGTGAACGCTGACAACCCTCCTCTGCGCCAAACCCTAATCTTCAAATGCAAAACCTGCGACGAGGCTTTCGCCCTGATCCGCGCCCATAAACCTGCAAACTTTTGGGCGCAGATCATCTGCCTATCCGACGGCTGCGTGGAACTTCACCTCCGCCCTCTCGAAGAAAAGGATTATTAAATGCTCGCTGCAGCCGTGGTCTCTATGTTGATCTTCGCCTTCGTCTGGCTGATCTTCACACTCGTCGCGTATTCCTTCATCTACGGCTCGCTCATCGCAGCGTATGTTTTCATCTGGGACGATGAAACCCGAAAGTCGATCTGCCCGAAAGGTCTCCTTCGTGCAATCCTCTACGACGAATAATCCCCAGACGCGCGTTAAACCCCTTGTATTTGTCGCGTTTTTGTGTCACTATAATCCGTGACTTCCCGCGTTTTTGTCCTTTTGTTTCCTTCCTACCTCGGAGCCTACCATGTCAAGAACCGCCCCGTTCCATGCTGCCGCCGCCATCTAT
>Ga0208147_1000009_pt1 | contig 55889 bp, 79 predicted proteins | sample DEB3_08_DNA_FD_184520 | JGI IMG/M metagenome (GOLD analysis project Ga0208147, IMG submission 184520) | Aqueous microbial communities from the Delaware River and Bay under freshwater to marine salinity gradient to study organic matter... | ecosystem: Environmental > Aquatic > Marine > Coastal ... | reverse complement strand
GCGTAAACCGCACCTTGCGCCCTGTGGGCGAGCAAGACTGGCTGACGTACGGCGAGCGGCCTGAGCTTAACTTCTACGACTACGTGGCGCGTCCCAACCCCGCGCCTGTCGCGCAGCCAGCCATCTCCGCGCCAGTCACAACACCGGTACTCGGCAACCCTGCTGGTCCGGCGATGTACGCCCCCGACACTGACAACATGCGTTTCGCCGAAGGTGGCGCGATGCCAGCGAAGCACGGCGGCCGGTCGCAACGCACTGAATTTGCGGTCAACGGCCCCGGCACTGGCCGCAGCGACGACATCCCTGCGGTGCTGTCCGACGGCGAATATGTCATCGACGCCGAGACTGTCGCCCTACTCGGCGACGGATCGAGCAAGGCGGGCGCAAAGAAGTTAGACGACCTGCGGGTCAAAGTTCGTAAACATAAGGGTAAGAAGTTGGCAAAAGGCCGTTTTAGTGCTAATGCCAAGAAGCCCGAAGCGTATCTGTCCGGAGGACGTATTTAATGGCTAACCCTAATCTCAGCTCATTCATGGCCGAAGGGGCTGCAATCCCACAAGGTTCCGCCCTGACGGACATGACCAAACAGACGGTGATGCCTGATTGGTACACCAACTACGCGATGGACATCCTGTCGGGTCAGAGCGCCATCGCCAACCGTCCGTACGAAACCGCGCCAATGCCGCGCGTCGCTGGCTTCACGCCAGCGCAGCGGCGGGCATTCGACATGACTGGCACGGCCGCCACGGCATACCAGCCGATGCTCGATCAAGCCACGCAAGCCGCGCAGGCAGCCGCGAACGCGCCGGGCGCGCTTAACGTCGCGCAGCCTTACTTAACGCAGGCGGGTCAGACATCCGTGTCGAACATCGGCTCGTACATGAACCCGTTCAACGATGCTGTCACCAATCGCATCGCCGAGCTGGGCACACGCAACCTCACCGAAAACATCTTGCCTGAAGTTGAGGGTCGCTACATCAAGGCGGGTCAGCTCGGCTTCGGCGGACGCGGTGGCTTAGGCGGCACGCCGTCGGGTATGATGACCGACACTTCACGCGCCGTCCGTGACGTCAGCGCCGACATCCTCGCGCAGCAGGCGAAGGCTCTCCAGTCCGGCTACTCTGAGGCCGCCGGGCTTGCGGGCACCGACCTTACCCGCTTTGGCAACTTGGCCGCAACGGCGGGCAATCTGGCGCAGACGCAACAGGAACAGCAGCTCGCCGCATCCGGTGCCTTGTCGGCCCTCGGTTCGAAGGCGCAGGAACTCGGCCTCACTGGCGCGGGTGCCGTCGGCAGCGTCGGCGCACTGGAACAGCAGCAGGGCCAGAAGAACCTCGACGTGGCGTACGGCGACTTCCTGCGTCAGCAGGGCTACCCGCAGGAGCAGATTAACAACATGGTGAACGCGCTCAAGGGCGTCGCCACTGGTGTTCCGAGCGCGACGCAAGAGTACGGCATATCGCCCTCGGGCGTCAAACAGGAATACCCTGCGAGCACGGCTTCGCAGATTGGTGGTGCCTTAACTGGCGCGGCGGGCATAATTGCCGACCTTAAAAAAGCAGGGATCTTTTAATGGCTGGGCTAGATACCTTAAACGAGGTCGAGAACGAGATTGACGGCGAAGACACCGCAGACGCTGGCGGCCTGTCAGTATACAACGACCCCAATGTTCAGGCGGCAGTCGCCGAGCGCAACAAGCTCAACAACGACTACAAGAAGTACTACGACGACCTGACCGCGAAGATAACGGCCCAGCGCACCGGCCCGTCGTTCAGCGAGCGTATGTATCAACTGTCTTCCGCGCTCTTTGCGCCGACAAGCACGCGGGGCCTCAGCGGTGTCATGGGTAATGTCATGCCTGTCTTGCAGCAGCAGCAGCAAGCCCAGCGCGAAGGTGAAGTCAAGCGTAAGGACGCCCTCAGCGCGCTGCAAGCCGCCCAGCTCACACAGCGGGCTGGCCTCGCCAATCAGGACGTATCAACGGCGGTTGCTATGGCGAAGTTGGCGAAGCAAGGCACCGGTCCCGGTCAATGGTCGGAAAGGTTTGGACGGTTTATCCCGAAGGATCGCCCTGTTCCTGTAAAGTCCGGCGTTTTAGGTGGACGGCGTATCGTCACTTTATCTGACGGTATGAGTAAGTTATACGGCTTTGGCGGCAACCCCAAGGCGTATGAAATCCTCGATGCGGCTGGCAATGTCATCGGTCAGGAGACGGAATAATGGTACAGAGCTATAATCTCGACGACGTCAAATGGTCAGGCCCAGCGGCGACTGAGCAGTCAGCGGCCCGCGCCGACGTTAGGCAAAGCGGGGCATCCGCTGCGTCGTCAGAGGCCACGGCAGCGCGCACAACTGCGCTCACGCCGCTTGAAGTGGATAAGTTGCAGCAAGACGTTATTAAACTGCAACTCGAAAATGATCGTGCAGCGCGAGAGGCGAAAGAAGGCCCGCAAAAGAACGTAGAGCAACAGACGACGGAGACGCGCGTCCTCGGCGACCTGAACACCGCCGTGGATGCCATCAACCTGTTGACCAAACAGTTCAACAAAAACTTAGCAGGGCAGGGCCTCATCAAATCCACGCTGGAGTACTTCCCGACGCAAGAGAAGGGCGCGATAAACTCAACCGCTGCGGGCCTTGCGGACGTTGGTTTATCTCTCTTCAAAATACCGGGCATGGGTTCACAGTCGGACGCCGATGCCGCGCGTTTCGTGCAGGCCAACCAGCCGTCAACGTCAGATTTCGATCTTACCTTTCTCGGTAAGGTGTACAACCTACGCCGCCGCATCGACGCCAAAGCGCGGTCGATGGGCCTAGCGCCCATCAAGTGGGCCGAGCCTGTAGAAATCGCGGCGCAGCAGTATCTCGCCCTCCCAGAGAGCGAGCGCAGCAAGCTGGGCGTCCGTGAAGTAGGCACGTTCAAGGACATACCGCCTGAATTGGACAGCCTTCAGACGGCGGCCCCAGCGCAGGCGGACGCATCCACCGCGCTTCCTGACAACGCCGCGTTTGCCCAACCAATTGAGATGTCGGCGGCCGCGTCCGACGCCGAGAAGAAGAGCATGCCCATCCCGCCAGAGATGCAGGCGGAGATGAACGCTTGGCTTGCGGAACACCCTCGCGGATCTGTGGGCCTGAAGGAATACGCCAACGTCCGCCGCGCTCTTGACGCAAAGTACGGCTTCCGCCCAGACTTGCCTTATGAAGACGATCCTCGCACCGTCGAGTATCTGAAGCAGTACAACGACCCTAAACAGCCCGTGAACGTCACGATACCTCCAGTGACCGTCGATGACACGCGCAACATGTTAGAGCGGGCGGCGGGCACGGCCGTGATGTCCCCAGTCGGCACCGCCGCTGCGACGGGCATCTCGGGCTTAGGTTTGAATGCTGCGGACGCGTTGCTGCCCCAAATGGCGGCACTTCGCGAACTTAACCCTAACGCCGCCATGGCAGGCGACATCCTCGGCTCTATCGGCGGTAGCTCGGCTCTTGCGAAGCTCGGCGGCGCAAGCGCGTCCAAACTGTTAGCCCAAGCACCCGAACTGCAAAAGTACATCACGTCCGGCGGCAAGGGCGCGACCTTCTTGCGCAACCTACTCAGCGACGCCACGCAAGGCGCGGCCTACGGTGCCGCCGTTGAGGGTGATGGCACCACTGGCGCTATATCAGGCGCTGGCGGTACTCTGCTCGGAAAGACCCTCGGCAACGCGGGCGACTTCATCCTGCGCGGCGCGGATCGCGCGCCCACAGTCCAGAAACTGATCGACCGCTACGGTGTGGAAAATCTCACCATTGGCCAGCAACTGGGCGGCGCGCCGAAGTCAATCGAGGACGCGGCCACTTCTATTCCTATCGTGGGTGACGTAATCAACGCACGACGTGGTGAAAGCATCGCCGACCTAAACAAAGCGGCATTCCGTGAAGTTGGCGGCCAGCCTATGGGCTACGGCGACGAGGGTATGGCTGCGCTGAAAGCGGCGCGGGCGAAGGCGTACGACGACGCCGTTGCGGGCAAGCAATTCGACCTGAATGACCCACTGTTCACGCAGGACATGGTTGACGCCCTCGCCACACGCAGCAGGCTGACGGGTGAGTTCGCGGACAAATTCGATCTGGCGGTCAAGAACAGCATCATAAATACACCAATCGGTCGTAGCGGCACCATGTCCGGCTCTGATTACCAGCAGGCGCAGCGCAGCCTTAGCGGGTACAAGGGCGAGACCACGAAGCCCGGTTTCGAGAAAGACTACAGGGACGCCCTTGGCGGCGTCGGCAACGTCTTGCGCGAGACGGTAGAGCGGCAAGATCCCACCCTTGTGCCTCTGCTCCGCGAAGCCGACACGATGTATCGCGGCGAGAAGATACTGGCCGACGCCATAGAGCGCGCGAAGATGGATCCAACGGGCCTCGGTGCCGACGTGTTCACGCCGGGCAACCTCACGCAAGCCGTGTCTGCTAGTGGGCGTAAATACCCCGGCACACCCCCACTGAAGGAGCTTTCGCGGTTGGCGCAGAACGTCATCCCGTCGAAAATGCCAGACAGCGGCACAGCCCGTCGTGCGGCGTTGACCGGATTGGGTCTTGCTGGCGCTGGTGGCGTTGCTGGCGGCGGCCTCGGTTACAACCAAGAAACTGGTCTTTCCGGTGAGGACGCGCTCTACGGCGCGGCCACAACGCTGACCCCACTCGCCCTTCTCAGCCTGTTAGGTTCTCGCGGCGGGCAGCGTGGCTTGTCGAAGTTCATGTTTGATCGCCCCGCTGTCGGCGGCAATATCGCAGACCTCGTCGAGAAGTACACGCCTGATCGGGTGTTGGCTCCGGGCCTTATCCCAACTCTGGTGCCCGAAGCGCGGGAAGAGCCGGTACTTGCGTCACCGACTGAAGTTGCACCCGTCGTTGAAACAGCGGTCGCGAAGGCAGCGCCCATCCCCGAGGAAGGGGCGGTAATGTTCGGGGACAAGGCTATTGAATACGACCCTGAGACGGACACGTTCGTCGAACTGGCTACAGGCCGCCGTGTCAAAGAACTCGCGGACCTCGCAAAGCCCGTAAAAGGTAAGTATCGTGGTGGCCGCGTTCAGCCGTTCAAAAAGGGCGGCAAGGCAACCATCTCCGACATGGCGCGCCACTATGGCGCTAAAGGGAAGAAATAATGGCTGGTAGCGACGGGTTTGGGCTTGAGGTTTATGACGACGCGACGGGTCGGTACGTGCGCGTACCAGATCCTTCGGCAAAGCCTCTTGCGGTGCGCAAGAAAAAGGCCGCTCAGGCAAAGGAGCCTTCCGCTGGCGATTATCTGAATACGCTCGGTGACATGCTTGTCGTAAATCCGCGCAACTCGGCAGCGGCCACGCTTGGCGGTGCCGCGTACGATTATGCAGTAAAGTCCACGCCGCAGAGCGTCAGGAACGACATCGTCAGGGCGGGGCAAGATGCGTATTCATGGCTGCGCAAAGAGAACAAACCTCTCCGCGAGACGCCGATTAAGGAAAGTCTGCGGCTGCTCAAGGCTGGGTTCATCGACCCGCTGGCCGATCCGTACCGCGTTTTTAAGCAGGCGGCGACTGAACGGGCGCGCGGCAATGAAGTTGGCGGCAAGAAACTCGCCGCTATGGTTCCTCTCGCCGTGGCGGGTGTGCTCCCCCAAGGTCGTGGCGCAGGTAAACTCGCCACGAAGGCGGGCGTAGAGGCCGCTGAAACGGCGGCTACTAAAGCGGCCACGAAGGCCGTGACAAAGACCGCAGAGAAAAAGATCGTAAAGAAGGCGGCCACGAAAACCGCGACGAAGGGTGTCGAGAAGACGGCTGTTAAAAGCGCGGTGCGTGGGGCCGAAGAAGCGGGCATCCGCGACCTATCCAAGGCGGTATTTGACCCAAGCATCTACGGTTTACGTAAAAAGACCGAAGTGCCCGCATTAAAAGATTTTGTCGTTAAGACCGAACAGCGGCAACCCGCGCCAGATGGGCCTGTACTTGGCATAGACGACATTACAGGACGGCCAATTATGGTTGGTATGTCTGACCGTCTTGGGTCGGGCGAGACCATAACGCACGTCGGCAACAACGCATTAGATATTCCTGTTAACGAGTACGGGGGGCAGGATTTCGCATACCACAACCCTTACGCTTGGGCGGTATCAACACCGCAGACCGCTACCGCGATGATGAACACTGCGGCAGCCCTGAAAAAGAAGTATGGGGTCAATCCTCTTTGGGCACCATATCGCATGGGCGGAACCGGAACCGATTTCTCCAAGACTACCGGCGAACTGATGATGTCGCAAGCTAACTCGGCTCTTGGCGGCGGCGACCGTAAAAATGTCGATGCACTTATCCGCCAGTTCATTCCTGACTTTAAGGGAATTGACAATCCCGTAGGTTACGAACAGTTTGGGGCACTTGGGGGTGACGAGCGCAAAGCCTTACAAGCCGCGTTAGCCGACCGTTTTGCTGGTGAAGGTGGCCTTTCATTGCCGATCACGCGAGCGCTTATCGCGGCTCCTGACCAGCGCGCAAAGCCTAGTTTTTTCTTACAGAATGTTATGGAGATTGATCCAGACAAGGAAGTTGTGTTCGACCCCAGCGCTAACCCCACCTACGGCTATAACATACCCGGTAAAATCGTTGGCACTCTTGGGCCTGACATTAACGCTGCCGAAGTGGTCGGTCCTATGTTGGGCAAAAAGTACGCAGACCTCGGAGACCTATCTGTGTTTCGCGGCCAGAACACTCCGCTTTCTGAAGGGGAGTGGCGCAGGCAGCAAAAAGAATACGCAGCCGAAAAAGCCGCCTACGACGCTAAAGTTGCAGCAGGTATGACACCTAAAAAGCCGCCGCGTGAGCCTGTCCGCATGGGCAACACATCCAAGTTTATGCAAGCAGGAACCTTTGGCTTTTTAAACGATGACGCCGCGCAAGCCATCGCGGACAGGCTCGCAAAGCTATCCGGCGAATAGTAAGTAATAGTCCCTGAAATCATCCGCTACGTGGCTGAACGGGGTCGTTCGGATAAAGACGCGCACCTGTTCCGCAGTCATTGTGGCTTCCGGTTTATCGCTGTACTCAACCATAAGAAGCATAAGAGCTTCGGCCATGTCATCCGGCATATTTGCCCCTGCGAGGATCGGATACAGAAGTTCTGTCGTCTCTCCCGCGCTCAACGTCCGTCTCCCTTGGCTTCGGCCAGCAACGCGGCGTAGGCGATGTTATCCTCGGCGCTGTCGGCGTGGTAGTCGCTGCGCGTAAACAGGCGCACCAGCTTGACTTGCTGCATAAACATCCAGCCCTCGCTCTCGGACAGGTCGCGGCCTGTGATGGCGTTGAATGCCGTCACGATCTTGCCCATCGACCGCTCGCCCTCTGGCTCGTCGTACGTCTGCCCGCGTTCGTGCATCAGGGCTGCGGCCCGACCAAGCAGCTCGGAGGCCTTTGGTTCAGGCATCTTGGCTTGTTCATGTGAATTGAAACACTCCAGCGCCCTCGACAGTGTGTCGTGCTCGACACAGCATGTGCTGCATATAAAGCTCTTGTCGCTCATTTTCTTTTCCTTCGTTTCATTGCTTCTATTAAAACCTCTTGGACGCTGCGCTTGCTTGACAGGCGCTCCATGACGACATCGTCCACGGTGTCGCGCGCCAGTATCGGGTACACCAGCACAGGGCGGTCATGCCCCGCCTGCTTCTGCCTCATGGGGCCGATGCGTTCGATGATCTGCATGTGCTCTTCTAAGTTCCAGTTGACGCCGAAGAACGCGAGGATGTTGCCCCCGTCCGCGAGGTTGAGGCCGTGCCCCGCCGACGCAGGGTGAGCGAATAGTATCGGCACCCGTCCGGCGTTCCAGTCCCTGATCGTATCAGGGTTAGCGTCCAGCACCCGACCGTGCTTGAAACGCGCCTGTAGACGCTGAAGGTCGTGCTTGAAATTGTAGGCCACCAGCACGGGCGCGCCGTTAGCCTCCTCAATAATGCTTTCCAGCGCATCCAGCTTGGCATTATGAATAGTCTCCCACTTACCCTCGTCGTCCACGTACATCGCGCCGTTGGCGATCTGCAACAGCTTCTGCGTCCGCACGGCCGCGTTGGCCGCCTCGACCTCGTTCTCCGCGAGCTGCGCGAACAGGCTGTCCTCCATCGACTTGTACAGTTGGCGCACGGACGGGATGAAGTCGACGTACACCGGAACCACGTTCGGCTCCTCAACCGACAGCGCGCGCACGGTCAGGCAGACGTCGCGCAGCTTCTCCTCGATCTCGTGCTGCGTGTGCTCGTACGGCACGAGGCTGTAGCCGTCGTACCCCTTGCGGAACCAGCGCTGCTCGAAGGCGCTGAACGTGCGGCCCAGCCGCTCGCCCTTGTCGATGAACCATATCTGCCCCCACAGATCCTTGACGCCGTTTGGCGCAGGCGTCCCTGTGAGGCCGATGAAGCGGCTTCCCTCACCGTGGGCCACCTGACCCAGCAATCGTGCCCTAGAGCCGCCCTGACGCAGCCTGTAGGACTTTAGGCGCGTGAACTCGTCGGACACGATTGTTTTGAACGGCCACGCGCCGCCCAACTGGTCGCGCAGCCATTTAATGTTGTCGTAGTTCATGGTGTAGATGTCGGCATCGGCAGCCAGCGCACGCTCGCGCTGCTTCGGCGTGCCGGTGATGACACTGACGCGCAGGTGCGACAGGTGGCCCCACTTGCCGACCTCCTCGGGCCACGTCGACTTCGCGACGCGCAGCGGGGCCAGCACAAGCACGGGATAGATGTCATCCACGACGGACATGTTGTCCAGCGCCGTCAGCGTCGTGACGGTCTTCCCGCCGCCCATGGGCATCCACAGGGCGCAGCGCGGCACGTCATAGAGGAAGCGCATGGCGTCCACCTGATAGTCGTGCGGCTTAAATGTTCGTGTCATTACCATTTCCTCGGCGTAGGGTTCTTCTCCCACGAGTGGCGCTCAATCGCACCTAGCTGATCCCACGGCAAGCGTGGAAGCCGAGTTCCATCAACGCGAGGCAAGTAAAATGGCTGACGCAACACATCTTGTTCGTAGGCAATCTGTCCGGGTGTTTTTGTCATGGCGGTAGTTCCTTCGTTGTTGGTGAAGCCTTATTGGCACAACAACTAAGTGGTTGCAACCCCGTTTCGCACTTTTTCCACAATCTCGTCGATTTCTTCGATTGTACGCGCGATGTACACCGGCACGCCGTGCGCCCGCATGCGTAAAATCTCGCGTTCCTGTATCGTGCTGACGCGGTCGCCGAAGGCCTTGATCTCGATGAAGGCGACGTGTGGCCAGTCCCACCACACAAAGCAGTCAGGGCAGCCGTTGCGGCCTTCCCAGCGCACCTTGCGGTATTGCCCCCCGCTCTTCTGCACCTTCTGCTTGAGGTGGTCCTGTAGCTTGCCTGCGGGCGTCAATCTAATTCACTCGGCTGCAAGTCAACGGGCTTGTCGTCAAGCCAACAGTCGATGACGTAGTGTAGGTACGCGCGATCAGCATCGCACTTAGCCTTGGGCTTTCCGTCCTTGACCAGCACAGTCGCCGTGTCGGCGTTGGCGGCCCCGAAGCACCGCTCTTTGGTCAGGATCAGCTTGCGGGGCATGTCGGCGTTGAAACTGAACGATGCACCACCGTCTGGCTCCATAAATCCGTACAGAAATGTGATGTTGTAGGGGTTGTATTCGGCTGCCATAATCTCAATCCTTCTTGTAGCGGTGGGTCTCGAACCCAGCCGCAGCCAGCGGCAGGCCGACGGCCCACGACGGGTTGGTGGCCATGATCGACGCAAGCTGCGCCACACTGTATTCGGGCGTGTCCGGCGTCTCGGTAATCAGCTCGTCATGCACGCGGATGCAGACTTCGTAGCCGTGCTCCTCCGCGCCGACCATGCCGGTCATGAAGACGTCGCGGGCGACGGCCTGAACGATGTTCTCCACCAGCTTGCCGCCGTACGTCTCGATGCGCTCCCACTTCTTAGTGTACTGGTTCACGCCCTCAAACGTGACGCGCGCGTCCTCGATCTTGGCGTTGCGGTAGGACAGGTAGCGCCCGCTGGGCAGCTTGATGCGCAGCCATCCGTCCTTCATGTCGAAGTGGAGCAGGCCGCGCACGTCGAAGCTCTCGCCCTTGCCGCGCACTGCCGCGCGCGCCGCGCCCTCGACGTCGTACCAGAGGCTCTTTGTCGCAGAGTGCGCCGTGCGCCACGCGGTCACCAGCGGCTTGATCTCGTCGTCCGTCATGGCCGCGACCGCAGGGCCGCCCATCGTGCGGAAGGCTCCGACGCCGCCCTGATAGCCGCACGCCAGCTCCATCGTCTTGCCGTACTGGCGCATGGACCCGTCGCCGTTCTTCTTGTTATCGACCACCACTTCGGGGTCGACGTTGAAGCCCTTGGCGTAGGCGACCACGTACAGGTCGTGCCCGATGCCACGGTCGAAGTCGTAGAAGGCCTTAATCTTCCAGTCCTCACCGGCCAGCCACGCAAGCACGCGGCCCTCGATGTTGGACAAGTCGGCGATGACCAGCTTGCGGCCCGCAGGGGCCACCAGACAGCCGCGCACGGCGGACGAACACAGGTCGGTCACGTTGTCGAACAGCAGATCTTCACAGTCCAGCTTCATGGCGGAGATGCCGGTCTCGATCTCGTCGGCGTCCATCACGGGGCGCGGCAGGTTCTGCGGCTGGAATATCCGCCCCGCGTCGCGGCCTGTGCGCGATGCGCCGCAGAACTGGAGCGTGCCGCGCAGGCGACCGTCGGACGACGTGGCGTCGAGCAGCACCTTATATTTTGCCGGTGAGGTGGCCGCCGCCTGCTGCCGGATCTCCAACAGCTCACGCACGAAGGGCGTCAGGCTGCTGCTGCGGAGCAGTTCGGCGACGGTGGACTTAGTCAGGTTCTCCGGCGTGAAATTGTGGTAGTCCCGCAGGTACTGTAGGAAGCGCGCGCCCTGCGTCAGCTTCGTTACGTGGCCGCCTGTTAGATCGGCTGCACGAGCGGCCAGAGTTCCTGAAGTTCTTCGAAAAGCTCGAAGGGCTGCGTGGGCGAGTTCAAGGTCGATGGCGATGCCACGGTCATTAACTCTTTGGTCAATTCGCCAAAGGTTCCGCTCACTCCGACTATTGTTCCAATTCGGCAGGCGTCCATATACGTCTCGCATCGCGTCCACATCGAGGCGGGCGTATTCGATGAACTCGTTCCATTCGGTGGGGTGACTGACACTGTCCGCTCTCCTCAACTTCATATTCTTCGGCCGTGGCTTCGTGAATAAGTGTATCAGCTTTTTGCCTGCCTTGTCTTTAGCTTTGTCGGTAGGCACACCCAATACGTCGCACAGCGTGCCCAGCGAACCGGGAAGGCTGTGGGCGAGCGCCTGCACCATCGTGTCGCGGATCTTCTCGACGGGTATGTTTACGCCGCAGTGGCGCAGCACGGTGCGGTCGAAGTGACTGTTGTGGATAACAACGGTGTCGGCATGATCAACAGCCCACTGCAACGTGCCCATCCATTTGTCCCACCCCTCGGTGGCGCAGTCTAAGACGGTCACCGGCTCGTCGTCCCAAGCGAAGGCAACCAGCAGCACTTCCGCCTCTTCGGCGTAGCGATGCGTCCCGTGCGTGATCGGCACTTCGCTGTAGGTCTCAATATCCAAAAAGAGTACGGTCATTTCCAGCGCGCCCCAATCAACCAATGTGGGTAAGGCCTATTGCCAGCAGCGTAATCCATGCGCATATTTTCGCTGCGAGTGCCGTATTTTAAATTAGACGCGCAGTTGTCAGCAGGGTCGTGGTTCAAATGCAAAACTTCACACCCAGCAGGGCACCGCCCAACAAAGGCTTCCATCACTAGTTGATGCACAAGGCGGCTATTACCTTTGCCTATCGCTACGGATAGGTGTCCGCTACGTGTCCGCCCCGGACGCAACAAGCGCGAAGGAACCCGCCTAGTCGTTTCACCAGCTTGTTTCGTCACTAGACGTACGCGGCGCTCTAACGAACGGACGCGACCTTGATCGCTAACTTCGTACGCACTTTCAGCACCCACAACGGGTTTCCAAGTTTCTAAGATGGTCATCAACGCTTCCCGTGCAAGATCTCGCTGACGCGGCCCGGATTGATGTTATGCGCTTCGGCAATCTCTTGATGCGACGCGTCGGGGTTGGCTGCCGCCATGGCGCGGACAGACGCGCGCACGTCAGCCGTGATGCGCCTGTTCTTCACGGGCGTGCGCGTGTAGCTGCGGCGGTACGTCTCCTGCATCAACGCGTTGATGCGCAAGTTTATCGCGTACTGACGACGGGCTAACTTTGTGCCTTCATCAGTCAGCTCGGCGATTAAGTCGCGGATCTGGGGTATGGTAAGTTTGGTCATGATATTCTCCCTCAATTCTGGTGGACCGCGCCACGCTAGTTACCAACAACGGGAGAGGGATCACCCGGTGCGTGGCGCGGTCCGCCAGAAAAGAGGGCGCGACGGTTGCTTCCAACTGATGCCGGAGCACCCAACCGTCGCGCCGTCCCTATAGCGCTAAATTAGATCAAGTCCAATAGCTGACGCATATGCGTCGACAAGATAGCGTTCTTCCTGCCGCTTGTCGGGGTCTAACGCCCGCAGGCGCAGGACTTGCCGCATAATCTTGACGTCGTAGCCGCGAGACTTGCCCTCGGCGAACACGTCCTTGATGTCCTCGGCGATTTCCTTCTTCTGCTCTTCCATCTTTTCGATGCGTTCGAAGAGCAAGTTCAGTTCGTCACCGGCGACGAGGTTGTGCCCAATGTCCGACATCAGAGCAGGTCTTCCGCGTCGACAGCGAAGTCAGCAAACTCGCTGGCCGATGCCGGTGCGCTGCCGCCGAAGTTCTCGCCGTCCTTGGCGAACATGACGCCACGCAAGGTGCAGTTAATGCGCTGACCCCACTTGTTGTCCTGAGGCCAAATGTCGACCGACGCGTGGACGTAGCAGCCCGAATAAATCAGACGCTCAATTTCTGCGGTGCTTTTGACTTCGTTGCCGAGGCGGTCAACGACCGTAGGCTGTGTGCCTGCGTTGCGTGCGGACAGATAGAACTTGTCCTCAAAGCCCGCGTACGGCTGGCGTGTCTTCTTGTTGCGGTACTCGGCCTCGACGAAGCAGATCTTCTTGTCGTCGGTCAGGGCGTCGATTACGTCCTGCGCCTCGTCCTTCCACTTGTCCTTGGCTGCCTCCAAGATGGCGTCCTTAATCTGCTTCACGTGCTCACCCTTCGGGTCGACGATCAGCTTTGCTCCGTAGGCTGGCTCGCCCTCGCCGAAGGATTGCGGCGAACCCAGAGCTGGGAAGGCGATACGGATATTTTTAAGCATTACTTGCATTTTTCATTTCCTCAGTTTGCAGTTAAGTCACGGAAATCATCCATGACGGGTTTTACGACCATCTCTGGTCGCTTATCGGTGGCGGGTGCCACTGATGGCTTGCCGTCGCTCCGAACGATCTGCTCTTGCAGGTTCGCCCAGCGCTTGGGGTTTTCTTTGAACACCTTCTCGGCCTTTGTGGGGCTGATTAGCTTGAAGTCATAGACCTGATCGTCGCGCATGCGGAAGGTCTTCTTCATCGTCTCCTCAACGGCCTTCGGGTCTTTCCAGTCGCGGTTGCCAGCGCGGCCTTGAACCAGTTTGTAGCCGGTTACGGGCTGCCCCGCAAGCAGTCGGCGCTCCGTTTCCGCACGGACAGCCTTGCACCACTGCTCGACCATTTCAACCTTGGACATGGCCACAGGCAGGTAGTTGTCGCTGGTCTCGGACGTAATCTCCTGCGGCACCAGATCGGCAAAGTCGCTTAGGTCTGCCGAACCGCCGACCACTTCGGCCATCTCGGCGCGCAGGGCTGGGCAGGTTGCCTTGGCCTTACAGAACTTGCACTGCTTCTCGCCGGGGTTAAACCACTCGCTGTAGTCAAGTGGAGGTCCGCCCGTATTTTTGTGGGCCATAGAACCAAAGGACGGCACACTGGCGATGCGCTTGGCTACGGTCCGCACCTCCTCTGCAAAGGCGAGTATTTCACTTACCGGAATGCTGTACTCGCTGACGTGGTTCAGGCGCGGCTGGTGGATGACCATCGTGACCGTGTCGAAGTCGCCGACAAGTTCGTACTCGTTCAGCGCGCCCAGCGCATATATCATGAGCTGCGGATTGGCGTTCGCATCGACACGCACGCCCATGCCGTACTTTAGGTCAATGATGATGATCTCACTGCCCTTGATGATGATTACGTCGGACGTTCCGCCCGCGCCGTCCTCGCCGGTCAAGTGGCCTATGCCGACGCGCTGCTCAACCATAAGTTCACCACCCTCGGCGTACTCACGGACGAGCTTCATGTAGTCCTTGACGTGGTCGACCATGGTCTGGTCGATGGTGAAGTCGAAGCCGTCGACGGACGCTGGCTTGCCGATCAACAGCGCGGGATCTGCGCCGCTGATTAGGCATTCTGACGCAAGCTCGTGCGCCACTGTCCCCTCGGCAGCAAATTCGCTGCTGCTGTCGGGGTACTCGGCCTCAAGCTGGACGCTGGCGAGGCAGGCCATCCAGCGGTGCGCGCCGGACGGACTTAGTTTGGCGTGGGCGCTCACTTGCCCAGCGCCTCATTGCACAGGCCAACCAGTTCGGGCAGCAGGGCTGGCTCAATCATGGACGCCTTGGCCACACCGAAGCGGGACAGAAGCTCTTCCATAACTGGCTTGCCGCGCGCCGTAACGACCTTGAGGATCAGCGGCCGCACAACGGTTTCGAAGTCCAGCGTGTCGATAGGCAGGTCAACGACCTCCAGCTCTTCGTCTTCAGAGGCCGATGCCGCAGGTGCAGGGGTAGTAGATGGTTCCTTCGTCGTTGGCTGGCTGGAGAGACCATCCACAGTGGTAGCACCAATGATGGAAGGGGAAGTAGGGTTTGCGGGTGCGGCTTCGGCGACCTCCGTCTTGGCGGCGTTACGTTTGGCTTGCGCTGCCTCCCGCGCCGCGTCATCCGCAGCGTTGATGGCCGCGCTGCGCAAGCTCGCGCCGATGGCCAACAGCTTGTCGGCCACTTCGGGGATGCTGTTTCCTGTTACTTCGATCTTAATCATCTGTCAGTTTCCTTTTTTCATTTCGTTAATAGCTTTCTTGGCCTCATGGATCGCGTTCAGCAACGGAATGTGGCATTCAACGCATACATCCTGCCAGCCCGTCATACCCATAGGACCACGGCCAATTTGCTGCATCGCAGTGCCGGAGACTACGATCTGTGTCAGGCTGTTCATCTGCTTGCCGCAAATGTCGCAGGTGAGGGTCTGCTCAACCTTTAGCACGCTGCCACCACTGGTTAACCTTCATTATTCTGCTCTTTCAGTCGTTCGATAGTTTCGTCGCGCGTGGTAAGCATAAGTTCGAGCACGTCGATTTTATGTTGCAGCTCGCAGATCTCGTCGTCGAGCTTGTTCGCGTCGCGTTCAAAGTCGGCGGCGCGGTCTTTTAGGGCTTCAGTTTCCGCCTCGTACTCAACCCATACGGCCTCCAGACGCTCGCCCAGCACGATGGCCAGCTCTGCGTTGGGGTTGTAGCGGGCTTCCTCGAGAAGTTTGCTGTCCTCGCACATTCGGTATGTATTACGGTCTGTCATATCAAAAGTTCCATTCTTTAGCGCCGCGCTCGGCGGCAATGCGGCGGGCGTCGCGTTTGTCCGCGACGACGATTGTCTCAACCTTAAAGGGCCGCCCGTCATCCCCGATGTGTTGGATGTCCAGTTCCTTGCGGCCCTTGACGACATAGTAGCTGGCGCGAAGTTCGGACATGATTATGCCTTTCTCGCCACGACCTTAACGGTCGTGTAGCCCTTGGCTACTTTCTGGTTCTTGCTGAACCACCGACCGTCGACGCCCAGCTCGCGGAGCTTGGCTTCGGCTGCCTTGGCGTCGAGCGACGAACGCTCGGCGACAATGGAGACGGTGGCGCGGAAGGCGCGGCCGTCAATCGCGTCGGCACCGGCGTCGGTGATACGCGCAATCAGATCGGCCTCAACCTTCTTGAGGTCGGCGATCTGGGCCTTGATGTCGCCCAGACGGTCGACGATGGCGGAGCTGAAGTCGATAGTATTAAAGGCGGTAGCCATTTTGTAATCCCTTTCGTGTTGTTGGTGACACGGTCTCTAAACTGCTTGGTTGCAGGGGTCAAGCACTAAATGCAAAAAATTACATGTCCGTTCTTTATTTCGATCAGCGGGTCTTTGCGCTTGGCCAGCGACTGGATCGCACGGTCCAGATCGCGGCGGCGCAGGTCGCGCTTCGGTGCCTCTGGCTTGGTCATGGCGGCCAGACACTTGTCGAACAGCTCGCTCAGAGGTGCGCGCTCAACACCCTCGTACTCGCTCTCAATGATCTCAAGCACGTGACGCTCCTTCGGACCAAAGCGCTGGGCCTTGGTGCCGACTTCGACAAGTACCGGCGACGGCACGTCAGCCTCAACGGCAACGCAGCTCGTGATGGGGTCGCCGTCAAGATCCGCGCCGACGACAATGGTCTCCAGACGGAAGCCCCACTTCAGCCCGTCGTCGCCGTCCTTCATCTTCGTGATGCGCAGCTCGCGGGTGCCGTTCTCGTACTTCAAAACTTCAAGCTCGGCGTCGGCCGCCGCGCGCTTGCCCGACCAGCCGCGCACGCCCTTCGACGCGTCCTTGCCGCTGTGGTCGACCATGATGATCGTTGCGCCCGTGGCTGTCTCCAGCGCACGCGCGTTGGCCAGCGCCAGACCGACGTCCTCGGAGCTGTTCTCGTTCGCCCCCGGCGTGACCTGCGCCATCGTGTCGACGATGATGACGTCAGCGCCGCCGGACGCGGCGACGGCCGCAGCCAGTTCGGTCACGTCCTCGGACAGCAGGAAGTTCGGCGGCACGGTCAGCAGGCCGATGTCCGCGTCGTTCGGGTCGATCTTGTGATGCTTCAGGTACGCCTTCAGGCGCTTGCTCATGCCCTTGCCGCCCTCGGCGGCGATGATCAGCACGCGGCCCTTCTTTACGCGGTTGCCGCGCCACTGGACGCCCATCGCGATGGCGTAGGCTAAGTCGATGGCCACGAAGGTCTTGCCGGAGCCTGACGCGCCGAAGAGCACGATCAGCCCAGCGTCGGGCAGCACGTTCTTGATCAGCCAGCCGCCCGGTTCCAGCATGATACTAACCGACAGTGACGTGATTGGGAAGCGGCCGTTGTAATCTTCGGGCGTGAACATACCCAATGCAGGCGTGGCGGCAACCGCGCTCATTGCTGTGCGCAAGTCGTCAACAGTTGCCGCCAAGGTGGGGCGCGGGGTGGGCGCGCCTGCCTCCTTTGCCATCTTGAGAACGGACGCCATGGTCACCTGACGGTGGCCCGAACCCTTGCGGCGTTCGAAGCTGTCCCACTGTGTCCGTAAACCTTCTTCGCTCGGATACTTCGATCCGTTCTCCGACCAGTCGTTCCAGATCTCGAAGCCTGTGTCGTCGCCGTCGCACTCGTGGTGCAGGGCCATGCCGACCCTGATCCAGTCCTCACGCGACATGTCCGCGTCGAGCACGGACAGCAGCTCCTCCATCTGGGAGACGGTCAGGCCAATCTTCGGCTCGCGGCCGACCATGAAGTCGTCGGGGTCAGCCTCGCGCTGTTGCGTCGGGGAAAAGCGCGCCGCGCAGAGCGGGGCGACCAGCGTGTCCAGATTGGCCACGGTGTCCTCAAGGCCGAGCAGGTCGGTGTAGGGCATGGCGTTGCCGGTGAAGGTCACGAAGCCGGAGCTGGTGAACGTCTCGAAGCCGTAGTCGTTGCCCTCGGTCGGCGACTTGCGATTGCCGTAAGAGCCACGCACGAAGGCACGGATGCCCTTACCGCTGGGTGAGTACTCGGCGTAGGTCTGGCTGGCGATCTGCTCGATCTCTGGCGGCAGCTTGCCCTGCGCGTCGACGCAGTTGTCGAAGTCGAGGGCCGTGATGCCGAACTCGGGCATGAGCGCCAGACCGACGCCGGTGAAGCCACGCCGAGCGGCCGCGTCACGCGCAGCGGCGAAGGTGGTCATGCGCCCACGGTCGTCAATGCCGCCCTGCTTGCCGTGGCGCTTACCGCCGTCGGCATAGTAGGGCACCTTCAGCGGCTTGCCGTTGGGGTTTTCGGCGTCTGGTTCGAACCGCCAAATCAGCCAGCCCTGTAGCTCCCGCAGCTCGGCGGGTGCCAACACGGACGCGTTGTGCGGTGTAATCGGCTGTACGTTGCCCATGGGCGGTCCCTCTTCGCTCACGGTTTTAATTGGATGTAAAGAGAGCGGCAAGCTCTGGCTTGAACAAATCTGCGCGTGGGATCTCAAACATTTTCTCAATCTCCAATGCGCGCTGGGCTGGCACCCAACCCTTGCGCAGCCAGACGTACACCGCCTGATGCGATACGCCAAGTTTTTCCGCGAGCGGATTTGCGCCGCCCGCGATGTCGATGGCTCTTTGGATGCCTGTCATTTCAATCTCCATTACGCGGCCAGCTTCTTGCCGATGCGCTGCTCAACGGCGTGCCGCAGCATGAGGGGCGACGTGATCCATATCTTGGCCTCGACGCGGTAGCGCTGTGTGAGGCCGCTCAGTTCCTGATCGGCCTGCCGAAGTTGGGCGGCCAGACGGTCGCGCTTGACCAGAGCCTTGCGCGCGTCGGACAGGATGGTGTCGAGTGTGTCGGTCACTGGAACGTCTCCCCCTCGCGGCCAATGCGGCCGGTCTTCGGGTTGCGAAAGTGGCCTTGCGCAATCTTCGCGTTGGCGGCGTCAAGATCTTCGTAAAGGTCGCTAATGCGCGCGGCTTGGTACGCAATTACGATCTTTGCGCGGCGCAGTGCGCCCCATGGGTTGATAATGTCCAGCACGTCAGTTTCCCTCCACTGTGTGATAAATAGTCCAAACGGCAAATGCGAATGCCGCGATAAACGCGATGTTTAAAAGTGTGTGTAGCATGGTCTGTCCCCTCTCAATGCGTCGTGCCGTGCGGGTCGTTGGCGACATTGATCACCGCCTGCTGTATGGCCTCTTGGATGGTGATTAGATCCTCGCTCTCGGCGACGATGTATGACGCTTCCGTGAGGATCTCGGCCAATATGGCGTTGGCGGCTTCGATGATTTCTTTTTCGTCCATGTGTGTATCCCTTCGTTGTTGGTCCGTCTGCAATACACAAGTTGATTGCGGATACAACCCCCTAGGGTAAAATAATTGATGACTTCGGCTGCGGGGCCTCTCCGCGATGCAGATTGTCCTCAAGGCTCTCGATGATGCCGCCCACGAAGCCGCTGGCGAAGCGCAGGGTGCCGATGTCCGCAGGCCCAGCGGTGCGGGCAGCGACGTCTATGCCGCTCTGCATCGTTGTCAGCATCTCAATGACGGCGGCCTTCTCGGCCTCGACGGCGGCGGTTATCTTCTTACTCATTTCGATAGGTTCCAATCTGATAAGCGCAGCCTGCGCGGTGGTTCGTTGCGGACGCGCTGCGCGGTGATGCCCACGAACTTGACGCTGTGGGCGTACTCAATGGCGGCCGTCTGCTGCTCCTGCGTCATGGGGCCGTGCGTCTTGCCGGTGGCCAAGATCGCGGCGCACAGGTTCTTCGACCCGAAGAAGGCGTCGTCGATGATGTGGCGGGTCTTGGGGTCGATGCCAATCGGCGACGTGTCAACGTTGCTGGACGGCGTCTTGTCTTTCCTTTCGGCGGGTGAGATCTGGCGCTTACGCATCGAGGTGCGCCTCGATGAACTCTTCGACCGTGGGCTGGTTGTGCCACTCTTCGAAGTCGTCGCAGTCCTCGCTGCGGTAATCGTTCCAGCGGTCGGCGAGATACTCGTCGCGGATCAGCTCCAGCTTGGCTTCGTGCTCAAGCGAGAACTCGTCTTCCGTGCGGAAGTGCGCAAGGATCTGCGGAAGCAGTGCCGTTACGCGTTCGTCTTTGGTCCAGTTAATCATTTTGTCATCCTTTTCTTGTTGGTCCAGTGGCCTTACAAGCAGTTGGTTGCACGTGTCAACAGGTTTATTTAACGCGTGGACGATTGTGCTGTGATCGCGGTCCATCACCCGGCCGATCTCGGTGGTTGAGTAGCCCTTCTCCCGGAGCATCAGGACGCACAGGCGGCGCACAGCCACCACGCGCTTGAGCCGCGACTTGCCGAGCATGTCGGCGGCCGTGTAGCCGTACTGCTTCGCGATGGCGTCGACGGCCTCTAGGTTCTTTTCCCGTGGTGTCATGTCAGTCTTTCCTGTACTTTTCCGCACTTCGTGCATCTGCGCCTATGGTACGGAACCCAGCCCAACAGATATGGCGGCGTCCATTTCGACCATTTGTGGAACCAACAGGTCATTTGCTTTGTTCCAGTGCCGCGATGGCCTTGGCCTCGGCCAGATCAAGGGCGGGCCACGGGTACACCCGTCCGCTGTCCCGGCGGACAGTTTCAGCGAACCCAGTCTGACCGCAAACGGCGTGGAGCATGTCCACCAAAGCATCACGCAGCGCATCGTGCTGCACAATAGGGTTTGCGCAGCCCTCGTAATAGCCCCGGAGACGCTCCGCCAGTGCTTCAACACGCAGGGTTTCGATCTCCCTGAGCAGGGTGTCTACTTCGTTCACATGCTCGTTCGCTATCGACATTTGGCGTTCAAGGTCATGGCGTAGCTGCTTGTTCTCGGCTTGCAGGCGTTCAATGATGTCAGCGGCTTCGTCACAGTTGCAGTTCTCGGTGGTGCAACAATACTTTGTCCGCAATCGCTCAAGAATATCCGTCAAAGGCTGTCCACCGGAGCGGCTGCCGTCTGTGTGAATGCGTCCGTATTCAGTCATTTCACCAATTCCAGATATTTGAGTTCGAGGGAGCATATGGCTTTCAATGCCACAGCTTGTTCAATCGTCCGCGTAAACTGCCCATCTTCATCCGTGTCGTGCCGCGTCAGTTCGCATACCATAATCAAGCGGAACAGCTTTTCGACGGCTACCGAACACGCCTTGCCTTTCAGTATTCTGGACAACGTTTCAGGCTCCACGCAAAGCATCCGCGCAATATCTTGCTTCTTTATTTTTGCCTTCTCGATGAAGGCTGCCCATTCCTCTGGCTTGAGCCTAGAAGGGCTTGTCAGTCGCTCAATATCGGCGTGTATGCGTCCGTATTCAGTCATTTCATTAACCAGTGCATAATGGCGTCGTACAGGTCGTACTTGCTGTCGCCAAAGTTCCAGAAGAGGAGGAAGCAGGTTCCGATGAACCCAACCCCACTGTTCACGTTCACTTCGTTCTTGTTGCCGCTCATTGCTTCGCCGCCTCTTCCACGGTCACCTTGGGGCAACGGTCACTCGGCACAACCTCAATGCTCTCAATGGCGTAGTAGCTAGGGCCGCACTCCACGATACCATGAAGCTCATGCAGTTCCTCAACCCTAACCATAGTGCTGCGCGGCCCGTCGTCATGGCGATAGGTTATCTTAACTGACCAGCGTGGTTCGTTTGTTTTAATCATCTTCTTCTCCTAATGCCCTACGGGCAATCTTTGCGGCTGTTGCATCGCCAAGTTCAATCACATCCAGAAGCGCATCTTCCAAAGCCTCTATCCGGTCATTCGCTCGCCAGAAAGCGGTGTTGGCAACCTCATAAGGGGACATGTTTGGATGCTCGTCACGGATTTTCGTAATAAACACTAACCCTGTTATTGCTGAACTTTTACGCATCGCCATTTGCTTGCTCCTCTTCCTCTCGCGAACGCCGCCGCACTTCAATCTCAATCCCCAGAACATAGCCCATGCTGGCGAGCATTATCCAGCTACCGTGGTGCTTCTCTGGTATGTCGTATTCTTTGCAAAACGCATCGAACCGCTCCCATATCCGCGTGTCAGTCATGTGTACTTTGCTCCAGTAGGTAGCTGTATATGTGGGCCAACACTTCACGGGTGGGAGCCAGCGGCTCTCCGCAAATATCACATTCGCGGCCATATTCGATGTCGTGTTCAGTGACCACTTTTATGGACCGACGGCCTTTCGGCGCGTCGAAACAGGGGTGCATCATGTATTCAAATGCCATCGTTCTTTTTCCTTCACTTAAAAATGTTTTTTATAAAATTCCGCTATTACAGCTTCAAAAGCTGCGGCGGAAAAATAGCCGCCCTCCCCGCTGGCGTCCTCAATCGGGTAGGTGTATATAGCCACGCTATCGGGGTCCGCTCCGCAAGGTTCCTCTATTACAAATTCACCAATCCGTATCCGCCCAATCACAACGGTGTCATCCATCGTTCTTTTCCCTTATCTCCAGCCCACGGGCATCCAGTGTTTCGTTGATGCGGTTCGCCATTAACTCAATCCCAGAACGATCTTTCGCCATCCCCAAATCCCACAGAACATCGAATAGCGGGTCGGGTTCGGGCTTGGGGATAATGAGGGCTTTAAGTTTTTCCCAATCATCTGGCCCACCACATGCGTAGACGTAGTGATGCACAATATCGCTCACCTCTTGCCGGAAGTCGGCAAGCTCCTGCTTGACGCCCTGCAACTCCTTCTTGATCTTTTCGTGCAGTTGGATGGAGCGGATGAAGGCACTAACTTCGGGGGTGTTGATTGCCAGCCAGTCGATTGGCTTAAAGCCCCCTCGCACACGATATTCGTTAATGAGGTCTACGCCAATTTGCCTAAATGCTTCTTTTTCAGTGTCGGCCATCGTTCTTTTCCCTTATCTCAAAGCCAAGTTTGTCCAGTGCGGCGCGGATGGTCTTGGCGTCGTTGGGTGGGTAATGGTCGAACGTCACACCCTCTAACGCAGCCACCAGCGGGTCAGGTTTCCCCACACCGCCGCCACCCCCTGTTTGCCGCCCACAACAATATGGGCAGAGCGAAAGCACGGGCTGCAAACCGGGGCCGCCTCCGCCTCCTTGGCGGAATTTGTGTTCAGTTGTCATTTTAACCTCGTTATGAAAGTGACGCCATTGATCGTGCGGCACTTGAAGACCTTGCCGTGGCGGATGCCGTACTGGCTGACGTTCCGAGACGTGCGCTTTATCGAACCCTTCTTGTCGGCTGGCATGCTGGCGACCTCGCCGACCTCCAGCGCTCCCATTGGGTATATCATCGGTCTGGGCATTAGTTGCCCCCCGCTTGAAGCATAAGGTCCGCCACCTTGTAGGCTCGCTCGGTAATATCCCTTGGCGTTTGGGTTCGGTAGTATTCGGTGATCAAAGCAGGTAGCGCTTGCCCAGCAAAGTAGTCGCGCAGGGTCATGCCGCGGTCAAAATAACTGCCGAATGCTTTTAAGTTGCTCATTGTGTTTCTCCAGTTAAAGTTATTCGCCGCAAGTGTCGCAGCCGTCTGGTGATTTAATCTCGACCGTGAAGCCCGCGTCGCGTAGGACGCCGACGGTCAGGCAGTTGGTCAGGTAGAGGGAACGCTCGCGCTCCATAACCAAATCTTTCTCCGTCTCCAGCTTGCTGCGGCGCTCGCGCTCCAGCTCGGCGGCGTGCCGCTCGACCTGCTCGATCAGCCGGTCAATCTTCCACTGAAGCTCGTCTGGGCCGCCTGCGGGTGTGTCTTCGGTGATGGCGGTCATGCTGGGTCTCCAGTTGGGGCGGCGCGTTCATATGCGGCAGCGGCGGCGACATAAACCGCACGGGCGGCGTCGTAGGCGGTGTAGGCTTCGAGGGCAGCAGCGCGGGCGACGTCGTCGGTTGCTGGGTCGGGTGTCGTGGTCGGCGGCTCCGTGGCCGTCGCCTCTTCCTCACCGGTCAGAACCGCTCCGAACAACCAATTCTCGCGCACCCTAAACTCAAGGCTTGTGTTAGGCCCAAAAACGCACCCGCGAGCAATAAGCTCTTTTCGGACGGCCATTTCGATAAACAAATCCAAGACTGTTATTTCGGTCGTGGTGCGGGTCGTGGTCGTTATTGAGATGTCGGTCCGGATGTTGTGACCCTCAATTACTTTGTGCTTTTTCTTGCTCATGCTGCCTTCTCCTGTTGGTGGACGTACAGTGCCTCGTCGAGCAGCTCCTCGCGCAGCGTGTGCAGCGCAGCCAGTCGGTCAAAGTGGGTGGTGCGGTCGGCGACGCAGGCCAGCGTGTCGTTGGGATAGTCGCGACCGTTTGGCGTGGCACCCTTGAGGGCGTCGATGACCTCGTCGATCAGGGCCATCGCATTGCGGCGCGGGTTGATGAGGTCAAAGGCGTCTGAGCCGTTGATGTTGAGTGTTGGTCGTATCATGTTGTTGGTCCTTTCAATTAAATGGCTTGCAGACCGGCGATGGCGGCGCGCTTGGTGCGGTATGTCTGCAGGTACAGGCGGGCGTTATTGTCGAAATAGTAAGTGTTCCACAGGCCGTGCTGGTCAATCTCAACGTCGTACTCAACGCCTTTGAACCATGCGGTGTAGAGGCCTTGTGCGATGCGCTTGGTCTTAATCATTTCGTAATCCCTTCTGTGTTGGTGAAGCCACCAATAAAGCATTTGAGGGTATATGCAACCACTAAATTGCATTTATTTGAAAAAAGTTTGTGGGGCCGAAGCCCCCTGTGATTAAAAACGTACGCCGCGATTGCGGAACCAATCGGCGACAACCTTGTTGCCTTCGCCGCAAGCCAAAAGGTCGCCGATGCTGGCCAGCGCCAGTGCGTTCCACTCTGCACCGAAGTACTCATGGCCAGCGCGGTTTTGTTCGGCGAATGTATCGGAAGCGTTAGTCTCGCCCGAACCGATCAGACCTTCAACGGCCCAACGATTAGCGCGGCTCTTGATATTGGCGGCTTGCTTGTAGAGGTCTGCAATGGTCATTTCGTAATCCCTTCTGTGTTGGTGACACCATCCTTAGAGGGCATTTGAGGGTATGTAAACCCCTATGTGTAAAAAAATGCAAGTTGTTACATTTGTTTGCAATCATGTGGTTTACACCGTGTCCCGTGATGTCCCGTGGTGCAGCTAGTCCCGTGGTGCAATCTACCCAAAAGGCTTGACCCACCCGCTTCGTCTCAGGGGGTATGTATATATCTATATACATCCCCAGACGGTGCGGTGGTGCAATGGGCGGGATTTTCGTGGGATAATTTCGTGGGGCGGATTGACTTCGAGATACCCCTCGGATATGTAAGGGCCGCGCGGATAGCCGTCCACGCAGCCCAATCAACACCGTCAGTGAGGACAGGTGCCAATGACTAAAGACTTACCACGCGGCGTCACATATAAAAAGGCCCGCCGCAAATATATTGCTCGCATCGGTGTGCGCGGCAAGAGTATCTCCCTCGGCAGTTTCGATACCGCTGCGGAGGCAGAGGCCGCCTATGCCGCTGCCGTTGAGGTTTACGGCCCGCGAGACAATATCGGCCTGACGGATGAGCAGAAGGCCAAACACCGCCGCTGGGTTGAACAGCGGCCCACCATCGCCAAAAGTTTTGCCGCCATCGGCGCGTTCGATCCAGACAACCCGTGGCCTGTTGAGACCACCCGCGTCACGCTGCCGACCAAAGAGGTGTTGGTGTTGGATCACTACACGCGGCAGGTTAATGTTTACGGCGATCACCTGACCGTTGCGCATTTCAGGGGGAAGTGCGACTTCGGTAAGACGTTGGGCAGCCGCTGCGGCGCGAAAGTGCTCACGCCGTACTGGCTGGATGGCAGCGACCGACCGGGCGCGATATGGCGGCGGTGTGAGGCCCACGCAAAGAAGAGTTCTCTGCGGTCCTACCACGGTTTTGTAGCGGGGTGGGACGCCGCGCACGCCAGTGTGGGTAGGTGCCGCATCGCGGATGGCCCACTGCCTGACAGCGAACGTCGGCCCATGGGACAGCGCGCAAGATATTACCGTGAGAAATATAATTTGCTCATGGATCTTATCTATGAAAGCTACAGTGATGTTCCAAGCGATTGGTGGCGCAGCCTTCCGCCGTATGTTGTGGCCCCTTGCGCAGACGAATGACAGGTGCTATTTGGGCGTCGTGACTGGTAGCACTGTGTAAACGAACGGAGCATGCAGACGATGCCGTACCCGGCGAAGAAGAGTGACAAGTTGATAGCGGAGGTGCTTGATCGCCTGTCGCTCGGCGAGACTATGACGTCCATCAGCCGCGACTTGAAGTTCAGCACGATGTCGTGGAGCCGGTGGCTCGAAGAGGACAAAGAGTTGTCGGCCGCCCACGCGCGAGCCAGAGCGGTCGGCGCAGACGCCGTGGCCGACCACGTCATGGAGATCGTGGACGCACCACCAGAGCGGCACGACGGCAAGATCGACAACGGCTCTATAGCATGGGCGCGCAACCGCGCCGAGTATCGGCTGAAGCTGCTCGGCCACTGGCGGCCGGACAAGTACGGCACGAAGACCACCACCGAGATCACCGGCAAGGACGGCAAAGAGATTAACCTGATCGACGCGCAGGAACTGGCGCTGCGCCTCGGCGAACGCCTTCGCGCATCGAAGCGTGACGCCGAATGAAGGGGGAGGGACAATGATACACTTCACCAAAGAGGGCGAGCATCTCAAGCTCGGCCTTAACGTGCGTCGCGCTGCCGGAGGCTTCGTGTTGATCTGGGCGTGGTACGACATGCCTACCAACACGGTGACAGGGTATCGCTTCCGCTTTAGGCGTCACATCAAGCCGCGCATTTTATTCGACAAGGATAGCTGGAACGTCGTTGATAACGAGATGATGTTGGCGGACACGGTCATCGTGCGTAAGGAATATCTAACGGACCTACTCGCTTCACAGCGCGATATGGTAAACCATACGAACCGCCAGAGCCTTCTCAAAACGGAAGCATCGCAGTGCGAGCTACTGGACGCGCAATGAAGCTGGCCCTGTTCACCAACCCATGGCGTCGCGTCCGCGAACTTGAGGCCGAGGCGAAGCATCACGCGACCGAGAAGTACGCGCTCAACCACGCGCTGCATCTGGCGAACGAGCGGTACGACAAGATACGCGCGGCCAACGCCGAACTGCGTGAGACGCTGACACTCTATCGCGATGCTTGACGTCCTCGATCCTGCGGTCGTCGCGACACTGCCACCCGAGCTGCGGGTCTATGTCGACTGGCAGGAGCGCTGGTCGGCCACGGCGCGACCGAACCAGATCCCGCAGGAAGACTTCAGCGAGTGCGGCTTCATGGCCGGGCGCGGCTTCGGTAAGACACGCATCGGTGCCGAGTGGCTGGGCGCGAAGGCGGCCGAAGTGCCGAACACCTTCTGCGCCGTGATCGCGCCGACCTACGCCGACGTCAAGCACACGTGCTTCGAAGGTGAGAGCGGCCTGCTCAACGTCATACCCGAGGGGTTGATCAAGCGATACAACAGCTCGGATCTCGTACTCGAGATGAAGAGCGGAACGACGATACGCGGCTTCACGTCCGAGAAGCCAGCGCGTCTGCGCGGCCCCCAACACGAGTTTATTTGGTGCTTTATCGCGGGCACGCTTGTCCGCACGCCGTCCGGCGATGCGCCTATCGAGACGCTGCGCCCCGGCGACGTTGTCATGACGCGACGTGGACCGCGAGCCGTGCTGGCCAACAGCCGCCGCGATGATCAGCCTGTTGGCGAAGTATCGTTCGACAACGGTGCGAAACTTGTTGGCACGGCGGACCATCCCGTGTATCTTAAATCCGGTTGGACGAGAATGGACCAACTACAGATAGGAGATACGGCATGTGCGATCAGTGCATCGAGTGGGGCGGCAAGCGGTGGCACAAATACCGCAGCGGGTATTACGAGCGGACTGACAAGTCTGTTAAGCCTAAGCGCACGCTTCGCCTTCACCGCGAAGTCTGGCTTGACGCGCACGGCGAAATACCTGCGGGACACGACATCCATCACGTCAATGGCGACAAGGGCGACAACAGTCTGGACAACCTTGAGTGCCTATCTCACGGCGCACACAAGGCGCACCATATCGCCGACGATCCTATCCCTCGCTGCGACTGGACCGCACGACCCGACATCACGTTGGCCTGCGTCGATTGCAAGTGCGAACTTATCCGCAAGCGGGCCACAACCAACCCGCGCTGCCGCAAGTGCGCTCAGGTCGCAGGTGACGACAAGCGGAAAGTTAAACGCATCTGCCAGTGTTGCGGCACCGAGTTCGTCTCCCGCGCCGGTAACTTCTGTAGCCAGCGTTGCGTCAACGTGGCAACCGCAGGGGCGACAGTCCGTGTACTGCCTGAAGGTCGACAGCGAGCCTGAATACTTCGCCAACGGCATCCTCGTCCACAACTGCGACGAGCTGGCCGCGTGGCAGAACGCCAACGAAACATGGGACATGGCCATGATGGGCCTGCGTCTCGGTAAGGCTCCACAAGTTGTGTGGACCACGACCCCCCGCCCCGTGGAGCTGGTGCGCAAGCTGATCGTGCCGAAGGCTGGCCGCGTCGTGATCAGCGGCGCGACGTTCGACAACAAGGACAACCTGCCTGACCGCTTCTTCGAGCAGCTCGAGCAGTACGAGGGCACGACCATCGGCCGGCAGGAACTGTACGGCGAGCTGATCGATCCGGAAGAGAGCGGCGTCATCAAGCGGAGCTGGCTCAAGTTGTGGCCCGCGAAGAAGCCGCTGCCCGCCTTCGACTGGATCATCATGTCCCTCGACACCGCATACACCGAGGCGACCCGCGACAAGAAGAGCGGCGAGGCCGACTACACGGCATGCAGCGTCTGGGGCGTGTTCCAGCACGAAACCAAAGGCTACACCATCCTGCTGGACTGCTGGCAGGAGCAGCTCGGCATGCCCGACCTGATCAAGCGCGTGAAGAAGGAAATGAACACGGCATACGGCGACGATCAGGACGTCGCGTTGATCAAGCCCATGTACGGCAGCGCAAAGCCGCTGACGTCAGGGCGCAAGCCAGACATCCTGCTGATCGAGGACAAGGGGAGCGGCATCAGCTTGAGACAGATGCTCGAACGCGAGGGCATATTGGCGCACGCCTATAACCCCGGTCGGGCAGACAAGCTGGCGCGCCTGCACGTGGTCAGCCCGGTGTTCGCCCGGCGCAGGGTGTTCCTGCCCGAGAGCGACAAGTTCCCCGGCAAGCCGCGCGTCTGGTCCGACCCGCTGGTGGCGCAGCTATGCAGCTTCACCGGCAAGGGGAGCATCAAGCACGACGACTTCGTGGACAGCACGACGCAGGCCTTCCGCCTCATGATGGACAAGGGCATGCTCGGCACGCTGATCGACAAGCGGCGAGAGATAGACAAACCACCGCCGAAGGTGATACAGAACCCGTACGGGCAATAAGGATTAGGCAATGATCGAAGACGAAGAAACTCTCGAAGGCGAGATGGTTGAGTTCGATGGCGAGGAAGTCAGCGACGTTGAGGACACCGAGGACGGTGGCGCTATCGTCACGCTTGAGGAACTCGGACCGGCCGCAGGCGACAGTGAGTTCTACGACAACCTCGCCGAGACTATGCCCGAACCGGACCTAAAGTCACTGGCGTCGAAGTTCCTCGAACTGATCAGCAAGGACAAAGAGGCGCGCAAGAAGCGCGACGAGCAGTACGAAGAAGGCATCCGCCGCACAGGTCTGGGCGACGACGCCCCCGGCGGCGCACAATTCAACGGCGCATCGAAGGTCGTCCACCCGATGATGACCGAGGCGTGCATCGACTTCGCATCACGCGCCATCAAGGAGCTGCTGCCCCCGCAAGGTCCGGCCAAGGATCTGATCGAGGGCGAGGCCACGGTCGAGAAGATCCAGAAGGCGAAGCGCAAGACGTCCCTCATGAACTGGCAGCTCACGGTGCAGAGCCAAGAGTTCCGCTCCGAGCTTGAGCAGCTCCTGACGCAGGTGCCGCTCGGCGGCGCGCAGTACTTGAAGCTGTCGTGGGACGAGGCGCGCAACCGCCCCGGCTTCCTTGCCGTCATGATCGACGACATGTACCTGCCCTTCGCGGCGACCAACTTCTACACCGCGCAGCGCAAGACGCACGTGCAGTACCTGACGCAGCTCGACTATGAGCAGCGCGTCCAGAGCGGCATGTATCGCGACGTCGACCTGTCGCCCGTCGGTCTTGAGCCTGACCGCTCGGCCGCCGACATCGCCAACGACAAGATCGAGGGACGCACCGACACCAGTTACAACGAGGATGGACTGCGCACCGTGTTCGAGTGCCACGTCATCGCCGACGTCGAGGGTGACGGCAACGCGCCGTACATCATCACCATCGACAAGCCGTCGAGCAAGGTGCTCGCGATCTACCGCAACTGGGACGAAGAGGACGAGAGCCGCGAGCCGCTAGACTGGTTCGTCGAGTTCCCGTTCATCCCATGGCGCGGCGCGTACCCAATCGGCCTGCCGCACATGATCGGCGGCCTGTCCGCTGCCGCGACCGGCGCACTGCGCGCACTGATGGACAGCGCGCACATCCAGAACATCCCGACGATGCTCAAGCTGAAGGGCGGCACACGCGGCGGCCAGTCGCTGAACATCCAGCCGACGCAAGTCGAGGAGATTGAGGGCGGCCTGAACGTCGACGACGTCCGCAAGCTGGCCATGCCCATCCCCTTCAACCCGCCATCGCCGACCCTGTTCCAGTTGCTGGGCTTCGTGGTCGACGCAGGCAAGGGCGTGGTCCGCACGTCAATGGACAACCTTGCCGACCAGAACCCGAACGCGCCTGTCGGCACGACGCTCGCCCTGATCCAAGAGGGCATGACCGTGTTCTCGTCGATCCACGCGCGCCTGCACAATTCGATGGCCCGCACGCTGCGCATCCTGCATCGCCTCAATGCGATGTATCTGGACGACGCGGACGTGAAGCACGAGGTCGGCGAAGTGCTGGCCTCACGCGCAGACTTCGAAGGCCCGATGGACGTCGTGCCCGTGTCCGACCCGTCGATCTTCAGTGAGGCGCAGCGCTTCGCGCAGGTGCAGGCCGTGTCGCAGCGCGCCGCCGCACTGCCGCAACTGTACGATCAGCGCAAGGTTGAGGAGCGTCTGCTCGAGACACTGCGCATCCCGAACCCGCAGGATCTGCTCGTCGCGCCGCTGGAGCCGAAGGCGCAGAACGCAGTCAACGAGAACGTCGCGGCCACAATGGGCCGACCGATTGTCGCCTTCCCCGAGCAGGACCACATCGCCCACCTCAAGACGCACTTGGCGTACATGACGAACCCCGCGCTCGGCGGCAGCCAGCTCATAGCGCCGACGTACCTGCCGGGGATACTCGAGCACATCAAGGAGCACCTTGCCCTGTGGTACGCGGCGACCGTGCTTGAACTGGCCGAGGACACGTCCGGCATCGACATCAGCGAGGACATGAAGAACCTCAAGGACGACGAGGCCAAGCGTGCGTTCGACCGCATGCTCGCCGAGGCGTCGCAGACTGTGGTTACCGACGCAACCGAAGTGTTCGCCGCGCTGCCGCCTGTCATTGCGCAGGCCATGGATATGATGCAGCAGCTCGCACCGCAGCCGCCACAAGACCCGCGCACCGCGCTTGAGGGTCAGAAGCTACAGGCACAGCAACAGCGCGATCAGGCGCAGATGCAGCTCGACGGCCAGAAGATGCAGATGCAGATGCAGAAGGACCAGACGGCCATGCAGATCGAGGGTCAGAAGATGCAGGCCGACGCGATGCAGAGCCAAGCCGAGATGCAGCTTCAGGCACAGAAGCTACAGATCGAGCAGCAGCTTGAGCAGATGAAGCAGGACCGCGAGGACGCCCGCAAGTCAGCCGAACTGAACGCTCGCATGACCATGAATGCACAAGACAATCAGACAGCCATGCAGCTTGCGCAGGCCGAGATCATGTCTGGCGAACGCATCGCGGTGTCAACAGGCACCGGGATAAACCCGAACCCGTAAGGAAATCCATATGGCAAACAATGCAACAACCGCGACACCGAAGGGCCACAGCCCAAAGGCGAGCGACAAGTTTATCCCCATGCACAAGAAAATGGCAATGGGCGTCATGCCTCCTGTTGGTAAGTCACCCAAGACACCAGCATGAGAATAGAAACCCTCCTCCAGCGTCTCGAGACAGAACAGGCAGCGATGGCTGTTGAGACGATGGAGAGGCCGTCCGGCAAGACCGAGTTCGATTATGGACGCGCCGTTGGCCTGTACGCTGGATTGCAGCGGGCCAAGGAAATCCTGATCGACACGGTCGCGGAGGACAACAAACGTGAATTTTAGGAGCACACATGCAGATAAATGGAAACAGCGTCGAGTTTAGTTACGACGGCCTCGACGAGGCATTCCCACCCTGTGACGCAGGCGTGAAGCCCTTCGGCTCTCGCGTACTGGTACAGATCCGTACGCCAAAGACGAAGACGAAGGGTGGCATCATCCTGACGGGCGACGTCCGCGAGACGGAGCACTACAACACGCAGGTCGCCAAGGTCATCGACGTTGGCAGCCTCGCGTTCAAGAACCGCAACACAATGGAACATTGGCCCGAAGGGTCGTGGTGCGAAGTCGGCGACTTCGTCCGCGTGCCCCGCTACGGCGGTGACCGTTGGTCGGTAAAGACCGATGATGGAGAAGAGGCCATCGTCGTAATCTTCAACGATCTTGATTTGGTGGGTAAGGTCACTGGTGACCCGCTTGCCGTCAAGGCATTCCTCTAGGAGCATGAATATGGCTGACAACCAACTTACAGAAAATGACGGTGAAGACGAGTTTGAAATCATCGAAGGCGAGGCACCCGTAGAGGAGGCCGAGGCCGAAGAAGCTGACGACAGCGACGACGACGAGGACGAAGGCGACGGGCGGCTTGGCGACAGCGAAGACGACAGCGACGAGGAAATCGCCAGTAAGAGCCGCAGCAACGTCAAGCGCCAGAAACAGCGCGAGCGGCAGCGGCGCGCCAAGGAGCACGCAGATCGCGAGCTTGCCTTGCTGCGTGAGCAGAACGATGCGCTACTGCGCCGCGTATCTGTCATCGAGGGCAACACCCTCGCCAGCAACGTAAACGCCATCGACCAACGCATCGCTCAGGCTCAGGCCGACGTGAAGCAGGCCGAGGCGATCATCGCACGCGCAGTCGAGGCCGGTAACGGCGACGACGTGGCAACGGCGATGCGCCTGCGTGACGAAGCGCAGTACGAGGCGCAGCAACTGTGGCAGCAGAAGCAGCAAGTGGAGCAGGTCCGCCAGCAACACGCCAACCCCGGCCCTGACCCGCGCGTAGTAAACTACGCGAAGGAATGGATGAACGCGAACCCATGGTACGACCCGAGCGGCCGTGACGAGGACAGCGCCATCACGAAGGTCATCGACAACCAGCTCGCCGCCGAGGGGTACAACCCCAAGGACGCCGATTACTGGCACGAACTGACCCGCCGCGTGGCCGCACGCATTGGTGACGACGAAGCGGTTGAAACCCGCGCAAGTACTAGCAAACGTAAGGCACCACCGACCGGAACGACGCGTGAGCACGCGCCCGTTTCGACTAAGAAAGAAATCTACGTGACACCCGAACGAAAGCAAGCTATGATAGACGCAGGTATTTGGGATGACGTTCCACGTCGTAACCAGATGCTCAAGGCTTATCAGGCTTACGACAAAAGTTCGGCTCGCTGAAAACTGGAGTGAGACAACATGACAAATAGTACTGATGAGCGTTTGAAGAAGGAACTCGGTGTAGGACGGCAGTCACGCGAAATGGAGGACCGACAGGTCACCGAAAATCGCGAAGTGACTGATGACGACCGGCTCGAGATGTTCCGGGCGCAGTTATTTAATGACGCACTACCTGATCTACCGAATATACCGGGGTATCACGTGTGCTGGCTCACGACGACGAACCCTCGTGACCCTATCCACCGTCGCATTCAGCTCGGATACGAGCCGATTAAAGCGTCGGAGGTGCCGGGCATGGAGTTCGCCTCAGTCAAAACCGGCGAATGGGCCGGAATGGTTGGGGTAAACGAGATGATCGCGTTTAAGCTGCCCGAAACCTTGTATCAAAGGTTTATGCAGGAAGCTCACCACGATGCTCCGTTACGTGAAGAGAACAAACTGGCCGAGACCGCAGAGATCATGCGGCAACAGGCAGAAGGTTCGGGCAGCACGTTGTTCGAGGGTGACGGGATGATGGAGATGCGTGAGCATAACCCGCGCATTGGTCTTTTCGACTGATAGCGGGTCCACCCAACCAACAAGAGGTTTAAGGCTATGTCTTCGGTATCACAACCGTTCGGCCTACGTCCTGTATACTCGCCAAGCGGTGTGGTTCGTCCTACCGCCTACTCGATCCTTACAGGCTACGCGTCGAACATTCTACAGAACCAGCCAGTCAAGATTGTAACATCTTCGACCGGCGAAGGCACCATCGCTGCGGCCGCCATCGGCGACCGCTTCATCGGCACCTTCCAAGGCGTTGAGTTCACGGACACAGACGGTCGCCGTCGCGTTTCCAACAAGTGGACTGCATCGCTCGCAGCGACTGACATCGTTGCGTACGTCACGCTCGACCCGACCATCGTTTACGAAATCCAGAGCAACGCTGCTCTGACCGTAGCCGACATCGGTAAGCAGTACGACTTCACCACCATCGGTACTGGTTCGACTGTTGTCGGCATCAGCCAGATGATGCTTGACGTCGCTTCGGCTGCTGCGAACGCGTCGTTCCGCCTGATCGGTATCACACCCGGTCCCGACAACAACTGGGGTGACACATACGTCATCGCTCAGGTCCAAATCAGCGAACATCAGAACGTCGCTGACGTGGCCGCATACTAAGGAGGGCTGAACTATGGCTACCCCAATGCGGAGTACAGACTTCCGCTCAATCGTTGAGCCGATCCTGAACGAAGAGTTCAACGGCATCTATGATCAACGCGCTGATGAATGGGCGCAGGTCTTCAAAGAGTTTAAGGGTATTCCCCGTAACTACCACGAAGAGCCTGTCCTGTTCGGCTTTGGTGCTGCGCCAGAATTGCCAGACGGCATGCCTGTCACGTATCAATCCGGCGGCGTGCTGTTCATTCAGCGCTACGTGTATCGCGTCTACGGCCTCGCCTTTGCATTGACAAAGGTTCTGGTGGAAGATGGCGATCACATCCGTATCGGTCAGACCTATGCTCGTCACCTTGCACAGTCGCTGATCGAAACCAAGGAAACCCTTGGTGCCAACATCCTGAACCGCGCCTTCAACAGCGCGTATGCAGGCGGCGACGGCGTATCGTTGGTCAACACGGCTCACCCAATCGCAACTGGTACGTTCTCGAACCAGCTTTCGACCGCAGCCAACCTGTCGCAGACCTCGCTTGAGCAGATGCTCATTCAGATCCGCAACGCAGTAGACAACAACGGCAAGCGCATCCGCTTGACACCTAAGAAGATCGTTTCCGGTCCTTCGAACGTGTTCCAAGCTGAAGTATTGCTGAAGTCCACACTGCGCGCAGGCACCGCGAACAACGACATCAACCCTGTCAATTCGATGGGACTTTTGAGCGAAGGCCAAGCCAACCTTTCGCGTATCACCTCGACCACTGCATGGTGGGTACAGACTGATGCGCCAGAAGGCTTGAAGCTCGCTATGCGTCGTGGTCTTGAGAAGAGCATGGAAGGCGACTTCGAAACCGACAGCATGCGCTACAAGGCTACCGAGCGTTATGCGTTCGGTTGGACCGATCCACGTGGCGTATACGGTACGGCTGGCATCTAATTGGGTTGGGGGGCTTCGGCTCCCCTCCCTTCTCTAAAGGAGAAACTAAATGTCACAAACTACTTGGAGCGGACCTCTTGCCTCCGGCGATATTAACGCCGGTAAGACAGGCGGCCCGAACATCGGCCTCGCGGTTCTTTCACAGACTGTGTTGATCGACTTCGACGCGACACTCGTGCAAAACAAAACGGTCTATTTGCCTTTCGGCTCGCAGATCGTTGACGTCATTGTTGACGAGCTTGTTGCGTTCAACAGCGCAACGTCGGCCACTCTCTCGGTGGGCACAACCTCTGGCGGTACTGAGTACGTCAGCGGCGTGAACGTCAAGACGACCGGCCGCAAGTCAAACAGCTATTCGGCTGCCCAGCTTGCTGCGATGGACAACATCGGATCAAACGGAACTGTCGTTGCGACAGTAACGTCCGTTGGTCAGCCTACGGCTGGTCAAGTCCGCGTCACGTACTTGTACGTGCAGACAACGGCTAATGACTAAGCATTAGTCTTATGATATAAGAGGGGGTCGCCTTCGGGTGGCCCCTGATTATCAAGGAATATACAGATGGCAGATGCAGTAGCAACACAGATCCTGTTCGATGGCGAGCGTATGGCCATCATGAAATTTACGAACATCTCCGACGGCACTGGCGAGACCAAAGTGACCAAGGTTGATGTCTCGACCCTTACTCCAAGCTCCTTCGACAAGGCTTGCGACGGCGTCACGATCACTAAGATCCACGCCATGACGCACGGGATGGAAGTTGACATGTACTGGGACGCCACAACCGATGTGCTTATCGACGTAATCCCCCAGAACCAAATGTACTCAATGGACCTGACGCAGTTCGGCGGTCTGTGGAACAACGCAGGCGCGGGCAAGACTGGCGATGTCCTGTTCTCAACTCGCGACGCGAGCACCGGCGATACGTACACTATCATCCTCGAGATGGTTAAGTCCTACGCAGATTGATGGTGGACAACGCCTTCGACCTCCGGCTGTTTAAGGCCAAGAACCACATAGACGACGCGCTGGGCGTGGCCAAGCGCGGACGGCAGCCAATGCAACCCCCGCCTAACCCGCGCATGCCCAATATCGGGCCGGTGCCTAACCAACAGCCGACAAACATACCGGGCAACCCGCAGCTTACCCCACAGGGCGTTGCGGTCTCCGGCCAACAGCAGGTCGGTCCCGGCATGATCAGCGGCGGCGCGATGGTCGGCCCGCAAGGGTTTGAAGGCGGTGGCGTTAATTACGGGATGCCCGTTGCGGGCGGTCAATTCAATGTCGGCGCGTCAATGGATCCAAACATGGAACTGGCTCAGGTGCAGGCGCAGTATGAGAACGGTCCGTTCAGCGTAGGCGCGCAGTATCAGCCCGGCGGCGGCGTTTCTGGCAGTGTTGGTTATCGGCAGGCATTCGCCAAGGGCGGTCTGGCTGTCAAAAAGGGCTACCAAGAAGGTGGCCTCGCCTCTTCCTTGCCCAACGCCAAAGAAACACGCGACGCCGACGTCGAGTTCCTGAACACCCGCAATCTGCATCTGCGTGACGTGGCAGGCTTGCCTCGCGCAAAGGGTGGAGCTGCATGGACGCGCAAGGAAGGCAAGAACCCAGAGGGCGGCCTCAACGCTAAGGGCCGCGCGTCATTGAAGGCGCAGGGTCACGACATCAAGCCACCCGTCAGCGCCAAGCAGGCGAAGAAATCACCCAAGGCAGCCGCACGCCGCAAGAGCTTCTGCGCACGGATGTCGGGTATGCCGGGGCCGATGGAGGACGACAAGGGTCGCCCGACACGCAAGGCACTTTCACTACGCAAATGGGATTGCTGATATGAGCGACTTTGCCGTAAAACCTGTCTGGGACAAGAAACGACCAAAAGACCTCGGCAAGCCGAAGGGTTTATCGGTCAAGAAAAAGAAATCCGCCAAGGCCCGCGCCAAAGCGGCCGGACGACCTTATCCAAATTTAATTGATAATATGGCTGCGGCCCGAAAGAAAGGTAAGTAAAATGGACGGTTTCAAGAACTCCACCAAAACCCAGTACATGAAGGGCGGCTCCTGTGATGGTTACGCCAAGGGCGGCAAGGTCAAGGGCGCAGCCAAAATCAACAAGGTCATGGGTGAGTTTAAGCGTGGCGAACTGCACAGCGGCTCAAAGAAGGGTCCGGAAGTAACCAGCAAAAAGCAAGCCACGGCCATCGCCATGAGCGAAGCCCGCAAGGCTGGCGCAAAAATGAAGTACATGTGTGGCGGCCCAGTGCGTAAGGCTACGGGCGGCGTGATTAAGTCTGTAGCACCAAAAGGTGTGATGAAGTCTGCGGCATCCGCCAAACAACTGCCCACACCGGAAGTTGCTTCGAAGCGTCAAGTACAGCCAACGCCGCCAAAGGACGTAGTCCGTGAAGCACCTCGGCCAACGATGGAACCGAAGCGTCAAGTACAACCAACGCCGCCAAAGGACGCTAAGACCATTGGTGGTGCGCCAAAGGACGCAAAGACCATTGGTGGCGCTGCTCAGACCATGGGTGGTGCTTCAAGGGACGCTAAGGCCATAGGTTCTGTAGGCGTGGTCAAGAAGGGTGTACCAGTCGCCAGCAACAAACCGATGATCGGTCTCAAAACGGGCGGCCACGTCTCGAAGTCAATGACTAAGTGGTAATAAAACGCGAGGGTGTGGTGGCGTCTGAAGGCGTCGCCACGCACGCCGTGAACAAAGTTCGCGGCAAGCAAGAAAGGCGAATATCATGACTAGTATACCAGTACGATCAAAGTTTGCTACAGACGCTATTGCTCGTTACGCAAAGGCGACTAAGGCCACGGATGGCGGCGCAAAGTTTGGGGTGGCTTACGACAAAGCCAAGCAAGCAAGAACGGCTACGGCAACTTCAGCAACTGCTAGGCCAGCGGCTACGACAACGGCAACTTCAGCAACTGCTAGGCCAGCGGCTACGACAACGGCGACTTCAGCAACGGCCAAACCGGCGGCGAAATCAATGGTGAGCGACGCCAGACGCGCAGAGTTATCCGCTAACTATAAGAAGAGTTACGCGGCGGCTACAAGCGCAGCGAAAGCAGCGTCCATGGCTCGCACAGCGGCCAAGAAAACAACGGGCGCAACAACGGCGGTCCAGAAAGCAACCGGCGGCTACGTCACGAAGTCATCATTTAAGTGGTAATATAGCGCAAGCGAACTGCCCGCCTTGCTGGTGGGCAGTTTTTGCGCTATACCACCAACGCTAGAGGTGCTTGCTGACATCGGCTTGCTGCTGCGATAACAATGCGAGCACATCCTTATGGCGTTTTCTAACACAGTTTCACAGACGAATTTTAACACGCGGCGCGTTATCGACAACGCGATCCGCCGCTGTAAACTGACGGCGCAGCAAATCACTGCCGAACACATCGACATCGCCAACGACCAGCTATACCTGTTCCTCTCCGACTTGGCCAACCAAGGCGCGCCTCTCTGGTGCATCGAGAAGCAGATTTACCCGCTGTACGACGGCGTGGGCGACATCACGATGACCGACGGCACCGTCGACATCCTGAACAGCAACTTCCGCTGGCTTCAAGAAGTGTCCGGCACTAACGTCGACACGTCAACGACGCGCACAGTCACGTTCACCACCGACACTTTCGTGGCCAACGTCGGCATTTACTGGACGGCCGCCGCTGTGCCCATCGCTCTCGAGCGCTCGGACGACAACATAGTCTGGACCACGATCCAAACCGAAACGCCAACGGCCACCGCAGGCCAGTGGACGTGGTTCGATCTGGACAGCAGCGTGGCTGCGCGGTATTTCCGCGTCCGCGCAACGTCAGGCACGCTTAGTTTCAGCCAAATTTATTTGGCAAACACGCCGACCGAGATCCCATTGGCGCGCATGAACCGCGACGACTACACGAATTTGCCAAATAAGGCGTTTCAGTCGAACCGCCCGCTGCAATACTGGTTCGACCGTCAGGTCAACAACCCAATTATGCACATGTGGCCGGTGCCAAATCTGGCCGCGACCGTCTGCCAGATCGTTGTGTGGCGTCAGCGCTACATTATGGACGTCGGCACGATGACACAGGACGTTGAAGTGCCCCAGCGCTGGCTCGAGGCCATTGTTTCGGGTCTGGCGGCCAAAATGGCGCTTGAATTGACCGAAGTTGACCCCAGTTTAATCCCGATTTTGGACCAAAAGGCTGCGATTTCGCTGAATATCGCGCAAATGGAAGAGCGTGACAACAGCCCGATGATGATCGCGCCCAACATCTCGCCGTACACGAGGTAGGATCATGCCTGTCGAGGGTTACATCAACACCATCGGGCGAAACCACCTTGGCATCGGCATTTGTGACCGCTGCAAGCGTAAATTCCCCATTGATGACCTGTACAGCGACCGGAATATACCGGGCCTGAAGGTCTGCCTCGACGACGTGGACGACTTCGACCCGTGGCGTGAGCCTGCTCGGCAGCCAGAGGACATCACACTGCGCTTTCCGCGCCCAGACGTGGCACTGGACGGCTGATGCCCCGCTATCTCAACACACGCGGCAACACGACGCTGGCAATCGGCATATGCGGACGCTGCTCCATCAAGATGCCGCTCGGCGACTTGCTGCCCGACCCCAACTCGCCGGGCCTGTTGGTCTGCGAGAAGGACCGCGATCAGTACGATCCGTATCGCCTCCCCGCTCGCCAGCCGGACAACATTGTGCTACCATTCACGCGACCAGATGCACCCATCGGGACCGATCCCGCCGGTGTCATAACGCAAGACGACAACTACTTCCTCATCACCGAGGACGGAGAGGATTACCTTGAGCCATGAGTGATGTACCTAGCAACCTCATCCCGACCCGCATCACGGGTCTGCCAGAGTATCTGGGCACGAGCACGCTCGGCTACCTGCCGTATGTGATCGAGGGGAACACGTACAAGGTTCAGTTCGCGAACATCGCCGCCGTCGGTGCGGTGCCGTCAACGCGTCAAATCAACACAGGCACGGGCTTGGGCGGCGGCGGAGACCTGTCGGCCAACCGCACGCTCTACATATTGCCAGAGGGCGTCGATGACAGCCGCCTGACCACCACGGGCGTTACGGCAGACACCTACGGCTCTGCCGAAAACGTGCCGGTCTTCACCGTCAACGCGCAGGGCCGCGTGACGGGCGTCACAGAGACGCCCATCGTTCTTTCGAATTACGTCCCCACCAGCCGCACAATCACGGCTGGCGCGGGCTTAACGGGCGGCGGAAACCTCTCCGCCAACCGCACTTTTGCAGTAAACTTTTCATCTACAACGCCTGAGCCTCTCGGTCCCGGATCTTCCGGTGTCTCGACTGTTGCCGCGCGTGAAGATCACGTCCACCCTGCGGTGGACCTGAGCGACACCACGGAAACTCAAGGCGTGCTCCCCTTGTCCCGTGGAGGCACCGGCAACAGTCTGTCTCCTGTTGTCGGTGCCATCGCATACTCCAGCAATGACGCGCTGTATCTGACGCCTACGTCTGGTAACGCAGGCGATATTCTGGTGTCGGGTGGTGGCGTGGCTCCGCCATTTTGGCAGGCACCTATCGGCGGCGGCACAGTCACCAGCATCAACGCCAGCGGCGGCACAACAGGGTTGACGTTCACCGGCGGCCCAATCACCACATTCGGCACACTCACACTCGGCGGCACGCTTGCCGTTGCAAATGGCGGCACCGGCGCGAGCGTAGCGGGCACTGCGCGCACGAACCTCGGCGCGGCGGCCTCCGGAGCCAACACCGACATCACGTCGATTGCGCTGACCACGGGCACGATCAGCGCAACACCGACAAACGGCACCGACATCGTTAACAAGACGTATGCCGACAGCATCGCGGCGGGCATCAACTTCCACCAGTCCGTGCGCTTGGCAACGGCTGCGGCTTTGCCTGCGAACACATACAATAACGGCTCCAGTGGCGTTGGCGCAACGCTCACGGGTAACGCCAACGGCGCACTGAGCGTTGACGGCGTGGCTGTCGTTGTGGGCAACCGCATCTTGGTCAAGAACGAGGTGGCTGGGGCCAACAACGGCGTCTACACCGTTACGCAAGTCGGCAACGGCTCAACGCCATATATCCTCACCCGCGCCACCGATTTCGATACTCCGGGCACTGGCGTAAACCAGATCGACGCAGGCGACTTCTTCCTCGTCACGGCGGGATCGACGCAGTCCAATACCTCATGGGTGCAACAGACACCGCTGCCAATCACAGTCGGCACGACGGCGCTGGTCTTCACGCAGTTCGCCGCGCCAGTTCTATACTCGGCGGGCACCGGCCTGACGCTTACCGGCACGGTCTTCAGCATCACGAATACGGGCGTAAGCGCGTCGACCTACGGCAGCGCGTCGTCCGTGCCCGTTCTGGCCGTCAACGCGCAAGGTCAGATCACATCGGCCTCCGCATCGTCCATCGCTATCGCCGCGTCGCAAGTCACGTCTGGCACGTTCACAGTGGTGCAGGGTGGCACAGGAGCCACGGACGCAGCCACCGCCCTGACGAACCTCGGAGCGTATCCAGCGAGCAACCCCAACGGTTACACGTCGAACGTAGGTACGGTTACCAGCATCAACTTGACAGCGGGCACTGGCATTAGCGTTTCTGGCGGTCCGATAACGTCCTCCGGTTCCATCAACGTCGTCAACACCGCGCCGGATCAGGTCGTCTCGTTGACAGGCGCAGGCACAACGGTTGTCACAGGCACCTACCCGAACTTCACGATTACATCGAACGACCAATACTCCGGCACCGTGACCTCCGTTGCCGCTTCGGGCGGCACAACAGGGCTGACGTTCTCAGGCTCACCAATCACGAGCAGCGGTACTTTGACGCTCGGTGGCACGCTGGCTGTGTCCAACGGCGGCACAGGCGCAACTTCGCTCACGGCGAACAACGTCCTGTTAGGCAACGGCACGAGCGCAGTTCAAGTGGTTGCTCCGGGCACTTCAGGCAACGTCCTGACCAGCAACGGCACGACGTGGACATCTTCAGCGCCAGCGGCGGCGGGTGTCACTGTTGGACAAAGTATTGTACTAAGCATGGTTTTTGGATTGTAAGGAAGCAACATGGCTAACCCAAATCTCGCAGGCGTCACCGCCATCTACGGCAACAACTCTAGCACGGCGTTGTCCTCGACCAGCGCGACCTCTATCGTCAGCAACGCCGCGTCAAGCGGTAAGGTGTTCAAGATCAACACCATCATGGTCGCCAACGTGGACGGCGCGGCAGCGGCTGACATCACGATCAACAAGTATAGCGCAGCGGCTCTGGGCGGTACGGCCTTCCCGATTGCTTCGACAATCTCTGTTCCCGCCGACGCTACGTTAATCGTAGTTGACAAGACAACGTCGTTCTACCTCAAGGAAAACGAAAGCGTCGGGGCTACGGCTGGCACGGCGAATGACCTCGTCGTCACCTGCTCGTGGGAAGAACTCAACTCGTAAGGACGTTGGATGTTTAGGCGTTATCCTCGCAGCATCATTACGGCTAGTTTGCTTACGGGCACTTCGGGTGTCTACGACATAAGCGAGCGTTTCCAAACTCCACCCGCGCCGTACGATGCTACACTCCTTATTATTGCTGGTGCTGGTGGCGGTGGTGGATACGGCGGCGGCGGTGGCGGTGCGGGTGGTGTTGTTAGCGCGACCTTTAGCGCCCTTGTGGCGGGTACCGTTTACACGGTTACTGTTGGTGCTGGTGGCGCGGGCGGCGGTATTTTTGCCACTGGTACTAGCGGTGCAGATAGTTCCGTTACAGGAGCGACTACTGCGGTGGGCGGCGGTGCGGGCGCTGGAGCCTTTGGTTCCCCGTTAAGTGGCGGGTCTGGTGGTGGTAGCAGCACAGGTACCAGTGCTTCGGGGACATCGGGGCAAGGTTTTGCTGGTGGAACAAGTCCTACAACATATATCGGCGGCGGCGGGGGCGGCTCTGGTGGTGTTGGCGGTAACGCTGTTGCTAGTAGTACAGGCGGTAGCGGCGGTGCTTCTACTACTTCAACGATTACAGGTACTTCGGTATCTCGTGCTGGCGGAGGAGGTGGTGGCACATCTTCTGCCGTCGCCGCAGCGGCAGGGGGCGGAGGAGGCGCAGGGGATGGCGGCACATCTTCCTTAGCGGCTACCGCTGGTACGGTTAACACAGGAAGCGGCGGTGGAGGGGCTGGCTCTGCGGGCGACAACACAGGCAAAGCGGGCGGCTCTGGCGTGGTCATCATCTCAGTGCCAACTGCGTATTACAGCGGTGTCACCACAGGTTCACCCACGGTTACGACCAGCGGTTCGAACACTATTATGCAATTCAATTCATCGGGAAGCTACACAGCATGAGCCATTTCGCAAAAGTCATCGACGGCATCGTCACTGAAGTTCTGGTCATCGAGCAGGATGTTATCGACACAGGGTTGTTCGGAGACCCTACACTTTGGGTGCAGACCTCATACAACACGTATGGTGGGCAACACCCTGAAGGACGCCCGCTACGCAAGAACTATGCTGGTGTCGGCTATACCTATGACCCAGAGCGCAATGCGTTTTATGCGCCACAGCCGTTTGCCTCATGGACACTCAACGAGAACACATGCCTGTGGGACGCGCCAACACCGTACCCAGACGATGGTAAACCCTATTACTGGGACGAGGCCACACTGGCTTGGGTAGAGGTTCCAAATGGCGAATAGGTGGCCCGGAGGGCTTATCCGTAAAACACCAGTAACCCCGACCACTTCTGCGGCTCCGGGGATTTGGACATTAGCGGAGGCCGCATACTGGAAAAAGCAGGGGTTATGGCCGACGGCCATAGCAACCAAAACTGTGTTTCGGACAACGAGCGGCACGTTTACGGTCCCCTCAGATTGGACTGCACCTTGGTCCATCGAAGTCATCGGGGGCGGAGCAGGTGGCAACACTGCCCGTGCGGGGTCGGGTGGCGGAGGCTATTCTAAGATAACAAATGCAGACGCCACTGTTACCGCAGGGCAGACTGTCTATTCCGTGGTAGGTGCTGGGGGTGCAACATCCGCCAGTGGTGCCGATACATGGCTTAACCGTACTTCAAACGCGGCTCCCGCTGCTACAACCGACGGCGTATTGGCCAAGGGTGGCTCTGTTGGCGTCACGACAACCGTAGGCGCAGGTGGCGCGGCAGCTTCTGGTGTTGGCTCTACTAAGTTTTCAGGTGGTACTGGCGGCGCTATCAGCGGCACGGCAAATGCTGGCGGTGGTGGCGGCGCGGCTGGTACTGGCGGAGACGGTGGTAACGGTGGTCAGGCCAGTGCGACATCCACTACAGGTGGCGGCGGTGGCGGCTCTAGCGGATATACAACAGGCAATGGCAGCACGGGTAATGCCGGTCAGGCGACCGCTGGTGGTTCGGGCGGGAACGCAAGCGACGGAACAGGCGGCGGCGCGGGTGCGACATCTTCTACTAATGCTGTTGCTGGCACGGCAGGCACAGGGGCTGGTGGCGGTGGTGGCTTCGGAAGCTCCGCCCGAGGTGGCGCTAACGGCGGCACGGGTTCCATCTGGGTGCAGACCTCAGACAGCGCGACTGCTGGTCCGGGTGGCGGTGGTGGTGGCGGTGTGGGTTCTGGAAGTGTTGGCGGAAGCGGCGCATTGTATGGCGGTGCAGGGGGCGGTGCATCAACAGGCGCGGGTGGCAACACAGGCGGTCAGGGTATAATTGTCCTTACGTACGCCGTCGGTGTGCCAATTACCGCACTAGTCATTGCTGGCGGTGCTAGTGGCGGTCGGAGCAATGGTGGTGGTGGTGGTGCCGGTGGCTATCTCACAAGCACTACAGCCCTTACCCCGGGGGCGGTATACACCGTAACCGTCGGTGCTGGCGGCGCGTCGGCTAGCGGAACATCACAAGGTAACGACGGCAGCAACTCTGTTCTTTCAGGAACTGGCCTAAGTGTCACTTCGACTGGCGGCGGTGGCGGCGGAACTCAAAATGGGACCAGCACAGGACGCAATGGCGGCTCCGGTGGCGGTGGCGCTTATCCAAGTGGCACAGGCGGTAGCCCCGCATCAGGACAAGGGTTTGCTGGCGGTACCGGCGCGTCCGCGAGCGGTAATGGTGCTGGCGGCGGCGGTGCATCGGCTGTCGGTATCGGCGCGGATGCTGGGACGAACCCGTGCAAGGGTGGCGACGGCATTGCGTCGTCTATTACCGGCACTTCGGTTACACGCGCTGGCGGCGGTGGTGGCGGCGGCTTAGACCGCTTTGGCGCTGGCGGTGCTGGCGGCGGCGGCGCAGGCGCTCGGACTTCGGACGCAGTGGCGGGAACTGCTAACACTGGCGGCGGCGGTGGCGGTGGAAGCAGCGGCCTTGGGACCAATAGCGGCGCAGGCGGCTCTGGCGTGGTCATTATTTCCGTGCCAACAGCCAATTACACTGGTATAACAACAGGAAGCCCAACGGTAACCACCAGCGGCTCGAACACTATTCTACAGTTTAATTCGTCTGGGAGTTACACAGCATGATCGAGGAACTTATTAGCCGCGTGTTTTACGCACGCAACGTGGCGCACTTTGAGCATTGGCGCGCCAAGGGCGACGGCAGCTTCGCAAAGCATATGTCACTGGGCGACTTCTACGACGACGTGATCGACGCCATCGACAAGCTCGTGGAGGCCTACCAAGGCGCGTTTGAGCTAATCGGCAACATACCCGCCCCGAAGGTATCCGAGCGTGACGTGCTGAAGCTCCTAGAGGCTGACGCGGACTGGATTGAAGAGAACCACGAAAGCATCTGCAAACGCAATCGCGCCGTGGGCAACCTCGTCGACGGCGTTACAGACACGTATCTGACCACCATATACAAGCTGCGGAACTTAAAATGAGCGAGGACGTATTCTCTGTCAAGCTCGACGCACTGCACAAAGATGTCGGCGAAGTTAAGAACGCGCTGAACAAGTTGTCGGACGCAATCACGAAACTCGCCCTCGTCGAACAGCAACAAGGCCAGATAGCCGCCGCGCTGGAGCGGGCATTCAAGGCAATCAGCAACGTCGAGGACGCGCTCTCCAAGGACTTAAACGCACTCGACGCGCGCGTGACCGAGGTCGAACGGGCGCAACCTAAACACAACAGCGCCGCCCTCTGGGTCGACCGCGCGTTGGTTGGCCTCGCTGGCGCGGGCATGGCGTTAATAGCTAAGGGCGTAATATGACCGAACCAAGGTGGCTAAAGGTCGCGGAAACCTACATCGGCTTGTCCGAGATCCGTGGGCCAAAGCACAACTCGAAAATTATTGGCTGGCTTGAAAAGCTGGGCGCGTGGTGGCGCGACGATGAAACCCCTTGGTGCGGCGTCTTTGCGGCGCACTGCATGAAGGACGTCGGCCTGCCTTACCCCAAGTACTACATGCGCGCGAAGGCATGGTCTGACTACGGCTCGCTGCTGCGTTCCGACCGCCTTGCGCCGGGCGCAATTCTCGTGTTCGACCGCGCCGGTGGTGGCCACGTCGGCTTCTACGTCGGCGAGGACGCCGAGCATTATTACGTTCTGGGCGGCAATCAGAAAAATTCTGTCAAGGTAATGAAGTTGGGCAAAAGCCGTTTGGAAACATCGCGCTGGCCAAAGGGCGAGCCGGTGATCGGCAAGCCTGTTTATTTGAAGGGTGGGGATGTCTCCACAGATGAAGCATGAGCATTAAAGCCAGCTTTCTTGCCGCACAAGAGGCCGCTCTGTGCGCCATCCGTAAGTGGTGGCGTCCGATTACGTGTATCTGGATCGCAGGAACAATGGCGGTGCATGGCGTAATACTGCCTTTGCTGATGTTTTTCCGCAAGGGTGAGATGCCCACAGACCTGACAGGTCTTTCACTGCTAGTGACAGCCATAGCAGGCGCATTCGCGGTGCGCGAGTGGGGCAAGATTAAAGGGGTGTCAAACAATGATGCTTAAGCCCTTCCTGCCATACATCGCGGCGGCCGCGCTTGTCGTTAGCGCAGCTTCTGGCTACAAAGTCCGCGATTGGCAGTGCGACGCCGCATACGCGAAGGCTTTGGAAAAAGCCGGAAAGCTCAATGCCAAAAAACAAGAGGTCTTAGACAATGTTTCGCAAGCCTACGAAATTGAACGGAATAAAGCCGATGTGGTGGCAACCGAACGAACCAACACCATTCGTGAAATATACAAAACGGTTCCTGCCGTTCCTGTTGATTGTGCTGCTCCTGATGCTTTGCGGAGGCTGCTCGAAAGCAGTGTCCGTGACGCCAATGCCGCTGCCGCCAGCCAACTTGGCGTCACCGTGCCAAACACTGCAAACCCCGCCAACGGTGTTGATTGACCCAGAAAGAGCACTTTGGGAAGCCGACATTATCGCAAAATACGCAGATTGCAGCCTAAAGCATCGCTTGACAATCAAAGCGTGGGGAGACGCCGCACGCGTCAAGTGACGTAAACGCTACCGCTCGAAAGGTCTCTAATGCCTAAAATCATAAAAGTAGACGAGAAGCTCTTTGACTACTGTACGGAAAACCAGCGCAAAGTCCTCGACGCGATAATCCTTCACGGCGGCGCGAAGGCCGCCGATGGCGCGCTTGGCCTGTACAAAGGCGGCGCGTCGGAGATATACAACAACGTCAAGAACAAGGCCGCGAAGGCCGGATACGCACCCGAATTTGACTTTACGCGGCCCGTGCCCGACGGCTTTATCGCCAAGGGCGTGTCCAGCTATTACAAGGCAACGGAAACCCAACCCGCGCAGTGGGTCAAGGCCTCTCTCGACGCGGCTCGGCAGCAGGAGATATTCAAGGCTGCCGTCGAAGCGATGTCGAGCACCTTGCCGCGCCTCGAGCCTATCGTCGCGCCGGAGCAATTCAACGCCGATTTGCTGACGCTGTACACGCTAACCGACGCGCACATCGGCATGTTGGCATGGCATCGCGAGAACATGCAAGCCGACTGGGATTTGCAGATCGCCGAGGCCGTCATCGTTGGCTGCTTTGAGCAGATCATTAAATGCTCGCCAGACAGCGAGACAGCCGTGCTGAACCAACTCGGCGACTTGCTGCACTATGACGGCCTGTCGGCTGTTACGCCCACCAGCGGACACGTATTGGACGCTGACGGTCGCTTCACCAAGATGGTCGAAGTCGCCGTTCGGGTTCTGCGCCGCATCATCAATATGCTGCTCGCCAAGCACAAGACCGTCCATATAATCCTCGCCGAAGGCAACCACGACATGGCGTCGTCCGTCTGGCTGCGCACGATGTTTAAGGCGCTGTACGAGAACGAGCCGCGCATCACCGTGGACGACAGCGCGCTGCCGTATTACGCGTACGAATTTGGCGACGTCATGCTCACCTTCCACCACAGCCATTTGAAGAAGTTTGGCGCGATGCGCGAGATCATTCCGGCCATGTTCGCCGAGATATGGGGTCGTACGAAGAAACGCTACTGCCACACCGGAAACTACCACCACACCAAGGAAGAAGAGCACGCGGGCATGAAGGTGTTCCAACACCCGACACTGGCCGCTCGCGATGCCTACGCCTCTCGCGGCGCGTGGTTCTCGGACAGGGAAGTTTGCTCGATCACGTACCATAAAAAGTTCGGTCAGGGACTGCGTGTGTACGCTTGCCCTGAAATGCTGGATGCCGTATGATGAATGCGGGTTTTCTGGTGCGCAAAACATAAAAATCTGATATAGGGGCGAGCTATGGCCACTACGATGACATTCGCGACGTTGAAACAAGACGTGCAACGCTACCTTGAGCGCGGCAACACGCTTGCGTCTGACCCCATTGTCTTTGAGCAAATCCCCCGCTTAATCAACCTCGCCGAGCGTCGCATCGCTCGCGAGCTTAAAATTGAGGGCTTCATCAACGTCGTAACCGGCACGCTCTCTGCGGGCCAATCCGTATACCCCAAGCCCGACCGCTGGCGCGATACGGTGTCGATGAGCATTGGCACCGGCACGGGGAACAACACTCGCAAAGTCCTGTTCTCCCGCGTGTACGAATATCTGCGGTCCTACTGGCCGAATGCCTTAGAGACGGACGTGCCCCTCTTCTACAGCGACTATGACTACAGCCACTGGTTGCTGGCCCCGACACCGGACGCCGACTACCCGTTTGAGATCCTGTACTACGAACTGCCGCCGCTGCTCGATGAGAGCGTGCAGACCAACTGGATCACCGAATACGCCCCGCAGCTCTTGCTCTATGGCACGCTGGTTGAGGCAACGCCGTTCCTGAAGAACGACGAACGCATCCCAGTTTGGCAGAACATGTACGACCGCGCGGCGGCAATGTTGAACGGCGAAGACCTCGCCAAAATCCTAGACCGATCCGCCGTGCGCAAGGAGGCGTAACAATGTCCACGTCATTTACTCAAGTCTTCGGCGGTACGACAATCTACCCCTCGGACGTGTCGTATCTCGCCCTACCGCTGACCGCCAACACCACCCTCCAGTGGCCGCTTGAGGCCACCACGGGGAACAACATCGTCGCACGCATCATCGACGTCACACCGACGGGCGCGTACACCATAACGATGCCAGACGCGACCGAGGTGGGTGTCGGCCAGACGGTCCTGTTCAACAACCTCGGGCCGAGCACCATCAGCGTCAACAGCGCCTCCGGCACCCCAATTCTGAGCATTGCTGCGGGCGAGCAGTGGCAGTGCTATCTTATCAACAATACGACTGTCGGCGGCACGTGGCGCACGTTCCGCTACGGCGCTGCGGTAGCTCAGGCTCAGGCCGCCGCTCTGGCTGGCGCTGGTTTAGTCGCGGACGGCTCAACCCTCGCGCAGAATTACGACGTCGCTGACTTCTCCGTTACGCCGTACAATTCAACGACTGCCGACCGCGCCAAGGTCTTTGTCTGGACTGGCGGCCTTGGCACCTTCAATTTGCCGACTGCCGTCTCCGCTGGCGACGGCTGGTTTGTTCAGTTACGCAACGGCGGCCAAGGCGACCTGACCGTCGATCCTTCCGGCTCCGAGCTTATCAACGCCGCGTCCACGCTCCTCTTGCAACCGGGCGACAGCGCCGTGGTCGTAAGCGACGGCGTCCAGTGGTACACAATCGGCCTCGGCCAACAGGCGGTCTTCGCCTTCGACTATACGTCGATTGCCGTCACCGGCGGCACGTACACGCTCGCTGGCTCTGAGCTGAACCGTATCGCGTACAAGTTCACGGGCACGCTGGCGTCCAACGCCGAAATCGTCGTGCCCGCAACGGTGCAGCAGTACTGGGTCAACAACGCCACGACCGGCGCGTTCACGCTCGGCGTGAAAACTGCCAGCGGCGCTGCCACTTTGGTGGACCAAGGTTCAACGGCCATCCTGTACTGCGACGGCACGAACATCATCTCGGCGACCACTTCGGCAGCCTTTGCGGGCATCTTGCCTGTAACGCAGGGCGGAACAGGCGCGACTACCGCGTCCGGTGCGCGCACCAACCTCGGAGCGACAGGTGTTGGCTCCGCGCTGTTCACCGCCGCGTCCGCCGGAAGCGCGCGTTCGACCATCTCGGCGGCGGCCTCTGGGGCCAACAGCGACATCACGTCACTGACGGGCCTCACAACGCCACTGAGCGTTGCGCAGGGCGGCACGGGCGCATCGACTGCGGGTGGCGCGTTGACTAACCTCGGCGCGGCTGCCTCTGGCGCGAACACTGACATCACCGCACTCGACCAAGACGTGACGATCACAGCCACGGGGACCATCGCGGCGGGCACTCTCGGCTATCGCGGATTGCCGCAGAACGCCCAGACCGGCGCTTACACGCTGGCGCTGTCTGACGCGGGCAAGCAGGTTGCCAACACGACCGGCGGCTGGGTTATCCCTGCCAACGCCTCTGTCGCGTTCCCTATCGGAACAGCGGTCGTCCTCTATAACGACAGCGGAAGCAGCCAAACGGTGTCCATCACCTCGGACACGTTGCGCCAAGCTGGAACTGCCAACACAGGAACTCGCACACTTGCGCAATATGGCCTAGCAACGTGCACCAAAGTGTCCTCAACGACTTGGGTTATCACCGGCGCGGGTCTCAGCTAATGACTGGGGTTATATGCGCTCTGGCTGGAAGCGGCGGCTCGGTATATGCCGGAACCGCAACGGTAACTGTTGGCTACTTAGCGGCAGGTTCTTTTTACAGCTACGGTTTTGGTGCCGGTGGTCAAGGAAGTATCGACCCAGCGACGTGGGCGAATAGCGGCCTGAATGTCGCTGAACTTAAAGATGTGTATTTTAATTTTAATCCAATTTATCTATTCTTTAGCGTATCAGGAAGCGCGCCTAATTCTGGATGGGAAACGCTGACTGTTGGCGGCACTACGTTAAACCGCGTTGATGCTTCTTACGCCAACAACGGGTCGGTAACGTCATGGACATTTAACGGTGCGCCCACCGTGTTCGGCACGACCGTTGGCGACACGAGGTCAATCGTATGGGCATAACGATCTTCTATCCAGCAAATGAAGCTGAATGGTACGCCAAGGGTACGTTTGAGGACGGCACCTACTTTGAAGTGCCTGCGGTGTTCAACCCAGATGGCACTTGTGATACGGCCGCTACTGACGTTAAAGTGCAGCTCCTAATCTTTGCCTTGAGTGAAAAAAGCTAATGGCCGAACAGATCGTACAGATTAAATCGCTGCCCGGCATCAAGCGGGACGGGACGAAGTTCGAGGGCGACCAGTACGTCGACGGGCAGTGGGTGCGCTTCCAGCGCGGCCTGCCGCGTAAGATCGGCGGCTACCGCTCGATCAACAAGTTCCTGCGCGGCCTGCCGCGTGCGCTGCACGAATACACGCAGGATCTGCTGACCTACGTCCACGCCGGATCGGCTGACCGCCTCGAGCGCTTCTTCATCGACAGCACGTACAACACGAGCGTCATCACCGACCGCACGCCCTCGTCGGGCTTTACGGTTGCCGACGGCAACCTCTGGCAGTTCGCCACGGCGTACGACACGACGAACGGCAACCAGATCGTCGCGCAAGTCGCACCGAACCTCGGCTGCATCTGCAACAGCGACGGCGGCGCACTCTTCGTCGGCGACCTCCTCGGCACGTCTGCCCTGACGCAAGTCACCACGGTGCCCTCGAACTTCAGCGTCACGGGCGGTGTTGTGTCTCTGCCGCCGTACACGTTCGCCTTCGGCAACGACGGCTACGCGGCGTGGTCCGTTCCCAACAAGCCGAGCGACTTTACCGGCTCCGGCGCGGGCAACGCGTACATCACCGGCCAGAAGGTCGTTAAGGCGATGCCGCTGCGCGGCGGCCCCGGCAACAGCCCGTCCGGCCTCTTCTGGTCGGCGGACAGCCTCATTCGCGGCACGTACGTCGGCGGCACGCCGGTGTTCCAGTTCGACACAATTAGCGCGCAGTCGTCCATCCTGTCGGCCGCGTCCGTCATTGAGTACGACGGCATCTTCTATTGGATCGGCACCGACCGCTTCCTGATGTTCAACGGCGTCGTGCGCGAAGTCGAGAACAACATGAACATCAACTTCTTCTTCGACAACCTGAACTATGCGCAGCGCCAGAAGGTGTTCGCATACAAGGTTCCGCGCTTCGGCGAGATCTGGTGGTGCTTCCCGTTCGGCGACAGTCTCGAGCCAAACCACGCCGTCATCTATAACGTGCGCGAGAACTCATGGTACGACACCGCACTGCCCAACGGCGGACGCGGCGCGGGCCTATTCCCCTCCGTGTTTAGCAAGCCGCTCCTGTCTGGCGTTGAGCCGCAAGAGGCCCAAGCAGTCAGCGTCGCCATCAACGCGGCGGGAACCGGCTACACCGCAGGCGACACGCTCGACGTCGTGGGTGGTCTCGGCCCGATTACGACCGAACTGACGGTGACAACCGTCAACGGCTCAGGCGGCGTTACTGGCGTAACAATCAGCAACGCGGGTCAATACGCTGAGATACCCACCAGCCCCGTCAGCGTGACTGGCGGATCGGGCAGCGCGGCCACGTTCGACCTGACGTTCGACAACCCCTACAAGTTCTGGGTTCACGAGGTCGGCACCGACGAAATCGACGGCCTGACGCTCAACCCGATACAGTCGTACTTTGAGACGGCCGACCTGTCCTTGCCCGTCACGTCCGGCATCAACAAGTCCATGCAGGTCTTGATGCTTGAGCCGGACTTCGTGCAGAGCGGCGACATGACTGTGCAGGTCATGGGCCGAGCCAACGCCCGCGCCCAAGAGGTCAACGGCGAGATTATGACGTTTGTGGAGACGCCGCAGACGCCGCAGGAGCAGGTCGTCTTCCTCAAGACACAGCGGCGCGAGCTGCGCTTCCGCTTTGAGAGCAACACCCTCGGCGGCAACTATCAGATGGGCCTTGTGCTTGCGCACGTCCAGCCCGGCGACGGGACGACACTGGGATGATCGACCCTCGCGGCATGACATGGGACGACTGGGCGGCTTCAGTTATCCTGTCGGTCAACGACGCGTGGTCGTTCGGCGTCCCACCCGAAGAGGCCGAGTGGCAAGGCTGGGCTATAGGGCTGCTGCGTGCCTCCCCATTTACGCAACAAATTATTCCCGACCCATACCAGTTCTCTGATTGGCGTGAGTGGGGAATGCGTGTATATCCAATGCTCGAAGGTACAAGCTCATGAACTACATCCCCGGCTTCAGTAACTACTTGGAGGCTTCCGTGCCTGAGTACGGGCCTGCGCCAATCGTGGACGCGGAGCCTGTCACGCCACAGCGGGCGATGGTTGAGCCGATGACGCAGGAGGCTGTTGCCCCTTACGACCTGAGCGGCTTAGGCCTGTCTGAAGCAGATTTGGCGAAGTTGTACGCTCTGTCGGCAAACAACGCTGGCGGCTCATCGGGCGGTATGGCGGGGCTGCCATCTATGGGCGGTCTGGGCGCAAACTATGTAGATATGTCTGGCGCGCAGCTTATCACTGCGCCTACCTCAAACAAGGGCAACCCAACTGCGTATGGCGCGGACAATCAGTTCTACGTTCAGCCAAACGAATTGGTGCGCGTTGTTGATCGCAGCACCAACAGCGTTATTTTTGAAGGCGTTGGTCCGGACGCCGCCCGTGAGGCGGTTAAGATAGGTCAGAACATGACCGACACGATGGGTCGCAAAGCTGACTATCAAATTCAGGCGGGCCTCACCCCAGATAATTACCAACCTGTCACGAACGAAAAGTACAATAAAAGCACGGCGGGCAAGATTGCGGGTGCCGTCGGCACCGCACTGCCTCTGGCAATGGCGTTTGTGCCGGGTCTTAATCTTGGCGTTCTCGGCTCTATCGGAGCTGGGGCAGGCGTTGGCGGTGCGAGTGCCGCGCTTAAGGGTGACAACATTCTAAAAGGCGCGGCGATGGGCGGCCTATCTGCCGCTGGCGGACAGCTTCTCGGACCTGTTATCGGCGACGCCGCTAACGTAGGTCTCAGGGCTGGAACGGCAATCGGTACGGGCATTGGCTCTACCGCAGGCGGCGTGCTTACCGGCCAGAGCCTTAAAAACGCTTTGCTCGGCGGTGTTGTATCCGGCGGCCTTAGCTACCTCGCGCCTGACGTAACTAAAGGTTTAGGAATTGGTGGAGGCTCAAGTGTCAACGCCAGCACCGGCGGCGATGGTTTTACCGGCATAAATGTCGTAGGATCTGCTCCCGCCAGCATAAGCACCTCTCTCGGTGGCTCGCAGAATAAAATCCAACAAGCGTTGAAACCAAAAACCGAAGCCCCGTACGACGGCCTCACCGTCACCGGCGGCAAGTTCGGTAGTGTTGGTTTTGGCGGCGACCAGTTCGGCACGCCCGGACAAGACACGTCCGCGTTTGAGAAGATGTACTCTGAGCCTTACGACCCGAACGAAATCCTCGTTAAAGCAAGTCCGCTTGAACAGGCCGCGCCAGTTTCCGTCCCAATCACGGGCGCTCTCGATACCGACATTGTCGTTAATGCACTTGGCAAAGAAAAAGGTTTGCCTGAAGGTTCCGTCCTCGCGGATCTCGGCATACCGCAAGTGCCAGCACCAGATCCGGCGCTGACGAAAAAACCCCTCGGCATTGAGGACTACCTGTCTATCGCTGGTAAGATCGTACCCCTACTCGGTGCCGGTGGCGGCAAAGATGGGTCGGACCAAACCGGCACCTACGGCGGCGCGGGCAACGGCCGCTTGAACCCAATCTTCTCGGCCAAACTGCCAGCCGCAGGTGGCCTCGGCGCTGTCGGCGTAAACCGCACCTTGCGCCCTGTGGGCGAGCAAGACTGGCTGACGTACGGCGAGCGGCCTGAGCTTAACTTCTACGACTACGTGGCGCGTCCCAACCCCGCGCCTGTCGCGCAGCCAGCCATCTA
>Ga0208147_1000008_pt1 | contig 59910 bp, 41 predicted proteins | sample DEB3_08_DNA_FD_184520 | JGI IMG/M metagenome (GOLD analysis project Ga0208147, IMG submission 184520) | Aqueous microbial communities from the Delaware River and Bay under freshwater to marine salinity gradient to study organic matter... | ecosystem: Environmental > Aquatic > Marine > Coastal ... | reverse complement strand
GCCGCCGTTCTGCGGTTCCATCGAGCGACCGCCGAGAAGACCGCCTACGATTCCCGTCAGGAACTTCTTGAGCGATTCCTGCGCCATCATTCGCCCTACGTCGGCGATCATCTGTCCGATCATGCGCGTAAACGCGCGGCCCACATCCTCCGTTCCGGCTATGATGGAGTCAAAAGTATTCACGAACCGCGTGGAGATTTCGGACGCGACGGCCTCGGCTTGCTCCCAAATCTTCGCGTTCTCCTCCGCGCGGCGTTCGTAGTATGCGCGCCATTCGTCGGCCTCGCGTGCGCGCGCGGCATTGTTTATCGCGAGTTCTCGCGCCTGCGCGTCTGCGGTGAGGCGCACGCGCTCGGCTAGCGCGGCCTCTTCCTGCGCTAGGTCCTCCTGTCGGATGCGCTCAAGAGTAGCGGAAAACTCGATTTCGTCCTCGGATATGTCGTCTAACGCGTCGCGGTGTATGTCGATGCGCTCGCGGTTGTACTCAATCCATCCGTCGAGTTCGCGCGCGACCTGCTCGTCGAACGCCGCTCCGGAAATCCGTTGAAGGTCGGCTATGTCTCGCGCGGCTTGATCAATGACGCGCCCGTACTGATCGAGCGCGCCGCCAGTCATCGGTTCGGCGAAACCGCGCGCGGCGTTGCGTTGCCGTATGCGTTGCTCCTCGGCTCGGTCCCGCCATTCGCGCGCGCGTGCTTCGTTCGCCGCCTTCTCGACCTGTGCGCGGTCGTATGCGACAAGCGCACGCCGAGCGGCGTCGATCTCTTCTTTTAGCCGCGTATATTCGCCGCGCTCGCGGAATGTCGAGGTCGCGAAGCGTTCCTCCGCGTCGGCTATCGCGTTCTGTAGTTTCGCGCGCTCGGTCAGCACCGCGCCGATTCCCGCGGCGTCCTTTAACCTTCGCGCGAGGTCGTCGAGGATGCCGACCGCTCCCGGTCCGCGGTTCACTAGCGAACCCACGAACGTATCCCACGCCGCGCCGACCTTGTTGATGCTCGACGCCGTCGCGTCAATCTTCGCCTGAGTCTCGGGTCCGAACGTCGCCGCGAACGTCTGCGCGTTCGGCGCGAGAGCGACTATGGCTTGAGACAGCGCGCCGATGACTTGACCTAACTCCTTGAAGCCTTTCCACGCTTCCTTGAACGCGGCAGCGTCGAAGTTCTTGAAGAAGTCTTTAGTCGCCGCCGCCGCGCGCTTCATTTGATCGCGGAAACGCCCGACAATCTTGACCGTTTCAGCGGTGACCTTATCGACGACCTTGACGACGAGGTTGACTTCGGTCATCGCGTCATTCCTTCCGCTCGCGCGCACGCTCCTGCGTTGCGTGATACTCCGACGCCAGGACCTTCACGGCGCGCCACCACGTCCACGATTGATCGAGGAGTCCGCCAACGGTCGGCAAGATACCTACCTCCATGAGGTGTCGCGACTCGGCAACCATGACAACATCTCGCGTCATCGTGCGGTTGGGACACCGCGTGACCGGGAACCCCTGCGGATTCCCCGCGCACAACAAACACGACGCGTCGCCGCCCGAACAATCGGGACACGCGAGGAACGCGAACGGCGTCGGCGCGTCGGCGTCGCATCCCCAACGGTCGCGGATTGTCTGCGGAATCTTTCGACATACTCGGCAGTCCTGCTCGAATCCACCAGCCGCCGCGCATCCCGCGACGGCTAGACTTTTTTTTCGTCGGTCGTCAACGTGTTCAGCGTGCGGATTGCGTCGGCTAGTTCGCTGCGCCACTCCTTGCGGAGCCGCGAAAGGAACGCGTCGGTCACCTGTCCGCGCTTGTCTGCGTCGAAGTGAACCATCTTCCCCGCTCCGTCGCGGAAGTTCTCGACGCCGATCAGACCGAGGCGGAGGGTCATGAGATCCTCCGTCCCCGGCTGTAGTCGGAACTCGCCGCCGGAGGACGCGACCATCTTGCTGTTCTGGATCATCTCATCGTCGCGGACGGTGAGCGAACGCAGAAGGAACACGGTCTGATCCTCGACGGGGAGGGATGCGTCCTCGCGCAGGACGTAGCGGTGCGAACGATTCGGATCGAGTGCGATTGCCATACCGTGATCCTATCACGAGATAACGATCGTGATGTCGCCGTCCGGCGTCGTGCTGTCGGACGTGTCGACGATCTCGAAGTCGATCCCGGCGACCTGAATCCCGTTACGGTTCGCGTCGTTCACGTTCGTCACGCGGCAGTCGCCGAGAGTGAACGTCTGGACGCGCGTCGATCCTCCCGTCGTCACCGCGAACGCGAGAGCCTTCGACGTGTTGCCCGCGAGTTGCCCGTAGAAGTCATCGGTCGCGACGAGTTCAAGGTCGGGGTCGATCGAGCCAGTCGGGCGGCGATCCGTGATGACCGCATGCAGGAGACCCGAGGACGCGTTCACCGTCTCGCGCAGGACGACGGAGTTCCCGACGTCGAGGTTGATCGTCGAGAGGACGCGAGCGGTTCCGCCCCAAGTCGCGCTGACGCCTTGGAAGATGCCGGGGATGCCAGTCTCCTGCGTCGGAACTTGTAGCGTGCCGTCCGCGACGCCGTTGTAAACGCCCGTGAAGGTGAACCGCGCGAGGAGCGGCTGACCGACGCGACCCTCGAACGTCACCGTCCCGGCGCATCCCTTCGCCTTAAAGATCACGGCTTCGTCCGTGCCCGTGCCGAACGCGCCGAGCGCGACCTCGATCGTGAGCGTCTTCTGTTCGTCGCCGTTCGACGTCGGCTTGAGAGTCGAGGTCGAGAGCGCGAACCCGCACGCCTGAAGCGCACGTTCCCAGACGTCGAGCGTCGTCGTGTTCGCGGAATGGCGAACCTCACAGGTGAACGAGATCTGCGCCGCCGTCGTGCCGACGATGCCCGGGAGTTTCGACAGGTACGCCTTCTGCGTGTCACGGTCGAAGCGTCCGAACTGCGTCGTCGCCTGAATGTCGTAGGCGATGATCGCGTAGTCCGCCGCGACAAGTGTTTCCGCCGTTCCCTTGTTCGTCTCGATCTTGAGACCGATATGCCGCCGCTTGCTGATGAACGCTTCGCCCATAGGTCACCTCCTCGTCGCGGGGTCGTTCGTCGTCGTCCGATACTTCAGATCGACCACGAGTTCTATACCCGCGAGCGGTTGCCCCTGTTCGTCATACAGGGGACGGTTGCTCCGAAAGATCAGATCGTCCACGACGCCACCTAGCGTCGGGTTGTTCAACGCGAGTTCGAGATCGTAGAGCGCGCCGGAGATCGTCGTGTCCGGCGTCCACGATTCCACGAAGTAAAGGATGCGAACGGTCATCGTTCGGACGTAGATATTCCACGTCGACTCCGACGCGCGCGGCTCGTACACCTCGTCCTTCCCCGCTAGGTAGATCAGCGGGAAGCGCGGGATCGTCTGCGCGTTCATCTCGACGCGCTCGACTTGCGGGGTCACCGTGCCGTTCCACGTCTTGCCGACGACAACGGTCGCGATCGTCGCGAGTTGTGCGGCGAGCGCGGCGTAGATCGTTTCGCGATAGGCGGTCGGGGACGGCATCAGGGCAGCACCTCCTCGACCTCGAAGGAAGCCGCGAAGCCGAGGCGCGAGGACTGGTTGAACGACGCCGTGTTCGGGACGACGGCGTAAGTCCCCGAGTCGAGGAACGTCGCCGAGGACTCCGTGAACGTGTAGGAACCGCCGCGCTGACCGTACAAGAAGGCGCGGATCTCGTACCACTCGTCGGCGGTGATCGACGCCCACGAGATCGCATAGCGGCGGCGCGGCGTGTTGTTCCGATAGTTCACGCGGACGGACAACGCCTCGGGGTACGACGATTCGTCGGCGATGCGCGGGAGCGCGTAGCCAAGCGGGAACGACGGAACGGGGAGCGCGGGCGACGCCCACGCGATCGCCATTCCGACCGCCGCGTCGCCTGAAGCCGTCGCCGTGAACGGGGAGACCTGTTTCCCGAGGTTCCCGTGGGCGAGCGTGTAGACGACCGTGCCGCCGTTCGCGAGGGTGTCGATGAGGTTGAACCGTAGGCGCGCCGTCGCGGTGTTCGCGTTCGCGAGCGAGACGAGGCCCGCCACCTTCCCGGCTGAGTCGGTCAGGCGGAAGTCATAGCCGTCCGCGCGCGACTGGAGCGACGTCACGAGCGCGGCGTGATCGAACGGAAGGGAGTTCGTGTCGACCGTCGTCCCCGAGGAGATCGACGAGCCGGACGTGTTCGACAGCGTGACGGTCGCAATCATGCGAGACCGCCTGTCTTCGACGCCTCGACGACGAGTTTCGCGATCGTCGCCGGGATCGCGTTCAGAACCTTCGGCAGATCGTCGCGGATCGCCGCGCGATGGATCTCGCGGAACTTGAGGCGCGGAGGGATCGACGCCTTCCGCAGGAGGATGAACTCCTGCCCGCCGCGCGCCTTCGCGGTCGTCGTTCGCACGACGTCGCCGAAGCGGGCGTCCCGTTTCACCACGCGGTTCCGCGACTTGTATTTGATCTTCGACTTCCCGGCGATCCACCCGTTCGCCTCTGCCCATGCGAGGAGCGGCGCGTCGTAGCGTTTCGTCGCCGAGGTGACGGGAACCCACAGGAACTTAAACCGCTTCGGCGTGATGTCGGGGAGCGTGCCCCCCTTGCCGACCGTGCCGAGTTCGTGGACGCGAGCGATGCGCGCGGCATGAGCGTCCATGAAGCCGAGGAACGTCTGGAAGCCGACGGACGGCGGCGCGTCGTCCTTCAGGACTTGCGGCTCGATCCCGTAGATGAGATTCCCGGCGAGCGTGCGACCCGTGCGGCGGTTGAGTCCCGTGTCGCCGTCGCGACCCGCGAGACGCTTCGCGAGCGCGCGACCGACGTCGCCGACCCACGCGAGGAGCGGGAGTCGGATCCCCTTCTTCGCGATGTTCGGGAACCGTCGGATGACGGACTCCACGGGTCGGAGGTCGATGTCAGCGGTGAGTTGCATCAGGTGCGACGCCGATACTGTTCGAGGACTACCTTCACCCACGGAACCCACGAGTCCGCACCGAGCGAAACGGAACCCGCGTCGCCGCTGACTGACGCGATCCCGAGTTCGTTCCGACGATGCCACAGGTAGGCGACCTGATGGTCGACGGCTCCGGCGATGTCGGGGTATGCCGAGATGAACCCGGCGGTGTCCGCCGCCATGCCGCCCGTGTAGGTGATCTTCATCGACCTATAGGCGACGTCGACGCCGGGAGTGATATACACGTTCTGAGGGATCGCGAGCGTCAGCAAGCCGCGAGGATCGTACACGGGCGACCGATACTCCGAGGAGTCCAGTTCCGTTTCCGACCCCCACCCTTGCTCTTCGTCGAACCAAACGCCCGACACCGCCGAAACGGGGTACGCCTTCAGAGCGAACACCCGCTGTTGGTTCGTGACGTCGAAGTATTCCGTCCGCGCGGCGATCTGGATACCTCGGTCGAGATACCGTTCGACCGCCGCGCTAACGGTCGCGATGAGGATCGCGACGGTGGTGTTGAACGACGCAGGAGCCGTGCCGCCCGCGTTAACGAGATTCGCGACCCGTGTCGTCGTCGTTAGATCCACCGTCGCCTCCTGTCAGACCACGATTCGGATATACGTCGAGGACGTAGGAACCGACGCGTCGCCCTCGGTGAGCGCGATCATCCCGGCGGTCGGAGCCGTCACCGCGTGCGCGGAAGGAGTGGCAACCAAGCGGAGCCACTTCTTACGCGAACCGCTGAGAAGGTTCACGACGATCGCGACGGTCGCGTTCGAGTAGGTCGTGTCGGCCATCGAGAGCGCGGTCGTAGTCGCGCCCGTGATGTCAGCGTAGGCGTCGGTCGAGCCGTCGTCGTTCGACTCCTGCACCTTGAAGGTGAGGGTCGACGAACCGACGCCCGTGACCGTGCCGATCGCGACGATCGCGGTCGCATGCGTAAAGCCCGTCGTGTTGACGCCGTTTCCGTTGACGGGAGTCGCCGACGTGTACGCGTTGGACTTCGAGAGCGCGCCGCCACACTTGGCGACGTATCCAGTTGCGTTTCCAGCCATGATGTTTTCCTTTCGGATCAGGTCGCCGCGAAGGACGTGCCCGTGCAGACGCTGACGGCGTGATACGCCTCGACGTCGACTTCTTGGAACGCGGTGACGAGCGTCATGTCCGCGAGCGCGAGCGTTGCACCCTCCGAGGTTGCACGCAGTTCCATCGGCCCCCAGTCGGCGAACACGACGTCCGCAGGGTCGAACAGGAACAGAGTCCCCGCCGTGATGTTTGTCGTCGTCAGGATCGGGTAGCCGTACAGCGAGCGCGGCTGCTTGTCGACGACGTTCCCGGTCGAGAGGATCGGGTAGCCTTGCAGCGGGCCTGCGGCCTGCGGGAGTTGGATCGCCGCGAGGATCTGGTAGTCGGTCGGGTGCATGACCCACACGAGGTTCGAGATGTTCGCGTTGTCGATCTCGATCTCCTTGACCATCTGCTGCAACTTCGCCCACTTCGTGACGTCCGTCGAGGACGTGAACGAAACGGTGTTGATGCCGCTGATGTTCTTGAGACCGAGCGGCTGACCGCTCACGCCCGAACCCTCGAAGAACGCCGCCTCGACGAGACGACGCATCACTTCCGCGAGGTCGCGACGGACGAACTCCTCCGCCGCCGCCGGGGTCTTGCGGATGAGCGTATTCGAGATGCGAGTCGCCGCGCCCGCCTTGTGCGGGTTCATCGACAACATCTCGACCGCCTGATCGGATTCGGTCACCGAAGCCGCTTCGCCGACCCAGTACCCGGTCGCCGCCGCCGACTGGCGCGGCATCTGCACGGGAGCGTAGGTCAGTCCCGACATGCGGGAGACGCCCGCCGTGTCGAGAACGAGCGGCGAACGCAGGAGCGGAACGAGCGCGTCGCGCATGACGTCCGGCGGAACGAGGAACCCCGCCGCCGTGTCGTTCGCGAGCGTGAGCGACTTCGCGTTGTAGAAGTCGCGGCAGACGTCGCGGGACATCTCCCACTCGTCCTTAGCGAGGGACTTGTCCTTCGACGCCAACGACGCGATGACGCGCGCGAGCGAGAACGCCGACGCCGCCTTCGTGTTAGCGGCAGCGACGGGGCGAGCGCGGTTCAGTTCCGCGCGCGCTTCGGCGCGTCCGGCCTCGCGTGCGGCTTGCATAGCCTTGGCGAGGGCTTCGGTCTTCGAGATGCCCATTGTCAGATTCCTCCGAGTTGTTTCGCGATGAAGCGTCCGAGGGCCTCCTGCGAGGCGAACGGATCTTCGTCGTGGGCCTTCGTCGTCGGCTTCGTCATCGCGTCCACACGCGCGACGAGTTCGGCGACTTGCTTCGTCAGGGTCGCGAGCGCGTGAGCGTTCGCGTCCTTTTGTTCTTCTGGTTCGGCGATCGAGTCCATCGCGGGCACCTCGATCTCGACCTCGGTTCCTTCGCCTTCGTCCTCCGACATGAGAACGTCCACCATAGCGGCGGCGGCTTCGAGCGCGGCGGATGCTGCGTCCATCTCGCCCGCGCGGTGCGATTCGATCGCCTGCGCGATCAGGTCTTTCAACTCACCGAGACTCTTGGTCTCGATGCCATCGGCGAGCGCGGCTTCGACGGCGGCTTCGGGAGCCTCGTCGGTCGCGACGCTCTCGGTCGTCGTCTCGTTCACGGTTGCCTCCTTCGTCGTGGTGAACCACGCTTTCAGTTTCACCGCGTCGGCCTCGGCAAGGTCGCGCGGGGTGACGTCGTCCCGATACACGGGGCGCACGTTGGACTTACCTTCGAGGAGCGCGTCGGCGTTCGCGGGGATCGCGACGGCGGACAACTCCAGAAGTTCGGAGTGTCGGATGTCCGCGCCCTTCACGTCGAGCGGGCGGAAGCCGACACTCACCGCGTTCATGAACCCGGCCTCGTACATCTGCCGGATCGTGTCAGCGAACGGGTAGATCTCCTTCGGCACGAAGCGGACGCGGAACATCAGTTGTTCGCCGTCGAGGAACACGTCCTCGGCGCGACCGATCGGGAGTCCGTCGTGCTGATGCTGATATAGGACGACGGGGTTCCGCTTGTAGGATTCGAGATCCCACGACGCGGCGACCGTCTCGCCCGCGCGATCGACGCGAGGCGTCGAACCGACGAACGTGTACAGACCGTCGCCGGACGTCGACGCCTTCACCTTCGCGGTGAACGTCTTACCCTTGCGCGCGCGCGCCTTCGCCTCGTTCACGAGTTCCTTCATGCCACCCTCCCCGAGGGTTCCGATGACGCCCCACTTGATCTGAGCGATCACGCCGGGGAGCCGATTGTTTCCGAAGTGCCGAGCCGCCCACGCCTCGCGCTCGCGAATCCACTCGACGACGGCTTCGGTCATGTCGCCGTCCCGCGCCTTGCCCCAGTTCGTGAACGCGGTCGTCCCGCGCTCCATGCCGCCGTTATTCCAGATGTCGGGGAACTCGTCGCGGAGGGCGAGCGCGTAGTCGTAGTCGAACTGAGGGTACGCGGAGTTTCGCAGGGTCACTTCCTGATCGTCGCCCGCCTTGGGGAAGTCGGTGATCGGCATCAGATCTTCCCCGCCGCGATGAGACGGTTCATCTCCTCGATGTCCGCCTCGGTTCCGAGTTCCTCGCGCGCGACGAACGGGACGGCGGTGCAGCGGCAGTTGATGACCTCTTCCGCAGGCGCGCCGATCTCGCACGGGTGGAGGAGTCCGTTCGGGAACTTCTCCCCGATGCGGACGCTGCCCTGCCCCTGATGCGACGGACGCGCGTCGGAAGCCGCCGACCACTCGTGGTGAGTGAAGCCTTCTTCCTTCGCGGCGCGGTTCTTGAACTGCTCCTGAATAAACCCCGTCTCGGTTCGCGCGATCGTCATCGCGTCGGACACGATGAACCGACCCATCGTCGCCTCGATCGTCTTCGCGAGGTCGGTCACGTTCGCGAGACCGTCGGTTCCGATCTTCGTCAGGATGATCTGGTTGAACCGGGTCGCCGCCTTGCGCGTGACACGCATCATCGACGCGGTGCGCTTTCCGGCTTCCTCGACCCACTCCTTGTCGGCGGGGTTCACGACGGAGAAGCCGCCGATCGCGACGCGGACTTCGTTCAACGCGGCTTCCGCGATCTCCGGCGCGATCTGACCGAGGATCTCGCGGGCGCGTTGTTCCCACCGATCCGGCGCGCTCTGCGCCCATTCGAGGAACGCCGGGGGCCACGAGAACTCGACGCCCTGCGGCTGTAGCCGCTGAGTGACCGTCGTCAGCGTCACGGTGTCGTTCGCCTTCGTCGCGGTCTCGGCGACGGCTTCGGTCTCGCGCGTCTCGTTCACCGCGAGCGCGGGCGCGAGGACGTCGGAGAACTTCGCCACGGCGTCGACTTCCTCCGTCCGGAGTTGCCGGAACACCTTCTGCATCGCGACGCGTAGAACCTTCTCGACCTTCGACGCGTCGCGACTCTTCGCGTTCCACGCCTTCACGACGCGGAAGGTCTTACCCTCGGCGGTGAAGCGGTCGCCGACACGGACGCCGCGCATATTCGCGGACTTATGCGCGACGCCCTGCGCGGGGTTCTGCGCGACCGAAGCGGCGACAGGTGCGGCAGGCGGCGCGACGGGTTCGGACGGCGCAGGACGCGCGGCAGCGGCACGCGCGGCGGGTTCAATCAGCGCGCGCGCTTCCTCGGCGGAGATCGTCGGGAAGGCGATCTGTAGGGTCACGATCGCGGACTCCGGCGGGAGTTCGCCGTTCGCGACGGACTGGACGATCTGCACGAGCGAGGTCACCTGTGCGCCGTTCATCGCGGTCTCGGCGACGGACGCGGGCGCGGCGGGCGTCGGCGTCGAGACGTCGGGCGTCCCGGGGGTCGGGAGTTCGGGGAGGTCGAAGGTCGGCTCTTCCTCGATGCCGAGACCGAGGCGGACGTTCACCGCTTCCTTCGAGTATCCGGCGGCGACTAGGATCTGCGCCTGCTGCGCCTTCTCCGTCATCGGGGCCTGCAACGCCTCGACCTCGGAGACGTCGAACTCGGCCCATACGTCGCGACCGAGGCGCGCCGACAGCGGTTCGAGAAGCCACGACCACAGGGTCGACTCGATCAGACGTAGGCGCGGGAGGATCGTCTTCTCCCAAGTGTTCGCCTTCGCGGTGAGCGACGACGCGCGGTTCGTCTCCTCGACTTCGCCGAGGTCGAACTTCGTCACTCCGAGGACGGCGAGGATCTCGGACTTGCCCCACCCGAGGGCCTCGGAGAATGCCATGTCCTTCGCGGTGACGGCGATCGGCTCGTACTTCAGACCGCCGGAGAGGATCGCGAGCCGCGCGGACTTGATCGCGCCTCGATGCCGATCCTCCCACTGCGAGCGGAGGCCCGTCGCCTCGTCCTGCGTCAGCGGCGATTCGGAGTAGATGATGCCGCCCGGGTCGGCTCCGTTCGCGAGTAGCGCGTTGTTGAACTGCGTCGCCCGCAACTCGTAGTTGAACGAAGGAAGGACGGGCGTGATCGGCGCGAGACCCCTGTACGGGTTGGCGGGGTCGAACTCCTTCGGATGCCCGACTTGCTCGGCGGTGAATCGGAACACCTCGCCGTTCGCGTTCGTGGTCTGCCAACCGAGGACGATTCCCGTCCGTTGGTCGATGTCGGGAACCATGCCGTCGGGTCGCACGACGAGGATTTCGGCGGGAACCTCGCCGCGCCGAAGCGGGGAGCCGTCCGCCGCGTAGCCAATCCAGAAGCACTCGCCGTTCAGGTCAAGATAGATCGACGTCGCCTCGATGAACTCGTGGCCCGACATGAGCGGGGACGGCGATTCGAGGAGGCGTCGGAGCGTATCGTCGCCGCGCACGGGTTCGCCGTCGCGATCGCGTCGAGATCCCGCGAGGATCTCAAGCGGGACGCTCGCGCACATGCGCGCCTTTAGTTTGATCGCCGCGTGCGCCCATGCGTTCTGGGCGTAGGCGTTCGACACCGTTTCCTCGGTCTGAAGGAGCCGACGCGGGAGCCAGAACCACTCCGTGCCCGGGACGGTCTTCGTCCGCGTCTGCGCGGTTCGCGCGCGCGTGAACGCCGGACGCCCGTTGAGGATCTTTCCCTTCACAGGATCGCCACCTTCCTCGCCAAGCCGGAGCCGAGCGCGATCACGAGCGCGTCGCCGAAGTCGGGCGAGCGACGGATCCGAGCGCGGATCGCGTCCTTCGGCTCGACCGTGAACCGACCGCGCGAGTCGTACCAGTAACGAACCGACGCGAGGTCGGCGATCACTTCGCGGAACTTCGACGGGATCGAGATCTGCCGCGCGCGCACGACCGAACGGAGCGCGGCGTGAAGTTCGCAGCGGCGATTCGGGAAGGCGGCGTCACGACCGAGAAGGGTCTGCCAGTCGCCGACCGCGCCCGCGCCGAAGTCGACGGCGGTCACGCGGACGTTCTGTTCGCGGAGTCGGTCGACGACGCCCGCGCCGATCCCGCACGAGTCGACGCAGACGTTCCGGCCCTCGACCCCGTGACGGCGCATCGCGTCGATGAGGCGTCCCGTCGTCTGCATGAGATCCTCGCCGCGCCACGATTCGACGGCGACGAGGCGGCGCGATTCGTCGAGGACGACGAGGACGTTAGCGTCCCCGCCCATGCGCGCGACGTCGAGACCGATCCGACGCGGTTCACGGACACCCGTCGCAACGTTCTCCGTCGCTTCGAGTTCGGCGACCGACACGAGCGAATCCGACCCCGCCGCCGGGAACTGACCGCAGACGCGCGACGCCCAGAACGGCGAGTCCTCGCCTTCGCGCGCGCGAACTTCCTCGACCCATTCACGGGTGACCGCGCCCGTGATGATCTCCTCGCCCTGCGCGACGTTCGGATGTTCAAGACACGAGACCTTGATGACGTTCCAACGTTGAGGGTTCAGGTGCGCGTCGAACAGATAGCCGGACGGCGTGACCGGGTTGAACGCGACGACGAGCGACGAGCCGCCGGAGGAGAGGAGCGAGTCGATCGCGCCCCACATTCGAGGATCGACGCCCTCGGCTTCGTCGACGATCACGAGGACGCGCCGCGAGTGAATGCCCTGAAGCGCGGTCGGGTCGTCGACGGCGACGATGGAAGCGCGCGAGCCGTCGCCGAGCGTCCAGTCCGTCTCGCCCATTCGACCGCCGAGCGGGAGCCGCGCGTCCCGGTAGAGTTTCTGAACCTCGCCCCATAGCGCGTCGTGGACTTGCCGATACGTCGACGCCATGCAGACGACGCGGCAGTCCGGCTCCGTCGTCACCGTCTCGCAGATGAGCGAGGCGAGCGTGCGGGTCTTCCCGACGCCGTGTCCCGACATCACGAGCGTGCGGCGATGTTCGCGCGCCGACCGCAGGATCTCGCGCTGCCGCGACCACGGTGTCCAGCCGAGAACCGACTGCGCGAAGAACGCGGGGTCGAGCGCAACCGCGTCGAGAACGGTGCGTGCTTGGCAGCGTTGAACCGCGTCGGCGTAGCCGCTCACGTCAGAACCTCGGAGACGAACACCGTGCCGTTCAGCGTCGCGCCCGACGCGCCGCCGATGATGCCGAGACCGACGCCCGCCGGGATCGTCAGGTGTAGACCCGTGATCGTCCACGGCTTCGCGTAGTCGCCTGCGGTCGTCTTCTGGATCGCGATGATCGTGCCGAACAGTTTCGTCCCGTCGGCGTAGCACAGGGCGAGCGGACACGCGTCCGCCGACGAGTCGGAGATGGTCAGCGACCACCCCGAGACGATGAGCGCGCGCGGGTGTTCCTGCGCGTAGATCTCGACGATCGTGTCGGCTTCGAACGTCATCTGTTCGAGACACGCGTGATCGCCGTAGACCGAGGTCGTTGCTACTCCGCCGCCCATCGGATCAGATCTCCGACACGAAGATGATGCCGTCGAGGACGCCGCCCGTCGCGCCGCCGTTGATCTTCAGCACCTCGTTCGCCGCACCGTTGATGCGAATCCCCGTCACCGTCCAGAGGAGGAGCGGCGATCCGGCGACCGTGCCCGCGATCGGGAACTTCGTCGCCGCGTGCGAGTTCGATCCGAGGACGATCGTCGCCTGACACGCGGCGGTATTGCCGGAACAGGTGAGCGACCACCCGGTGATGACGAGACGCTTCCCGCTCGAGGGCGTGAGAACGTTCGTCAGATTGCCCGTGAAGGTCTCCGACACGAGCGCGACATGATCGCCGTAGGTGGTTGCCATCGTTAGACCTCGGAGGAGGGCGGCGGCGACTCAGCGTCGCGCGCGGCGTTCTTCGTTTTGCGCGCTTCGCGCATGAGTTCGGCGAGACCGAGTTGAAGGTTCCCCGACAACTGCGTTGCGTTCTGTTGCCTGTAGTCGTCAGGGCGACGGCGTTCGAGCCACCACGCCGCGGACTGCCAAGCGGTCTGCGAGTTGCGGTCGGCGTGAAAGTTGCCGCGCACGGCGGCGACGGCCTCGGCCTCGGCTTCCGCTTCGGCTTTTGCCACAGCGTCCGAAAAGTCCGCGTCCTCGTTCATCCACCTGTAGAACGTGTCCGGCGCGACGTGGAGCGCGGCGGCGGTTCGACGCGGCAGACCCTTGCGAAGATCCGCGAGGATCGCTTCGACGAGTTCGGGCGTCTTAATCGTAGGTCGGCCCATCGGCATACGGTCATGATGCGCGCTCGGCGTCCCGGTCGCACGATGACGGGTAGTACCTTGCCGAGAGTTACCCTGAATCACCTTCAGGTGACCGAGATAGTTCAGAGAACCTCCGACCCGCGAGCCTCTTCTGGAAGTGTGGGATGTTGTTCGATCGGATCCCGATCTTCCGGCTAGGCGCGATGACGCAGAGGAGGTCATGCGAACTCTGAGAGTAGTACCCGCCCGCGATGATCGCTTCCTCCGTCGGGAATACGTCCGCGTGCCGATCGGCGTCGCGATCGATCAGAGAGTCCTCGCGACCTCCGAACGAGAAACAGAACAGGAAGTTCGCCGGGATAGTCCCGGGGTCGAGATTCTTGACCCATGACACTTGCTTGGTGTAGGTGTAGAACAGAACCCCGGGACGCGATCGCGCGACCTGTAGCCAAGCCGATAGGTATTCCTTGGTGAAGAAGTCCCCCGAGTCATGAATGCGGACGCACGCGCCGCCGACGTCGAGGAGTGTGGCAACGGTCGGGGATAGGTGATCTCTCGGCAAGTCGGGAAGAATCGGACGTCCCTTCGCTCGGTACTTCTTCTTGCCGAGTTCTTCGATCATCGCGCCCGTCCAGTCGTCGAGTCGATACGCGACGTGTTCGAGATTCCGAACGTGCGCCGCCTTCACGTTGGAAAAGTTGTACGCGCCGTTGCGCGCGTAACAGACTCGGATACACCCCTTCGCGTTCGGGCAGACGTTCCACGTTCGACCCTGAGTATCTGTCACGACCCAAGCGGGGAGCGTCCAGTTCCAGATACCTAGGGGACGGAGTTCCGAGTTCTGCGTCAGCATGGGTTCGCTCCTGCGTGCTTCCGGCATGATTCGCGGACGACGCGCTCGGCTCCGTCGGCGGACGTACAGATCGCGCCGAGGCCCCCGGCGACGCAGACCGCCGCGAGGAACTCGATCTGCTCGGTGGTCGCGACCCCGCCCGGCTTCTTGACCTCGATCGCGACAATGCGACCGTGATCGCAGAACCCGAGGAGGTCGGGCGTGCCCGGCTCGGCGGCGTGTACGACGCGTCCCGACGCGCCCCGGAACCGTCCCGCCTGTACGCGAACGATCTTCGGCAGGATCGCTCTCAAGCGGTCGTGGATCGCCTTCTTGATCTCGGTCTCGGTGGTCATGTCATCTCCTGTAGGTTCCGACGATGCTCCGCTTCGCGCTACGCGCTCGCGTCGCACCGTGGACTCCGCTTCTACGAAGTGTCCGAACAGATCGCGCATCGCCGCAGATCGGTAGCGTACACGACGTCGGAGGATCGCGAACGGTCGACGGTTCTCAAACTCCCCCCCTCCCCCCAACGGAGTGCCGCTGTGGTTCGGTGGAGATCTCCCCCGCGTCGCCTTCTGTGAGCGTCCGACGCGATCGGCGACGGTCGTCGCCTTCCCCCCGTTTCTACTCGGGGACGCTTGCCGCGCGCCGTTTCCGTTCGCGAGGGCTTGTCGCCTTGAGTTGACACGCGGTCGAGGGCGGACGCCGCGCTCACGGAAAACGAAACGACGCGCCGACGATCGTGGGGAATCGTCGCCGCGTCGCTCCCCCGCCGTGAGACGGGTTGTCTGTTTTGGTCTTGCGCCCCACGCGCACCCCGGTGACTCGGGCGGGGATCAGGCGCAAGCCGTCCCCCCGCCGTCGTCGGAGACCATCGACCGACCAGAGTCGAAGGCGTCCGCATCCTACGGCGAACCCGTTCCGACGCTAGTTCTGGGTCGGACGCGTCGTCGGCCTCGGATTCTTGGGACGAAGCGGTGCAGGAAGTCGGGAGCCGAACCGCGTGTTTTCTCGGGGAAAACGCAAGGTTCCCGGTCAGAATGAAAAAAGTAGGGTGGGGGACTTGCGCCGTACTTTACCGTGGTTTACATTTCTGACGTCCCAAGCGGACGGAGAACATCATGACGACCACGACCCAAATCAAGATCGAAAAGAATCGCACCTACGTTCGCGCTTACAACGACGCAGTCGCTCTGATCGCGCTTGGATGCGACGTGAAACCTGCTCTCGTCCAAGCGGCGACCGACAACAACATCGGCACCGTCGACTTCACCAATGGCACGGCTTCGCCGGAAATCGTCGAGTTCGTCGCATGGGCGAAGCACGTCGCGACGATCTGAACCAAACGGGGGGGCTTCGGCCCCCCACCCCTTACCTACAGGAGACCATCATGACCACGAAGACGACGACCAAGGTGATCGAGACAAACGCGCAGATCGCGCCGACCGAAGGCCCGCGCTACCTGTACGAAGTCTGGGTGAGCGACGAGAACTTCGTCGCTGACACGGAACACTTCCCCGCGAGCGTCGCCGGATTCATCGACGCGTTCAAGGCGTCCGACGCGCGATGCGACATCGCGAACGGTGTCACGGTTTATGTCCACCGTTGGGACTACGCTTCGACGTCGTTCGACCGGGTGCGCTCCGACGAGGCGTTCGCGTTCGTCGGCTTCGACGACGAAGGCGACCCGAGCGAGATCGACACCGACCTCGTCGACGACGACGGCGCGTTCCTGAACCGACTCCCGAAGTCCATCATCGCCGCGTTCGAGAAGGCGCGCGTCGCCTACGTCGGACGCTGAACCACCTACCCACAGGAGACCACCATGACCTACTCCCTTCCTACGTTGCCCGCTAACTACCCGATCCCGACGCTCGTTCCCGTCTGGGTCGTCGTCGATCGCGACGACACCGAAGCCGACATCCTCGAATACTACGACCTCGACGAACTGCACGACGCGAACCGCGACGCGCTCGAAGTCGGCGGTCGCGTCGTCCGCGACATGATCGAGCCTCCGTGCGTGAGCGTCGTCGTGACGGGCCTCGACGGCGAACGGCTTCGGAAGACCTTCGACGACATCGACGAGGCGATCGCATATGCGAAGGAACTCGTGAAGGCCGACCCGTCGCTCTCGCGCACCGTTCCGCAGTCCGATCACGTTCTCGCCTGTTGGTCGATCGGTCGCTTCGCGATCGAGGTGATCGCGTGAGCGCGGCGGACTGGCAGGAGGTCGCGACGGCGTGCGCCGTGACCCTCGTCGTCGTCGGCGTGATCGCCGTGAAACTCGCGGACGCCTTGCGCCGCACGGTAGCGGAGGTCGAACGCCTTCGCGCGAAGGAGGAGCGGCGATGACGTGGACTCCGCTCACGAAGCCGGAGGTGATCGCACGACGCGCGCACCTCGGCGAGATCGACGCGATGCTCGCGCACCATGTCCGCGCGCTGACGACGGCGCGTGCCCGACACGGCTTCCTCGTGTCCGACGTCGCTCGACGTCGGGGAACCGCGACCGTAGAACTTCTTGCGCGCAAGGTCGAGAACCTCGAACGCGCGCGCGCATTGTGGCTCGACGACTTCCGTAAAACAGAGAACCCTAAGGAGACCGACTCATGAGTTTCGACCAGAGACACGACCGACGGACGACGATCGGCGCGAGCGAAGCCGCCGCCGTCCTCGGCCTGAACCCGTATCGAACCGCGCTCGATGTTTGGATGGAAAAGACCGGGAACGTCACTCCGTCCATCGACTCGAAGTACGCGCGACTAGGGAACGCGCTCGAACCCGTCGTCGCCGACCTGTACTCTCAACAGACGGGCCTCGAACTGCGAGACCTCGCGACGACGATCGTTCACGCGTCGAAGCCGATCAGCGGAACGCCCGACCGCATCGTGGTCACGCCCGACGCCGCCCGCGTCGTCGAAATCAAGACGGCGTGGAACTCGCGCACGATCGCGGCGTGGGGCGAGGAGGGAACCGACGCCGTGCCCGATCACTACCGTGTTCAGGGCGTAATCTACATGGCCCTATGCGGTCTCGACCGATGCGACTTCGCGCTCTTCGCGGCAGGCGACCTCCGCGTGTACACGATTCACCGCGACCACGCCGTCGAGACGGAAACCCTAGACCGTCTCGCCGACTGGTGGTCGACTTACGTCGTCACGAACACGCCGCCGCCCGTCGCGTCAGGAGCCGACCTCGACGCCCTCAAGCGACGATGGGCGACGTCATCGGGAGTCATTCTGAAGGCGGGGCCTATGGCGACCGAGATCGCACGGGAGTACGCGGAAGCCGTCGCCGCCGCCGACGCCGCGACCGCGCGCGCCGACCTCGCGAAGGCGCGCCTTCAGGAGGCGATCGCGGACGCCGACGGCATCGAGGGCGAGACCTTCCGCGCGACGTGGAAGTTTGCGAAACCGTCCAGCCGCGTCGACTGGGAAGCCGTCGCGAAGGCGGCGGGCGCGTCGAAGGAACTCATCGAGTCGAACACCAAACTCGGGGCGGCGTCTCGCCGCTTCCTTTTTAAGGAGATGTCATGAATCAGAACACGAAGTCCGTCGCCCCCATCGAGGGGTTTAAGGTCGCGGTCGAATCCCGGAAGGCGTCATGGGCGGCGATCCTGCCGAAACACGTCAGCGTTGAGCGGTTCGCGCGCTCGATCATCCTCGCGGCAGCGCGCTCGCCTGCACTCCTGAACGCGGACAAGGCGTCCGTGTTTCTTGCCGCGCAGCAGGCGGCGCAACTGGGCCTCGACTGTAGCGGAACCCTCGGTTCCGCGTATCTTGTACCCTACGCGGGCAAAGTGACGCTCGTGATTGGCTACAGGGGATTGATCGACCTCGCGCGGCGATCGAAGGAGATCGTCAGCCTGCAAGCGCAGGTCGTCCACGCCGCCGACCGATTCGAGGTGACGCTCGGAACGGAGCCGTCGATCGTCCACGTCCCGGCGTTCGGCGTCGACGATCGCGGCGACGTTGTAGCCGCGTACGCCGTGGCCGAGTTGGTGGGAGGAGGGCGTCAGTTCGAGGTCATGACGCGCTCTCAACTCGAAGCGATCCGCCGTCGCTCGAAGGCGTCGGGATCGGGGCCGTGGGTGACCGACACGGAGGAGATGTTTCGTAAGACCGTCCTCCGTCGCCTCGCGAAGTGGTTGCCACTTTCCCCGGAACTCGCCGACGCGATGATCGCCGAAGCCGCCGGGAACGACGGCGACGCGTCCGACGCGGCGATCGCGGCAGCGGCAGATGTTCTCGAAGTCCCCGCCGAGAACGTCGAGAAGGAGCCGACCGATGCCAAGTGAAAAGACCTTCAAGTCCTCGGAGTTCGCGCCGTCACTTCTCGTGACGGTCGCGCCCGGGGATCGCGTGAACGCGATGGTGAAGTTCGAGTTCCCGAACTCCCTGTCGCAGATGAAGCGCGCCTACGTCATGGACTGGACACCGCAACACGACGACGTAGCGGCGACCCTCGAAGCCGCCGCCGCCGAGATCCGCAGACTCCGAGGAGAGAAACAATGAACGAACAGACCAAGGCAGCGGTTGACCTGATCGCTGCGATGACCGCCGCGATGGTTCCCTCGATGCCGTACAACGGCACGGGCGGGCACGCGGGGAGTGAGACCTCGAAGGAGCGCGCTGAGACCGAAGCCGACGACGGCACGCTCGCGAAGCGTCAGCGGGAGGTTATGGCGTTCCTCTGGGCGCAAGCCGACCGGGGGGCGACGTGGTACGAGGTGGCTGAACACCTCGGGATTCACCACGGAAGCGCGTCCGGCGCGCTGTCGAATCTCCACAAGGCGGGTCGAATCGTGCGAACGACCGACCGTCGCGGGAGGTCGGAGGTCTACATGATCGCCGAGATCGCCGCGACGCTCCCGGTCACGCTCGCCGCTCCGCGCGCGAACGCCTCGAAGAAGGAGATCGCCGACGCGGTTGCCGTCATCGAGAAGCGTCTTTTCATCGCAGGGTTCTGCGACGTCGACATCGAACGCGCGCTCGCCGTCCTGCGTCGCGCGGGAGGATCCCATGAAGGCTAAGACCCGCTTCCACCTGTACGCGATCGTCGAGGAACCGCTCGCCCGCAAGGTAGCCGAGACCGCGTTCGCGCTCGGCGTGTCGCAGGCGCACCTCATCCGATGGGCGACCTCGGAGTTCCTGACGACCGCCGAGGCGCGGGTCGCCGCCCTCAAGTCGGCGGGCGCGCTTCCTCCGCCTCCGATCGGCGCGGCTTCGGAGCCGAAGTCCCGCGCGAATCGGAACCCCGCGAAACGACGCCCGGAGCCGGGAGTCGACGAACCGTTTTAAGACGTAGACGCGGCGACCGCCCGCGCCGCGCCGTCTAGCGCGTCCGATGCCGCAAGGGTCGGACGCGCGCCTTTTCCCGCTCGCGTTCGACGCGTTCGGACAGCACGCCCATGACGACGAACTGTTCGAGTTCGGTCAGATCCTCGAACCGCTCGGCATACTTGCCGAACCGCTTCCGCACCGTTGGCCAGTCGGCAACCGGGATGACGAAGGATTCGAGTCCCTGCGGCTTCAGGCACGCGAACGACATCCGCCACGTTTCTGCCGCGTCGTGTCCGCGCGTTCGCCGGATGCGGAGATATTCGTCGCGCTCGCTCGACCTGTAACGCTTCGACACTCGGAACTCCCACGGCGCGACGAGCGCGAGCGTCTGCACGGGTCACCGTTTCAGGAGTGCGCGAAGGTCGGCTTCGTGGATCAGGAAGTAGCCGCCCGCCGGGGAGACGATGCCGACCGTATCCGTGCCGTCGAGGATCACGCGAACCTCCGACTGGGCTACGCGCGGGAACCCCTTCGTCTGATCGTCTACGGGGTGCATCGTCGCGACCACCACCTCGCGAGTCGCGCAACCACCAAGAACGACCACCACAACGCCAAGGAGACCAGAGCGACGAGCGCGCGCGAGGACGCGCTCGACGTCGGTCGGCTTCTGTTCGAGGTTCCCATAGGTGACGCGTCCCGTTTCGCGAGGCGTTCGGAGCGCGACCCCGAGGACGTCGGCGATCAGTTGCGAGAGGAACGCGAGGAGAGCGGTCATCGTTTCGCGACCATCGCCTCGATATAGGCGCGGAGTTTCTCCTCGCCCCACGACTTGATGAGTTCCGCCGCCTTCGGGCCGACGAGTTGGAGCGCGATCTCGCCCGCGCGTCGACGCGCTTCCGCCTTCTCGTAGTCGGTCAGCGTGCCGTCCGCCGCCGCCGCCTTCAGGTCGTCGACGTAGGTCTGACGGACGGAGTTCACCGCGAGGAGGATCGCCTCGATCGCCTCGGCTTTCGTGTCGGACATCTCGACGCGCTTCGCGATCCACCGCGCGGCGATGCCGAGGATCGCGATTACAAGCGAGAGAAGGACGTCCTGTAGTTCGACGCTCATCGGGTCTCCTTCGTGATGAAGTAGGTAACCGCGCCCGTGACGAGCGCGATCACGAATCGCTCGAACATCGCGGTGAGCGGCGACTGTGCCGCGACCGTCCGTTCGAGTTGCGCGACCGACTGGGACAGTTGCGCGATGCACTTCTGAAGCGCGAGGTGATCCGCGCGCAGTTGATCGAACCGCGTCGTCAGTACGGCGAGTTCTACGTCGTTCGTGTCGGACATGGTGCGGTTCCTTGAATGAGGCGCGACGTGGAAAAGATCGGATAGATCAGGAGAACATGGGACAGGAGATGTCGTCTCGTAACGTCGCGCCCTTGTCTTAGGTGGTGACCGAGTAGCGGATGACGGCGACGACCCGCGCGGACGAGAGCGAGGTCGGAGAACCTGTCTGCGTCACGTCGAGGCGGATGACGTCGTTCTGTGCGATCCCGGTCAGGTTCTGATCGAGCGCGAGCGCGTAAGCGACCTCGGCTCCGATCTCGGCTCCGTTCGTCGACTTCGACGCGGAACGGAGGTTCTCCGATTGCGTCACGTTGCGGACGTTGAACGACCACGCGTTCGAGCCGCTCGAACCCGTCGTCGCAACCGACGAGACGAGGAGAACGTCGGAGATGGTGCAAGCGGCGGGCGCAATCCACAGGAGGGAGTTCGCCGTGCCTGACACGGTGACGACGACGGGAGCCGCGAAGAGCCGCCCATCGACCTGACCCTTGTTCACGGCGTCGGTCGATGCCGATCCGTTCGCTAGACCCGTGATCGCGTTCGACCCCATCGCGAGCGCGCCCGTCATCGTGCCGCCCGTCGCCGCGATCAGACCTCCGCCCGCGACGGTGTAGTCGGGCACGACCGTCACCCACGAGGAACCCGTGTAGATCTGGAGGACGTTCGTGTCGGTCTTCGCGAACAGTTGCCCCTCGACGGGAGTCGGCGACGAAGGCGCGGACGTTCCCGAGAAGGACGAACGGCACGCGGAAAAGTTGTCGTTGATGAGCGACCGCGACGCGGTGAGCGTGTCGGTCGACGCGATCGTGGTGAAGGTCTGCGACATGATCAGGTCTCCAGAGGTTCGACGAACCTCGGGGTGTTATTCGGATCGTACGTCCACCCGGGCGCGCACCGCTCCTCGGGTTCGAGTTGGATCGTCAGCATGTCGGGCCACAGCGACTCGCCGCCGCCCCAAATGATGACGTTATCGACGACGAGAGTCGTCGGGTTCACGAGTGCCCAACGGTCGTTCATTGAAACTCCCAACAAAGAATCGCGACTCCGTTGCCGCCTGCCCCACCGTTGCCACCGTTCGTTCCATTGCAACCGCCACCGCCGCCGCCGCCGGAGCCGCGCCAACCCGCGCCACCGTTGCCGCCTGCGGTGTTTGTCGACGTATTGCCACCTGAGCCGCCTCCGCCGCCTCCGTACTTGAGGAACCACGACGTCATCGGATCAGGGACGCGAGGCTCCCGTTCTAGCGCGTTGTAAAACTCACGAGCGGTCACGATTGCATCGGCTCCGGCAACACTGTTGCCAACTGCAAGACTTGCGGCTTGCGTTGAACTTCCGAACAAATGACCGAATACTTGATGCGGAGCGGTGTTTATGCCTTTTGCCGAACCACCACCACCGCCGCCAATACCTGCAGCGGCTGGGAAGTTGGCCGTGGAATAAACTGGAAATCCACCAGTGGCAACAGCCGATCCGTTTCCCCCTGTGATACTCGGAAGTCCTGAGGTAGCCGTCGCTCCTGTGCCTCCATTCGCTAAAGTTGTCGCTCCAGCACTTCCTCCGGTTCCGTTGTTTGCTGTATGCACAGGCGTGATCGGTGTTCCAAACACGCCAGTAACATCGCCAAATGTCAACGTTGTCGAACCTCCGTTTGTTCCTGCTCCGACAACTCCTCCATCTGTTGTTCCGCCAGCACCTCCACTGCCTCCTGCTCCAATGGTGACTGTTACCCGTGAGATGTTGAACGCGAGCAGAAGAGATACTGGAACTCGCGACAGAATGTAGGTTGCTCCTCCCGAACCGCCACCACCACCGCCACCGTTAGTGGACACACCAAACCGACCGCCGCCACCTCCACCACCACCGCCGATGATCCACGCACTGAAATAGGCCGCATTGTTGCGAATCGGTATGGTCTGCGTGTAGTCGATGAACTGCCAAATCGGACGTCGAAGTACTCCGATCGAACCGGATCCAAAACCATCGAAGGTTCCGTCGTTCATCAGTAGGTACTCGCGAAGACGTGAATGTTAAACGTCTCTGCCTTTTCGGTCGCCGCGTAAAGAATGCACGAAGCCGACGACACTTGACCTTGCAATACAAGACCAACAAGTTGCGGCACTGTGGTCTGATATGCAGCCACGGTTGCCGACGCGGTGATTGCGGGAATCGGAACCTCAGCGATTAGTCGTTTTGTGCTCCCTCCGTCGATGCTGAGGAAGAATCTCACCATGCCTGCCGTCGTCGTTCCCGTCGCGTTGATCATGATCGACGCGATTCGCTTCCCGACGCCCGTCCCCTGCGCCGTCGACGGGCCAGTCGCGACGGCGACCGTCGTTCCCGATCCGTCGCGGTTCGCGTTCGCCGTCGAGACCTGAGAGATCTCGACGGTAGGTGCGACACTGTATTGAGCAGAAGTTGCCATCAGATGATTCCGTTGAAGAAGAACATGTAGTCGGGTGCGGACGTTCCGCCGCCTCCGCTGTTCGCGATCCACTTGAGGCCCGTCGTCTCCGCCGAGTCCGCCGAGAGGATATACCCGTCGGTGCCGATCGCGAGGCGCGAGTCCGCAGAAGCGGTGCGCGTGAAAAGGTCGCCCTTCGTCGTTAGCGGCGAGGTAAACGTCGCTGCCGCCCATACGAGGCCCGTCGTCTGACCGCTGTCGGCCTTGAGGTAATAGCCGTCCGTGCCGACGCCGAGGCGAGCGAGCGCGGAAGCGTCGCGCGTGAGAATGTCGCCTTTTGTCGTCAGGGTCGAGGTGCCGCCTTCCGGCCCTTGCGGCCCGGTTGCGCCCGTTGAACCCTGCGGGCCAGCCGCGCCCTGAGGCCCGGTGTCACCCTTCGCTCCCTGTGGCCCGGTCGCTCCCGTGTCGCCCTTCGCGCCCTGCGGGCCTGTCGCACCCTGCGGGCCTTGTGGGCCTGTCGCACCCGTGTCGCCTTTAGCACCAGTCGCACCCTGCGGGCCTTGCGCGCCCGTTGCGCCCTGCGGGCCTTGCGGGCCTTGCGCGCCGTCGGCTCCTTGCGGGCCAGTGGCTCCCGTGTCGCCTTTAGCACCAGTCGCGCCCTGCGGGCCAGCCGCTCCCGTTAAACCTTGCGGGCCTTGCGCGCCTTGCGGCCCCGTCGCGCCCTGCGGGCCTTGGGGGCCGACGTCGCCGGACGTTTGGCGCGAGCCGTTGTAGATGACGTACCAGCCGTCGTCGGCATACGCGGCGGTCGCGCCGGAGAGGAGCGTCGCCTTGAAGATGTTTCGCGTCGCGCTCCCGCTCGAATCGATGAGACGAACGGTCAACGTGACCGACGCGGTGTCGGCATTGTAGATCTCGACGCCGCGAACCACGAACTCCGTCGAGGAACCCGGCGCGTTGAGAATCGTGACCGCCGTCGTGCCGTTGAGCGCGGCGTGCTGAACCTTCGCGACGAACGTCGTCGAAGTATGTTCGGCATACGAAACGACCGCGGTCGGATTCGACGTCGCGATCGCTCCCGATAGCACGGCTTCGAGGGTTTGAGTGGTCGCCGATAGGGTGATCATAGGCCGATATTTACTGCCTTGAGGATATCAGGAAGGGAGGCGGATCCGCCACCGCCGGAAGCGGGTTTCCACGCGATGCCTTCGGTCGCGGTCGAGTCTGCCGTGAGGACGTAGTTATTCGTGCCGACGGGAAGTCGGACGACGGTCGTCGAAGTTCGCGCGAGGAGGTCGCCCTTCGTCGTGAGGGTTGTCGTGCCGCCTTCGACGCCTTGAGGCCCCGTCGCGCCTTGTGGCCCTTGTGGGCCTTGTGGGCCTGTATCCCCCTTCGCACCTTGTGGGCCAGTTGCCCCGGTCGCGCCTTGCGGGCCTGTGTCACCTTTTGCGCCCGTGGCTCCCTGTGGCCCCGTCGCGCCCGTGTCGCCTTTCGCACCTTGTGGCCCGGTCGCTCCCGTGTCGCCTTTGATGCCCTGCGGCCCCTGCGGCCCGGTCGAACCTTGCGGCCCTTGCGGGCCTGTCGCTCCGTCCGCACCCTGAGGCCCGGTCGCTCCCGTATCGCCCTTCGCGCCCGTTGCGCCCTGAGGCCCGGTCGCTCCAGTGTCGCCCTTTGCACCCTGCGGGCCTGTGGCCCCTTGTGGCCCCTGCGGGCCAGTCGCGCCCTGCGCGCCTGTATCTCCCTTGGCTCCTTGTGGCCCGGTCGCGCCTGTCGCGCCTTGCGGCCCCGTCGCCCCGGTCGGCCCCTGTGGGCCTTGAGGCCCCGTCGGCCCCTGCGGCCCGGTGCCTCCGATCTTCCACGCGATGCCCTCGGCGGTCGTGCTGTCCGCCGTCAGGACGTAATCGTTCGTGCCGACCCCGAGCCTTGCGACCGTCGCCGAAGCCGTGCCGACGAGGAGGTCGCCCTTCGTCGTCACCGTCGACTTCGCGACTTTGCCGTCGGTGTAGTTCTTCGTCGCCGCGTCCTGCGCGTTCACGGGGTCGAGGACGGACTGGATCGCCCCCGTGTCCATCGAGAGCGTCCCCTTGATGGTGACGTCCCCCGTTCCGTAGACGAGCATTGTCGCGCCGCCGGAGGCGTTCTGAACCTCGAAGAGCGAGTCCGTGTTCGTGACCGCTTGCACGGTCAGGCCCGCGTAGCCGGACGCGCTCGGCTTGATCACGTTCCGCGCGCCGCTCGAGGGCGACGTCGTTACGAGGTCGATACCCGAGATCGTGAACGAGGAGTTCGCGCCGCCGTCCGAGTAGGTCAGACCGTCGGCGACGGCGATCGCGCGCTCCGCGCTTAGGTCGGTCGTGTTGCCGACCGTGAGATACGGAACCGTAGACGGCGCGAAGCCCGACGCCTCGATCGTGAGCGCACCGCCCTCGCCCGCATCCGTGAGCGTGATGCCCGTCCCCGCCGTCAGGACGCGTTCGTTCGTGAGCGTCGCGTTCGTGCCGAGGACGAGATAGGAGGCGTCCGTTGGCGCGCCTCCGCCGCCCCCGCCGCCGCTGCCGCCCACGCCCGCCGACTGGACGGGAGTCACGGTGAGGATTGTTGACGGCGTCGCCGGACGCGTCGGCGTCGTCCCGGTCGGGAACGCTTCGACCGACACGCCTGTGTCCGTGCTGCTCCACTTGAGTTGGAGATAGTCCGACGCGGCGACCGTCGTCACGAAGTTCCAAGACTGGACGGATTCGTGACCGCCCTTGATCGTGAACTTCGAGTTCGTGTCGTCGACGTTCGTTCCGTTCTTCGCGATCCACAGGTCTACGTCGGCGTCGCTTCCGCCCGTATGCGCGAACTGCGCGGAGAACTGGAGGTTATAGGTGCCCGCGTAGTCGAACGTGATTCGCGTCGGGTTGCCGCTTCCGTCGTTCGCGATCGACACGCCGTTCGCCTCGGCTTCGGAGTTGAACTCGAGCGTATAGGCGGTGTTCGCCGCTCCCGCTGCTTGGTCGGTCGTGTCGAAGAACGATCCGTAATAGACCCCCGGGAAGTCATAGGAACGCCCGACGAGCGCGGTCACCTGCGGAACATATCGCGTATGCGGACGCCGGAGCGTGACGCGCGTCGTCGACGCCGTGAACCCGGACACCTCGGAGGGAACGTAGCGCGACCACGCGCCACCGTTGAACCGTTGCTCGATCGTCGGCGTCAGATCGGCGACGACATCCGGCCACCCCGAGAACGTGAACACGTTTGAGATCAGACCGTCGAACGGGAACCCCGCCTGCTCCCACGTCGCCGACGAGAACGCCTCGGAGCCGTCGAGGAGATACGTCGCCCACGTTCGGGACGCGTCGGCCCATCGGGTACAAGCCTCCGACCAGTAGGCGTCCACCGCCTGAAGGGAGGCGACGACATCCCAGACCGCGCGCGTCGCTGTGTCCGTGAGATCCGAGGAGACGTAGGTTCCCGATAGGTCGCCTGTGTCGAGGACGAGCGCGCCGCCGGAGACGACCGTGTCGGTCTTCGTGCCGGGGAACGTAACGGAGTCGGTCACCGTCTCGACGAGTTTGTACGTCGACGGCGCGACGACGGGAGTCACCGTCGCGGTCGCCTCGGTCGCGGAGTAGACGCCCGCCGCCGACACCGTTCGCGCGTAGACCTTGAATGCGCCGACGCTCGGCGACACGCCCGTCCACCTCGGGGACGTCGAGCGCGCGAGGAGCGCGGACGCCGCCCACGATCCCGAGGACGTCGCGCTATATCGGAACTCGTACCCGGCGACGTCGGCAAGGTTCGCCGGGGGCGTCGCCTCGACCGTCAGGTCTAGGTCGGCGGTCGCCGCCGCGACCCCGCCGGGAGCCACAGGAGCCGCTTCTCGGCCCGTCGGGAACGCATAGAAGTATGTCCCCTGATCGGCTCGGCGTCGCGTCCCTGACGCGCTGACGGGCGCAACGGACACGACGTAGGCGGTCGACGGCGCGACGTCGAACGTGATCGTCTCGTCGGCGCGTCCGACGTACTGCCACCCGTAGTCGGGTGCGTTCGTCTGATCCGCGAACGCGTACCAGACATCGCCGCGTTGCCACTTCGACTCGGTGTCCCACTCGACGCGCAGGCGTACGCGCGCGCACCCGTCGTCGCAAGTGACGAGTCCGACCTCGCGAACGGCTCCGCGCGAGATTCGCGCCGGGAACGCTCGCGGGTCGGGCATCGTGTCCGTGAAGGATTCGATCTCGCCGGGGTCGTCCGCGTATACGCCGACGTTGTACTCGGTCGCCGTGATCCGACGCTTCAGGTCGGGCGTTAGAGAGATCGAGTCGATCTGAAACAACTTCGGCCACGGGTACGCCGTGCCGTCGGATCCGAAGGCGAACGGGTCGCCGACGGCGGGGTTCACCGTCCACGCGACGGAGACGGTCAGCGTCGACTCGTCCGTGCCGTCGGTCGCCGTCACCGTGCGCTCCTGCACGATGTCATAGCCGAGCGCGCTCGAATAGGTGCGGACGGTGATAACTGCGCCCGCCGGGATCGCGGATACCTTCGCGTTAACCTTTACGGTCGTCGAGGTCGACGCCTTAATCCGACCGCCGACGCCGCGCCCGGTCGCGTCGTGCTGCACGCGCACGACGTCCATCGGGAGGAGATGGAGGGACTCGACGCCCGCCGTCCACTCGATTCTCCGGCGAAGAAGTTCCGCGCGGTTAAGGTCGCGCTGCGCGAGTCGCGCCGCCTGAACCGCGCGCGTTACGCCGACGCCTTGGAACGAACGCTTCACGACGGGGTTCCCGTTCGTGAAGATCTCGGTCGCGTCGTATCGCTTTTGCCAGTCGGCCTCGTACCCGGTCTCGGCGTTCAGGAACTGCACCTCGACGGCGTTCACGCGGTCGAGTTTCCCGAGCCACTCGACGTTGAAGTCCGCCATGTTCCCGACGGAGAACACGCCGACCGTCGACGACGCGCGGTCGGGGATCATCGTCACGCGGTTTCCGATAATCATCGCGCGCGCGAACGACGAACGCGCGACGCCCGCGACGAGTTCCCAGCCGGATTGCACCTCGTCGACGACGAGACCGAGTTCGGCGCGCTTGCCCGCTCCGGCCTCGGGAACCTCGTCGCAATAATCTGCCCAGTCGTCGAACGATCCGAGGTCGATGTTATCGAGCGTTAGACGCCCGCCGCGACCCATGCCGTACTCCTGCGAGAGGAGTAGGTCGAGAAGGTTCCAAGCCGGGTTCGTCGTGTAGACGGGAGCCGACCCGAAGTTCGGCGACGTCTCCGACACGCCGTCCCACACCCATACCTTCCGACCTTCGACGTCGGCGGTGATCGTCGGGAGCGATCCCGATACCTGATCCGTGCCGAGGATCTTTACGCCGAGGAGAGCCTTCGACGGATACGAGAGCGAGTCGCGCGTGATCTCGTTGACCGCGATCAGGATCGACTTCGACTCGCGGTCGGAGTTCGCCTCCGGCCACGGCGTAGTGCGCTCGACCTCGATCTCGTAAACCGCCGTCGACGGAAGGTTGATCGTGAACTGCCGCAGGGTCGGCGAGATGCGCGAGGCGTCGAATCGAATCGTCGGGCTATACGCGCTCCACGTCGTCGAGCCTTGCTGACGGTAGCGATAGCGGAAGTCGGCGAACCAGTAAGTCGGCACGCCGTTGTCCAGATCGTACAAGCCGGACGGGAAAGAGATCTGCACGTCCGCCGCGTCGATCGCCTGCGACGTGACGTGGACGAACGGCGCGCCGTCGTCGAGGAGGACGTCGTACCCGATCGCGGTCGTGTTGTCGCGGAAGCCGTCGATCGCGTCCTGCGTTCGGTCGCCGAGACGGATCGACACCTCGGCATCATAGGACGATGCGGGGTTCCCGTCGATCTGAATCCCGTCGGGGATCGCGTTCCCCGTCAGTCCGTCGGTCGCCTCGGTGATGCCGCCGATCGATTGGATCGGCCCGCGCGACATGAACACCAACATCCACAGAACGGCGCGCCCTTCGGCGTCGATCTTCTGGAACGCGGAGATGATGTTGCCGCCGACGCGGTGCGAACCGTAGACGACGGGTTGCGCGAGTCCGACCTGTGCCGTGTTCCGAAGTCCTGCGAGATTCCACGTCGGCGTCGCCTGTTCCTCGGGAGGCGATCCGGGCATCAGTACCGACGTCAGCGCGTTACCCGCGAGCATCAGGCCGAAGCCGATGAATACGCCTTTTAGGAACGCGTTAAGTGCCGCCGCCGCGATCTCGGGCGCGCGCGTGAACGCGATCGCCTCGCCGACCTCGACGGGTCGCGACCAGTCCTCGATCCGTCCCTCGGCTCCGATCGCGAGGTTCGCCCATGCGGGCGCGTAGTCCGCGACCGTCGATCCTTCGCCGAGCGCGACGACGGCCACCGTTCGCTCCCCGGGGTTGAACGCGTCAGGAACGGAAACGACGGTCACGCCGTCGCGCGAGCGTTCGACGCCGAGCGCGTCGGGAGACTTCGGACGGACGGCGCGCGTCACGAATCCCGCGCGCTCGTATGCGCCGAGCCGCGACACGATCACTCCGTGCGTCTCGTGCGAGTGAAGGATCCGACGATCGCCGATATATACGGCGACGTGATCGACGACGCCCGGGGTCTTCTCCGCGCATAGGATCAGGTCGCCCGCGCGTAGGTCGCTCCACTCGACGGGAGACCAAGCCGCCGCTGCGAGTAGACGAGCCGGGTCGCGCTCGATCGGCAAGCCGAGGCGGTTGTACACCTCGACGGCGAGCGCGTAGCACGAGGTCTCGCGCCACGGTTTACCGAGGAGGTCGTCGTATATCTGCGGCGGAATGATGCGATCAGACACGCGCTGGCCCCTTCGGGATGCCGGGGAACCCACCGAAGCGGTCGGGATGCAGTCGCGGCTTCCCGTTGGCGACTTCGTTCGAGCCGTGCGCGCGGCATCCGTTCGCGCCGTTCAGCGTGAGGTCGCACGTCGTCGGGTCGAAGTTCGGAGACGTCGCCGCGATCAGGTTCGGGAGCGAGGTCTGATAGAGGCACTCGTCGCCGCCGTAGACGTATGGGCAGCGACCGCGCTCCTGACGAATCGAGGGAACCTGAACGTCCAGAAGACCATATTGGGCGAGCGAGAACGTCGCCGCCTGTAGGTTCGCGACGACGCGGACGATGCGCCACGATCCCTTGTCGATCGCCGTCCCGGCTTGCGCGGAGTAAAGGTAGATCTGACAGGTGCGGTCGATCACGTTCCCCGTCTCAAGTTCGACGGCGACTTCGCGCGTCACGTTCGAGACGATGACCTGAGGCGTCGGCAGCGTCGACTCGCCGTCGACATCGAGGCCCGTGACACCGATCGGGAAGGGCGAGTAGGTGTTCCCGCCGTAGACGATCGCGACTTCCGACCCCGCAAGGTAGAACGCCGACGACCCGTCGCGGTCGATGCGAAACAACCAGTTGTAAGGGTAGATCGAGCGGCGCGCGTTCTTCGCGACGTAGAAGGATGCCGGGATGGATTCGGTCACAGCACCTCCTCCACGTTTGCCGACGCGCTCCACGCGGTCGGGCCGATCTTCTCGAACTCGATGTCCGACGTGAACCGCACGTTCACGGCGACCGCCGTCTCGGGATCAGTCCACGACCACGTTGAAAAGCGACCCTTTACGTTCGCGTTCAGCGTCGCGAGTGATGCCTTCTCCGAATCGTCGAGGGCCGACCATCGGAACGACCACCGCCGACGCCGCTTCGTCTGAAGCGGGAAGGCGACGCGATCGCCGGAGTCGGAGTAAAAGTCGGCGACGGCCCACTGATCGACGGTCTCCTGCGAGAACGACGGTTGGACGGCGAGCGAGTAGGCCGACGCGTTCGTCTCGGTCGAGACGCTAGCCGTCGAGTAGGTGACAGACGGCGCGAACGTGTACGCGGGCGTCGACGTCGTGAGGTTCGCAAGCGGGCCGACGTCGCGGACGCGGAGCCGCTCGAACTGATTCGCGCAGGCGACGCGAACCGTCGCGGACTGCGAGATGCCGGGACTGAAGGTTCCGTCCCGTTCGAGGAAGCCGACGTACAACTGACCCGCGCTCCACGACGCGAGCGAACCCTGTCCCGTGTTGAGTCCGAACGTCGCGGAGTTCTGACCGCTCGGGAGGCCGATAACGTGGTTTGTGCCTGTCGCGTCGACGAACGTCGCGAGGATCGAGGCGATCGAGAACGACGGAGCGAACCACGTCACCCGCGCCTTTAACGTCCACCGTTCGCCGTTCGCCGCGTTCGGCAACGTGACCGCCGCGCCTCCGATGTTCGTGAAGGTCGGCGACGCGAAGGAGGACGACGTGTCGATCTTGACGAGGCGACCCGTCGTCGACGGCGACGCGCCGCCCGTGCGCGTCACGAGGACGGCATACCCGCCGAGGCCCGACGACGTGCCCGCGAAGATGAGACCGAGGAAGGTCGAGTTGTTCGCGATCGTCGTCGAACCGCTTCCCGGGTTGTAGGTGTACTGATCCGTTTGTCCGCGCCACACGAGGTCGCAGGAGATCTCGGCGACCTTATCGTTCGACGCATCGCCCGACAGTTGACCGAACCACGAGGTCGCGAGGACGGTCTTCCCCATCGGTCGCGGCGGAGCGGTGGAAGGACTCGACCCGAAGAACCCCGTCGTGATGTTCGCGAGGATCGCGCCGCCTGACGTGTAGGCGAGCGTCGCCGGAAGCGACGACGTGCCCGTGTAGTTAACCACCGCGCGAGACGTCCAGATGCCGTTGACGTTCGTCCACGGCGACGCGAGATCCGTCGTCCCGGGGAAGTTGTCGTAGATGAGCGTCAGGCTCACGCGACGCCGCCTCCCGACGCGACGACGCGGAGACGCTGACGCGTCGCAGGATCGCTCGACATGAGCGACATGAGCGCGGCTTTAACTTCGCGCGCCGTGCGCCCGGGATCCTGCGCGCCGTTGACGTTGATCGTCACGCCGCTGACGGAGTTCCCTCCTGAACGCGCGGCGGTGATGATGTTTCCCGACGACGGCGGCACGAAGAGTTCCGGCCCGCGCTCGCCGACCATGAACGCGTTGCGACCGGGGACGAAGCCGCCGGACGCCTGCCCGGGGAGCGTGTCATATAGCGGGGAGATCTCGCCGCCGAACGCGTCGAACGCGCCGCCGCTCTGCGTCGAATAGGAAGGAGTCGCCGATCCGAACAGACTTCCGAGGACGCCGGAGATGAACTTTTTCATCGCCTCCGCCGCCATCATGCGACCGACGTCGGCGAGGATACTGCCGATCATGCGCGTAAACGCGCGACCGACGCTCTCGGTTCCCTGAATGATCGAGTCGAACGCCGCCATGAAGTTGTCGGTCATGATGCTCGACACGCGGTCGATATCGTCCTGAAGTTTCTGCATCTCCTCGGCGGCCTTCTCGATCCGTTGCCGATCGAGTTCGGCGAGGGCTTCCATATTGCGACGATGTTCCTCGAAGGACTGATCCAGCCGCGCGCGGGCGGCTTGCACGATCTTCTCTTGGTCGGCGATCTGCTGCTGAACGTCCTCGTCGCGGATGCGTTGCATCGTCGCGATGAAGTCGAGTTCCTCCTCGGAGATGTCGTCGAGGGCGTCGGCTGTCACGCGAACGCGTTCCTCGTTGTACTCGACCCACGCCGCTAGATCGTTCTCGACTTGAATCTGGAACGCCTCGCCGCTGATGCGCTGAAGTTCGCGAATATCCGCCGCCGCTTGGTCGATCGGACGCCCGTATCTGTCGAGAGTCTTCGGCACGTCGAGCAGCGTGCCACCCGACGCGGTGACGCGTTCGCGCGTCGTCTTGAACTCCTGCTGTTCTTTCCGATACGCCGCGAGATCCATCGCCTCCGCGCGTTTGCGTTGCGCCTCGTCATAGGCGACGAGCGCGTTCTTCGCCGCCTCGATCTCACCTTTGAGGCGCGTGTATTCGCCGCGCTCGCGCGAGACGCTGTTCGTGAAACGCTCCTCCGCTTCAACGATCGCGACCTGAAGTTTCGCGCGCTCGGTGAGTGCTGGGCCTAAACCCGCCGCCGCTTTTAGTCGGCTAGCAAGGTTGTCGAGGATCCCGACCGCGTTCGGCCCTCGGTTCACAAGGTTACCGACGAACTGATCCCACGCCGCGCCGACCTTGTTGATGCCGCTCGCGGTCGCGTTGATCTTCTCAAGGGTCGCAGGCCCGAACGTCGCCTCGAACACTTGCGCGTTCGGAGCGAGTTCGACGATCTTCGCGGAGAGTGCGCCGATCGCCTTCCCCATCTTTTCGAGACCCTTGAACACCGCGCCAAACACCGCGACGTCGAAGTTCTTGAAAAAGTCCTTCGTCGCCGCCGCCGCGCGTTTCATCTGCTCGCGGAACCGACCGACGATCTTCTTCGTCTCCTCGGTGATCTTGTCGATCACCTTCACGACGAGGTTCACTTCAGTCACGGCTTACTCCTTCCGTTCGCGCTTGCGTTCCGTCGTCGCGTGATACTCGCTCGCTAGAATCTTGACCGCCCGCCACCACGTCAGCGACTGATCGAGAAGACCGCCAGACGTCGGGAGTATACCGACCTCCATGAGATGCCGAGACTCGGCGACCATAGCCTCCGAGCGTCCGATCGTTCGGTTCGGACATCGCGTCACCGCGAACCCCTGCGGGTTGCCGCCACAGATCGGACACGACGCGTCGCCGCCCGAACACTCGGGACACGCGAGAAACGCGAAGGGAGACGGCGCGTCGGCGTCGCATCCCCAACGGTCGCGGATTGTCTGCGGGATCTTTCGACATACTCGGCAGTCCTGATCGAACCCGCCCGCCGCCGCGCATCCGGCGACGGTCAGGCTTTTTTTTCGTCGACCGTGAGCGCGTTCAGCGTGCGAATCTGATCGGCGATCTCGTTCCTCCACTCCTTCTTGAGACGAGACAGGAACGCGTCGGTCACGCGTCCCGCCTTGTCCGCGTCGAAGTGAACCATCTTCCCCGCGCCGTCGCGGAAGTTCTCGACGCCGATCAGACCGAGGCGAAGGGTCATCAGATCCTCCGTCCCCGGCTGAAGTCGGAACTCGCCGCCGGAGGACGCGACCATCTTGCTGTTCTGGATCATCTCATCGTCGCGGACGGTGAGCGAACGCAGAAGGAACACGGTCTGATCCTCGACGGGGAGGGATGCGTCCTCGCGCAGGACGTAGCGGTGCGAACGATTCGGATCGAGTGCGATTGCCATACCGTGATCCTATCACGAGATAACGATCGTGATGTCGCCGTCCGGCGTCGTGCTGTCGGACGTGTCGACGATCTCGAAGTCGATCCCGGCGACCTGAATCCCGTTACGGTTCGCGTCGTTCACGTTCGTCACGCGGCAGTCGCCGAGAGTGAACGTCTGGACGCGCGTCGATCCTCCCGTCGTCACCGCGAACGCGAGAGCCTTCGACGTGTTGCCCGCGAGTTGCCCGTAGAAGTCATCGGTCGCGACGAGTTCAAGGTCGGGGTCGATCGAGCCAGTCGGGCGGCGATCCGTGATGACCGCATGCAGGAGACCCGAGGACGCGTTCACCGTCTCGCGCAGGACGACGGAGTTCCCGACGTCGAGGTTGATCGTCGAGAGGACGCGAGCGGTTCCGCCCCAAGTCGCGCTGACGCCTTGGAAGATGCCGGGGATGCCAGTCTCCTGCGTCGGAACTTGTAGCGTGCCGTCCGCGACGCCGTTGTAAACGCCCGTGAAGGTGAACCGCGCGAGGAGCGGCTGACCGACGCGACCCTCGAACGTCACCGTCCCGGCGCATCCCTTCGCCTTAAAGATCACGGCTTCGTCCGTGCCCGTGCCGAACGCGCCGAGCGCGACCTCGATCGTGAGCGTCTTCTGTTCGTCGCCGTTCGACGTCGGCTTGAGAGTCGAGGTCGAGAGCGCGAACCCGCACGCCTGAAGCGCACGTTCCCAGACGTCGAGCGTCGTCGTGTTCGCGGAATGGCGAACCTCACAGGTGAACGAGATCTGCGCCGCCGTCGTGCCGACGATGCCCGGGAGTTTCGACAGGTACGCCTTCTGCGTGTCACGGTCGAAGCGTCCGAACTGCGTCGTCGCCTGAATGTCGTAGGCGATGATCGCGTAGTCCGCCGCGACAAGTGTTTCCGCCGTTCCCTTGTTCGTCTCGATCTTGAGACCGATATGCCGCCGCTTGCTGATGAACGCTTCGCCCATAGGTCACCTCCTCGTCGCGGGGTCGTTCGTCGTCGTCCGATACTTCAGATCGACCACGAGTTCTATACCCGCGAGCGGTTGCCCCTGTTCGTCATACAGGGGACGGTTGCTCCGAAAGATCAGATCGTCCACGACGCCACCTAGCGTCGGGTTGTTCAACGCGAGTTCGAGATCGTAGAGCGCGCCGGAGATCGTCGTGTCCGGCGTCCACGATTCCACGAAGTAAAGGATGCGAACGGTCATCGTTCGGACGTAGATATTCCACGTCGACTCCGACGCGCGCGGCTCGTACACCTCGTCCTTCCCCGCTAGGTAGATCAGCGGGAAGCGCGGGATCGTCTGCGCGTTCATCTCGACGCGCTCGACTTGCGGGGTCACCGTGCCGTTCCACGTCTTGCCGACGACAACGGTCGCGATCGTCGCGAGTTGTGCGGCGAGCGCGGCGTAGATCGTTTCGCGATAGGCGGTCGGGGACGGCATCAGGGCAGCACCTCCTCGACCTCGAAGGAAGCCGCGAAGCCGAGGCGCGAGGACTGGTTGAACGACGCCGTGTTCGGGACGACGGCGTAAGTCCCCGAGTCGAGGAACGTCGCCGAGGACTCCGTGAACGTGTAGGAACCGCCGCGCTGACCGTACAAGAAGGCGCGGATCTCGTACCACTCGTCGGCGGTGATCGACGCCCACGAGATCGCATAGCGGCGGCGCGGCGTGTTGTTCCGATAGTTCACGCGGACGGACAACGCCTCGGGGTACGACGATTCGTCGGCGATGCGCGGGAGCGCGTAGCCAAGCGGGAACGACGGAACGGGGAGCGCGGGCGACGCCCACGCGATCGCCATTCCGACCGCCGCGTCGCCTGAAGCCGTCGCCGTGAACGGGGAGACCTGTTTCCCGAGGTTCCCGTGGGCGAGCGTGTAGACGACCGTGCCGCCGTTCGCGAGGGTGTCGATGAGGTTGAACCGTAGGCGCGCCGTCGCGGTGTTCGCGTTCGCGAGCGAGACGAGGCCCGCCACCTTCCCGGCTGAGTCGGTCAGGCGGAAGTCATAGCCGTCCGCGCGCGACTGGAGCGACGTCACGAGCGCGGCGTGATCGAACGGAAGGGAGTTCGTGTCGACCGTCGTCCCCGAGGAGATCGACGAGCCGGACGTGTTCGACAGCGTGACGGTCGCAATCATGCGAGACCGCCTGTCTTCGACGCCTCGACGACGAGTTTCGCGATCGTCGCCGGGATCGCGTTCAGAACCTTCGGCAGATCGTCGCGGATCGCCGCGCGATGGATCTCGCGGAACTTGAGGCGCGGAGGGATCGACGCCTTCCGCAGGAGGATGAACTCCTGCCCGCCGCGCGCCTTCGCGGTCGTCGTTCGCACGACGTCGCCGAAGCGGGCGTCCCGTTTCACCACGCGGTTCCGCGACTTGTATTTGATCTTCGACTTCCCGGCGATCCACCCGTTCGCCTCTGCCCATGCGAGGAGCGGCGCGTCGTAGCGTTTCGTCGCCGAGGTGACGGGAACCCACAGGAACTTAAACCGCTTCGGCGTGATGTCGGGGAGCGTGCCCCCCTTGCCGACCGTGCCGAGTTCGTGGACGCGAGCGATGCGCGCGGCATGAGCGTCCATGAAGCCGAGGAACGTCTGGAAGCCGACGGACGGCGGCGCGTCGTCCTTCAGGACTTGCGGCTCGATCCCGTAGATGAGATTCCCGGCGAGCGTGCGACCCGTGCGGCGGTTGAGTCCCGTGTCGCCGTCGCGACCCGCGAGACGCTTCGCGAGCGCGCGACCGACGTCGCCGACCCACGCGAGGAGCGGGAGTCGGATCCCCTTCTTCGCGATGTTCGGGAACCGTCGGATGACGGACTCCACGGGTCGGAGGTCGATGTCAGCGGTGAGTTGCATCAGGTGCGACGCCGATACTGTTCGAGGACTACCTTCACCCACGGAACCCACGAGTCCGCACCGAGCGAAACGGAACCCGCGTCGCCGCTGACTGACGCGATCCCGAGTTCGTTCCGACGATGCCACAGGTAGGCGACCTGATGGTCGACGGCTCCGGCGATGTCGGGGTATGCCGAGATGAACCCGGCGGTGTCCGCCGCCATGCCGCCCGTGTAGGTGATCTTCATCGACCTATAGGCGACGTCGACGCCGGGAGTGATATACACGTTCTGAGGGATCGCGAGCGTCAGCAAGCCGCGAGGATCGTACACGGGCGACCGATACTCCGAGGAGTCCAGTTCCGTTTCCGACCCCCACCCTTGCTCTTCGTCGAACCAAACGCCCGACACCGCCGAAACGGGGTACGCCTTCAGAGCGAACACCCGCTGTTGGTTCGTGACGTCGAAGTATTCCGTCCGCGCGGCGATCTGGATACCTCGGTCGAGATACCGTTCGACCGCCGCGCTAACGGTCGCGATGAGGATCGCGACGGTGGTGTTGAACGACGCAGGAGCCGTGCCGCCCGCGTTAACGAGATTCGCGACCCGTGTCGTCGTCGTTAGATCCACCGTCGCCTCCTGTCAGACCACGATTCGGATATACGTCGAGGACGTAGGAACCGACGCGTCGCCCTCGGTGAGCGCGATCATCCCGGCGGTCGGAGCCGTCACCGCGTGCGCGGAAGGAGTGGCAACCAAGCGGAGCCACTTCTTACGCGAACCGCTGAGAAGGTTCACGACGATCGCGACGGTCGCGTTCGAGTAGGTCGTGTCGGCCATCGAGAGCGCGGTCGTAGTCGCGCCCGTGATGTCAGCGTAGGCGTCGGTCGAGCCGTCGTCGTTCGACTCCTGCACCTTGAAGGTGAGGGTCGACGAACCGACGCCCGTGACCGTGCCGATCGCGACGATCGCGGTCGCATGCGTAAAGCCCGTCGTGTTGACGCCGTTTCCGTTGACGGGAGTCGCCGACGTGTACGCGTTGGACTTCGAGAGCGCGCCGCCACACTTGGCGACGTATCCAGTTGCGTTTCCAGCCATGATGTTTTCCTTTCGGATCAGGTCGCCGCGAAGGACGTGCCCGTGCAGACGCTGACGGCGTGATACGCCTCGACGTCGACTTCTTGGAACGCGGTGACGAGCGTCATGTCCGCGAGCGCGAGCGTTGCACCCTCCGAGGTTGCACGCAGTTCCATCGGCCCCCAGTCGGCGAACACGACGTCCGCAGGGTCGAACAGGAACAGAGTCCCCGCCGTGATGTTTGTCGTCGTCAGGATCGGGTAGCCGTACAGCGAGCGCGGCTGCTTGTCGACGACGTTCCCGGTCGAGAGGATCGGGTAGCCTTGCAGCGGGCCTGCGGCCTGCGGGAGTTGGATCGCCGCGAGGATCTGGTAGTCGGTCGGGTGCATGACCCACACGAGGTTCGAGATGTTCGCGTTGTCGATCTCGATCTCCTTGACCATCTGCTGCAACTTCGCCCACTTCGTGACGTCCGTCGAGGACGTGAACGAAACGGTGTTGATGCCGCTGATGTTCTTGAGACCGAGCGGCTGACCGCTCACGCCCGAACCCTCGAAGAACGCCGCCTCGACGAGACGACGCATCACTTCCGCGAGGTCGCGACGGACGAACTCCTCCGCCGCCGCCGGGGTCTTGCGGATGAGCGTATTCGAGATGCGAGTCGCCGCGCCCGCCTTGTGCGGGTTCATCGACAACATCTCGACCGCCTGATCGGATTCGGTCACCGAAGCCGCTTCGCCGACCCAGTACCCGGTCGCCGCCGCCGACTGGCGCGGCATCTGCACGGGAGCGTAGGTCAGTCCCGACATGCGGGAGACGCCCGCCGTGTCGAGAACGAGCGGCGAACGCAGGAGCGGAACGAGCGCGTCGCGCATGACGTCCGGCGGAACGAGGAACCCCGCCGCCGTGTCGTTCGCGAGCGTGAGCGACTTCGCGTTGTAGAAGTCGCGGCAGACGTCGCGGGACATCTCCCACTCGTCCTTAGCGAGGGACTTGTCCTTCGACGCCAACGACGCGATGACGCGCGCGAGCGAGAACGCCGACGCCGCCTTCGTGTTAGCGGCAGCGACGGGGCGAGCGCGGTTCAGTTCCGCGCGCGCTTCGGCGCGTCCGGCCTCGCGTGCGGCTTGCATAGCCTTGGCGAGGGCTTCGGTCTTCGAGATGCCCATTGTCAGATTCCTCCGAGTTGTTTCGCGATGAAGCGTCCGAGGGCCTCCTGCGAGGCGAACGGATCTTCGTCGTGGGCCTTCGTCGTCGGCTTCGTCATCGCGTCCACACGCGCGACGAGTTCGGCGACTTGCTTCGTCAGGGTCGCGAGCGCGTGAGCGTTCGCGTCCTTTTGTTCTTCTGGTTCGGCGATCGAGTCCATCGCGGGCACCTCGATCTCGACCTCGGTTCCTTCGCCTTCGTCCTCCGACATGAGAACGTCCACCATAGCGGCGGCGGCTTCGAGCGCGGCGGATGCTGCGTCCATCTCGCCCGCGCGGTGCGATTCGATCGCCTGCGCGATCAGGTCTTTCAACTCACCGAGACTCTTGGTCTCGATGCCATCGGCGAGCGCGGCTTCGACGGCGGCTTCGGGAGCCTCGTCGGTCGCGACGCTCTCGGTCGTCGTCTCGTTCACGGTTGCCTCCTTCGTCGTGGTGAACCACGCTTTCAGTTTCACCGCGTCGGCCTCGGCAAGGTCGCGCGGGGTGACGTCGTCCCGATACACGGGGCGCACGTTGGACTTACCTTCGAGGAGCGCGTCGGCGTTCGCGGGGATCGCGACGGCGGACAACTCCAGAAGTTCGGAGTGTCGGATGTCCGCGCCCTTCACGTCGAGCGGGCGGAAGCCGACACTCACCGCGTTCATGAACCCGGCCTCGTACATCTGCCGGATCGTGTCAGCGAACGGGTAGATCTCCTTCGGCACGAAGCGGACGCGGAACATCAGTTGTTCGCCGTCGAGGAACACGTCCTCGGCGCGACCGATCGGGAGTCCGTCGTGCTGATGCTGATATAGGACGACGGGGTTCCGCTTGTAGGATTCGAGATCCCACGACGCGGCGACCGTCTCGCCCGCGCGATCGACGCGAGGCGTCGAACCGACGAACGTGTACAGACCGTCGCCGGACGTCGACGCCTTCACCTTCGCGGTGAACGTCTTACCCTTGCGCGCGCGCGCCTTCGCCTCGTTCACGAGTTCCTTCATGCCACCCTCCCCGAGGGTTCCGATGACGCCCCACTTGATCTGAGCGATCACGCCGGGGAGCCGATTGTTTCCGAAGTGCCGAGCCGCCCACGCCTCGCGCTCGCGAATCCACTCGACGACGGCTTCGGTCATGTCGCCGTCCCGCGCCTTGCCCCAGTTCGTGAACGCGGTCGTCCCGCGCTCCATGCCGCCGTTATTCCAGATGTCGGGGAACTCGTCGCGGAGGGCGAGCGCGTAGTCGTAGTCGAACTGAGGGTACGCGGAGTTTCGCAGGGTCACTTCCTGATCGTCGCCCGCCTTGGGGAAGTCGGTGATCGGCATCAGATCTTCCCCGCCGCGATGAGACGGTTCATCTCCTCGATGTCCGCCTCGGTTCCGAGTTCCTCGCGCGCGACGAACGGGACGGCGGTGCAGCGGCAGTTGATGACCTCTTCCGCAGGCGCGCCGATCTCGCACGGGTGGAGGAGTCCGTTCGGGAACTTCTCCCCGATGCGGACGCTGCCCTGCCCCTGATGCGACGGACGCGCGTCGGAAGCCGCCGACCACTCGTGGTGAGTGAAGCCTTCTTCCTTCGCGGCGCGGTTCTTGAACTGCTCCTGAATAAACCCCGTCTCGGTTCGCGCGATCGTCATCGCGTCGGACACGATGAACCGACCCATCGTCGCCTCGATCGTCTTCGCGAGGTCGGTCACGTTCGCGAGACCGTCGGTTCCGATCTTCGTCAGGATGATCTGGTTGAACCGGGTCGCCGCCTTGCGCGTGACACGCATCATCGACGCGGTGCGCTTTCCGGCTTCCTCGACCCACTCCTTGTCGGCGGGGTTCACGACGGAGAAGCCGCCGATCGCGACGCGGACTTCGTTCAACGCGGCTTCCGCGATCTCCGGCGCGATCTGACCGAGGATCTCGCGGGCGCGTTGTTCCCACCGATCCGGCGCGCTCTGCGCCCATTCGAGGAACGCCGGGGGCCACGAGAACTCGACGCCCTGCGGCTGTAGCCGCTGAGTGACCGTCGTCAGCGTCACGGTGTCGTTCGCCTTCGTCGCGGTCTCGGCGACGGCTTCGGTCTCGCGCGTCTCGTTCACCGCGAGCGCGGGCGCGAGGACGTCGGAGAACTTCGCCACGGCGTCGACTTCCTCCGTCCGGAGTTGCCGGAACACCTTCTGCATCGCGACGCGTAGAACCTTCTCGACCTTCGACGCGTCGCGACTCTTCGCGTTCCACGCCTTCACGACGCGGAAGGTCTTACCCTCGGCGGTGAAGCGGTCGCCGACACGGACGCCGCGCATATTCGCGGACTTATGCGCGACGCCCTGCGCGGGGTTCTGCGCGACCGAAGCGGCGACAGGTGCGGCAGGCGGCGCGACGGGTTCGGACGGCGCAGGACGCGCGGCAGCGGCACGCGCGGCGGGTTCAATCAGCGCGCGCGCTTCCTCGGCGGAGATCGTCGGGAAGGCGATCTGTAGGGTCACGATCGCGGACTCCGGCGGGAGTTCGCCGTTCGCGACGGACTGGACGATCTGCACGAGCGAGGTCACCTGTGCGCCGTTCATCGCGGTCTCGGCGACGGACGCGGGCGCGGCGGGCGTCGGCGTCGAGACGTCGGGCGTCCCGGGGGTCGGGAGTTCGGGGAGGTCGAAGGTCGGCTCTTCCTCGATGCCGAGACCGAGGCGGACGTTCACCGCTTCCTTCGAGTATCCGGCGGCGACTAGGATCTGCGCCTGCTGCGCCTTCTCCGTCATCGGGGCCTGCAACGCCTCGACCTCGGAGACGTCGAACTCGGCCCATACGTCGCGACCGAGGCGCGCCGACAGCGGTTCGAGAAGCCACGACCACAGGGTCGACTCGATCAGACGTAGGCGCGGGAGGATCGTCTTCTCCCAAGTGTTCGCCTTCGCGGTGAGCGACGACGCGCGGTTCGTCTCCTCGACTTCGCCGAGGTCGAACTTCGTCACTCCGAGGACGGCGAGGATCTCGGACTTGCCCCACCCGAGGGCCTCGGAGAATGCCATGTCCTTCGCGGTGACGGCGATCGGCTCGTACTTCAGACCGCCGGAGAGGATCGCGAGCCGCGCGGACTTGATCGCGCCTCGATGCCGATCCTCCCACTGCGAGCGGAGGCCCGTCGCCTCGTCCTGCGTCAGCGGCGATTCGGAGTAGATGATGCCGCCCGGGTCGGCTCCGTTCGCGAGTAGCGCGTTGTTGAACTGCGTCGCCCGCAACTCGTAGTTGAACGAAGGAAGGACGGGCGTGATCGGCGCGAGACCCCTGTACGGGTTGGCGGGGTCGAACTCCTTCGGATGCCCGACTTGCTCGGCGGTGAATCGGAACACCTCGCCGTTCGCGTTCGTGGTCTGCCAACCGAGGACGATTCCCGTCCGTTGGTCGATGTCGGGAACCATGCCGTCGGGTCGCACGACGAGGATTTCGGCGGGAACCTCGCCGCGCCGAAGCGGGGAGCCGTCCGCCGCGTAGCCAATCCAGAAGCACTCGCCGTTCAGGTCAAGATAGATCGACGTCGCCTCGATGAACTCGTGGCCCGACATGAGCGGGGACGGCGATTCGAGGAGGCGTCGGAGCGTATCGTCGCCGCGCACGGGTTCGCCGTCGCGATCGCGTCGAGATCCCGCGAGGATCTCAAGCGGGACGCTCGCGCACATGCGCGCCTTTAGTTTGATCGCCGCGTGCGCCCATGCGTTCTGGGCGTAGGCGTTCGACACCGTTTCCTCGGTCTGAAGGAGCCGACGCGGGAGCCAGAACCACTCCGTGCCCGGGACGGTCTTCGTCCGCGTCTGCGCGGTTCGCGCGCGCGTGAACGCCGGACGCCCGTTGAGGATCTTTCCCTTCACAGGATCGCCACCTTCCTCGCCAAGCCGGAGCCGAGCGCGATCACGAGCGCGTCGCCGAAGTCGGGCGAGCGACGGATCCGAGCGCGGATCGCGTCCTTCGGCTCGACCGTGAACCGACCGCGCGAGTCGTACCAGTAACGAACCGACGCGAGGTCGGCGATCACTTCGCGGAACTTCGACGGGATCGAGATCTGCCGCGCGCGCACGACCGAACGGAGCGCGGCGTGAAGTTCGCAGCGGCGATTCGGGAAGGCGGCGTCACGACCGAGAAGGGTCTGCCAGTCGCCGACCGCGCCCGCGCCGAAGTCGACGGCGGTCACGCGGACGTTCTGTTCGCGGAGTCGGTCGACGACGCCCGCGCCGATCCCGCACGAGTCGACGCAGACGTTCCGGCCCTCGACCCCGTGACGGCGCATCGCGTCGATGAGGCGTCCCGTCGTCTGCATGAGATCCTCGCCGCGCCACGATTCGACGGCGACGAGGCGGCGCGATTCGTCGAGGACGACGAGGACGTTAGCGTCCCCGCCCATGCGCGCGACGTCGAGACCGATCCGACGCGGTTCACGGACACCCGTCGCAACGTTCTCCGTCGCTTCGAGTTCGGCGACCGACACGAGCGAATCCGACCCCGCCGCCGGGAACTGACCGCAGACGCGCGACGCCCAGAACGGCGAGTCCTCGCCTTCGCGCGCGCGAACTTCCTCGACCCATTCACGGGTGACCGCGCCCGTGATGATCTCCTCGCCCTGCGCGACGTTCGGATGTTCAAGACACGAGACCTTGATGACGTTCCAACGTTGAGGGTTCAGGTGCGCGTCGAACAGATAGCCGGACGGCGTGACCGGGTTGAACGCGACGACGAGCGACGAGCCGCCGGAGGAGAGGAGCGAGTCGATCGCGCCCCACATTCGAGGATCGACGCCCTCGGCTTCGTCGACGATCACGAGGACGCGCCGCGAGTGAATGCCCTGAAGCGCGGTCGGGTCGTCGACGGCGACGATGGAAGCGCGCGAGCCGTCGCCGAGCGTCCAGTCCGTCTCGCCCATTCGACCGCCGAGCGGGAGCCGCGCGTCCCGGTAGAGTTTCTGAACCTCGCCCCATAGCGCGTCGTGGACTTGCCGATACGTCGACGCCATGCAGACGACGCGGCAGTCCGGCTCCGTCGTCACCGTCTCGCAGATGAGCGAGGCGAGCGTGCGGGTCTTCCCGACGCCGTGTCCCGACATCACGAGCGTGCGGCGATGTTCGCGCGCCGACCGCAGGATCTCGCGCTGCCGCGACCACGGTGTCCAGCCGAGAACCGACTGCGCGAAGAACGCGGGGTCGAGCGCAACCGCGTCGAGAACGGTGCGTGCTTGGCAGCGTTGAACCGCGTCGGCGTAGCCGCTCACGTCAGAACCTCGGAGACGAACACCGTGCCGTTCAGCGTCGCGCCCGACGCGCCGCCGATGATGCCGAGACCGACGCCCGCCGGGATCGTCAGGTGTAGACCCGTGATCGTCCACGGCTTCGCGTAGTCGCCTGCGGTCGTCTTCTGGATCGCGATGATCGTGCCGAACAGTTTCGTCCCGTCGGCGTAGCACAGGGCGAGCGGACACGCGTCCGCCGACGAGTCGGAGATGGTCAGCGACCACCCCGAGACGATGAGCGCGCGCGGGTGTTCCTGCGCGTAGATCTCGACGATCGTGTCGGCTTCGAACGTCATCTGTTCGAGACACGCGTGATCGCCGTAGACCGAGGTCGTTGCTACTCCGCCGCCCATCGGATCAGATCTCCGACACGAAGATGATGCCGTCGAGGACGCCGCCCGTCGCGCCGCCGTTGATCTTCAGCACCTCGTTCGCCGCACCGTTGATGCGAATCCCCGTCACCGTCCAGAGGAGGAGCGGCGATCCGGCGACCGTGCCCGCGATCGGGAACTTCGTCGCCGCGTGCGAGTTCGATCCGAGGACGATCGTCGCCTGACACGCGGCGGTATTGCCGGAACAGGTGAGCGACCACCCGGTGATGACGAGACGCTTCCCGCTCGAGGGCGTGAGAACGTTCGTCAGATTGCCCGTGAAGGTCTCCGACACGAGCGCGACATGATCGCCGTAGGTGGTTGCCATCGTTAGACCTCGGAGGAGGGCGGCGGCGACTCAGCGTCGCGCGCGGCGTTCTTCGTTTTGCGCGCTTCGCGCATGAGTTCGGCGAGACCGAGTTGAAGGTTCCCCGACAACTGCGTTGCGTTCTGTTGCCTGTAGTCGTCAGGGCGACGGCGTTCGAGCCACCACGCCGCGGACTGCCAAGCGGTCTGCGAGTTGCGGTCGGCGTGAAAGTTGCCGCGCACGGCGGCGACGGCCTCGGCCTCGGCTTCCGCTTCGGCTTTTGCCACAGCGTCCGAAAAGTCCGCGTCCTCGTTCATCCACCTGTAGAACGTGTCCGGCGCGACGTGGAGCGCGGCGGCGGTTCGACGCGGCAGACCCTTGCGAAGATCCGCGAGGATCGCTTCGACGAGTTCGGGCGTCTTAATCGTAGGTCGGCCCATCGGCATACGGTCATGATGCGCGCTCGGCGTCCCGGTCGCACGATGACGGGTAGTACCTTGCCGAGAGTTACCCTGAATCACCTTCAGGTGACCGAGATAGTTCAGAGAACCTCCGACCCGCGAGCCTCTTCTGGAAGTGTGGGATGTTGTTCGATCGGATCCCGATCTTCCGGCTAGGCGCGATGACGCAGAGGAGGTCATGCGAACTCTGAGAGTAGTACCCGCCCGCGATGATCGCTTCCTCCGTCGGGAATACGTCCGCGTGCCGATCGGCGTCGCGATCGATCAGAGAGTCCTCGCGACCTCCGAACGAGAAACAGAACAGGAAGTTCGCCGGGATAGTCCCGGGGTCGAGATTCTTGACCCATGACACTTGCTTGGTGTAGGTGTAGAACAGAACCCCGGGACGCGATCGCGCGACCTGTAGCCAAGCCGATAGGTATTCCTTGGTGAAGAAGTCCCCCGAGTCATGAATGCGGACGCACGCGCCGCCGACGTCGAGGAGTGTGGCAACGGTCGGGGATAGGTGATCTCTCGGCAAGTCGGGAAGAATCGGACGTCCCTTCGCTCGGTACTTCTTCTTGCCGAGTTCTTCGATCATCGCGCCCGTCCAGTCGTCGAGTCGATACGCGACGTGTTCGAGATTCCGAACGTGCGCCGCCTTCACGTTGGAAAAGTTGTACGCGCCGTTGCGCGCGTAACAGACTCGGATACACCCCTTCGCGTTCGGGCAGACGTTCCACGTTCGACCCTGAGTATCTGTCACGACCCAAGCGGGGAGCGTCCAGTTCCAGATACCTAGGGGACGGAGTTCCGAGTTCTGCGTCAGCATGGGTTCGCTCCTGCGTGCTTCCGGCATGATTCGCGGACGACGCGCTCGGCTCCGTCGGCGGACGTACAGATCGCGCCGAGGCCCCCGGCGACGCAGACCGCCGCGAGGAACTCGATCTGCTCGGTGGTCGCGACCCCGCCCGGCTTCTTGACCTCGATCGCGACAATGCGACCGTGATCGCAGAACCCGAGGAGGTCGGGCGTGCCCGGCTCGGCGGCGTGTACGACGCGTCCCGACGCGCCCCGGAACCGTCCCGCCTGTACGCGAACGATCTTCGGCAGGATCGCTCTCAAGCGGTCGTGGATCGCCTTCTTGATCTCGGTCTCGGTGGTCATGTCATCTCCTGTAGGTTCCGACGATGCTCCGCTTCGCGCTACGCGCTCGCGTCGCACCGTGGACTCCGCTTCTACGAAGTGTCCGAACAGATCGCGCATCGCCGCAGATCGGTAGCGTACACGACGTCGGAGGATCGCGAACGGTCGACGGTTCTCAAACTCCCCCCCTCCCCCCAACGGAGTGCCGCTGTGGTTCGGTGGAGATCTCCCCCGCGTCGCCTTCTGTGAGCGTCCGACGCGATCGGCGACGGTCGTCGCCTTCCCCCCGTTTCTACTCGGGGACGCTTGCCGCGCGCCGTTTCCGTTCGCGAGGGCTTGTCGCCTTGAGTTGACACGCGGTCGAGGGCGGACGCCGCGCTCACGGAAAACGAAACGACGCGCCGACGATCGTGGGGAATCGTCGCCGCGTCGCTCCCCCGCCGTGAGACGGGTTGTCTGTTTTGGTCTTGCGCCCCACGCGCACCCCGGTGACTCGGGCGGGGATCAGGCGCAAGCCGTCCCCCCGCCGTCGTCGGAGACCATCGACCGACCAGAGTCGAAGGCGTCCGCATCCTACGGCGAACCCGTTCCGACGCTAGTTCTGGGTCGGACGCGTCGTCGGCCTCGGATTCTTGGGACGAAGCGGTGCAGGAAGTCGGGAGCCGAACCGCGTGTTTTCTCGGGGAAAACGCAAGGTTCCCGGTCAGAATGAAAAAAGTAGGGTGGGGGACTTGCGCCGTACTTTACCGTGGTTTACATTTCTGACGTCCCAAGCGGACGGAGAACATCATGACGACCACGACCCAAATCAAGATCGAAAAGAATCGCACCTACGTTCGCGCTTACAACGACGCAGTCGCTCTGATCGCGCTTGGATGCGACGTGAAACCTGCTCTCGTCCAAGCGGCGACCGACAACAACATCGGCACCGTCGACTTCACCAATGGCACGGCTTCGCCGGAAATCGTCGAGTTCGTCGCATGGGCGAAGCACGTCGCGACGATCTGAACCAAACGGGGGGGCTTCGGCCCCCCACCCCTTACCTACAGGAGACCATCATGACCACGAAGACGACGACCAAGGTGATCGAGACAAACGCGCAGATCGCGCCGACCGAAGGCCCGCGCTACCTGTACGAAGTCTGGGTGAGCGACGAGAACTTCGTCGCTGACACGGAACACTTCCCCGCGAGCGTCGCCGGATTCATCGACGCGTTCAAGGCGTCCGACGCGCGATGCGACATCGCGAACGGTGTCACGGTTTATGTCCACCGTTGGGACTACGCTTCGACGTCGTTCGACCGGGTGCGCTCCGACGAGGCGTTCGCGTTCGTCGGCTTCGACGACGAAGGCGACCCGAGCGAGATCGACACCGACCTCGTCGACGACGACGGCGCGTTCCTGAACCGACTCCCGAAGTCCATCATCGCCGCGTTCGAGAAGGCGCGCGTCGCCTACGTCGGACGCTGAACCACCTACCCACAGGAGACCACCATGACCTACTCCCTTCCTACGTTGCCCGCTAACTACCCGATCCCGACGCTCGTTCCCGTCTGGGTCGTCGTCGATCGCGACGACACCGAAGCCGACATCCTCGAATACTACGACCTCGACGAACTGCACGACGCGAACCGCGACGCGCTCGAAGTCGGCGGTCGCGTCGTCCGCGACATGATCGAGCCTCCGTGCGTGAGCGTCGTCGTGACGGGCCTCGACGGCGAACGGCTTCGGAAGACCTTCGACGACATCGACGAGGCGATCGCATATGCGAAGGAACTCGTGAAGGCCGACCCGTCGCTCTCGCGCACCGTTCCGCAGTCCGATCACGTTCTCGCCTGTTGGTCGATCGGTCGCTTCGCGATCGAGGTGATCGCGTGAGCGCGGCGGACTGGCAGGAGGTCGCGACGGCGTGCGCCGTGACCCTCGTCGTCGTCGGCGTGATCGCCGTGAAACTCGCGGACGCCTTGCGCCGCACGGTAGCGGAGGTCGAACGCCTTCGCGCGAAGGAGGAGCGGCGATGACGTGGACTCCGCTCACGAAGCCGGAGGTGATCGCACGACGCGCGCACCTCGGCGAGATCGACGCGATGCTCGCGCACCATGTCCGCGCGCTGACGACGGCGCGTGCCCGACACGGCTTCCTCGTGTCCGACGTCGCTCGACGTCGGGGAACCGCGACCGTAGAACTTCTTGCGCGCAAGGTCGAGAACCTCGAACGCGCGCGCGCATTGTGGCTCGACGACTTCCGTAAAACAGAGAACCCTAAGGAGACCGACTCATGAGTTTCGACCAGAGACACGACCGACGGACGACGATCGGCGCGAGCGAAGCCGCCGCCGTCCTCGGCCTGAACCCGTATCGAACCGCGCTCGATGTTTGGATGGAAAAGACCGGGAACGTCACTCCGTCCATCGACTCGAAGTACGCGCGACTAGGGAACGCGCTCGAACCCGTCGTCGCCGACCTGTACTCTCAACAGACGGGCCTCGAACTGCGAGACCTCGCGACGACGATCGTTCACGCGTCGAAGCCGATCAGCGGAACGCCCGACCGCATCGTGGTCACGCCCGACGCCGCCCGCGTCGTCGAAATCAAGACGGCGTGGAACTCGCGCACGATCGCGGCGTGGGGCGAGGAGGGAACCGACGCCGTGCCCGATCACTACCGTGTTCAGGGCGTAATCTACATGGCCCTATGCGGTCTCGACCGATGCGACTTCGCGCTCTTCGCGGCAGGCGACCTCCGCGTGTACACGATTCACCGCGACCACGCCGTCGAGACGGAAACCCTAGACCGTCTCGCCGACTGGTGGTCGACTTACGTCGTCACGAACACGCCGCCGCCCGTCGCGTCAGGAGCCGACCTCGACGCCCTCAAGCGACGATGGGCGACGTCATCGGGAGTCATTCTGAAGGCGGGGCCTATGGCGACCGAGATCGCACGGGAGTACGCGGAAGCCGTCGCCGCCGCCGACGCCGCGACCGCGCGCGCCGACCTCGCGAAGGCGCGCCTTCAGGAGGCGATCGCGGACGCCGACGGCATCGAGGGCGAGACCTTCCGCGCGACGTGGAAGTTTGCGAAACCGTCCAGCCGCGTCGACTGGGAAGCCGTCGCGAAGGCGGCGGGCGCGTCGAAGGAACTCATCGAGTCGAACACCAAACTCGGGGCGGCGTCTCGCCGCTTCCTTTTTAAGGAGATGTCATGAATCAGAACACGAAGTCCGTCGCCCCCATCGAGGGGTTTAAGGTCGCGGTCGAATCCCGGAAGGCGTCATGGGCGGCGATCCTGCCGAAACACGTCAGCGTTGAGCGGTTCGCGCGCTCGATCATCCTCGCGGCAGCGCGCTCGCCTGCACTCCTGAACGCGGACAAGGCGTCCGTGTTTCTTGCCGCGCAGCAGGCGGCGCAACTGGGCCTCGACTGTAGCGGAACCCTCGGTTCCGCGTATCTTGTACCCTACGCGGGCAAAGTGACGCTCGTGATTGGCTACAGGGGATTGATCGACCTCGCGCGGCGATCGAAGGAGATCGTCAGCCTGCAAGCGCAGGTCGTCCACGCCGCCGACCGATTCGAGGTGACGCTCGGAACGGAGCCGTCGATCGTCCACGTCCCGGCGTTCGGCGTCGACGATCGCGGCGACGTTGTAGCCGCGTACGCCGTGGCCGAGTTGGTGGGAGGAGGGCGTCAGTTCGAGGTCATGACGCGCTCTCAACTCGAAGCGATCCGCCGTCGCTCGAAGGCGTCGGGATCGGGGCCGTGGGTGACCGACACGGAGGAGATGTTTCGTAAGACCGTCCTCCGTCGCCTCGCGAAGTGGTTGCCACTTTCCCCGGAACTCGCCGACGCGATGATCGCCGAAGCCGCCGGGAACGACGGCGACGCGTCCGACGCGGCGATCGCGGCAGCGGCAGATGTTCTCGAAGTCCCCGCCGAGAACGTCGAGAAGGAGCCGACCGATGCCAAGTGAAAAGACCTTCAAGTCCTCGGAGTTCGCGCCGTCACTTCTCGTGACGGTCGCGCCCGGGGATCGCGTGAACGCGATGGTGAAGTTCGAGTTCCCGAACTCCCTGTCGCAGATGAAGCGCGCCTACGTCATGGACTGGACACCGCAACACGACGACGTAGCGGCGACCCTCGAAGCCGCCGCCGCCGAGATCCGCAGACTCCGAGGAGAGAAACAATGAACGAACAGACCAAGGCAGCGGTTGACCTGATCGCTGCGATGACCGCCGCGATGGTTCCCTCGATGCCGTACAACGGCACGGGCGGGCACGCGGGGAGTGAGACCTCGAAGGAGCGCGCTGAGACCGAAGCCGACGACGGCACGCTCGCGAAGCGTCAGCGGGAGGTTATGGCGTTCCTCTGGGCGCAAGCCGACCGGGGGGCGACGTGGTACGAGGTGGCTGAACACCTCGGGATTCACCACGGAAGCGCGTCCGGCGCGCTGTCGAATCTCCACAAGGCGGGTCGAATCGTGCGAACGACCGACCGTCGCGGGAGGTCGGAGGTCTACATGATCGCCGAGATCGCCGCGACGCTCCCGGTCACGCTCGCCGCTCCGCGCGCGAACGCCTCGAAGAAGGAGATCGCCGACGCGGTTGCCGTCATCGAGAAGCGTCTTTTCATCGCAGGGTTCTGCGACGTCGACATCGAACGCGCGCTCGCCGTCCTGCGTCGCGCGGGAGGATCCCATGAAGGCTAAGACCCGCTTCCACCTGTACGCGATCGTCGAGGAACCGCTCGCCCGCAAGGTAGCCGAGACCGCGTTCGCGCTCGGCGTGTCGCAGGCGCACCTCATCCGATGGGCGACCTCGGAGTTCCTGACGACCGCCGAGGCGCGGGTCGCCGCCCTCAAGTCGGCGGGCGCGCTTCCTCCGCCTCCGATCGGCGCGGCTTCGGAGCCGAAGTCCCGCGCGAATCGGAACCCCGCGAAACGACGCCCGGAGCCGGGAGTCGACGAACCGTTTTAAGACGTAGACGCGGCGACCGCCCGCGCCGCGCCGTCTAGCGCGTCCGATGCCGCAAGGGTCGGACGCGCGCCTTTTCCCGCTCGCGTTCGACGCGTTCGGACAGCACGCCCATGACGACGAACTGTTCGAGTTCGGTCAGATCCTCGAACCGCTCGGCATACTTGCCGAACCGCTTCCGCACCGTTGGCCAGTCGGCAACCGGGATGACGAAGGATTCGAGTCCCTGCGGCTTCAGGCACGCGAACGACATCCGCCACGTTTCTGCCGCGTCGTGTCCGCGCGTTCGCCGGATGCGGAGATATTCGTCGCGCTCGCTCGACCTGTAACGCTTCGACACTCGGAACTCCCACGGCGCGACGAGCGCGAGCGTCTGCACGGGTCACCGTTTCAGGAGTGCGCGAAGGTCGGCTTCGTGGATCAGGAAGTAGCCGCCCGCCGGGGAGACGATGCCGACCGTATCCGTGCCGTCGAGGATCACGCGAACCTCCGACTGGGCTACGCGCGGGAACCCCTTCGTCTGATCGTCTACGGGGTGCATCGTCGCGACCACCACCTCGCGAGTCGCGCAACCACCAAGAACGACCACCACAACGCCAAGGAGACCAGAGCGACGAGCGCGCGCGAGGACGCGCTCGACGTCGGTCGGCTTCTGTTCGAGGTTCCCATAGGTGACGCGTCCCGTTTCGCGAGGCGTTCGGAGCGCGACCCCGAGGACGTCGGCGATCAGTTGCGAGAGGAACGCGAGGAGAGCGGTCATCGTTTCGCGACCATCGCCTCGATATAGGCGCGGAGTTTCTCCTCGCCCCACGACTTGATGAGTTCCGCCGCCTTCGGGCCGACGAGTTGGAGCGCGATCTCGCCCGCGCGTCGACGCGCTTCCGCCTTCTCGTAGTCGGTCAGCGTGCCGTCCGCCGCCGCCGCCTTCAGGTCGTCGACGTAGGTCTGACGGACGGAGTTCACCGCGAGGAGGATCGCCTCGATCGCCTCGGCTTTCGTGTCGGACATCTCGACGCGCTTCGCGATCCACCGCGCGGCGATGCCGAGGATCGCGATTACAAGCGAGAGAAGGACGTCCTGTAGTTCGACGCTCATCGGGTCTCCTTCGTGATGAAGTAGGTAACCGCGCCCGTGACGAGCGCGATCACGAATCGCTCGAACATCGCGGTGAGCGGCGACTGTGCCGCGACCGTCCGTTCGAGTTGCGCGACCGACTGGGACAGTTGCGCGATGCACTTCTGAAGCGCGAGGTGATCCGCGCGCAGTTGATCGAACCGCGTCGTCAGTACGGCGAGTTCTACGTCGTTCGTGTCGGACATGGTGCGGTTCCTTGAATGAGGCGCGACGTGGAAAAGATCGGATAGATCAGGAGAACATGGGACAGGAGATGTCGTCTCGTAACGTCGCGCCCTTGTCTTAGGTGGTGACCGAGTAGCGGATGACGGCGACGACCCGCGCGGACGAGAGCGAGGTCGGAGAACCTGTCTGCGTCACGTCGAGGCGGATGACGTCGTTCTGTGCGATCCCGGTCAGGTTCTGATCGAGCGCGAGCGCGTAAGCGACCTCGGCTCCGATCTCGGCTCCGTTCGTCGACTTCGACGCGGAACGGAGGTTCTCCGATTGCGTCACGTTGCGGACGTTGAACGACCACGCGTTCGAGCCGCTCGAACCCGTCGTCGCAACCGACGAGACGAGGAGAACGTCGGAGATGGTGCAAGCGGCGGGCGCAATCCACAGGAGGGAGTTCGCCGTGCCTGACACGGTGACGACGACGGGAGCCGCGAAGAGCCGCCCATCGACCTGACCCTTGTTCACGGCGTCGGTCGATGCCGATCCGTTCGCTAGACCCGTGATCGCGTTCGACCCCATCGCGAGCGCGCCCGTCATCGTGCCGCCCGTCGCCGCGATCAGACCTCCGCCCGCGACGGTGTAGTCGGGCACGACCGTCACCCACGAGGAACCCGTGTAGATCTGGAGGACGTTCGTGTCGGTCTTCGCGAACAGTTGCCCCTCGACGGGAGTCGGCGACGAAGGCGCGGACGTTCCCGAGAAGGACGAACGGCACGCGGAAAAGTTGTCGTTGATGAGCGACCGCGACGCGGTGAGCGTGTCGGTCGACGCGATCGTGGTGAAGGTCTGCGACATGATCAGGTCTCCAGAGGTTCGACGAACCTCGGGGTGTTATTCGGATCGTACGTCCACCCGGGCGCGCACCGCTCCTCGGGTTCGAGTTGGATCGTCAGCATGTCGGGCCACAGCGACTCGCCGCCGCCCCAAATGATGACGTTATCGACGACGAGAGTCGTCGGGTTCACGAGTGCCCAACGGTCGTTCATTGAAACTCCCAACAAAGAATCGCGACTCCGTTGCCGCCTGCCCCACCGTTGCCACCGTTCGTTCCATTGCAACCGCCACCGCCGCCGCCGCCGGAGCCGCGCCAACCCGCGCCACCGTTGCCGCCTGCGGTGTTTGTCGACGTATTGCCACCTGAGCCGCCTCCGCCGCCTCCGTACTTGAGGAACCACGACGTCATCGGATCAGGGACGCGAGGCTCCCGTTCTAGCGCGTTGTAAAACTCACGAGCGGTCACGATTGCATCGGCTCCGGCAACACTGTTGCCAACTGCAAGACTTGCGGCTTGCGTTGAACTTCCGAACAAATGACCGAATACTTGATGCGGAGCGGTGTTTATGCCTTTTGCCGAACCACCACCACCGCCGCCAATACCTGCAGCGGCTGGGAAGTTGGCCGTGGAATAAACTGGAAATCCACCAGTGGCAACAGCCGATCCGTTTCCCCCTGTGATACTCGGAAGTCCTGAGGTAGCCGTCGCTCCTGTGCCTCCATTCGCTAAAGTTGTCGCTCCAGCACTTCCTCCGGTTCCGTTGTTTGCTGTATGCACAGGCGTGATCGGTGTTCCAAACACGCCAGTAACATCGCCAAATGTCAACGTTGTCGAACCTCCGTTTGTTCCTGCTCCGACAACTCCTCCATCTGTTGTTCCGCCAGCACCTCCACTGCCTCCTGCTCCAATGGTGACTGTTACCCGTGAGATGTTGAACGCGAGCAGAAGAGATACTGGAACTCGCGACAGAATGTAGGTTGCTCCTCCCGAACCGCCACCACCACCGCCACCGTTAGTGGACACACCAAACCGACCGCCGCCACCTCCACCACCACCGCCGATGATCCACGCACTGAAATAGGCCGCATTGTTGCGAATCGGTATGGTCTGCGTGTAGTCGATGAACTGCCAAATCGGACGTCGAAGTACTCCGATCGAACCGGATCCAAAACCATCGAAGGTTCCGTCGTTCATCAGTAGGTACTCGCGAAGACGTGAATGTTAAACGTCTCTGCCTTTTCGGTCGCCGCGTAAAGAATGCACGAAGCCGACGACACTTGACCTTGCAATACAAGACCAACAAGTTGCGGCACTGTGGTCTGATATGCAGCCACGGTTGCCGACGCGGTGATTGCGGGAATCGGAACCTCAGCGATTAGTCGTTTTGTGCTCCCTCCGTCGATGCTGAGGAAGAATCTCACCATGCCTGCCGTCGTCGTTCCCGTCGCGTTGATCATGATCGACGCGATTCGCTTCCCGACGCCCGTCCCCTGCGCCGTCGACGGGCCAGTCGCGACGGCGACCGTCGTTCCCGATCCGTCGCGGTTCGCGTTCGCCGTCGAGACCTGAGAGATCTCGACGGTAGGTGCGACACTGTATTGAGCAGAAGTTGCCATCAGATGATTCCGTTGAAGAAGAACATGTAGTCGGGTGCGGACGTTCCGCCGCCTCCGCTGTTCGCGATCCACTTGAGGCCCGTCGTCTCCGCCGAGTCCGCCGAGAGGATATACCCGTCGGTGCCGATCGCGAGGCGCGAGTCCGCAGAAGCGGTGCGCGTGAAAAGGTCGCCCTTCGTCGTTAGCGGCGAGGTAAACGTCGCTGCCGCCCATACGAGGCCCGTCGTCTGACCGCTGTCGGCCTTGAGGTAATAGCCGTCCGTGCCGACGCCGAGGCGAGCGAGCGCGGAAGCGTCGCGCGTGAGAATGTCGCCTTTTGTCGTCAGGGTCGAGGTGCCGCCTTCCGGCCCTTGCGGCCCGGTTGCGCCCGTTGAACCCTGCGGGCCAGCCGCGCCCTGAGGCCCGGTGTCACCCTTCGCTCCCTGTGGCCCGGTCGCTCCCGTGTCGCCCTTCGCGCCCTGCGGGCCTGTCGCACCCTGCGGGCCTTGTGGGCCTGTCGCACCCGTGTCGCCTTTAGCACCAGTCGCACCCTGCGGGCCTTGCGCGCCCGTTGCGCCCTGCGGGCCTTGCGGGCCTTGCGCGCCGTCGGCTCCTTGCGGGCCAGTGGCTCCCGTGTCGCCTTTAGCACCAGTCGCGCCCTGCGGGCCAGCCGCTCCCGTTAAACCTTGCGGGCCTTGCGCGCCTTGCGGCCCCGTCGCGCCCTGCGGGCCTTGGGGGCCGACGTCGCCGGACGTTTGGCGCGAGCCGTTGTAGATGACGTACCAGCCGTCGTCGGCATACGCGGCGGTCGCGCCGGAGAGGAGCGTCGCCTTGAAGATGTTTCGCGTCGCGCTCCCGCTCGAATCGATGAGACGAACGGTCAACGTGACCGACGCGGTGTCGGCATTGTAGATCTCGACGCCGCGAACCACGAACTCCGTCGAGGAACCCGGCGCGTTGAGAATCGTGACCGCCGTCGTGCCGTTGAGCGCGGCGTGCTGAACCTTCGCGACGAACGTCGTCGAAGTATGTTCGGCATACGAAACGACCGCGGTCGGATTCGACGTCGCGATCGCTCCCGATAGCACGGCTTCGAGGGTTTGAGTGGTCGCCGATAGGGTGATCATAGGCCGATATTTACTGCCTTGAGGATATCAGGAAGGGAGGCGGATCCGCCACCGCCGGAAGCGGGTTTCCACGCGATGCCTTCGGTCGCGGTCGAGTCTGCCGTGAGGACGTAGTTATTCGTGCCGACGGGAAGTCGGACGACGGTCGTCGAAGTTCGCGCGAGGAGGTCGCCCTTCGTCGTGAGGGTTGTCGTGCCGCCTTCGACGCCTTGAGGCCCCGTCGCGCCTTGTGGCCCTTGTGGGCCTTGTGGGCCTGTATCCCCCTTCGCACCTTGTGGGCCAGTTGCCCCGGTCGCGCCTTGCGGGCCTGTGTCACCTTTTGCGCCCGTGGCTCCCTGTGGCCCCGTCGCGCCCGTGTCGCCTTTCGCACCTTGTGGCCCGGTCGCTCCCGTGTCGCCTTTGATGCCCTGCGGCCCCTGCGGCCCGGTCGAACCTTGCGGCCCTTGCGGGCCTGTCGCTCCGTCCGCACCCTGAGGCCCGGTCGCTCCCGTATCGCCCTTCGCGCCCGTTGCGCCCTGAGGCCCGGTCGCTCCAGTGTCGCCCTTTGCACCCTGCGGGCCTGTGGCCCCTTGTGGCCCCTGCGGGCCAGTCGCGCCCTGCGCGCCTGTATCTCCCTTGGCTCCTTGTGGCCCGGTCGCGCCTGTCGCGCCTTGCGGCCCCGTCGCCCCGGTCGGCCCCTGTGGGCCTTGAGGCCCCGTCGGCCCCTGCGGCCCGGTGCCTCCGATCTTCCACGCGATGCCCTCGGCGGTCGTGCTGTCCGCCGTCAGGACGTAATCGTTCGTGCCGACCCCGAGCCTTGCGACCGTCGCCGAAGCCGTGCCGACGAGGAGGTCGCCCTTCGTCGTCACCGTCGACTTCGCGACTTTGCCGTCGGTGTAGTTCTTCGTCGCCGCGTCCTGCGCGTTCACGGGGTCGAGGACGGACTGGATCGCCCCCGTGTCCATCGAGAGCGTCCCCTTGATGGTGACGTCCCCCGTTCCGTAGACGAGCATTGTCGCGCCGCCGGAGGCGTTCTGAACCTCGAAGAGCGAGTCCGTGTTCGTGACCGCTTGCACGGTCAGGCCCGCGTAGCCGGACGCGCTCGGCTTGATGACGTTCCGCGCGCCGCTCGCGGGCGATGTCGTTACAAGGTCGATCCCCGAGATCGTGTACGAGGAGTTCGCGCCGCCGTCGGAGTAGGTCAGACCGTCGGCGACGGCGATCGCGCGCTCCGCGCTGAGGTCGGTGGTGTTCCCCACCGTGAGATACGGAACCGTTGAGGGAGCGAACCCGCTAGCCGCGATCGTAAGCGCGCCGCCTGCGCCGCCGTCGGTCAGGGTGATACCCGTACCCGCCGTCAGGACGCGCTCGTTGGTGAGTGTCGCGTTCGTGCCGAGCGTGACGTAGGACGCGTCGGTCGGCGCACCGCCGCCGCCGCCACCGCCGGAGCCGCCGACGCCCGCAGACTGGACGGGCGTCACGGTCAGGATCGTCGAGGGAACCGCCGGACGTGTCGGCGTCGTCCCGGTCGCGAACGCCTCGACCGATACGCCCGTATCCGTGCTGCTCCACTTCAACTCAAGGTAGTCGCTCGCGTCGACCGTCTGAATGAAGTTCCACGACTGGACGGATTCGTGCCCGCCTTTGATCGTGAACTTCGAGTTCGAGTCGTCGACGTTCGTCCCGTTCCTCGCGAGCCACAGGTCGACGTCGGCGTCGCTCCCGCCGCTATGCGCGAACTGCGCCGAAAACTGCACGTTGTACGTTCCCGCGTAGGTGAACGTGATCCGCGTCGGGTTCCCGCTTCCATCGTTCGCGATCGAGACGCCGTTCGCCTCGGAGGTCGTGTTGAACTCAAGCGCATAGGCGGTGTTAGCCGCGCCCGCCGCTTGGTCGGAGTTGTCAAAAAAAGAACCGTAGTAGACGCCGGGGAAGTCATAGGAACGCCCGACGATCGCGGTCACCTGCGGGACATAGCGCGTATGCGGACGCCGCAGAGTGACGCGCGTCGTCGCCGCCGTGAATCCCGAGACCTCCGACGGGACGTAGCGCGACCACGCGCCACCGTTAAACCGTTGCTCGATTGTCGGCGTCAGATCGGCGACGACATCCGGCCATCCCGAGAACGTGAACACGTTCGAGATCAGACCGTCGAAGGGGAAGCCCGCCTGCTCCCACGTTGCCGACGAGAACGCCTCGGAGCCGTCGAGCAGATACGTCGCCCACGTTCGAGACGCGTCGGCCCATCGCGTACACGCTTCCGACCAGTAGGCGTCCACCGCCTGAAGGGACGCGGTGACGTCCCACACCGCGCGCGTTGCCGTGTCCGTGAGATCCGAGGAGACGTAGGTTCCCGATAGGTCGCCCGTGTCGAGGACGAGCGCGCCGCCGGAAACGATCGTGTCGGTCTTCGTGCCGGGGAACGTCACCGAGTCCGTCACCGTCTCGACGAGTTTGTACGTCGACGGCGCGACGACGGGAGTCACCGTCGCGGTCGCCTCGGTCGTCGAGTAGACACCCGATGCCGACACCGTTCGCGCGTAGATCTTGAACGCGCCGACGCTTGGCGAGACGCCCGTCCACCTCGGGGACGTCGAGCGCGCGAGGAGCGCCGACGCCGCCCACGACCCCGAGGACGTCGCGCTATATCTGAACTCGTACCCGGCGACGTCGGCAAGGTTCGCCGGAGGCGTCGCCTCGACCGTCAGGTCTAGGTCGGCGGTCGCCGCCGCGACCCCGCCGGGAGCCGCAGGAGCCGCTTCCCGGCCCGTCGGGAACGCATAGAAGTATGTCCCCTGATCGGCTCGGCGTCGCGTCCCTGACGCGCTCACGGGCGCGACGGACACGACGTAGGCGGTCGACGGAGCGACGTCGAAGGTGATCGTCTCGTCGGC
>Ga0208147_1000006_pt1 | contig 67432 bp, 74 predicted proteins | sample DEB3_08_DNA_FD_184520 | JGI IMG/M metagenome (GOLD analysis project Ga0208147, IMG submission 184520) | Aqueous microbial communities from the Delaware River and Bay under freshwater to marine salinity gradient to study organic matter... | ecosystem: Environmental > Aquatic > Marine > Coastal ... | reverse complement strand
CTGCATCAGTTGGAGCAGAACCATCCGCTCCACCAGCAAATATAACTTGAACTTGAGTGTTCAAGATGGCCGAACCATGAGGAGCCGTAACGCTTGCAGTTACGTAACGAGCAGCAGTTGTGCTTGTATTAATTCTTCCCACTGCTTGATTGACTGAGGTGCAAGTTCCGGTTGAGTAAACCAAAACGTTGTCCAAAAGAATTTGAATTGCAAAATTTACACCAGCATTTGGCTGCGTAACAATTGTGCTCAAACCCCCAGCGAATGTTCCCGCTGTTGCATTTGCCCATGTGCCCGAACCGTTTGCTGTCAATGTCATTGCAGCACTTGCCGAACCTGTATTTAGAACTTTGGTTGCAGATGTTGCACCAGCGCCAACGACTCGTTTTACGTAGCAGCGAGTGCCGCCTTCTTCAAAAAATGTTTCAACTGTTGGATGAAGGTACGAGGTTGAAATGAATCCACCAAACATATTTTCAAATTCAGCAAGGCTCTCAATCAATACTGGAGCGGCTGATGTACCTTTTTCAGCGGTGCCGACAACAAAGAGTTGTGATGATTCGCGGACCGTTGCCGAAGACGGGCCAGTTCTGACTGCTGTTGAAATGACTACACCGGGCATAAGACCTTCCTATTACTTGTTGGGAACTACCCCATTCATTAGTTCCAATAATACAGTTAGTAGGTCTTTTATTAATGCAACTGTTAGAAAGATTTGTTGTAAAGAGATTTTAAAAATTATTTAATTTTAAAATTCGCCCTCAAGCGAATCTAGGTCTTCACCAGCACCGGATGAATAGCTTCTTAGAATAATTTCATCAACCGTACCCAGTGATTTGCGAGAAACAATTTCATCCAGCTGGATGTTGTAGGCCACATATGAACCAGCAAGCATTCTGTCACCCTTTAAAAGTGTTAAATCAGAAAACTCTTCTCGCATTGATGACTCATCAATCATAATTCTAAAAAAATCATTAGGGTCAGTTGCTTTTAAGCACGGATAGTCAAGGAGCGCTGACCGAACAACGGTAGTAAGTCTATCCCTCATTTCCGTACATTCTTGTGAACCCTCAGCCCTAACCCAGACATATGTTCTCATCTGGTATTCGACCCTATATAGGGGGTCGGCGTTGCCGTAGCCAATTCTTTCCAGTCTGTTTGTGGAAATCGCTATGGTGATGATTGTTGGCCAAGAATCTAACGCTAAAGGTTCGTAAGTTATAAATTCCTCTGGAGTCGGCAGGTCGGTGCTTGAGAGATTCCAGCCATTTCTGTATTCAATCAACCTAACTGGGATGTCAAGTTTGAGGTAGTTATTGATATATTGTTTGGCAAATTGAGCACCGTGCATTAGTTCCATCATCCTGGTCCAATCTGTTTTTTAACTCCATAGGCGACATATCGCGCCATAGTTTTGCCGAGGTCGCGTGAAAATCCAACAGGAGTAAAAATTACTCTTCTTTTAGCCATTTTGCTTGTGCCATATTGGTGAAATTTTGCATATTCGACGTCGGTGCCAAATTCGGCACGAGTATCCATGACCATATTTACTCTTGAATTTTCTAGTTCTGTAACGCTTCTAAACAGTTTTCCAGTTCTCACCATAGGCGGCGCACCAGGAACATTGGTCGCTTTCCATGACGCATATTGTGGGCTTAATGGGCTCCAACCACCAGAGGGGAGTCCGTTGGCCGTAAAGTTTGCAGCATAACGAGTTTCCAGTTCTCTTTTTGCCCAATAGAAAACAGGTTTCATTTTTCTTGTTCGTTTTTTCATGTCATCCAGAAGTTCTTCTACATCTTCCGTGTCTATGTCGACATGAACTACTATCCTGACGTCACCTCTGGCCATTTATGCAACCCTGACTCTGCGGTACCTCTTTACTGCGAGTAGTTCTTTTTCCATGAATCCAGTTTCCACAGGGGCAACAGAACGTGGATTTAGGTCTTTTATACCGACCACGTCATCGTGCATGTTCTGCATTTCTCGTGTTGCTGCTCGCAAAATCATTAACCTAAACATAGGAATTGATGCTCCGTCAAAACCTGCGGTATAACTGATTGTGACCTTATCGTCTGGTCCGCCATACCAATAATCAATACCATATCTTCGGACCATGTAATGAGTATTTTCAAGCAATGTTGTTTGCACATCACCATCGATTACGGATGTTGTAGCAATGTTGGCGTTTGTTTTGGAAAAGTTGATACTTGTTGGAGTTGAGCTGGTGACAGTGAAGTTTCCATTAAACACGGTGTTTGAAAAATCAGATGAGGTTATTTTGCTTCCAACTGAAAATGGATGCATGTTGTCAAATGTTATGGTTGCCACATTGTTGGTGAGAGAAACAGAAGCTGGATTATATGAAACTCCAGGTCTTCTGACCTTGACGTTACTAACAGCAATAACCGGAGTATTCCTAAAATACAAGGTTTCTGGAGGAAGGGCATAATCGGCAGCAGAGTTTGCTACCTCTCCGTTCTGACCGTCCCTATATGTGTCCTGATTTGTCAAAAAAGAAGACATTGGAATTCCGTGGAAATTTGAATCAAGAATATGTTCTTCAACAAAACTTGTAACCTCTATTGGCCTTCTAAGATAGGCCTCAAGTTCACTCTGAAGACCTTGTAGCACATATTCCGCAGCGTCAACCTGACGCAAAGTAAACTTTACGTCCATATAGGTTGTCAACTCTGCTACTGATACCAACATAAACCTATCCTTATGGTGTTAATGTAGGTTTAATTGTACCACTAACGCAAAATCGTAATTAATTAACTACGATTCAGTTATCTCGCTCTTCTTGACGCTGCCTTCTTAGCGGCTGGTCGTTTTTTAGCAACAGCTTTTTTGGCGGCTTGCTTTTTCTTGGTTGCTTTTTTGGCTGCTCTAGCTTTCTTTGCAGCTTTAGCTCTCTTGGCTTTCTTGGCCGCCTTGACTGCGTCTTCACGCGCCTTTCTCTGGGCTAACCCTCTTGTTGCATCCCGACCTGGTTTATTTAAAGAAAATCCCAATCGAGCATTTCCACCGATAGCACCCATTTGTCGGCGATTTGGAAGACCCTTAGCTCTACGGGCTGCCATTATTTTTTTATCAATTGGAGGTCGTCCCCTAAATGTAACACCAGCAAGTGTTTTGGTTTTTCCAGATTCGTCGTAGCCCATTTGTTTGGTGGAATATTTAGCTAACTGATTAAGTCCCTTACGGCCACCATAGGCTTTTTTAACTATGTCATTAAGATTTTTGAGTTCTTGTTTATTCTTTTTGGTTCCGCCTCTTTTAGTTTTTACCAATTTCTCAAGTCTGGCAAGCTGAGTTCTAACTATCTCTGCATCGTCTGTAAAATCTGGTCCGTATCTTAAGCCCGGCATAACGTCCTCATTCTTGTTTTGTACAAAATACAAAACAAGTGTATCACCCACTCGCCAGTGGGTTTGTGTAGAGCTATCTATCCGGGTTGGGTGGTGATTCCACCAAAGACGCCCTGTCTACGGTTTTTGAGTCAGCCTCAATAGGCACCCAGGCTCTCGCATATGTATGTTCCTGTATTTTTCGACTCTTAATGATGCTTGCATCCAGAAGTAGGTCAAGCTCATCAACCCCCATGGATAGTAAGTTTTTAAAATCTTTAATATCGTATTTTCCCGATAAATTAATTTTCCTAATTATCTTGGAAAGAGGTTTGGCTACTATTGAGCCCTTGCCCCTATTTAGTTGAATATGCAGCATCATTGCATCGATTAGGTCACAATCGTGTTCGACGACGGGGATGAGCCCTTTTGTCGCCTCCGCAATGCTTTTAACATTTTTTGCCAAAAGCCAACGTTCGCTTCCGTCAATTATTTCGCCAGTCCATTTAGATACATGAATTGGTTGTATGAACCCATATTGCTGCAGGGACGCAGAAAGCACCATTAAGTCTGGACGCAATATATATGTTGCTTTCCATTCGGGCACTTTTAGTGAGTCGATTTGAACGTAATTAATATTCATCTATGTTGCTCATTTCTTGCTCTTCGATGGTTCTTACGGCGTGAGCCTTTGTCTTTGGACCTATTGGTGTTGGTGAATTTACGTCTATGTCGTTTAATAATAAATTCCTTATTAGCCAATTTATTGGGTAAGCCCTTGGGTCCGAATTATGTTTTTGTCTAAACCTAGAAACAAACACTCGCGCTTCTCTTTTACGTTTTTCCCCAATCAAAAAATCTTCTATGAACTCTCCGGCACCAGAAAAACCATTATCAGAATATCGACTAATTAATTTTTCAACATCAAACTCGGGCCACCAACGTCTTTGTGCATCTATGTGTGGGAAACATTCAAAAAGCCTGTCATAGAATTCTGGTTCCGTAGCAACAACATCACCAATTCTTCTTATTGCAACGCTATGCAATGGGATACCAACCCTCGTGTTGCTTTGTGTTAAAGCTGCCAGCTCGTAATATTCGCAAAATTCAGCATTGTGTTCTTCTGTAATGAACTTGAAAACATCATCAGTGTTCCAGTCATAAATGATTTTGGCAAATTTAAGAGGGATGCTTTGTTTGAGCCTATATGGATGATTGATGTAATTTTCATGAAGTTTTTGCACGACGGAACGATAGCGAACCATTGATTCACTAGCCCTGACGCCAGTTATAAAAGCAACACTACCTTTTTTATTATTCATTGTATAAACGTCGGTTGGTTCAGGTAAAGACCGAGAATGGTCTAACCCAAAATGAGTTGCGTTAATTGCCCATGGCGGCATGTCTCTGATTAATCTGTTTTCTTTTAATCTTCTTTCACTCCATAGGAGAGTCGTCTCTCTTCTTCCAAGAACCCAGATTTCTGCTGGGTACGGCAGGCAATACCACTCCATGTCTACCCACGGATAATTCCTTACCTTCTCCACATAACTAATCGTGGCTGGAGAAACCATTTCCTCATCACGAAAAATTACTTTAACTGGACCTAAATTTCTCTCCTCGTGAATTTCTTTAGCTAAATACAAAACAGCAGTGGAATCTTTGCCTCCAGAAAATTGAACGCATACCGTATCGAAAGTGTCGTATACATGTCTTATTCTGGCGCGTGCAGCATCTACGCAGGAGATATTTAAAAACATGCGTTGTCTAGTCATAAAAATTTATTTATTTTTTAAATTTCACAGTGTTCATCAATAAAGTTCAATAGTTTTTGTCCAGTAGTTGAGCCATCGATGCTTGGGTTATTGCGTAGCCAGGTTATGAACCTGTACCATTTTTTCTGTTGGTCCGAATTATCAAATACTAAAGGAACTTGCACTGCAGCACTTGGGGCAGCCCCAGGCATGGCCACAGTAGAGCCACGAATCGCAATATCTTCGTGATTCATCTGATTATCGGCAACTATTCTCATTTCCCCGTCTTCTGTTTTCTGAACTAAATTATCAATTTCTCGTGCAGTCTCTTGTTGTGCGGCAGTAAATTCTTTTTTTGTTTCTATGTTTTCGTTTTCTATTTTTGCCAATACCGCATCACTCTCATAAGATGCAATTTCAAATTCGTCCCAACCCATATCTTCAAGAAGTTCTGGATAAAAATCAGATATTGAGACAATCATGTCTAAAAGTAGTTCTGGTTCCGTATAACCAAGTTCCATAGTTCTGTTATCGGCAAGCGCATACGCAATAGCACGTTTGTCGTCGGCGTCCAAAAAAACTACAGCAATTTTGTCCCAACCCAAAACTTTTGCTGCCTCTAGTTGGTGATTACCAGCTATTACCGTGGATGTACCATCTTCATTTTTTTTGGCAACAATGGGTTTTATTTGCCCAAACTCCGAGTAGGAAGAAACAATCGCATCAACATTTCCGACACGAGGGTTATTTTCTAAAGGGCTAAGACTCTCAATTGGAACAGCAAGAGACAAAAGAGACTTATGGATGTTGGGTTTCATACCTGCACCCGAACATTGGCGTTTAGTGTTCTCATTGCATCCATGGATGCCCTAATAGAGAGAAGTGCTTCTCTTTTTGTTTTCATTAATGCTTCAGCAATCTTGAATTCATAATTCAGTTCGTCCATTTTGTAGTCAGCCCAAGCTTCTCTTTCCTTTATTGAACCCTTGGCTGAAAGATATTCTTTGGCCCAATTTGATTTGTATAAAGATTCCTTTTTCGCTGCATCCACAGCCAAAACCTCGAAAGCTTCTGTTTCGCTTTCTAGTAAATCCATAAAACGTAATAATTCTTGTTCAATTTCTATTTGGCTAATTGGGCTATTTCTCATTTAATCCTCTTTCTTTAGTACTCCCCAATCTACTTTCTCTAAAGCAGATAAATTGACATCTGGCCATTTATGTTCAGAAAGACCCAAATATGAAAGGCCCATTTGCTCCAGTATCCACGCATCGCATTTGTCGTCCGCCCCTGGGTTCCCCCAGACTATTCCGGTTCGAGCGGATATGGCTGAAATTACTTCGTTTTTTGAGGCGTTACCACGTCCTGTAGCAAATTTGGCTCGACATGTAGGCGGTATCTCTATATATGACTTATTTATTTTTTTTATTGCAACTCGAACAACCCCTCCAAGTTCGCCTATAGAAAAAGCTTGACCACTTCGTGATGCGAAAGAATACCCTTCTATCAAAACAATATCAACATTTAAATTTAAAATAGTTTTTATTATGTTTTCAGAAATTTCAATTAGTCTTTCAACTCCAGTAAGTTTAGATGTAATAACACCATTTGCGCTTCCACAAGAATAGCCAGTAGAAGTTAGGGATAAATCAAGACCCATTAAATTAAGTTTGCGCACAAAGCACATACTAGTATTTCTGCTAAAGCAAAAACCCACCAAACATCCAGCATGCTTGGTGGGTTAATCTAAAAGTAGCGGCCAAAACTGGGAACTACTTTTCAGAATTTATTGCCGCAAAATGCTGGATTTAGGACCACCGCCTTTCTTCCTCTTAAGGTTGATGTCGGCTGGAAATTAAATCATAACATTTAATTAAAAAGAAGTTTAGTAAAGTAATTTTTTTTAAAAAAAATATCCTATTACACGCAAAAGCCGAGTGGAGGACCCACTCGACCCTTGCGCCTATAACGGCCCTAAGGTATTATCAGTTTACTATTTAGACAAATACTAAAAGTGTAAAGGTATTAATTTTTAATTTAAAGACCAAGACCCCTTTTAGCTAAACCTAAATCAAAAGCTAATTGTGGGTTATTGCCGATTCTTATGTGGCAGGGCCTGCAAACTGCAAGCACGTTATTTTCATCCAATATCGAACCACCCTGAGAGCGTCGAACAATTTCATGAACATCCCTGCTGAGGTGTTGGTTAAATGTGGTTTTGCCATCATGTGCAGCAAATGGCTTACAGGCTTCGCAAAGAAAACGTTCTTTTAAAATTTTCTCAACGAACGGGCGACGTTTTTCGTAGAGTAATTCTTTTTTAACACTACGTTTACGTAGGGGTTTTCTTTTTTTAGGGGGTTTTGGATTTTTTTGCAAGCCAAGACCTTTCCTGTGAGGACGAATTAGTTACTAAAGTGTATCAATACCAATATCGTCAAATAACCACTTATTCTCCAAAAGCGCCCATAAGGCTCGGTCTACGGCCGTGTCTTCTAGGTCAAATTCTCTTAGCAGGGACCTGTGGGCAGAAATGCCTCGCTTTAAAAAATCAACTTCTTGCCAACCATCACTTACCAGCATTTCTTTGCCCGTCTCTATCATGACGGTAACTTCATCAAGGCGTCTATCAACATGAAATTTAAATCTTTTAATCTTCATCAACCTTGCCGCGTATGCAGATTTAGCTTCTGCTGCAAGACGTCGACCAGTAGGGCCCATTGATTCATATCTAGTTTTATCAATTTCGGCATCTTCCTCAATTGATTCAATTTGGTCTTGGATGTTGTTGGAAAGAGCGACTAGGGCCGTTTGCCATCTACCCCAATTGTCTTTGTTTAAAAGTTCTTTTTTATGCAATGGGGAAATTTTATTTTTAACGTCTTCTGCAACTATTCTTGCAAATGAATCATCATTCATCATTTTGTACCACTCCACGCTGGACATATTTTTTTATAACTACAAAAATTACACAAATACGATTTGCGAGCTTCAAAAAATCCTGAAGCGCAACTCTCATCAACCATGTTTTTGCTTTCTTGTATATACTCCACAACTCTTTTAAAATCTTTATCTGTAACTTTCTTTTCTAATTTTATTCCGTCTTTTAAATAAAGCAGTTCTATTTTGTCGACATCGCCAACCCCTAGTGATGACAGTAGTTTTGCGTAAATTAAAAGTTGTAAAAACTTTTCCTCTACGTCTAATTTAGGGGTTTTGCCTGTTTTGTAGTCACTGACAGTGAGCATTGTCGTGCCATCAGAATAGGTGTATCTATCAATAAAGCCACGCAACATTACCCCTGCAACTTCCCCGTTTAGTTCGTACTCAATACCGACCGGAGATATTGTTTCTGGGTTTTCTAGTCGCCAAAGATTTTCGATACACCACCATGCTGACCAACGAAATTCTTTAATTTCTTTTTCCGTAAAAATCACTTTTGAAGTTTCTTCACTCCACCTGGATTCCCACATGTCTTTTGCTATAGCCCTGGCTGAAAATATTGTTCTAAGTTGAGGCTCTAACTTATAAAATTCCTCAAGGACATCATGCACAAAATTTCCCAAAACCGCCCAATGGTTTGACGGGTCTGGGATTAAATCAATTTTATTGAATTTAAATTTTTGTGGACATTGTCTATAGGTAGACATTGACGATGGCGACAAATAAGTTGGCGCAATTAAATTACTCTCCATCGATTATCGTTCCGCCACCGAACGACAAACGTGTTGCCTCAGTAATCAGCCCATCAAGAGCGTCTAGAGTAATAGTTTCTTTGCGTGGTTTTGGTTGACCATTAGATGCTTTATCCCAATAAGTGTTTAATTCGGCCTTTTTCTCCGAAGACAAACTCTTTACTATTGACATAAAAGTTTCCCATTTTTGAGAAACTTCAGGGCTTATGTTTTGCTGAGCAGCGATTGCTGACTTGTTTACTAGGTCAGCATCCATCGCATCCTCAATATCCATAGCATCGGTGCTTCTTGCCAAGTAAAGACCAACACCAAGCTGTTGAGCGGCTTTCTTAAGGGCGTCAGAAACCGCTCCCTTAAAATCATTGCCCAGGTCAATTGGTTTACCTGTTGATTTTGCTCTTTTGACTGATTGACCACCAATGCCGTGTTTGTTGACAATTTTGCCGTCACCAAAATCTATAGACAAATTAATGTGGGCAATGATTTCATCGTTGTCGTATTGGTCTCTTTCAATTGAGATTACAGTAAAAGACCAGGATTCTGGACCCAATACTTTATTGAGCCTGTTGATTACTTCGCTGACAGGAAGGTATACCAAAGATACACCACTTTTAACCAAAGTTTTTTCCATCTCAACAGGAAATGGTTCGGCAAGCGCCGCCATTAGTGTTTGATTTTTTGTCATTGATTCTCTCCCTTTCTTACTATGATTGTTGTTTTCAGTTGACCCGTTTCACAATACATGTCTGCATTGATGCCAATGTTGGACAACTCTTTTACGCGCCAATATGACGGTGCGCAAAAATCTAAAAGCTGAATAGCTATTTCAGATGGGGTTTTAACAACCTCTCCAGTATCCATGTCAACTGACATTTTCACTAGTTTATCCACGACGGCTAAACCTAATTTTTTATGCTCCCAAGCTTTTCTGTCGTATGCAGTTTTTTTCTCAATTGAGGCACCTTCCCCTAAAGATATCTCGGTTTCATCGCCAAGCTTTAGCGCAACAAAATGGGTTAACGTGTCGTAAACCGTTGCAATATCTCGTTTAGCAAGATTCAACTGCAACAAGCCTTCCGACGCCTCAGCGACTGAAGCATCGGATAAAACGTAAGCATCGATTTCTTCGGATAAATTTTTAATTTGTTCACGAAGTTCAACAATCTTTAAAATACTCATTTAGTAATGTTTCCTTTTTAAGTAATTATAAAATTAGTAAGTGGTAACGCTAAATCACTATACTGATTTTTCGTCTTTGTGGCAACCCCAACCCAGCTAAATATGTAAAAGCCCCCACAGCAGAGTCAACCTGGTCGTCGTGGTCACATGCTTCAGGAAATGACGAAAATTCATCAAGCCAGTCAGTTAGCCATGCTCCACGTAGGACTCTGACGTTCCCGTTTGCGCATGCAGCGGCAAACGGCCTAGCTCTTGTCACCTTATCCCCGGTGGCCCTTAATGCAGAGAAATCATACCCTGGTACCACATACCTTGCGTACTGGTCAACAAGGGCTTTGCCGCTAGAGCCTGGTTCCTGTTCCATTCTTATGGCAACCCCATGCCCATCCTCATAGGCTGTTTGGGCTATCAATTGTTCGACTTTTTCACCCTTAATCCTGGCTTTTTTGACATCTAAGACATAGGCAATTCCGTTATCAAACAACATTAATGTTCCCACCGTATAGTCTGGATTTGGATTTGAATGACTTGGTTCAGTTGCGGCTAGGTCCCAAAACCTAACAGCCTTAGCCGAATTAGCAACTTCGGGAATTTCTGAGGAATCCAAAATAATAAAGGAAGTTCTGTCAAATAATGTTCCAAGAGTTGTGCTCCACCAATCACCCTCTTCTAGTCGTCTTCTTTCAATTGGGTCAAGTGCTTGCAGGGCTAAGCGATACGAATCTGCGTCTATGCCCGGGTTGTCCTGGAGTTTGGATGGTACAAAAATCCTATTTTCCTTCTTTCCTTCCACGATGAAGCGCTGTCTAACCCAATTTGGAGCAGGGTTTGATGCGGCCCTCATCCTTAAAGGCACATCGGAGAGGGGGCCAGAAGCAGGACGACGTAAGCGGGAAAATAGGTATCTATAGTCGCTTTCTCTGATTTCAGTAACTTCGTCCATCCCAATAAATTGAAATTCAGAACCTTTATATCTAAGGTAGTCATTGGTGTTATTTAGGTAACCAAAAGAAATTCTCGCCCCAGACGGAAATGTTGCCTGAAAACTATTGTTATTCCAATGGACATCGTCATAATTACCCATCCAAGATTTGAATCTATCCATCAACGCACCCGGCAGTGATAGGTCTGCAAACGTACGTCTAAAAAGTATTGCCGAATAACCAGGCATATCTACATACTGAAGGGCCGACATCAATAAGGCCGAAGACTTACCTCCACCAGCAGCGCCACCAAAAAGGGCTTCTAACGAATTTGTCCTTAAAAATACCTTTTGATTTAACGAGGGTTCTTCTGGGCAAAATGGCGGAGATTTGGGCAGTAAGTAATTTAGTACTTCATTCCAGTCAGTTGTCATTTTCCCTCAATTATCCAATTTAGTCTTACTCCAGAGCGTTGATAATAGGCTAATGTAATTGATGCACCCAAATCTGTAAAGGTTTCAATGAGTTTACCATCAAAACTAAAATTGATTATTAATAGCTTAAAACAAAAACTTGTTGGCATGAGGCCAAAGCTAACTAGGGCTACCTTCGCCAATTTGCTTATGTTTTCATTTATACTGTTTACCAGTATTGGTGCGGCGCTTATTTTTGTTCCCGCCGGATTAATGGTGGCAGGTATCGCATGTGGCATTTTTGGTTACCTATTAGGCGCTGAGTAAAATATGGCCTGGAACTCAAGTAGTAATAAGTCGCTAAATAACGACAAAGTCAAATCTGTTGGTCCTGGTGCTCCCATTGCCTCGAACCCAACTTTTGCAGGCAAAGCCTATAAAGACGGCTGGGATATTGAACGTGCATACAAAGAGGGAATGCAGAAAATTACATGGGTTGCGCGATGTATAGACGCAATCGCTGGAAATCAGGCTCGTTTGCCAATCATTCTAAGAAAAGATAATTCACCAGATGGTGAAATACTGACTGGCCGTAAAGCCGAAAATGAAAATTTGCTTGAAATTTTAAATACAAAATCCAATGTTGGGGAAAATGCTTTCATATTTAGATATCGGCTTTCGTCTCAGCTTCTACTGGGAACACGTGGAGTTTTTATAGAAAAAATTCGCGGTCGTGACGGGAACATAGTTGGTCTTAGTCTTCTACCACCACAGTCAACAGCGCCAATACCAGACCCAAAAACTTTTGTTTCTGGCTACGAGGTGCAGATGCCGTATGGTCAAAAAGTAATAATGAAACCAGATGATGTTTGTTGGATAAGAAGACCCCACCCGATAGACCCATATCTGTCGCTCACTCCACTTGAATCTTGTGGTATTGCTCTAGAAATAGAAAATCTTGCAAAACTCTACAACCGAAATTATTTAATGAATGATGGCCGACCAGGTGGACTTCTAGTTCTTAAGGGCGAAATTGATGATGACGACAAAGATGAGTTGAAAAGTCGTTTTAGGGGAAATATTTCAAAAACGGGATATACGTCAGTAATCTCATCTGAAGATGGTGTTGACTACATTGATACAAGCGCATCACCGAGAGATGCGGCATATTTGCAAATGAGACAAATAACAAAAGAAGAAATTCTTGCTTCGTTTGGCGTTCCCGAGTCGGTAATCGGCAACGCAGCTGGAAGGACTTTTTCCAACGCAAGCGAAGAAATTCGTGTCTTCTGGATGGAAACAATGATGCCCCACCTAGAGCCTTTGGCTAGAGGCTTAGATGAATTGGATGAAAAAAATTATGTGGATTTCGATTTATCAGAAGTACCTATTCTCCAGCTCTACAAACAAGAGCGGGAAAGATATCTTCTGCAAGAATTCCAAACTGGACTAATCAGCAGCAATGAATATCGGCTTGGGTCTGGTCGCAAAGAAACCGAGAGCGATTTAGCTGACTCTCTGTTGATGAATCCTAATTTAATTCCAATTTCTAACACTAAGAAAAAAATGGAAGACCAACCGAAGGCTGACATCCCTCAGCCTGGGGCGCCTCCAATGCCTGGTATGCCCCCTACTCCCGAAATGCCGCCAATGCCAGGCGCACCACCGATGCCGGGCGAGCAGCCACTTGACCCCAACACAATGGCTGGCGCTTTGGCTCAAAGCACTATCCCACCAGACGCATTGGGCGCTCCCGCAACAACCGCAGCACCTGTCCCCGAAGGAGCGGCAAGCGAATCATCATCGGCAATGATGTACAAATCCCAAGAGGACAATGTAAATCAAACAATTTCGCGTTGGGAAGAAATACTGGACAGAAGTCTTGAAAGAGTGTTGGAAAGACAGGAAAGAGTAGTTCTAGAAAAAGCTGGAAGCAGTAGGGCGAAGAAGGGTTTATTTACTGGCACTCTAGATATCGATTCTCTAATATCTACAGAAACATGGGATAAGCAGATGGATGATGATATTCAGCCTGTTTTGTCCGCCATTATCCAGGATTCCATGGCAATAAAATTTGGAGAAAAAGAAAAATCAAAGTCCCTTAAAACCAAAAAAGACAGTCATCAGTCTGATATTCGTGCACAAATTGAATCTCAGATGAACCGAATTAAACAAATCAACAAAGAAAATTCTAAGGCTATATATAACACGATGATTGCTTGCCTCAATATTCCGGGGGAAGAAGAGCGCGCTGTTGAGTTCCGAAAAGCCTTAGTTTCTCTATATGCGAACCTTATTGCAAAACAAATATTTGATGTTTCCGAAGACGAGACACGTCGTGCATGGAGTTTTGGCCAACAAATTAAATAGTTTACTAAAACTATTTAAATAATTTACTAAAACTAATTAAAATACTTACAATACCTGCAATGATGGCGCTCAAATTTAACTTATTATCTAAATACCCCAAGGAGTCTCATGCCCTCGATGCAGAATGCGGAAATACAATACAAAGCCAGTGCGGGCACCTTCAATCTCGACGAGGCTCAAGGCATTGTCGAGTGTTTTGTTGCGGGTATTGGAAATAAGGACTCGGTTGGCGATGTTTGCGCAACTGGAGCTTTTGCTAAAAGCCTTCTAAGAAGAAAACCGCGTGTGGTGTGGGGCCACAATTGGAATGACCCAATAGGTAAGGTTTTGGATATTTACGAGGTTCCAGCAAGCGACCCTCGTCTACCAATGAAGATGAAAATGGCTGGTATTGGCGGCCTTTATGCAAAAGTTCAATTTAACCTTCAATCAGAGAAGGGCAGAGAAGCTTTTGCGAACGTTGCCTTCTTTGGCGAAGAGCAAGAGTGGTCAATCGGCTACAAAACACTAAGAGCCCAATACGACCAAAATATGCAAGCCAACATTCTCTATGAGGTTGAGCTTTATGAAGTCAGCCCTGTTCTGCATGGGGCCAATCAACTCACTGGAACAATTTCAGTTAAAAACGACTCTGGAAAATCTGACACGATTGAACGTGCAGTATTTGCTTCTGGGCCTATGCAGGAAGCTGTAAACGTTACCCCTATTGCGTCTCGAGAAAATAATACAGAAGACGATTTGCTACAAAAAATATCTAGCGAATTAGAAAAAAGAACAGCATCAAAAATAAAAATTGTATCTCTTGATAAAAACTCAGTTGTTTTTGATAGGCAAACAAGTGATGGTCTTGTTTCTAAGTACATGTGCAAATATCACTATGACGGTCAAGAGTTAATGTTCGGGCAACCACAAAGAATAGTTATTCAAAAACCAAACATTAATCCATCAATAGTTCCTTCTCAGCAGGGTAAACCAACCATGCATGGAAGAGTAACAAAACCAGTGCCTGTTATGCCAATGCCCGTAGCAATTAAGCCTGGAGAAAACGGTCCTATTTCCATACCTTTGCCTGTTGTTGTTTATGAAGATTCTTCAAAAAATAAACCAACCACACCAAAGCCGCTAGACAACGAAGAGCAAGCTTTGGCTGATGCGCTTGTTCGTATAACCAAAAAATACGGCAAGTTCAATGAAGATAAAAAAGGTGTTTACGCGGCCTATACACCAGCGGCAGAAAATGAATTAATCAATATTGGAGTTAAATGTTCTAATTGCATTTTCTTTAAGGGAGAAGGTTCTTGCAAGATTATAGATAAAGCCGTCGAAGCCGATGGTCGCTGTAGGTTCGCAGTTATTCCGCCAGGTGTTGTTGGGGGAAGCGCTATAGATAAAAAAGAATATAACGATTTCTTGGATGAAGAAGAAGTCAAATGGGTCGAAGATATTGAAGAAAAATATCCAGGCGAATTTATTTTTGGAGTGCTGAGGAACATAATAAAGAGACGCAATAAAAAACGCAAAAAATATAAAGAACTAAATGAATTTGATGCGGAAGAATACGCAATCAAGGAAAAAACTTTAGCTTCAGGAAAAGAAAAATTCTTTTATATCCCTGTTGATGTGGAAAATGCTTTTGAAGTAAAATCTTTACTGGACGCAGTACTGGACCACCATAGGGTTGATTCGTTTGTTGATGAATATGGAATTGTTTTAACATCCGGACTAACAGCCGAATCAGTCGATGCAATAAATATTGCAGTAAAAGGCATTGGGACAAGAATAGGAAAAAGAATTGGCAGCAGTCTAATCGATAGACCGAGAATCGGTGACAGAAGAAGCCTTGGTGACAGAAGAAGAAAGCTTGGTGACGGAAGAATTGACATACCTACCGGCGGTATGCGTGGCACAAAAAAACCAACAGGAAACCGTCGTGACGTTGATGGTGATGGTTGGGCTGATGAAGGCACCACGAACCCAGTATGGGTTGGTCTGCCTTCGGGTACAGACAAAAAACCCACACCATCAGGTACTGGTAAACCCAAAAAACGCACTCCAATCTTGGAGCAAAATCGTCGCCCAAGCCCACCAGTCCCTTCGCGACCCAGAGAGTTGTCGGATGACAAAAAACCAGAATCACGTCGGACACCTCCTCCGGCTCCCCCAAAACCAAAGCCTACAAAAACCCCATCTTCACCACCTCCACCCCCTCGCAAAAAAGAAAAACTATCTTCAGGCACAAAAGATATTACTAGACATCGTTCTGCCAAGAAACTAAAAAATCCAGCCGAAGACGCAAAAGAAACAGACTTTGAAAAGATTGCAAATTCATGGCGCGAACAAGGATTGGGTTGGGTAGAAATTCCGCGATACCCGGCTGACAAAAAACTAAGCAACGATTTCTTGCGCGGCAGGGAACTTGGGTACAACCAAGTAAGAGTGATGTGGAATGGTTCGGGCACCTATAAGCGGCCAGCCAATTTTAACGAGAAAGCAAAATCTTCGGTTGAATATAGGACTTGGTTTTTGAACACAGCTAAAACTGCTGGCGAATACATAAAAAACAGCCGTAAAAGCAGTAATACGAGCGAAGCAGAGAAGGAAATAAATTTTGGCATTCCCGAAGGCATAGAAAACTTTTTGGATGCAGTGAAGCCAAATGTCTCTGGCTTGAGCATGAACGACAGAAAAGAATTTTTTGGTGCACTAATTCAATATAGGTTAGTACCAGAGAGAGACATATTTGGCGGAGATTATGGCCTCAGAGGTGCATACGTATACCCTAAAGCCATAGAACCTAAACCAAGCAAAAAACTCAGCAGCGGCAGAAAAGTACCATTCCCTGAAGCAAAACCAAAGCGCACATCAAAACAGCAACGAGATGACGAAAAAATTTACAAGCGTCGCAACGACGGAGAGTCTCTCGCCGATGTTGCTGAAAGCCTTGGTCTTTCTCGCGAGGAAGTAAGAAAACGTGAGCAACGACACATGCGTCGTCTTCGCAAAGAAGAGGGCGAAAGACTAAGTGAAGATTCAAATCGTTCCGGTGAAACACTGTCTTCTGGACGACGAGAGTACGAAGACAAATCAAAGACTTCGGTTAAAAACATGCCGGCAGATGTTCGGGCGTTTCTGAACCAACAAATCGAATCCCAAAGAAAGATAAACAAAAACTCAGATGTTGCAAAACTCTATGAAAAACTTAGAGATGGGTTTGAGTTGGACGCCAAAGAGCGAGACTTCATTATCGATTCCCTTGACCGAATTGAAAAACTTTCTACGCAAGACAGCCGCGTATATACCCCTGGACAAAGAGCTTCAGCAAGAAGATTAAATGCGCTTTTGAATAAAGACAACCCAAATTTCCGGGCCCCCAAAGGAACAGAGTTAAGAGACCTTGATGTTCCTTTGCGTATGGGGGAAGGCGGAAAACTATCTTCTGGACGCGAGGGCCGAAATCCATTTTACGAGGGTATGCGCGGAATGGATTTCATAAACACAATGAACGGCACTCCGGAAAATTTAAATTTCGAACAAGCTTCAAGAAGAAGTGACGATATAGGCGCCAACTTTAGGTATTTGCGCGACGCTAAACGTGGTGATTCTTTTGAATTTGAATACAGGGGGAAAATAGTAGAGGTTCACCCTGAACCAGGTGAATCTGTTTATTCCACTATGCGACGCCACGAAGATGGGTACTTGTATTTTGTCGGCAGAGCGAAAAGGTCAATTAATCGGGATACCGGGAAAGAGGAGTATAACGATGGGGTCAACAAAGATGAAAAACCTAGTACTTTTAGGCTAGATTCAATTAATGGTTTGATTTTAGGGGCAGACCATGCTGATAATTACTATAAAGAGGGTTACGACCCAATAAACGACAGATTTGTTGACATAGAAGAACAGAGAATCGCTGCACGAAAAGGTCCAAAAAAACTATCTTCTGGACGTAAAAAAAAAGGGAAGATAACTAAACGTAAACCATTCTCCCCTGAGGACCGACAAAGATTTGCTGACGGAGACCGGTTAAAAGCCAGAACAATTCCGGGCAAAAAGAAGCCTGGCCCAAGTATTGATGAATTCAGATTAAGCAGTGGATACGGCGGAGGGTCGAGACCTGCTCGTCGTCTTGCTCAATTGAATCGCCGAGAAGTTGAGCAAATCTATATTCAAGAATCTAGGGGCATGGAAGAACAGGCTAAAAATCTTTTAGCCAATCTCAAAACCCCATCGTTTGACGAAAGCCTTGAAAAAGGTTCAAAATTAGAGACCATTCGTGGAAATCTCAAGAAAGCATTCACAACTCCAGCGCTTGTTGGTTCTCTGTCGGATAATAAAAACAGAAAAAAAGACGGACCATGGATGCTTTCGTTTGAAAAATTAAGACCCCTTTTGAGAGACTCTAAGGGCGAACCAATGTCCGATGAAAACATTAAAAAAATGTTTAATCTCAATGAAGACGAAATGAAAAAATTGCTAGGGAAAAACGGCGCAATATCGTCTGCTTCTGTTCAGTCGTATTTGACTGCACATTCAGATACTAACCTGCCCGGCGAATCAGATGGACTAATCAGAAAAGTTTGGGGATTTGATTCTGCCCCATACTGGTATGACGGCCTAGAAGATAATAAGCCAGTAAGTCGTGAGGGTTATGACGCCGCCAAAGACGAATCAACCTTTTTGGCTGCCATCTACCCCTTGGATGCACCTATAGATTTTAAGACTTCAACCGAAATAGATGAAGACGCTCTTCCTAAAAAGAGAGAAATAGTTGTTGCAGAAGATGTAAAGCGCTCAATAGAAAGCGTGAAAGGAAAAGAATCTAAAGAGGCCTACAGTCTTGACAAGTTAATTGAAAAACTTAATATGCCAGCTGATTCAGGAAAAAATCGAGAAGAAATAGCTAAAGCTTTTGAGAAGTTACTAGGGGTCCCAACTAGCGCGGAACAATTATTTACTTCTCCAGGTTCATGGAGAAGAAATGGTGTACCAACAAATGTGATTTTAGAATTAAAAAAACGTAAGCACATTACTAGTGCTGCCGACGTTTTTGGTAGTGATGAAGCCAAAAACTTTGACAAAGCAACAGAACAAAATAAATTCTTTAGTGCTTTAGATAATCTCCTAAGAGCAAATGGGATACAAATAGGAGGAGGTAAGGGCAATCTTTCGGACAGAGTTATTGGTGAAATTATGGGAGACGCTATTGGCTCTAAGCCTTTGGCAAAAATAGGTCGAGCCTTTAAAAAGGCTGGAGAAGAAAGGCCTTTTACTTACAAAGTGGGCGCCGCTGTCGTTTGGACTCCAGAAGAAATTCAAAAAACTCTTGATGGAATTAATAGAGTAACAGGAAAAGATTTTAAAGTTTCTGACCTCAAATTAAGTAGCGGCAAATTCGGTAAAGGTGAAAGAAAAGTAACACCAAAATTATCTTCAGGCAGAACTGGGGCTGAGTCTTTTTCAGCGAACGAATCAATTAACAAAATTGACGAAAGATTGCGTACAGCCAAAAAAAGAGGCTCAAAAGTATTTAATGAAATGCTTCGAGCAGAAAGTAAAAAACAAAGTTCTCAAAAAGCAAAACCGAATCCACTAGACAAAATGAAAGATGGTGAACGTCTTTCATCGGGCAAACTTGATGAAGTTTATAAGTCAATCACTCAAAAATTAATTAAAGCAATAGAGACTGCTGATGGAGATAAGTGGGAAGCCCCTTGGTATAAAGTTGGTGCATTCCCTAAAAATCCAACCAATAAAAACCGTCCATACTCAAACACAAACTTATTGTTCCTATTAATGGCGCAAGAAGATAAGGGATACACGAAACCATATTGGGCAACATATAAGCAGTGGGAAAAATCTGGCGGCCAAGTCAGGGCGGGAGAAAAAGGAACCAAAATTCTCGTCCCAAGAGTTTACAAAGCAAAAGAAGATGATGAGGGCAACAAGAAAGGCGGCGGAGTATTTTATTCAGTTGCAACGGTATTTAATGTCGACCAAGTAGATGGCGTAGATGTTGAGGAGATGGAGAATAAATTTCCAAAACTTTCAGAAGAGCAAAGAGTTTCTCAACTTGAAAGCGCTATTAAAGAAATAGGTGCAAAGATTACCGAAGCCGAATCTGATAGGGCTTACTACAGTCCATCAAAAGATGAAATAGTTCTACCAAAATTTGAAAATTTTAAATCTCCTTTGGATTTTTACGCGACTCAAGCTCACGAATTAATGCACTGGACCGGACACACATCACGTCTAAATAGACCAAACATGAATTATTTTGGTAGTCCAGAATACGCATACGAAGAATTGGTAGCAGAAATTGCTTCTGCTTTCTTTATGGCAGCACATGGTCTCTCCGCGGAGCCGCAGCCACAGCATGCGATGTATCTTGCTTCATGGCTTAAGCGACTCAAATCAGACCCTGATGCTCTGCAAAAAGCAGTTTCCGATGCACAAAAAGCTGTAAATTTCGCCATCAAACTGTCCCCGAGCATGAGTAAACAAATGGCCGTATCAGAAAACGTAGATGACGTGCCTGGGATAACGGTCCCCGACACTGGCGGCAAGTTGTCGTCGGGTAAAACTCCTGATTTACCTGCTCTTACTAGGGCGCTCGAAAACGCAGGGCTTGCTGAATCAGTAACCGAAAATATGATTACTGAAGCTATTAGTGTATGGAAGGACAACCCTTCGCTACATAGGCAATATATTGAGCGTCTTGACGGAGATGTTAATGGCGCAGTGTTCTCTCTCTATAACGATTATCTCGAAGATATGTTTGACCGCTCTCCAGAGGGAGCCGCAAAAATAGAACGCGAGCTTGATGAACAATATGAAGCAACACAAAGCCTTTCGTCAGGCAGACCATCAAAAAGACTTTCGCGTCGACTAAAAGATGATGAATCATCAAAACTTTCATCTGGCAAGCAACCATGGGATGACCCCGCTGTACAGAAAAGATTAATAGACGGTGCAAGAACAAAAAAGAAAACCAAAGCCGATGGTAAAACCGAAAGTTACATGGCAAGCATGGTTAGACAATTTGACGCAGGGAAAAAACTGACAGACAATCAGTGGAAACCTCTGTGGGAAAGCTTCGGCGGCGAAACCTCGGCCACGAAACCAAGCACACCGTCGACTGCATCAACAAGTAAAGCCCTTAAGCCATTTAGCGGCCTTAAGCGTAAAGAAATAGACCTGTCTGATGTTAAAAAATATGATTACCCAACGACTGATGCTAAAGGAAAGAAAAAACCACTTCCGACAGAAGAGCAATCAGATGCGATAGATGCAATGATGACCGGCAGTGACGTTAAGGTTGCCGCATTAGCCGCAACCGGTAAAACTACTACGGTAATCAATTTTGCAAATCGACTTCTAGATGAAGAACCTGAATCAAGAATTCTTTATTTAGTATTTAATAAAAATGCTGAAAGAGACGTTGTAAAACGTGGCATGCCAGAAAACGTAACAGTCAGAACAATGGACGCAGTTGCCTTCCGCGCCATGAAAACAATTGATTCGAAAATGACTGACAAAAGTTTTAATCCATCAATAAAACCAATCAAGTCTTTCCGAGATAGAGCGGCATATCTTGGTGTCAAGAGAATGGTGTCTCGGGGAGACGAGCTAACATCTGCCGATGTTGTGAAAAGAATAGCAAAAGCCGTAGAACATTTTTCGATTAGTAGCGATACGGAAATCGGACCAAAACATTTTAATGGAAAATTTAATGGAAAGCTTGCTGTCGACGATGATGCAATACTCCCGGAATTAGTGGCACTTGCCAACAAGTACTGGAAAGATATTAAAACTCCACGAGATGGAGTTGCTGGAATGTTGCCAGTCAATAACACACATATTACAAAAATGTGGGCTTTATCAAAGCCAGACATAGGTTCATCAATGGGTGTAAATATCGCAATGGTCGATGAGGCGCAAGATATGAACCCGGTTTTTGCTGAAATTTTACAAAAAGCAAATAAGGTGCAAAGAATATATATAGGCGATACAAACCAGGCCATAAATGCTTGGCGCGGCGCGGATGGACAGACTCTTGTCGACGCTTCAGCTAAATACACAATGCCAATAACTGATTCGTTTAGATTTGGTAAAAATATTGCAGGCATAGGCAATAGATTTCTTTCGCTACTTGGAGCTAAGGAAAAAATGAATGGTCGGAAAGTGGATAAATCCGGCAACCCGGTAGATGGGCTTATTGGGAACGTAGAAAATCCAACAATGATTCTTACTCGCTCAAATGGTGGAGCGATGGCCGCAACGATGAAGAGTTTTGAAAAAGGCCTAACCGTCTATGGCAGCAAAAACTTCAAAGAAGATTTAACAAAATTTATTGACAATGTTGAATACATGGAAACATCCGCTAATGGCAAAAAAGGTTATTACACCAGCGCTGATGGTAGAAAAATCTATGAAAGACCATCAATGAGTCAAGACCTTGATGGCATCAGCAATATTAAAGAATTTAAAGAAGCAGTGGAAAAGGGTGATGATAATAGGCTAAATATGCTTAACAAGCTGTTGAGCGAACATGGCGTTGAAGAACTTCGAGATGCCCTTGGCAGAATCATAACCGATGAAAAAAAATTACCCAAAAACCGTGATGAATATGTTCACATACAGACAGCACATACGTCTAAGGGTCTAGAGTCGCCCAGAGTCCAAATATGGAGCGATTTTGCTAAACCCAAAAAAGCTACCGATGGCACAAACATCACAATAATGCCCAACGAGCAAGAGCTCAGACTTTCTTATGTGGCGGTCACCAGGGCTGAAGAAAAACTAGATTTGGGTTCTTTGTCGTGGATTTATAATCATACGAGCGACGAGGATGGCGCATCGAACAAACTCAGTTCCGGCGCAAACTTGTTGATGCCGAGACTTTCTGGAACACTTTCGAACGCCATAATTAATTCAACACCGGCGGCTCGTAAAATGAGGAAGGAATGGAAAAAGCGCGAATCAATGTCTGGACACCCATCTAAGAGAAAGGGTATAAAATTAAGTTCCGGAAGATATCTTAATTTTGAACGAATATTGTCTTCGGATGAACTTGATGACAACCTAGAACCAATTAGGGGGCCTTATGGGGACCCATATGACTCAATCCACCGAAAGCAAGTCAGATATGCGGTTCGCCGTTTCAAACATACCGAATCCGTTCCAGTCCGTCAGCGTAGTACTGGGTTCCCTACTGGGCGTATGGTTGAAAGAACCAGGACATATTTCTGGATTGAAGACATGAAGACCAACCAAACCCCAGTATGGGCTTCGGGTATTTTTTACTACAGAAACCATCTAATAGGAAGATTACAATCACACCTAAATTCGTTGTCGGAAGACGAAAAAGCCGCACTAGTAAAAGAATACGAAAAAAGTGCCAAAACATTTACCCGTCGTACGAAGGATGAATTAAAAATTCCATCCTAAAAACTAGTTGTCAATAGATGTTTGACAATATCTAATTTATTGATACTTCCCGTATGGGCCTTATGGTAGCGTATACTTTTACAAAGACATTTGTAATTAATATAACGGCCATTTTCAGGAGTGGCTAAAACAACAAACCCCAGGGAGTCATGAAATGAATAGCGATGAAAAAGCTACGGTCAATATCGATGCCGATGGGGCTGTCGTAAAATGCGCAAAAGGTCTTGCGTCAGGCGAGTGCGGCTACGTTAAAGGCGCTGAAATATGCGGCAAATGTGGAGCTATGGCTGTTGAAGTCAAAATGGTTCCAGTAGATATTTTTAACACAAAAGGTGATAAACCGGAAATGGACGAAGAATACATGAAAATGGCAGATGACTCTTATCCAATTGAAAATGAAGATGACCTCAAAATGGCAATTATGGCTGTCGATGATGCAGAAAACCCTCAGGCTGCAAAAATGCATTGCATGAAGCGTGCACAAGAACTTGGCAAGGAAGACATGATTCCTAAATCTTGGATGTCGGAAAAAATGGATGATGAGGAGCACAGCGAAGCGAAGGCTGCTGACATGGGCGATGACGAAGACATGGGCGACGACGAAGACATGGATGATGAAGAAGACACGGACGAAGATGAAGACATGGATGAAGACGAAGACATGGATTCGGAAGAGAAAGCTGCATCAACGGACGACGAAGACGAAGACATGAACGAAGACATGAACGAAGACATGGATGAAGACGAAAATGAAGATGAAGATGAAGATGAAGATGAAGAAGACATGACTGAAGATGAAGACATGGATGAAGACGAAGAAAAAAGCATGTACATGCCCTTTAAGGCCAAGAAGCGTAAAAAGGGAATGAATTCAGACATGGACGTTGAGATAGACGAAGAAGGCGACGCAGGACTTGCAGAAGAAATGGAACCAATGCGTAAGCGTCGAATTGAATCAATGGGTATGAAATCTGAAGATTTCTCAAATAATGGCTACGTTTGCGCAATTGAGCGCAAAGCCTATGGTGGCGGCGTATCTGTATGTGATGACTGCCCAGGCGGTTGTGTGTCAGAAAAAGGCCTACCTGGCCTTCTTCATATTGAAGGACTTGCCGAAGAGATGTTCGATGGCAGCGTTATTGACTCTGGCTACTCTGCGAATGCAGATATGTATGTTGTTGATGTCCAAGTCAAAGATGGTCGTGCGGTAGAAGTTTTCGTAGACGGCACAACGGCCGAAGTTGTAGGTTGGCATAAACTCGATGAAAACGTATTTGAGTCAAAATCAGCAGACAACGAACTTACATTGATTAGCTTCACCGAAGCAGCAGAAATAGCCGTCAAGTCAATTGACGGTCATGTTGTCGCTGTAGAGCCCGACACATTCGAAGGCTACGATGCGTACGCCGTAGAAATTGATGGTTTTGACGGCAAGTCTTACGACGTGTTTGTTGCCATGGATGGAGAGGTTCTTGGTTACGACAAATATGAGCCAGAAGAGGCAGAAGAGATTGAGGCAGAGGCTGCAGAGATAGCTCTTAAGAGAGCATTTTCCGAGGACCAGAGAAATTCAATGGCCAAAGAAGGAACTGCTCTTCCAGATGGTTCATTCCCAATTGCTTCTTCCGAAGACCTTCGTAATGCAATTCAGGCTTTTGGTAGAGCAAAAGACAAGAATGCCGCAAAGCGTCACATAATGAAGCGCGCAAAAGAAATGAATATGGAAAAATTGATTCCAGCAACTTGGTTGGTGAACGAAAACATTGAAAGCAAAGAAAAATCTGCTGAACAAGTTGAGGGAGAATTCCTTAAATCATTAGTAGAGTTTCAGCTTCTTGAATTAGAAGAAGACTCAATCTAGAAAAGGGGCACCCGCCATGACGGGGAAGCCGTTTCGCAAAACAAGAATAATAATTTCAGACAAATTAATATCTGCTCGCACCGAGATTAAAAATACTGATTCTTCTGCGCATTTTTTTAAAAATGCCGTTTCTGAATCAATGAGTTCACCTCGCCTTGACGCCGATTTAGCCATTAAAAGCTTGGGCTCGAGTATTGGTTCAAAGAAAAAGCCAACATACGACAATACGGACAATAAGACCCGAACCAATTCAGGCGGCGAACCAGGAATGGTGGTCACCCCTGATGGCTATAGATACCAACCAAAAGAAAAAAATGGTCCAGGCAAAAAACTTGTTTTGTTTCCTTCGCAAAAAAGTCGAGAGTCAAACGGGAAAACTAGCAATTTCGGCTGGCTTGATAGAGAAAATACAAGCAGCATAAAAAACTATATTCAGCATCAAAAAGAACAACCCCAAATAAGAATTAGAAAGTTTAAAGTAAATCCCAAGACGGACGAAATTATTCCTGGTTCAGACATAGAAATGTCTCCGTTCCGCAAAGATAATAATTCAGAAAACAATATTTCTGAAAAAATGCTTCCAGGAAGAACTCTTGGGTCAAGAGGAACATCACTAATAGGTAGGGCTGCAGGAAAATTCGGCATAGTAAGGGATGCTTTAAACAAGTTCAGATGCCCGCCAGGAACCCCAGCCGCAAACCAATTTACGGACCACATGGGAAGCAATTGCTTTGGTCAGTCAGCAGGAGACTTAGTTGACTTTGCGATAGACGCTTTTCAAGCAGCCCGCAAAGCTTTTACTGAACCAAACTCTCGAGAAACATTATCTAAATTTTTTAAAGAAGCAGCTTATGACGCCGACAATGGAAGATTTGGTTCTTTTTTTGCTCGGACAATGTGGCGCGATGCTGATGGAAACAAAATACGTAATTTACGTAAATGGAACTCAGAACTAAGAGAAGGTGAATACAAAATATTTGCGGGAGGCATGGCAAATGCGCAGCTCGAACTTGAAGCTCAAGATAATCGAATAGCGAATCTTCGTGACTTGCTGGGAATACCAAGCACCCCAGAAACAAGAAAAAATAACGACGACCTTCATGAAATATTTAGGATTTTAAAAGAGAGAGGAATGCTAAACGTAACCCTTGGCAGCCCAAATCCCCAAGAAGAAGGAGAGGGACAACGACCTACCCCTGAGCAGGTAGCTCAAGTGGTTGAAGCAAGACTCAGGGCAGTACCGGGATTTAGCGAGCTACCAAGAGAACAGCAAAAAAGAGTCATTGCAAATGATATTGAAAGATTCTACGAAACGGAACGAGCTTTGTTGGAAGGGTTTCTAGATGAATACGTCAAAAATCCAGAACATATGGGAACTATCAAAAACCTCATTTATGAATACAAGACGTCGCCGCCATTTAAATCGTTAGATGAAGCAAGCTATGACGCAAATGTCATAAACGGCCAAGCTATTGGTGAAATAAGAATTGATATTCCTTTTATAATGTATTCACAAGAAACAATGCTGCCTCAACTGGCAGATAATGAAAGACTAAGAATTGATGTTGTTGGCGCAAAAACCGATTCTGAAGCAGCTAAACATCTTGGCGATTTCTTATTAACTACTGCCCAACATTCCAAGCAACATGCGGCAACGGTCGAAGAAAGAGGGTTTGCACGACACATAATTAAACACGAAATAGCACACTCAATTCAGGCCAGGGCGTTCTTTGATGAAGCCAAAAGACAAATTAACGAAAATGGTTTCATATCAATTGGGGATAAAAAAATTGAAAGCCTAGATAAATTAACTGGTTCAGATTTGATTAGCCTCATGAGCCAATCAGCTGATTCCATCAATCTTGAACAACTCAGCAAGGCTTTATCAAGAACAGAAAATATTATGTTCATGGCCGGGGAATACCCTCGAGCCTACATAAGCGAAGGTCGTGAGCTCACGGCAATTGAAGCAACAGCAGAGCTTTGGGCTCTAAGAAACGCAGGGCTGATTTGGGGCGACGATGTTGATGCCGCTCTTGAGTGGATGGACAATATAGCTGATGGACGAATCGGAGAAAAAAGGGTTCGCTCCGATATGGAAACAATGAGAATTGTTGAAGATTCATATTATCTAAGCCCTGGCGAGTCTTCTGCTCCTTGGTACGTACCAGAAGACCCAGTTGCTACAGCTGCGGCGAAAAAACGAGCAGAAAATAAAGCGCTTAAAGCTTCTATTGAAAAATTAGACCATGACACAATTATTGACGAACTTGCGCAACTCGAATTTAAAAAAGATGAAATTAATTTAAAAATCAATGCTGCAAAAGCCATAGGTGAAGACGTTTCTGATTTAGAAAAACAATTATCAGAATTGAAGAGTGATGAAAAAATTATTCGTTCTGTATGGAAAAAGAAATATGGTACCGGCTCCGAAGACGCTACGGCTCTCAAGCTATTAATTAAAAAAAGAAGAGAAGAACATGGTGCATTTACGCCAGACGTTCTTGAATCAAAAATTCGTGACAAAAAAATAATGGCAGCAAAAGCCGATGCGGCGACTATAGACAGCTTGGACGAATTGGTGGAAATGATGGCGGCTTATGACTTGGACATAAGACTTGCAACCAGCGATAAAGACAAAGGATTAAAGCGTGAAGAAAGAAAGGCATACCTTAGTCGATACCGAGCACTCCTTGATAAATCCGGCGACTCTCGTAGTTGGGTTGAGCAAAAGCGTGAAATGGAAGAAAAAATAGACAGAATTCTTAGGCCTACGAAGACTGCGCCACTCAAAAAACCCAAAACCCCAACAACCGATAAGCAAGCTACAGATGTGGGTAATAAAGCAAGAGAAGAAGCGCTACGCACAGCTACGCCTAGACAAAGAATTGCGGTTTCAGAATTTTCTGACTCACAAACATCGTCAGTGGCTCAGTTGTTTGATGCGGAAAAAAGGGATTTAGCTCTTGCTGGCATGAAGGAAAGAAATCAAAGGCTAAAAAAACAAGGCCTCAAAATCGACCCTACATTACGAGGTGAGGCGTCACCCGAAGAGCAGGTCGAAAATATTCTTATTCCAACAATGGAAATTATCGACAAATCCAGAATTGGCACAAACCTAGAAGTAGAGGCAGAAATTGAAGTAGATGTCAATGACGTTACTGGGGAAATTTCGCTTTCGGAAATTACGCATGACTCATTTATAAGCGGACGTGTTTTATCTAAGAAAAATCCATTTTCTGTAGATTCAAAAACCAAACCTCCAGTTAATGGAAAACAAAAAAGAAAAATAATAATTCAAACCACCGAAGAAGATAGAGGTATATTCCCTCATTGGTCAATGGATGTTGACAAAGATGATAAGCGCCCACAAAAGCTAGTTTTACCTCCAGGCAAGTTGAAAGTCGTAGAAATACGAGACGACGGAACAGTAATCGCTCAAATATCTGAACAGAAAGATACTGAATCAGTGTTAGATACCTTGGTCGCTGCTGATATTAAAGGAACCAGGTTTCGTTCAGTTGCCGACAGGTACATAGTTGAGCGTAGAGAAAACAAAATCCCACGCGAACAAAAAAGACCACTAAAAGCGCAAGAAACCCAAGACCGAGGAATTCTCGCCACTCGAGAATTAAAGAGAAGAGGTGGACGTTTTGGTCAAGGTCTTGATGATGACGACATAGATGAATCGTCTTCAAAACTTTCTTCTGGCAAGATTCGCACCAGAAGCCAGGTCAAGTCGGAAAGAATTAAGACAGAAAAAGAAAACATTGCAGACGTCAAGGCTGTTCTCACAGGTAATGAACCAACTAAATTCAAATCACTTTCTCGTGACTCCTTGGACCCAGAGGTGGCTGAATTAATTATAAAAAACGAGCCAGAACAAATCATCAAATTAGTCGAAGACGCTGCAGTTGAACTACATAACAGCATGGATAAAAGAACAAGAGTCAGAATGAGGGAGTCCGAACTCAATAATTTTGTTTCTTCTGGTACTTACAATCCAAGATTGCAAGCAGAAACAGTTCTGGATTCAGAATCAAAGCCAAATAGCAGGCTAAAACGCAGGATTAAGGACTTTAGGGATAAGGCAAAACAGGCTGCCGCCGCCCAGGGGGCCAAAGATGAATTCAGAAAATTAAAAGAAGCAAATCTAGGCAACGGCGAACTACATAAACTGGATGATGCAACATTAATGAGCAACCTTGGCCTAGAACGCTCAAAACAAAAAAGTGTTATTTCAGATAATCCAATATATAGAACAAACTCTGCCGAACAAGCAATTGCTTTGTTGGCTCTTGGCTATGAAGTAGAAGTTCCAGACAGAGCCGAACGAAAGATGGTCAAAAATGCAGCGCTACAAACCGAAAAAGAACTTAAAACTCTTGCCGGAACAGAAGCTGACAGTCTTGGATTATCTGGTGACGAAAAAGATAAATACATTAAAAATTTTATGGAAACGCACGATATAGACCTTTGTGGCTTATATGAGGTCGGACGAAATCTCTTTTGTAACGAAAACATTGGAGTCAATCGTGAACACATGCCACAGAGCGGAGGTCCCACTAAGGGAGCCAATTCACCAGCGATGAGGGCTTTAATATCTGGCCATGTTGGCGGTGAGTATAAGGATGCCTTTAACCCTTCTTTGTCTAAAGAAGATAAGGAACGATATTTGGCAATAGTGAAAAATCTGGGAAATCCTGACAAGTTTGCGAGCGTTAGTGAAGAAGATAAAAAATGGGCATTCGACAATACTGTTTGGAGCAAAGTCGAGGTTGCGACAGAACCCGAATTGATAAAATTTCTAAAACAAACCCTTCCTGGTGGAGAAGACTCAATCGTCCGTAAGTCAAAAAATCCAGACGACCTTTTTGCATCACAAAAACAATTAAAAAATGCACAAATTGATAAGACTGCTGAAAACATTTACGACCAATACATGGCCGCCAGAGACAAGTGGGGCAAGCCGGGGACTGAAGAATTTATTAAAAATCGTCAAAATTTTTTGGATTCAAAAGAGGCATGGTTTCAGGGGGCAATACTTACGTCAAGGGATGGGTATGTAGTTGACGGACATCATCGATGGGCTGGCATCAAAATGCTTAATGACCATTTGCCAGAAGATGAAAAAATTCAAGTTCAAGTAAACGAATTGCAAACATCTATTTTTGAAGCCCTGACTTTAGCAAAAGTATTTCAAGAACATATGGAAATTAAAGGAAAAACTGTAGGAAAAGTTGTTCCTTATGAGGATGGCGAAACCAAGCCAATGTCCAAAGCAGATTTTGATGAACATATGGCGCTATTAAATAATCAGATAAAAGAAAAAATTCAAGAAATAAAAGACAAGAACATCTATCCAATTAAAGTCAAAAATCTTGCAGCCAATAACGAACCACGTTCTCCGGGTCTCAAAGATAGTCGCGACAGGTCTGTGCGAATATACGGCATGGAGTGGAAGCCGGAATACTCAGAGAACCAGGCACTTGAGGCATCCAAGAAATGGGATGGGTGGGATGATGTTCCGCTTACGGAAATTGATTTGTCATCAGAGATTCGTCCAACCGAATCCCACTTAAAAGGTTCAGCAATAGATAGCGTTGTTTCCGGCGAAGTTCCTTTTAGAGAGGGTTATCATCCGCATATCGTCATAGACGTTGATGGGAAAATGTATGTGTCTGATGGACACAATAGAGTTGCCATGAATCGTGCTTTAGGGAATCAGAAAATACAAGCACGAGTAGTCGACCTTCGAAAAGTTGATGCACCATGGGGGGCGGTAGACCCAAGTAAGAAAAATTACAAAGGCTACGACCTTGTCGACCCACCAAATCCTTTTCCAAAGGATGGCACATATCCGGTCGAGATAGTGGAGGCAGCTAAACAGCAACGAGAAAAGATAGAAAAAGTAGAAAAAGAAATTACGGAAACATTAATAGACCTTGCGGAAAAACATGATTCTGTCTTAATTGGCTTAAAACATAGATTGAAGTCGATTAAGTCTTTAGCAAGAAAAATTAACGACGAAAAGGGCAATCGCTCAGCGACTGAGGCCGCAGAAGAAATGTCCGATGTTGTGCGCTACACAGCGACATTCCCTCCGGAAAACTATGTTTCTGGAGCATCTGGAATTATTGAAGATTTAAAAAAATCAGGCTACAACCTGACTGTAAAAAATTACTGGCAAGCAGGGGACCCATATCAGGGCATCAATATTGCCGCCGTTCATCCAAATGGAACAAGATTTGAATTGCAATTTCACACACCACAGTCCGCTATCGATAAAGAAGCCATTCATGAGATTTACGATGAATACAAAGTCGCCACTGACCCCAAAAAACGTTTTCAACTATATAACAGAATGACAAGAATGGCGGAGAGAATAGCAATTCCTGCTGAAAAAGATAAACTTTATGAAATTGGCGAAATAAGAACTCAGGAATTTTCCCCGACAAGAACCAAATCAGAAATTTCTAAATTGGTTACTAGGGATTTTAATAGATATTCAAATAACCAACTGATTACCAGAAAATCAGGCCAAATTATTGACGCAGCAATGAGAAGGGCTGGGTTTGATAAAGATATTCGGGAAAAAGTTAATTTTGCTGTTCTTTTAATTTCGTCCTACAACAAGAACAATCAACACAATACTTTTTCATATTTCGTAAAAGACCTAATTAAAAATACTGGACCAACTATTGCCAGAATATCAATACAAGAAGTAGCCAAAAAAGAAAGAATACCTCTAGAGGAATTAAATAAAATTTTATCAACAATTGACCAACAAGAATTTAAAAACATATCTAGTCGTGAGGATAAAAATTCCAAACTAGCTTTTAATATTGCGTATAAAATTTTAAACGAAATACGCAATTCTGTTGATATGAGAAAAGCCGATTATGAAACCAAAACTGCAAAAAATGATTTAGAAATGGGTCAAAGATTTAAATTCAAAAAAGGGTCTTCTGCTGATAATTATCGATTAAAGTACGAAGAAGAAATAGGTATCCCAGCAGACACCCCAGCCGCGCTTCGTCCAGTAACTGGGTATGTCGTAAATAAGTCACATATTGAAGAAAAGAAAAAACGAGTACAAAAAACTGGCTCCGGCAACTATGGGGCTGATGCAATTTTTGAAATACAAGACAAAGATGTCATAGGCGACGGACTTACTGCCTCTGGAGAGATAGAGGTGGTTCTACGTCCGGAAACGGCAAATAGAGTTGCCTATGGCAGGGGTAACTCGTTTGACACAAAGCATCAACCAGTATTGCTCGACTCTACAGAGAGGGACGATATTGTAAACGCAGTCACAATTAGTGGTGGGTTAAATAAAGATGACGAAAACCTTGATGCCATGCTTCATTTGCTTGGTTCATCGAAGGATAAAAATTACTCACACGTAGGTGCTAGAAGAGATTCGAATGGCAGAATGAAACCAGTCGGAAAAATTGACCCATCAGACGATAGGGAGCACGAAGTATTTGAAGCAAATATTCTTGGTGGATTTTCAAAAGACGAAGTTGAAGGGATTCACTATCCATTTTCAAAAGTTGTAAAACTTGCGGAAAACGAAGATATTTCGGATGTCATAAATATCGAAATCCTTAAACCAAGGATGCAAAAACTTGGATTCACTTCAGACGAAATTCAATACATATCAGTTATGTCAAAACAGTTGCCTATTATCACTCCAGGAATTCAGAAATTAAAAGAATACAGAACCGCTAAAAAAATAAAGAAAAAATATGAATCAATGGGGATTGGCTATGTTAAATTTGCTCACCCAACTGGTATAAATATCGAAAACCCAAAAACATACAATAAAACTGCGAATACTAACGATAATCCCGAGCAAGTAATCAAGCAAAATATTTACTCGGAACTAGATGAGGTGTTAAGGGATATTGTAAAAAAGATGAGAAAAAGTAAAACACGAGAACTAGTTGGTGACCCAGAATGAAAGCGGTGCTGGTGGGTGGAATAGAGGACGAAAAACTCTATTACGTAATTGACTCCAAAGGCTCATCCAAGGACGGGGTATTGGTTGCCCCAGATGGCCGTGCTGTAATGATTAGGTTTTTTTCTTGGGTGTCTCAAAACCCAGGAATTAGGAAAATAAGAAACACAAAATTTCATCGTTTTTTATGGGATTCTCCTGCTGACCCCTCAAAAGGTAAGTGGTTTGATGTTTTTATTGGAAAAAATATAGAGATTGACAAATCCATGCTGGATGGAGTTGTTGTTACTACAGACATAAAGCCGTCTCAAAAAATTATTAAAAAGAAAATTGACAATGCCGGGAAATCTATGTCCACCAAGAAGGACCGAACAATGATACTCTCAAATAAGGCTTTATTTCGGCCCGAAGAAGCACATAGGGCATGGCTCCTAATGAAGCTCTTTGATACTGGAGAAAATTAAAATGAACGAAAACGATTTTTCTCAAAAACTAGACCCCCTTGGCGGCATTCTCCCTCAAGAATTAATTACGGGAGATATTCTTCGCGGCTATGGCCCACGTCGAGGCAACCTAGAAAGACTCCTTAGATATTGGCGTCCAATAATGAGAAAGCCTGGCGGATTTCGTCGATGCAGAGTCATACTTGCCAACCACCCGGAACTTTATCCCCTCAACAATATCTGCGCATGGCTACATCATGAAACAACTGGTCTTTGGCCAAACGAAGGCTGCCATCATCCAGGTATGAAAAATTGTCGAGGCAAGTTAAAGAAAAGAAACTGGTCAAATATTGATTTTTCTAGGAGATTAAGAAGTTTAGGAAAGCCTAAGAAAAAAACTTTAGAATTTAACGAAGAAAATGATGATGTTTTCTTTCATGAATTTAAATCATTGCCTCAAGACGAATTAACCCCAGTTGTGACTAATTCGGATATCACTCACGGTATTGAAGTTTTAAGAGACTTTATTGAAATGGAAGAAAAATTTATACAAGAGCTCAGAAATGTAGATAATTGGGAAATACATGGCGAAGACGAAAATGGTCAAAAAATGATTATCGAGGCATCTGAGAAGTCTTTAAATCAGGAATGTTGTTCGCAAGATGATTTTATCTAAAGACGGCTGTTGTCCTGAATCTAGTTTAGACTCTAGGATATCTATAACTCGATTTATATTGACTGATTTATCAAGTTTAGAAAAATTAAACTTATTCAAATCAAAAAGAAAATTAAACTCGCAAATAATTGATTATAAATCGCTTGCCCAAAGAAACGGAAGTCAAAGGTCGAAAAAAAACAAAAAATCTGATTTTCAATTACTTGAAACTAAGAAATTAGGTCGAACCGCATTAAGCCTTCTGGTGCCAGGAGATTCAGACCCAATACGCTCACCTGTAAGGTCTGCTGTTTATAGAGCCCTAACTCCTGGTAAACCCAGTTTTTCTGGAAGCATACCGACCAAGCCATCAAGAGGTTATCGATGCCCCGAAGGCTATCAATACGGAGGTCGATTTACTGATTCACGTCTTTCTACTTGTGGTGTAAAACTTTTTGACATACCATCTCCTTTAGGTTTAGCTTTAGCGGCCCTGAGAAGACTTGCAAAAAAACCAAAATTTCCTGAAGTGCGGGCAAATCCTGTAACTGGTGCGCCCATCGCTGGGAATTTAATAGAAACAAGAAGACCTCAAATTCCAAAAGTTTCTTTAACTAATTCGAGAGTCGCAGAAGTTCAAATAAAAGAAATGGTCAAACAAATAGGCCAACATAATGGCAAGGTTGCCAGAATGGTCAGAAGAGATGGGTTTACCTTAGAACCGGTTGTTCCTGCAAAGGTTTTAAGGGCAATTCCGGATAACAGAGACATGGAGGGTGCAACATATATTTTATCAGCTTTGTCCCCATCAGATATCGGTAATGATGAACTTGGGTTACTCTCAAACACTGGCGTAACATCACTTATTTACGTAATGCCTGGGGGCTCAACTCTTACTTTAAAGAAAAGACGCAAACTTTCAATTGGCGAAAGAAGAAAGCTGGGAAGAACAGTAAATTCGTCGATGACCGTCAATAATTCAAAGGACCCAGGCGCTCGATTAAAAGCTGTAGTCAGAGAGACGGGCGACGGAATGAGTTATTCGGAAAATTTTATTGGAATAAAAAATCCTAATCAGATTATTAATGGTAAACCTAAATGGTCAATTGATGCATTTAAAGCACAAAATAGAAAAACAAAAATCCCCAATTCTCAAGACATATCTCGGGAGTCAGTTTCGAATGAAGCTATAGCCGGGAAAATTAATTCGATAGAAAAAGCCATAGACCATCTATCTTCTGGCGGCAGCTTGTCCAAGATATCACCAGCGATACTCTCCCAGGTTTTGTCAAGTAGTTCAGACATCCAAATTCAAAGATTGGAAAATAACCAGTCCCTAGTTACCTACGGCAATAAAAAATATTTTTTACATTCAGCACCCAGACAATATCAGCACATTGAAGAGCTTTTTGCTTCCGATATACAGCAATACATGGGGCTTGAATCACCAGATATTATTTTGGCTTCCGGCGAAGGTCCGGAGCGGCCATATCTCAGAGAAGACGTTGAAACCGCTTTTAGCGGAGCAAAATTTAATCCTCAAATCAAATTTGACGATTTAGACCCTAAAGATGTTGCAACAATTATGTTGTCGGATTTTCTGACAGACCAAGAATCTAGACCATTATCCTCCATATATCCAATGGAGAGCGCATCTGGTACTGTGCCAATGTTGGCTCAAAATAATTTATCCAAATTAGTAGACCTAGATAAAATTTCTATTGTAAAAAGAAATAAAATGAATTTAAAAGAATTTTATAATAATTTTTCTGGAAATTATTACTCAAAATATTATCTTGCTCTAAAAGCCGAACAAAAAGTTGTTTTTAGAAAAACCCTGGACAAATTAATATCAAGAGCCAAAGCAGCAAGTCTTGCAGCAATGAGGGAAAGATTTAGCAAATACGGTTTATCTGCCGGAGAAAAACAACACTTAAATATTCTTGAAAAATTGTTCAACGTGAGACTTGAAACTTTAGTGAACTCAAAGAGAAGTATTACCGAAATGCTAGAAGGACGACAATAATGAATTCGTTTTCAGTTATTTATGATGCTGTAAGAAAAATCCCTTTTGCTCTTGCGTTTAAGAAAGATAATCAAATAACTTTTCATGGGGTTAACTCGCTTGGTGAGTCTTGGGCTAGAGAGATGAATGAGAAGGCAGTAAGTGCGTGCTGTTGGGACATACCTAGTGGCATGGCTCGCTCTGCGTACAAAAGCTTCAATAAAGAAGAGGAATATCTCTTAATTAAGAGTTTTGGTATACCAAGAGACCAGGTCGAGACAAAAACCCTGCTAACAACAGGTACTCAAAATAAAGAAAATATCACCCCAAAGTCGACAATAGGTGCAAAATCGTTTATTGAAAGACGTTTATCAATCAGTAGCAAATCCCTGCACAAACCGCTATTAATTAGCGGCTTGAGCCAACATGGAAATGAAAATAAACAGATAAATCTAGAATATAAGGTAAAAACATTCACTATTAATAGAAAAGTTAGCTCTTTTGCAAACTTAATTAAAGCCAAGAGTCTTGGTTTCGACCCACAGACCAATTTGTTCAAAAACAAACCATCCAATGAACTATCTGATTTTTCAATACAAAAGATGATGGAAAACATTGGGTTTGGTGTTTTAAGACGTTTTGGCCGCAAAAATTTAAATCAACAAGATTTATCTTTATTAAAGAGAAGAGTCAGCAGACGTGTTGGGAGTTTGACTGAAGCGGGAGCTGAGGACAAAAAAAGTTTAAATTTTGGTCAGAAAAAAAATAATTTATTTTACGTAAATACCAGGTTAATAAAATGAAAAAACCAAAATCTCAATTAAACGAAAAAATACAAGCCTTAAATGTCGCCAAAATGATTGGCTGTAGTGGTGCCCACAGGACTTCCGACGGTGTTTGGATGCCATGTGAGTCTCATGAAATTCTTAATGAAATATCTACCGTGGCAGAATCCTCTAGGTGGCAAACTGTCGTCCCTGGGTCAAGAGCGGAAAGAATTCAAAAAAAATCTGATGAAACTTCACAAAAAAGCAGTCAAGAAGACGCTCGCAGATTTACTCGGATGAAAAAGGGTAGAAAATACAAGAAAAGAAGAAACCTCCCAATGCATACCGGAGTAATACACCTTGACGGAGTAGGCCTTGTTTCCGATAGCGGAATTTCCATGAAATCTGAAATAAAATCCTTGAATAGAGGCCCTGAGTACGTAAGGGAAACAGACCCAGATGTATTTTTAGACCCAGAATCAGCAAGATTTAGGTCGCGACAACTTGGCTGCATTGGTATAAGCAGAAGAATTTCAAAAAATGGGAGAGCCGTTTGGATGCCATGCACAAATATGACTGATTATTCAAGGCTTTCTGGAACCACATCCCTTGGCAGAAGACGTCAAAGAGAAAACAGCCAATCCATGGTTAGGACCATCTTGCGTCAAGAGTTGGGCAAATTAAAAAGAAAAAAATCAATTTGCGAAGAGATTTTAGAAAAATAAAATATTTATTGACATTCTTTTCTCTTAAACACAACTAGTTGCACTATAGGTGCAAAATGCCTGCTAATTTTGATAACTAGGGCTGGGTGCTTACCTAAGCCACGAAAAATAAATATTAAACCCAACCCTCAAATTTCAATAGGAGAAATATCATGTCGCAAGACAATAAGAGAGTCGAAGAACTGCAATCAGCTCTTCGCACAAAAATGGCAGAAAACAAGGCAATTGCTGATTCTTTCAAAATCGAAGAAGGCACAGTAGTCGTCTCTGCAGAGCAGAAATCAGCGTTCGACAAGAACATGGTTGACATCAAAGAAATCAAGAGTCTCATCTCTGGTTTGTCGGCAATGGAAGAAGTTGACCAGTGGGCATCAGAGCCACAAAGTTCAGTAGCAGGCGCATATGCTTCTGCAGCTGCAGGTGTTCAACAACTCACAAGCCGCGAAATCAAGACAATCGGCGAAATGTTCCTTGACTCACCAGAGTTCAAGTCACTCGCCAATGGTCGCAACGGCTACAACATGTCATCACCATGGCAGGTAGCTACATCGTTGACTCAACACAACTACGGAGTCAAAGATGTCTTCAGTGCAATGCCAACAGTTGGTGCAGTTGCTCGTGGTTCGGGTCTCGGCGACTTCGGCACCATTCAGCGTGACCCAATGGTGACACCACCGATGCGCACAAAGCGTGTTCGTGACCTGTTCCCAGTTCGCACAACAACAGCATCGGTTATCGAGTACTTCCGTCAAGTTGGATTTACCTCGGTTTCAGGCGCACCAACCAACAACGCTGCATCAGTTGCAGAACGAGCAGCCGGCAACGTTTTTGCCGCTAAGCCACAATCTGGTTTCTCGTTTGTTGGTGAGCAAGTAGCAGTGAAGACATTGGCTCACTGGGAGGCTGCACACCGCAACGTCCTTGCTGATGAACCACAGCTGCGTTCAATCATTGACAATGAGTTGATGTACGGTCTTCGTCTTCTTGAAGACCAACAAATCCTCAACGGTGACGGTGCAGGAGAAAACCTTAAGGGTATTCTTCAGACATCAGGCATCCAGACTTACCTCTGGTCGTCGGGTGCTTCGGCTCCAGTCAAAGACACACGAGCAGACGCAATTCGTCGTGCGGCAACACTCGCTTACTTGGCCTACTACGAGCCAAGCGGCGTTGTTGTTCACCCATCGGATTGGGAAAACCTCGAATTGGCAAAGGACACACAAGGTCAGTACCTGATTGCTCTTTCAGTAGCAATGGGTGGCGAACCAAAGGTGTGGAGAATGCCAGTTGTTGACACACCAGCAATCGCACAGGGCACCTGCTTGACAGGCGCCTTCGGCACGGGAGCTCAGCTCTACGACCGTGAGCAGGCGAACATTCGCATCAGCGAACAGCATTCGGATTTCTTCATCCGCAACGCAATTGTTATCTTGGCAGAGCAAAGACTCGCTCTTGCTGTCAAGCGACCAGAAGCGTTCGTGAAGGTAACATTCGACAACGCTCCAGCCTGATAACTAAGTAAACACAAACCCCACGCCCCCAGTAATGGGTAAGCGTGGGGTTTTTGTTTTTGTGGGACAATAGTTATATGCAAAGATTTTGGTACGGAGCGACAATACTGAATGTCGTCGACGGAGACACTGTCGACTTGATGGTGGACTTAGGTTTTAATGTCCACCACAAAATAAGAGTTCGCCTTTACGGTATTAATACACCGGAATCAAGAACCAAAGACCTAAAGGAAAAAGAACTAGGGCTCAAAGCAAAGAAGTTTGTTGAGGACTGGTTCTCAAATCATAAATGGGTATTTGTGAACACAATTCCTGACAAAAACGATAAATATGGACGTGTATTAGCACGAATATATTCATCGGATGATATAGACAGCCCTCAGACAGCCTGCCTAAATATAGACATGATTCAGTCGGGCAACGCCAGAGAGTATTTTGGTGTTGGAGACAAGACTTGGGCTGAGTTCAAAATTAAATAACCTCAATGTGGGATAATTAATGCATGAAAAAAGACCTTTTTATAAATGTCCTTCTTAGAATTCTTGCTACTTTTGCAGCATCTGGTCTTGGCGTTATCGGCGCAGGAACGATTGCTGGTGTTCCAGTACTCAAGGCCGTCTTTATGGCTGGAATTGCAGGAGTTGCAGTAGTTATAGAAGGTTTGTCTAGAGCGTTTCTAGAAGATGGAAAACTTTCAACTTCGGAAATAAATGAAGTGTTCAACAGAGTTGACAAAAAATCGCCAGCGAAGGCAAAAGCGAATGAAGCGGTTTAGTCTTGGGTTGGTTATTGCTTTTTTGCTTACTGGCTGCGGTTATGACGGTAGTTATCGCTATTCTTGTCAAGACCCAACAAATTGGGGGAAAAAAGAGTGTGAACCACCCGTATGTGAAGTGGATGGAAACTGCACAGAAATCCTGCTTGGTTGGGACCCAGCAGAACCAAAAGTAAAAACCACACAAAACACAGGAGATTGAAATGGCTGAGAGAAATGGTTGGGGCATTGTTTACCATCGCTCAGATTGTGGTGACGATTATGTGAGAATGTATGGTTTTGGTGGCGATGCTCCGGGGTCATGCTGTGATACGTGGGGGCTCACCAGTCATGCAATAAGATACATCCACGAACATCCCGAAAAAAATCACACACTTGAAGACTTACTTGCCTTAGAAATAGTAGACGGCTACGAAATAGTAAAAGCAGGAGTAATTGACGCATACCATTGGGTGGATGAAAACGCTTGCAACTTAGCGATAACCGCACTAGTTAATGCGGCGGTATTTGCTGCGTTTGGGCCAGAGCAACCCGAAGGTGCCGCGACATCGACCACTTTGTCATTGATGGCAGAGCCAATTCTTTGGATTGAAGACAAGGCGACAAAAGCGGTTGTAGTAAAAGCGATGACCGAAATAATTGCTGATGCATTTTTGCTTATTCCGGAAGTCAGCAACAGCATTGACCACTCACTGTTAGACAACATAATTTCAAATTGTTTGGCTGAAAGTTTGAAACATACAGAACTGTGGGCAACACCAGCGGGTGTTTTTATTGCGATTGGGGCGGCATTTGCGCCTGTTATTGCAGATTTGATTTGTAAAAAAACTTGTCCTCAAGGATTTACGAAAGCGTTTGGAGCATAATGTTTAAGATAGGCAACTCTAATAACCGTCCTCGTTTAACGCCAGCAGAACTAGATGCCCGGCTCAAATTTGTGGTCGGCTGTATTCTTGGTTTTGTTCTTTTGATTACAACCGTTGGTGTTCTTTGGGCATTGGTGTTTGTGACTCAACCAATCGGTGCACAAGCAGAGAATGACAAAATGTTCTTTGGGGTTCTTTCTTCTGTGGCGACCTTCATTACAGGCACCCTTGCGGGCATTATGATTTCAACAGGGCGTAGCCCTGAAAGTAAAAGCAATAATGGAACATCTGACTCCGAAGGGTCAGAGTAACCCTAATTCAGAAAGCGATTCATCATGAATGACGAAGATATTCTTCTAGAAGAATTATTGCTAATTGAGCAGCAATTAAAAATTGCTTGTTGTGGTGATGCTCAATCAAAGTCAGAAGAATCAACTAATGAAGACATCGACAGAAAAATAAAAAATATAGAAGAAAAAGGACTTCCATGCTGGGAGGGCTACATCCAGGTGGGAATGAAAAAGGGAAAAAATGGGAAAATGGTTCCCAACTGTGTCCCAATTAAAAAGAAGACAGAAACAGACGAAATAGAAATATCTGAAAAATCTGAAAAACAAAAAATACGTGACCCGAAAGGTGGGCTAACAGCTGCCGGTAGGGCTTATTTTAAACGAACAGAAGGCGCGAATCTTAAACCAGGAGTAAAAGGTGCCGCAAACACCCCAGAAAAAATGCGTCGAAAAGGTTCATTTTTAACAAGGTTTTTTACCAACCCATCAGGCCCACTTGTTGACGAAAAAGGACGAGCAACTCGTTTAGCTTTGTCTGCAGCGGCTTGGGGTGAACGTGTTCCCAAGAACGCAGAAGATGCAGCTCGTCTTGCCGAAAAAGGAAGAAATCTTCTCGAAAGATACAAAAACACAAAAGAAAAATCAGACGAACTAGACATGGAAATTAAAAATCTTGGTCAATCAATTGGACAGATGGCTGGAGTATCCCCAACATCTAATCAAGCAGTAGACCACGATAACGAAGATTAGGACAAAAGAAATGCCACCTCCATCAAGAAAAAAGAAACGCGAAGAAACAAGGTCCAATGAAGAAATTGCCCTAACTTCAGCAATGAATTCGGAATACAACATAATGCACCCAATGATTAATGCTGAATATGTTCGTGTTCACAATCCTTTGACAGGTCTTGACCCATCTTTTAAAACCAATTCAGAATCTTTTCGCAATTTAATACTAGAACTGTGCGATAAAGGCCTAGACAAAAAACTTTCTAAAGAATTTGATGAGTTTTCTGTGAACTACGATTCTAAATGGTCTTTGATAAAAGAATTTGCAATGCATCCAACCACAGAAACTGTAGTAGTTGACGATGTACAATAATTCAGAAAAAGCACAAATTTCATCAATAGTCTGCAAACATTGTGGATGGCCGATACACGAAGAGCCCTATAAAGAATTTACTGTTTGGCTTGACTATCAAGGTGATGGAGTATTTTGTGGCAGACGGAACAAAGGTTTGCCGCATGAACCAAAAGAGAATGGGTTATAGCAAAAATGAGCAACAATACGTGGGGAACATATAAAGGACAAATATCTGGATTTCGTTTTGAGACAAAAGGTGATTCAGCGGCAGAAAAATGTCCAAAAGCCACAAAAGACATAGCCGTTAATCTTCGCAATCGTAGTAACGCAATCAAAACCGCCATGTATGGTCCGTTAAACCCATCTGAACCAAACGAGGATTATTGGAAGAAACTTGGCAAGGAATGGGATGTTGACTCCGTCAGCGCTAAAAAACAACTATGCGGCAACTGCTCTCTTTTTATTAAGACTCCGTCTATGATGGCGTGCATCGAAAGCGGCGTAACCGGAGGGGAAAGAAAAGATGAGTGGGACGCAATTGATGGTGCTGGACAGCTTGGTTATTGTGAGGCATTTGATTTCAAGTGTGCATCTAAGAGAACTTGTCGTGCATGGGTTACCGGTGGACCTATCACTAAGGAAAAATAATGAAAGTCTGGATTGACCAGGACTTATGTACTGGAGATGGCCTGTGCGCGGAGATAGCCCCCGATGTATTCATCATGCTGGAGGATGGGTTGGCGTACGTCCAAGAGAATGGGAAAGTATTTTCGAAAGCGCGAGGCAACCCAGAGGGAGCAAGCGGTTTAGCCTCTTTCGCAGAAGACCGCCTTGGTGATGTTATTGAGGCAGCAGAAGAATGTCCTGGTGAATGTATCTTTATCGAACCTTAAATTAAGGTTTAATTAATAATAATTCACTTTCCGAATTTAGTTATAATAACATGCCCATCTCGATGAGACGTGGGTGGCAATGTGTCAATAGCAAGAATTCGCTGCACCCATCTATCGGTACCGTCATATCGAGCATCAAATGGCCGACGACCATGTACTGTTGTCTTGTTATTTATAACAAGTAAGTCTCCTGTTTTTAGCACTATCTCACGGGTGCAATTTTTAATTGCATTTTTAAGGTGCATCAAGGCATTAGTGGCTTCATCATTTATGCCCTTCATTAAAACCTCATCGTAAGTTATATTGAAAAATCGGTCAACATTTACGTTTTTTGAAAAATCTTCCCTCAATATGGAGCAAGTAATTTCCATATCTAATTCACCGTTGGTTCGAAAACTTTCATCAATAGAGGTGGTGAACCATAACTTTGTTAACGTATCTATAACTGATGGTTCAAGATGCTTAACAATTTCATCAATATATGCGTAGGTAGTTATAGCGTTTGGGTCGCCACGAAGACAAAGCAACAAAACAGCGGTGGGTTTGTAGGGGTGAAATGCTGTTTCTGTGTGCAAACCAAGTTCTATTTTTGATGAAGTAGAAATCTGTTGATTTTCTGTTTTCTTAATTGGAAATATATTTTGAATTAATTCACCCTTTTGTTCTTGGGCAAAACTTATTGGCCAACCATAAACCTGAGCATATTTTAAAAGTATATTGCGAGATGGGTTTAGCGTTAAATTATTAAAATTTGAGTTTTTGGGCGTATTTGGAATATCGCCAATATCCAGATTCTCGACAAGGACAATACCTCTATCCATAGGAGATTTACTCTAGTACAGAATCCGCCTCTATCCAGACCCTAGCCCCACACTTATCTGGTGTATCTGACTGCACAACTTTGGCTGCCTCATGTCCACAATTTGAGCAAATTATCGTAATGCTCTTGCTGTGTTTGGAACCCTTATAGGTCCTATCAATAATCGCAGCGAGGCCTTTTTTAATCTTTTGTTGATGAACGTGAATAATATGTTTCATGGCGCCTCATGAGAGAATCGAACTCCCCTAAAATGCTTAGAAGGCATTTACTTTATCCACTAAGTTAATGAGGCTAGATTCCTTTGTTTTTACGATAATACTTCCTTTGATATTCGCGCTGATACTTTAGATAGGCTTCTTTTGTTTCTGGGTTCTGCCGTTTTTCTAGAGCTTTATCACGCTGACACTTCTTGCAAACGCGGTCAATCCTGCCATTTTTTCTCTTTCGTTCATACACGCCAAATTCTTCAAATAGGTGACCCTTGCGACAATGTGTGCGCTTTCTTGAAGATGAGCCTTGCCTGTCTTTCTTAAACATGTCTTTCATATTTCCAGAATTTGTGCCAAGAAATAAGTGTTTTGGGTTGACGCAAGGCGGATTGTCGCAATGATGGCAAACAAGCATTCCCTTGGGAACTTCGCCTATATGGAAAAGATAACTTGAGACATGCGCTCCGATTGGAGGTTTTTTTGTATAGTAGGCAAAAGAGCCGTATTTTTTGCTGGTCTTTCCACCTTTCCAAATCCAACAGTCTGGATATTTATCGCTGCCCGATTTATCGACTTTCTGAAAAAATCTTTCAATGAGTGGCATATGCTTAGCCATTTCTCCTCTTTCTTTGCCTAATCCGCATACACTCTGCGCACGTCCTATATTTTCGTCCACTTTTTTTCACGTACCACTTTTCTCCATAAATGCTAAAGTCATGGCCCTTTCTGCAGTGATTTAACTTTTGTGGTCGTTCTGCTTTTTTCTTTTGCCTACGTTCTCTGCGCTCTTGACTCCACCTCATGTGGCAAGCCCTACAATCCCGTGTTCTAAAACCAGTACGTTTACTGATTTTATAGATTGTATTTTCTTCATCATAAGGATGACCGTGTTTACAGTGTGTCTTCCTGCTCTCTTTGTGATTCCCATACATAACCGAATAACGCTGATTATGAGAACGGCTTCCAACCTCAAGGTGGTCAGGACGAACACATGGAGGATTGTTACAGAGATGACAAACTTCTAACCCACCGGGGACAGGACCATTTAGTTTTTCCCAAATATATTTATGTGTCTGGACTTTTTTGTTTATCCCATCGCGTTTATATGAAAACATGCCATATTTTTTTACTGTATGCGCAGTCCATTCCCAACAATTCGGATAATTTGGATTTCGCCCGGATTTATCAACTTTCTCCCAAAAACGCTCTTCCTCTGGGATTGGTGTTCTTCCTGCCATACCCCTACTTTATCGGGCATGCTCCTGTGGCGCAATTGTCAAGGTCTAAATCCCCCATGAATGCAACTTCTTGTAATGGGGTCGAAAAGTCAATCTTGGCAAGCATCTTGTCATACTCATCTTTAGACACTTCTTCATACGGAGGTAAAGAAAAGTTATGGTCAACATGCAACAAGAACGAAACTGACTTAACGCTTTTGTCATAATTCTTTGAGAGCCACTCCTGGATTTCCCCAAGCTCTTCTTTGCGGTAATAGACGGTCACGGAGACAGCATTATCTGCCCACTCAGTCTGCATCTTTTTCACCCATTCAAGCTGTTCAACTGCAGTCATTGCTGAAGCAAGAATTGAGCCCTCTGGTGACATGCATGGGAAGTCCACTACGTAGCGCGTGTGGTCTTCTCTGCCATCAATACCGATGTCCCATTGAACTTTGTATCCACGCTTACGACACGCATCGACAAGCGGGTCAGAAGAGCCAAAACGAACTCGCCTAACGTAGAAGGGGGCAAATGCAGGGTGAATTCCTGGTGTGACGCCAGGGAGTAGTGAAAGCGTTCCAGAGGGCTGCACCGTAGTCAAACGAACCGATTCTGGCCACCCACGTTCAGCAGAGTACTGCTTATCAAATTCCTGCAAGTATTCGTACGCAGGAGACAGCCATGAAATTTGCTCATCTGAACACTGAAGTATTCCGGTCACAGATTGTCCAAGTCTTGCGTTCTTGCTTACGATATTTGTTGTTTTCTCATATGGGTACGCCATACGAGTGATTTGTTTTTGTGTCTTGTAAAGCAAGCGAGAGATTTCTTTAAATTGCTCAAGCGACTCAACGTTTGACAAAAATATAGTTGCAAGGTTGCATGACTCTCCGTCGGCAAGGGCAATCTCAGCACAAGGATTAAACCCCTCAATTGAGTTGTCAATTTTTACTTCACCAAGGCGACCATATTTACGAGCAAGACGGCGGTTTAGCAGTCCATAAGGCTCTCCAGTGCCATCGTAACCCTTCCATAGCTCACTCATTATTTCGTCATAATGGTCTGCGTAAATTGAGTTGTTCGAATTTGCTCTCCAGGCAGGAATATTGCCTGATGCCCAGTTTTTGGCGCGGATAAACAACACATCGTCTGGGTCCCCCATGGCGATTTGCGCTGAACGTCGCGAAGAGCCAGAAACGACAATACGTCCAATGATGTTGCAGATGTCTAATACGTCAATGGAACGAAGCTTTTTGCCTTCACGGTTTTGCAATACCTTACAGATATCTGAAATTCCATCAATGAGCGCGCCAGGACCGGATGCGGTACCACCAAAAGTTTTTAGAGGAGCTCCATATTCGCGAATCAAAATAGTTGAATATGAAAATGATTTGCCAGTATCAAAATATGATTTCAGAACAGCATGGAGAAGACGTTTCCAGCCTTGACGTGAATCAGGAACAATAATATCTGCGTCATTGCTGCGCTCTTGAGTAATTACAACCCCTGATTTAACTTTTGGTAAGTCATGAATCTTTGAACGCTCTACAGAAAAACCGACACCACCACCGAGCATTAAATATTCAAACAAAAGCTCAAAATCTTCAATTTTTTCAATATTGGTGAAATAGCAATTATTAAGCGATGTGGCATTAAATTTCTGAACAAGAGGTGTCCCCAGTTGCCATAAAGAGCGTCCAGAAAAAGAACAACGAAGATTGAAACAATGGTCAAATAGTTTTTCCGCTTCTTCCTTGGTGTAATCGACGCCTATTTCATGCGCACCATTAATAACTCTTTGAAGGGTCTCAACCCATGTTTCGTTATTACCATTACTTTTTTTGCGACTATATGTTCTAAGGAAAACAATTTCTCCCATCCCGTTAAAACCCCATGGTGGCAGTTTTTGGGAATACGAATCTACAAATTCTTGGTCAAGTAATGTCATAATAATTTTCCTTAAGTGGTTTAATTGGTCTATCGATATTAACCGAAACCAGAATACTAAAATGGTCTAAAATTAATCAAATTATTTTTTGATTAGACCTAGTCTCTCAGCTTCTTTGTATGGTATGTATTTCCCTTTTGCGTGAAGGATTACCTTAACACTTGTAAATGGAGTTATTTGCACTGTTTGCAATATGTCTTCTTCAACTAAGAAATTTTGAATTTCTTTAAGTTCTTCTGTTGTGCCATAGCCGGCTATAATTTTTGGTGGCTCAGATTCTCCGACACAATCTCCAGTTGGATGTCCGCAAATCGGACAGGGGGTGTTTTGTTGTATCCCCGAACCGCTATTACGTATTAATCCTGCGCTAGCCCTATCCCTAAATGAAGGAGAGTCGTAGAACGGCATACCCCATTATATACATTAATTAAATTCCTGTACATAGAATCCGTTATGTTTAATTAGCATTCTTAGCTCATCATAAGATTCTTTAGGTAAATCATCAATAACTTTTTCTGCTAAAACTGATTGCAACATTCTCGGATAAAGTCCGTTTCTTAGCTGAGCATCTGGCCCGTTTGGGTAAACCAAAATCTCGGACCAATCAATACTTTTATTTAAGCCATAAGAATATGGAATTGCTACCATGCTCACGTAGGATGGGGCTCTACCATCTTCTTCAACACCAGCATGACTAACAGTTATGCATTCTTTTACCCCTATATTGGGGTCAAGAAAAGCCATAGAAAGCTCCATATCCTTAGTTCTGGTTTGGTTAGCCGAGCAATAGCCCTCTGCGACCATGGCTATTGAATTCACCCCCCAATACCGTCTGAGGACCGAACATAACTCAGCCGCTATATGCAGCCTTTTGTCGGTAGAAAGGCTCATAAGCTCCCTTTTCATTTGGCACACAATAACCAGGCGGTCATCAACCCAGCCAAAAAAGTTCATACTCAAGTCCTCCCCTATTCCATCCTCCTTAACAGTATTTGACTTGGCTAATTGAGCAGCCGTCATGACTAGGGCCATTTTGCTCAGGGAGTTATCATAGTCATCCACAAGCCCAGATTAAGCCAATTAGCTCTTCCACAGGGGATGGTCGTGCTGGGCACATCCACTAAGGAGTATTTTTGTGTACTAAGCTCTTGCCCATGACAACACAAAAGAAAAAATCAACCCCAAAGAAAAAAGCTACCCCTAAAGCAGCTAAGGAACCTGCGGTTCAAAAACCAAAAGAGAGCGCACCAGCTACTCCAGAGGTCAAGTTGCCAGCGCCAGTTCAGGCTCCAGTCAGCGTAGCTCCATCTGCGAAAAAGAAGAGTTTTTTGCGCAGATTTTTTGGGTTTTAAAAATTTAATAATTTCTCTTTCTCAAAAAAGAAAAAAATAGCGCCATGACCACGGAGCATCGTCGCGCCCCTAGACGTAAGATAGTCGAGGTTAGTCGCGAGGGTGCTTGGGGTAAAGTTAAATATAAACATTTACTTGAGTGTGGACACACCGAAATAAGACCAAGAGCATCATCAACGCCAAGCCTTGCTTGTGCGTGGTGTTTGAGAGTAGACGTAAGGCAAAAAGAAATTAACGCTCTCTCTATTATCAATAGAGGCCCATACGTCGACGTTTCACCATTAATGGCGTCCGATGAAATCACTTTGAGTAAAACACGAGCTTTACTCTCTTCTAAATTTGGAGTTCCTCTCGACGCTGTGGATATTATTTCCAGCGACGTAAACGGAAATTTAGAAATAAATTATGCAATAATTTTTCTTTCTTCAGGAGATGTGGCTAGGCTGATGAAACCATAATCACATAAAAGGGAGTTAGTCGATGGATAATAATAAAGAGCCTTTTAATAATCCACCGAAGAACGGTAAATGCGTTGGACATCCAACAGAGTTATGGTTCCCCCACCACGTCAGGGGAGCAAAAGTTCAAGAGTTCCGTGAAAGAAAAGAAAAGACACGAAGAGCAATTGAGATTTGCAAAACCTGCGATGTCAGTGAAGAATGTTTACAATATTCATTAAGACACGAACCATGGGGTATATGGGGCGGCAAAACTGAACTACAACGTGCAGCAATACGTGTTCAAACCAATGTTCGACTTACTCGGGATGGAAAAATATTTATACCTGGATTAGGTAATAGAAATGCCAATGGAGAAGCATTAATTCGTCAGCCCAAGAGTCTAAAGAGGCCAACCGCATTGTCTGAGGTTCAATAAAATGCCAACACCAGGCCCAATAGCAGAAAATTTTTTGACACGTTTGTCGTCGGTGAGACAAACAGGTTCCGGCTGGCAAGCTAAATGTCCATGCAGGAATGACGATAATAATCCGTCTTTATCTATAGCGGAGGGCTCGGATGGTCGAGTGCTGGTGACTTGCCATAGAGGCGGTGGGTGTGATGTAAATCAAATATGTGCTGCCGTAGGACTTAAGGTTCATGAATTAATGCCACCAAAAGAGGAGCGAGCCGAAAGGAAAGAAAAATTAAAATTTGTTGCTGCTTATGACTTCACTGATGAGCATGGTCATTTATTGTTTCAAAAAGTACGTTTCGTCAATCAGGACGGCGTTAAAACTTTTAGACAAAGAAAACCAGACGAAAATGGTGAATGGATTTATTCTTTGGGTGAAACACCAAAAGTTTTATACAATCTTCCCGCAGTTTTGGCGGCAAAAGCAAAGGGTGAACCTATTTGGGTTGTCGAGGGGGAAAAAGACGCTAACACACTTATCGAGATGGGTCTTTGTGCCACCACGATGCCCGGCGGAGCAGGAAAGTGGTTAGACATACACACCGAGGCACTATCGGGTGCTTTAGTTGAAATCATCGCAGATAATGATTTACCAGGCAAACAACACGCCCAAACAGTTCTTGAAGAATTGTTAAAAGCGGGCTGTGATGCTCAAATATGGATTTCGCCAAAAGCAAAAGACGTAACCGACCACCTAAACGAGGGCTTATCTCTTTCTGACCTAGTGGCTTTTGAACCAGAGAGCAAAGAAGAAGTTGATGAGTCTCAGCTGAACCCAAAAGACCTTGCCATCCATCGGCTTAAAGAAGTACTAGATAGAACAGATTTAGATTCTCAACAAAAAATTTCTAAATCATCGTTAATTATTGCCGCATCAACAATTGTTGACCCAGGTGACCCAGGCAGACTCATTCAGTGGAATGATTTTATTAACGAAACAAGTTCAGACAGCTATGATTGGGTTATACCAAACCTGGTAGAAAGAGGTGAGCGCGTTATTGTCGTTGCGGCCGAAGGCGTTGGCAAAACAATGCTTGCTCGTCAAATCGCTCTATGCTCTTCCTCTGGTATTCATCCCTTTACTTTTCAACCAATGAAGCCAGTAGTAACTCTTACTGTTGACCTGGAAAACCCAGAAAGAATTATTAGAAGAATGTCTTCTTCTATTTTAAATAATGCAATGAGTATGGGTAGGGTGCCAAAAGTGACTGCATCTATTTTGACAAAACCGGCAGGCATGGACTTGCTCAAAGCGTCGGATAGAGCAATTCTGGAGGAAGCAATTGACAGCGTAAAGCCGGACATCCTTTTGATAGGACCGTTATACAAAGCATTTATCGACCCTGGAGGAAGAACGTCGGAAGCCCTTGCTGTCGAATTGGCTAAGTATTTAGACACAATCCGAACCGTATATAAATGTGCTCTTTGGCTTGAGCATCATGCCCCATTGGGCACGACTATGTCGTCTAGAGACCTAAGACCATTTGGCTCTGCTGTGTGGTCTAGGTGGCCAGAGTTCGGAATCTCGCTTCAACCCGACCCGACATCTCCCGACCCATATGTTTACGACATTAGACATTTTAGAGGCGCTCGTGATGAGCGGCCTTGGCCCGTAAAGATTAAACGTGGGAAACGTTTCCCTTTTGAGGTGCTAGAAGCGTCTAAGATAATTGTATGAGTGATGAAAAATCTAATAAAATCTCCACAAGGGAGTTTATTAGTGACAGAGATTTACGTATTTTCAAACTACGTCAAGCCGGAACCTCAACATCCGAGATAGCCCGTCGTTTTGGGGTATCAACAACGGTCGTATCTCGTGCAATACAAAGACAATTGCAAAAGATGAATAGTGAAACACTTTTGGCTTACCCTGAGGTTTTGAGACTAGAGCTAGAACGACTCGACAATCTTCAGCAAGCTATCTGGCCCCTAACGCAACATAGACGTGTGGTTATGGATGATGGCACAGAGCAGTCAGTTGAGCCGGACTTAAAGGCGATACAGCAAGTTTTGGGAATTATGGATAGAAGAACCAAGCTTTTAGGAATGGACCAGGCGAATATTAATGTTCAAATGGATGTTAAATCATCAACAACTGAATCTATTAAAGCAACACTTGCTGGTTCTGACAGCTTAAAATTAGCCGCCAACAGATTTGACCCCGAAGCCGAGGCTAAGCAATTGTTGCAATTAATGGGTATTTCTGGTGTTTTGCCCGAATCTGTCATAAATCAAATTTTAGAAAAAAACGAAATACATGATGCGGAAATTGTTGAAGACGAGGAAGAAAGTGATGAATAACGAACAAAACAACACAGAAAACAAAGACTCAAATTTGATTTCCGCAATGAATCACGTTGCAGAAAATACTTCTATGTCCGTTTCTCCAATGCAAAAATCCGACGATGCACCAGCCGACAAGCAAGTCCTTATTCGCGCAACCGAACACGACCGAGATAGGTGGAAAAACGCATCCAATAAAGTCGGGGTTACTCTTTCCTCGTGGATTAGAGATGTCCTTAATAAAGAGGCCGCAAGCGTTCTGGACTGCCCACACCCTAGTCACCAGGTGAGATATTACCCATGGGCAACAATATGCCTAGAGTGTGGACAAAGATTTCCTGTTGTCCAATAGATAATTAATAAACCTTGTTATATCGACTTCAGGTCGACAGAGCATACAATGGATATACCACTATGTTCGAACCAATTATTATAAAGCTTGACTACTCGCCACGAGACGAAAGACATAGCAAGCAGATAAAAAGCGTGGCATCTAGACTCGGTAAAAGAATTGGTAGAGGCCTGGTGGGCAGGCCAAATATTGGTAGAAACAGAAGAACGATTGGTTCTGGAAGAATTGACATACCCACTGGTGGTGTGCGCGGATACAAGAGACCAACAGGAAATCGTCGCGACATTGACAGAGATGGCTGGGCAGACGAAGGCACAACTAACCCTGTATGGGTCGGGCTGAGCGGTGGGCGAGATAGACCAATTATTGAAACCCAAAGAGCTAGACCAAAAATAAATTTAAATAATCAAAAAATAAATGAAAGAAAAAAAATTCGTCAAAAAATTAAATATGGCGAAAGTTCTTTGGATGGCAAATTAATTAGTAAAAAAAACGGCCCCAAATGGTTGGATGGATTAAGCAATGAGCAGATTTCAAACATCCTCGTCCCCGACTCGTATCAGACTTATTCTCAAATGCTGGCCGATGGATTCGGTGTCGACAAAGAGACTATAGAAAAATATCTTAAATCTAGATGGGGGGTTGGAAAACCTTGGTTGGAAATTGATTACTCGGAAAGTTCAACTAAGCAATTAAAACAAGCACTCAAAACTGCTCTTGACGAATCGCCTATTTTTTCTTGGGCCGTAAGAAATTACGGCTCACCAACATATACGGTAATGACCAGAAAAAGTGCAGAAACATACAACAATCGAGATGCAGTAAAGCCATTATATGATGCACTCAAAAAAATGTATCCAGATGCACCTGGAGAGCCACAATTTGCCGCAAGCAATCATCTTGATTTTGAAATGGTGACTTTTAATCCAATCAATGTGATTGATAAAAAATCATGGCAAACAAATGAACCAATTTCAAGCAGCTTTCAAACGTCTAAATTACCATCTAGCTCCGACACCGTAATAGATAGAAGCATCTCTGGAACTATTTTGCATGAATGGGCTCATTGGTATCACTCCGAGATGCTTTTGGCAAATATTGAAAGTTCTGAAAATAAAAAACGGTCGCCTAAATCTTTGATTAATCCTCAAGATTCAGATTTTACCGAAAAAATCAAAATTGCACTTGAGTACAATTCCGATAATGGAAACATGAATCTTCATTCAACCAAAAAATCACTGGAAGACTCACCAAACGAGCCAAGGACGATTACGTCTTATGGGCACGTGAGCAGAAAAGAAATGTTTGCAGAAGGGATGCTTGCTTACATGCATCCCAATGAGCAACTGAAACTAAAAGCAATAAATAAAAAATTAAGACAAGATATAGAAACAATCTTGGCCGGAGATAAAGGCGTTGATGCGTGGAAAGACAGTAAGGCGAACATAAGAAGAGAAAAAAATATTTTAAGTTCGGGTAGGAAAAATCGTAAGTTAACAAAATTGTCATCAGGTTCAAAAGCTGAGAAACCCGAAAGACCAACGTACCCAAGACACCCTAGCTATGGTCCATTCCTTGATGACGCTGAAGACGTGTTTGCAGATGTAAAAAACTGGAAAGAGTTCAAAGAAGTTTACGATAATTTAGAAATAAATTTCTTTGACTACGAAACTACTGGATTGGTTTCTGACGAATTTCGACAATCGTCCGGTAATGGCGCTCCAGTGCAGTTTGGTGTAACAAAGACCAAAGGCGGCAAGGAGATTGGTCGACTAAATATTTTTATGAACCCGGGAGAAGAGCTTGGGGATTGGTCGAGAAAAAATCTTAAAAACAAAGACGGAGAACCGCTTACCGACGAATGGCTGTCATCTCAAACATCGATAGCTGATGCGCATAGAAAATTAATTGAATTTGTGGGTCCTGATGCAATTTTTGGAGTTCAAAATGCAGTATTTGATAAAACGGTACTAGAAGATGCACTGACATCATCAGGCATCGAGTGGAGACCAAAGGGCTGGGTAGATACGAAAGTTGTATCCGATTTAGTAATTCCTAAATGGACAAAAGAAAATCAAGACGCACCTTGGACTACTGACGGGAAAACTGGTGAAAAAATTCCGTCAAGTAGCCTAAAGGCTTTGACCGAATATCTCAACATAGACCTCGGGAAAAAACACCATACAGCAGACGCTGATGCGGCAGCCACATCAGTGTTGATGTCAAAAATTATTGATAAAGCAATTGAAAAAAATTGGAGCAGCGATATTTTTGATAAAAATTGGCGCGACCAAAAAATCAAAGACAAATTAGAAAACTATCAACAAAAAATTATTGATTTTGAACAAGAAAAAAATAATTGGATTTCCGAAACGTCTCCTAAAAAATCCACAGTTCCAAAAGAAGTGGAGAAAAAAGAATTTGGTTTTGGCAGACTATCTAGTGGTACCACTTCGTACAGGGGCCGCCACGAATCTCCTGATGCGTCAAGTGGGGCACCCCTACACAACCTGGCTAATGGCGCCATATATCCAGAAGATATCTATGGTCCAAATGGAGCGAACCTTTATGGGGGCGCATTCCCGGATTTAGCTCAAAAAGCTGTTGCTATTTTTAGAAAACTCCGCAATAAACCAGACTCTGAATTGACCATATATAGGGCGGTTCCAAGGGGCAAAAACATTAAAGAAGGCGACTGGGTAACGATTCTCCCCGAATACGCAAAAATACATGGAGATAGTTGGTTGAAAGATAACTATGAAATAGTGACCAAGAAAGTAAAAGCAAAAGAATTATTTAATGAAGGTAATTCACTTCTTGAATTTGGTTATCACTCAAAATTGTCTTCTGGCAAATACGATGGTGCCCCCACATATAAAGGAAAAGTCTGGAAAGATAGAAAAAATGAATTAGATGGCCCTGTGTGGTCATTTCGGTCTCAGGCCAAACAGTACCCAGACGATGGTCCGCCGGGAATTTCATATTTTAAAGGCGTAGTTGATGATTCAACATGGGTTGATTGCCTGCTTTATAGAGATGATTCAGGCAAAGTTATTGGCATCTTAAATCATTATCCATTTGCTCTTGTAGACCCAGATGACCCACGAATTGTAGAAAGACGCGGGAATATCAACATCTTTATTGACCCCAAACATCAAGGTAAAGGTATAGCAACAAAACTTGTAGATGAAGCAGTTTCTCGATATAACGTCGACCTACGCAGGCAGCGATATAGCGAAGAGGGCGCAAATTTTATAAACAGGTATATACGTAAGCTTCCCGAAAATAGGGATAAATCAAAACTTTCATCTGGAAGCCAACCACGAATGAATCTTTCTGATGAAGAAAAACGCGAAATCATAGCTATCGCATCTCAAAGAACCGATGATTTCTCAAAAAGTGTTGTTGAGCAATTCAGAAGGAATGGAAAGCTCTCAGATAGACAATGGAATGCCCTTAATAAAGCGACTCTTAGACGTTCAAGATTAAGTTCTGGAATGAATACCCCTGAACTCAGCGAGATGGGCAAGCAAAGACTTCAACGCCGAATTGACTCATATGAAGCCGCAGTAAAAAAGGGAGATGGTAGTGAGTCTAAATTACCATGGGATAAAAATGGGAAATTTAAAGAAAAACCAATTATTGTTTCTGAAGTAGATGACGACTACGACGATGACGAAGAAATTAGTAAAGAAGAAAAAGAAAACCAAGCCGCATATCGCGAATTTTCAAAGATTAGTCCTGCAGAGATGGCTAGAAGAACAGAACGATGGAAGGCAGCCAAGGAAAGACTTTGGTCTCCTGAGTACCTAGAAGAGAGTCGCCTTAAGCGTGTAGCAAGAAATAAAGGTAAGGAAACCAACACGCACAACGCAGATGGAACGTTGAAAACAGAAAATAAACCGAAACTGTCGTCTGGCAAAACCAACAGAGCCAACAGAAGAGCCAACAATTCAAGATTAAGTTCTGGTAAAAACACTGACACCGAGCCTCAGTATCTACCAATCGAAAACCTAACAGCGGCACGAGACTCGAATACAGATACAAATCTACAAACACCCGCAAAGAGACGGGTGTATGTGAAGTCAAAGATACCAAAGGTCGGTCGGTTTAAAGAAGCAGACTACCCGTTAGAAGTTCAACTGTCTATCGTAGAAGACTATAAAGATAAAAGAAAAACACTTTCTTATATTGCAAAAAAACACAATGTCACTATTCAAGCCGTCTTATTTTTGGCGCGGCAATATAATTTGCCATACAGGGTAAACAATCCGAAGTCTCCTCGACAACAGAGAATTATTGAAGCCATCAAAAACGATATGCCGTTTGAAGAAATTATGGAAAAATTCAATATCCCAAGAGAAAAAGTGATAAAACTTAAAAATATTTCAGAATCTGCTAAAGCAAGAAAATTAAGACTAACTAGAGAAAAGATTAGAAGACAAAAAAAAGAAGAAAAAATAATTAAACTATTTAATGACGGTTTAAGAATCACCGAGGTTGCGAGGCTCACCAAGATGGATATCTCGGCAGTAGCCGACGTGTTGCTTGCCAACGAGGAAACAAAACCAAAACTAATAGCGAGAAGGGACGGAAGTCAGCCTTATCGGTCGATTCTTACACCACAGGTTCGTGAACTATTTAAAAATGGACTGAACATCACCCAGATTGGAAAAACACTAAAAAAAGACATTAAAATAATCCGCAAAATTATAAATGAAGATGAGGAATTATCAAAATTACAAAAAGAAAGAATTGAGAAAAAATTTTTCCTTGCTCAAATTAGTGAGGAACTTAGAGAATTTTTCATAAACGGTGGGAGCATGGAAGGCGCAATTGAAAAATTTGATTTATCACGACAGCAGATTAGACAATGGAGAGAAAGACAAGCGGCACAATCACAAAAACAACCAGGAATACCCCGACTACCCCGACTACAAAGAGGACTCAAGACAGGAATAGATTCAAAACTGAGTTCTGGTAAAACTAATAGAGCCAACAGAAGAGCCAATAATTCAAGATTAAGTTCTGGTAGAAAAATTTTGCCAGACGCCATTAAGCTCACAAAAGCAGAACAGAAAATTCTCAAAGAAGTTGGAGAAAGTGGAACTCCTGATTTTGCCAAAGTAGTACATGAGGTCGCATTGGGCTACGACGAACCCGGTTCCATGCTTGACAACATGAAACCAACCAACATGGCAGTAACAATGAAAAATGCTCGTACTGTTTCCTCAGAAATTCAGAGACAGGCACAGGAGTCTTTAGAAAGAGCAGGATTCCCTGAAGAGTTTTCGGTTTGGCGTACAGCAGGTGCGGGTGGTCGCCCAAATACGGGCGTTGTTTCTGTAACTACACGAAAAGGCGGCTTAAGCACCTTCAAGGGTGATGTGGTTGAATACAGAATTAGTCGTTCTGATGTACTAACACACAGTGAAGGATTCTTAGGGAATCTTCAAACCTATGCCGAAGACGAACTACATGTAGATATTAAAAACCTTCGTCGCGCAGATGAGACCGTTAAACGGTGATGTACTATCTTCTGATGGAAAATCTCAATTATGCTGCCTTTTAGCGACGACGAGCTTTCGTCACAAATGGCGGTTTTGGCATCTAACCAAAAAGAAAGAAATAATGATTTAGATGCGATGCTTGATTTTGCCGTAGAGGTTTATGCCAAGAAGCAACGTTTCAAAACCGGAGAATTAGTTAACTCCCCAGAAGACGTCCCTAAGCCTTTAGCAAAAGAAACAGAATCTTCAGACGAATCATCAAAAACACAATAGTCAAAGCTATTTTGTATTTTTTGATTTGCGAAGACTGCTGGACAAAACGCTTAATTCAGAATCAAAAATTTGATTATATTCCTTAGCGTGTTTATGTTGCAACACGATATGGGCACGACGTCTTGCTTCTTGCCTTATTGCGGTAAGTTCTGCCCTTGCCTCTTTTTCTGCGGCGCTTAGTTTTGGCCTACCTCGGCCCAATCCGCTTGACTTCAATTTATTGTACTCAGACATTATTGCTCCTTTTTAATTATTAACTGTAGGTAGTAGTAATTATATTAAGACAAAATGAGAAAACAACCTTTTAAAAAGAAAATCCAAAATTCTTAGTTGGGTCCAGTCTGCTAGGCTAGAGCATAAGCAAAAGGAGGCTTTCGTGGCTAGAGATAAAGGCAAGACATATAAGTCAAAGTATTTTGGTGACGGCGAGGATGATTTCAGCGAAACAGAATGGGAAAAAAAATTATGGGTCTTGGTTCGTGACGCCTATGCCAAAGAAATTAAGAAAAACCCTAATTTTGTTGCTCCGGATTGGGTCACAATTACTGATTGCGAAGAGGAACTAAGAAATTCCGGGGTAGTTCAAACTTTTAGACAGTTTGGTAAAGTCATAAAAAATTAAATCTATAAAACAAAAATCCCCTTGTCTCTCTTTCTCGGAAGAGAATTAACAAGGGGGTTTTAGTTTAATTGAAACTTACAACGCTATTAGAAGGGTTCAGATTCCTCTGCGCCCACTGTTTGTAGTGCTGGCTTTGAACGGCGTTGCTGATTTGCTGCTTGTGACGGCCTGGCTGAGGACTGAGCCCCACCCTCTTGCTTTGCACGACGTGTTACCGCGTCAATGCTTCGACAAGCAATTGCTACTTCATCAGCGACCAATTCAATAGCTGAACGCTTATTGCCTTCTTTGTCTTCGTAGCTGCGTTGTTCAAGTCTGCCAATCGCAATTACTCCGATTCCCTTTTCAAGTGTTTTTGCTGCATTCTCGGCAGTGTAACGCCATGCAACAACATTGAAAAATGATACTTTCTCTTGCTTTTCTCCAGCTTGGTCGTACCATACATAATTTGATGCTACGGAAAAAGACAGGCGAGCCTGTCCGCTACTGGTAAATGTGAGTTCGGGTTCGCTTGTGACGTTCCCCGTAATCACGGTTGGTGTTGGGTTCATTTCTTCTCCTTGGTTCTACGTAAATACTGACAACCTGTCAGCACATAAACCATATCAGGTTATTCACACGTCCGCAACTACTGGATGATAGGGTTCTTTTATGACAAAAAACAAAGTAATTAAATCAAAAGAAGGTCTAGTTTTGGGCAAGACAAAAGAAGACGGCATAGAAGCCGTGCAGGCACTAAGCACTAGTGACGCCACTTTGCAAATTAGCTCCCATATGGCTGCAATGATGTTTTTTCTTTTCGGGGATTCAGAAGCGACACCCGAGGAGGATGAAGAGTTCGACGACGTAACATTAAATTTTGCGAGCTTATTGTGTGCTTCAATGAATTTAGATGTCAAAAGTATTAATCCAAATGGAGAAATTACATTAACAGTAAAGCTTGAAGATATTAATAAATTCTTGCGAGAAATGCTTTCTGAATAGTTTATGAAGCCGGGGAAACCCTTATAAACAAAGGCTACAAAAGTAATGTTGTGCCCAACATTTTGCTTTGATATAATGGAGTTACTCATAAATACATAGGCAAGCCATTTACTAAAAGCTTGTTGCCCTATCAACCGACACTAGGAGTCAAAATTGAGAATCTTTGCAGGTTGGGTTACTTCTTTACTTTTTTTTGTCTTGGGAATTCAAACACCATCATCTCAGGCGAATGCCCCAGAATATAATGCCCCAGAATATTTGGGGAACAAAAACGAAGAAATTAATCAAATTGTGCATAAAAATATTGAAAAACTAGACCCTATCGCTACCCCAAAAATCACTTTTGCTCATGGTCGTGTTGATTGGTTATCGCAGTTGGCCAGTCAGGCTGGATGGCCTGAAAAGACCCATGAAAAACTGAAGGAAATAATTTTGAGAGAAAGCGGTGGCTGCCCAAATCGCAGGGGTGGAGACATCGTCGACAAAAACTGCAATATCACAGGTGTCTCTGAATGGAACCATCGCTCCGACACAGGACTGCTTCAAATTAATGGTGTTAACTACGATTTATCAAGAAACAAATGGGCAAGAGTTTGTTTGGATTTAGATATTTGCACCCAAGAGCCATTGTTGGACCCACTGAAAAACCTTAAGGCAGGTTATTTGCTTTACCAACACTCAGGTTGGGGGCCATGGGACCCATGTACTTGGGATAAAACAAGGTGTAATAAAAAGAAACCATAAGACGTTCGTATAGGATGTTCCTATGAGCGCACAATTCGATATTCCTGGTCGGGAATTTAATTTTAAAAAAGACTTGGCTTATGGTCAAGACGGCGAAATGCTTATTGATGGTTTCATGCAAGAATTGTCTGGCGGTTCTGTTGAAGTAAAAAGTGACCGATACAGAAATGGCAGAATGGTTGTTGAAACAGAGCAAAACCCCAAAGGCGCGGTTGATAGTGATGGCAACAGAATTTGGGTAAAAAGTGGGATTAACGTAACCACGGCTAAGTGGTGGGTTTATATATTTTCCCCAGAGGGCGGGTTCGTGGTTGTTTCTGTCGCTCGGCTCAAAAGGTTTTTACGGCTAAATCCATATAAGTACAACCAAAATACCAAACGAGATTTTGGCGGCGCAGACAATCCGGCAAAGGGGTTTTTAATTATGCCCAACGAAGTAGCTGACCTTTTATCCAACAAAGCTTATGACTTGGTTGAAAATGGCGATGAGTGAACCAGAGAAATCCGATATTAGGGAAATTTATATGGAAGAAGGCTTTACCGAGCTTGAGTACATTCAAAAACTACAAAAAGAAATAGTCACCGCCAGATTAGACAGAGATGCGTGGATTCGCGAATGGCAAAAAGAGAGAATCCTTGCCGACGTACTGAGGGATGCATTGCTTCATGCCTGTGGGGCTCCTGGCGGCTTGATACTTGAGGGTCCCCCTTTTGATGCCATTAAACAGTATGATTTAGTCAGAAAATAATTCACTGAAAGTGAGATTTAATGCAAGACGACGATATCAAGCAGTTAGAGAAACAAATACGAGACATTGATAAGTCAATTGCTTTAATTGATAAACAAATTTTGGAAATCGACAAATCTCTCGGCCGAAAATCTCCGAGGGTAACTCCAAATAAAAACAAAAATATAACCTCAGAAGAAAAATGAAGCAGCCCTAAAAATTTTTTTTTAAAAAAAGGCATATTATGAAATACAGATTTTTTACAAAAATGCGCCCAAACGGAGAGCACGTCAAGCTATATCTTTTGGCATCAAACGAGAAAAAGAGGGAACTTCATGAGCTAGTTCTGGAAGATGGCCAGCTCAAAGAAACCTCAGCATTTATGAAAATAATGATTGACGGCCTACAGGATGTTGAAGAGATAAACCAAAAGAAAGCATCAGAATTATATAAAGACCTAAAAGACGCAATGGACAAAAAATTCAAATAACAATGAACGAACTGCAACTTCAAGTAGAAGCGCTAAAAGAAAAAATACCCCCATCTTTTGGTAAGTACATCAATATCGATGAGGGCTGGTATCAGATTGTCGTCGACTGCGATAAGGAACTAACCGCAATCGACCCCAATTATCAAATTCTGCAAATTAAGGAAAAGTTTGGCGGATTGCGCTACTACATGACCCCGTGCAACGACACCACAGAAGAACAAAGAAACAAAATGTATGAGGTCATATCTAAATACGAAGCAAAAGCAGCTCAAACCTGTGAAGCAACAGGGCAATCTGGTGTATTAATGAAATCTGTTAGAGGGTGGCTCAAAACTTTAAACCCAGAATATGCGGCTAGCTCGCTGCATTACAGAAAGTATTCAATTGCTAATCAACCACCATCTGATAGTGAATGGTCTGAAGGGATTAGGTAGTATTACTTCACACCTAAAGAATTCATAAAAGAGGACCCACATCTCAGTAGTCAGAACAAAGGAGGATGAGTGTCACAAAAGGGAACATTCGGAAAAATTACAAAAGCTGGCGAAACGCGCAACTGTATTTATGTGATTTGGCACACAAAAGACCCAGTCAATACCTGGTATGTCAATTCAATGATTAATGGCCAAATTGCCAGATGTAGATTAATTTCTTTACTGGACCGCCGCCCACATGAAATCAATAGTGGGTTTACTCAGGATGCCTGGTCATTTGAGGTGCTTGACGAAAAAACATTTCAAAAAATGGCAGGAGGCGGGATACCGATACCACCAAGAGATTTATAATGCAATGGATGAAGGCCCACAGGAGCCACCAGCGATAACAGAGGGCCTGTAGCTCAGCGGTTAGAGCATGGCACTCATAATGCCTTGGCCGTGGGTTCGAACCCCACCGGGCCCACTAGAATAAAAACTAAGGAGAATAAAAATGACAAAATTAAATTGGAATGACAAAGATGAAAATGGTAACTACGTTCATTCTTTGATGCGCCACGAAATAGATGAACATGGCAAAACAGAGGAAGAAGCAATCGCTGTCCTCACCAAATATCTAGGTCCAGAACCAACCTTTTAGGAGAAACGACATGAGCGTGGGCGCAGATTCATTAATGGGGTCATTGGATATGTCCAAACTCCTGGATAAAGAAACGCTAGAAAGGGGTCGTGTAATCAAAAAAGCAACAAATAGCAATATTCAAATCAACGACCTAATTCAGGCAATGGCATCATCCGAGCCATGCCTTTTCGGCAACTCTTCTGCAAATTTAATGCCAGTAACAGAAACTCAATTTGACCTAACAAAATATGACTCAGCCAAATAAGTGCTGTGGCTGTAGTGAAGCCATAAACACCGATAGTGATGACTACGGTTGGAGCACCACGAAAAGCGACTATCTCTGCGCTGTCTGTAGAGATATGGACGAATCATCGTCATCTGTAATGATGATGACAATCAATGGACAAACAACCAAATACTTCATCGGCGAGCATTTGCGTGTAGATGAGAACGGAGAAGAGATGTCTGAGCCCGACTGGCTAATTACACGCCAATGGGTCAAAAGCGACGACCACAGGGGCTTCTACGACACTCTGGTGGATGGTTGGACGACGGTCCTAGAGGGCTGGACTACCGGAAATTGGGACGACTCAACAGGTCAACGAAAAAGAAAATTCAACGAGTGGGCCGAATCTGTCCACGACGGAGAAATTATCCCGCCCGTACAAATCGCCATTATCGCTGACCCAACTAGCAACATATTCAGTACAGGAATATCAGTATTGACTCCCGACCCAATAGGGTTCAAAGAATGGTTGGGTTCAGAATTGTCTGAGCTGCAAAATTCGCTGCTTTAGATAAATTTATCCTAAAAGAGCATCTTCTTTATTTTTAGTGCCGGTACAGCCCGACTCTACTTTTCGCGCAATTAGATAAAGGTATTCGATACCAAGGCTTGTGATAATGACTTTGTTATCTAGGGTGTATTTAGCAAAGTTGTGACGAACCAATACGTCAAAAGAACGAGCTATGTCTGATGGCTTAGATTTATGTAAGCAGAACTTACGGTAGTCATCTACAGACACTGGACATCTCTTCATCCTCAAATAACACAAAACAACATACGTCAAAGAGCCGTACACAACAGGGGTTTTCACATTTATAATAGAAGTCATACTTATTTGGATTATACGAACTAAATACCCAAGTTCCTACCCAAACTTTAGATAAATTAAACCGAAATAAGGCTCCTTCTGTATATTTTAGTTTTGCTACCCAAAACCTTGGAAGAATTGAGGCGGTCATTGGGCGGAAAAGTTGAAGGTTTGGATAAATCTATCCGGAGTTTGGCGACCAAAAAAATTTGGAATACGCACCCCCACCACCACTGGGGTGCGCCAAAAAGTTCGGCGGGGCTGACCTCGATGTCGATTCGATTCGACAAGTGGCATCTCGATTATTTGTAATCACGCTCACGAATAATCACCTAGACATCTGATGAAGTGTCTTACTATCATTTAGTTATCCAACTGAAAGGGGATAAAAAATAATGTTAGCCAAAAAAATACGCAAGACGAATGACGGATTAGGATTCATTTACGAACTCTCTAATCCGATTACTCACAAAGACATTAGTTATGATTTCGTAATTGCGAAGTCGTATAGTTCAAGAGAAGTTGTTGAAGGTTTCTTTTATATGCCTTCCTACTCTTGCCTACTTGGTGCTATCAAAACTGATGAAGGATTCAGACAAGGTGAGACGATATGGAAATTGCAACATAACAAGTTGAGTCAGTCATCAATCCTCGCTCAACTGAATATAAAAGTTGCGAACAAAGTTGAGTGGCAGGACAAATAGTCATCATCATCGCTCAACTGAATACAAAAGTTGCGAATAAAGTTGAGTGGCAAAAGAGATAGTCATCATCATCGCGACACATCATCATCGTCATCATCGCCCTCGTGGCACATCAGTAGTTCGCAAGTGCTACGGGTGTGCTACGGGTGAATACATACATACACAACTAGACATCTGTAGTAGTGCCTTACTATAGTTAAATCATCTCAATGAAAGGGGATACATAATGAACATCAAAGAAACTACATTTAACAACTACATAGAGCAGTGCGAGGAACTAAACTTTTACAAACAACTTAGGTGGTTCAACAAAAGTGTCGCTCTACAAAACATCATCACTGAACTAGAAGCGTCTATCTGGAAGTATCTAGAGCCACTCACGATTGCCTTTTGTGAATGGCGATACCAAGACCACTTAAAGATGATGACTGAACTTGAAAAGGAGTTTCAATCGTGAGAGATAAATTCACTGTAGGTTACTCGTGGTTCGCTGACATCTATTGTTATGAACACGGTCATTCACTATCTGACACTGACCCCGAAGGCAACGAGAAGCACCCTATCGCAACTTGGCACATAGCAGAATTGCTTGAGCATAGTTGCGCTGAGTGTGGCTTAGCAGTAGAGGAGTGGAAATAAACGAGCAACTACTGACCCCAAAAAATACGATTACAGAAAAAGCCCGAACTAAAAAAATACGGTTACAGAAAAAGCCCGAACTAAAAAAATACGGTTAGGTATTTTTCCAACTAAAATTTTCCAAAGTCCGAAATGAAAAAAGGGCATTACATAATTTCTCAAATCAAATTTTCCAAAGTCCGAAATGAAAAAAAGGGGTTAGATATTTTTCCAAATCAAATTTTCCAAAGTCCGAAATGAAAAAAGGGCAGTAGGCTATGGGTGTCTTACGGGTATCACCGACTAGACATCTGTAGAACCAACCGATATGATTGACATAATTCAAGAAGTAACCATTAAAAACAAATCAGAGAAGGGGATAGCCAGTGAGTGAGGAATTAGAGACATTTACAATTATTGTTTCGCAAAACAAAAACAAAGATGGCTTAGAAAATTTGTGGACTACTGAACAACTTGTCAGAGGACTACTTGAAAAAGGCTCACTACTCAATGTCTCATCAGTTGTCGCTCACCCGTCAAGGAAGCCAAAGTGATATCAGAGGAAAACACCGACCCAACAATAAATGTCAGAGATTCTTTTGAGGTCTTTCTCTCTATGATGACTGACGAGGAACTTGATGAATACCTAGTAGATATAGAACTCTCTCAGCAACAAAACATAAAAGATATCGCTCAAGTTAAAAGAGAGATATTGATTCGCAAAGAGCAAACTCAAAGCGAACAAAATAAACGCCGAGACTTTATCACTCAAGAATTTACGACTCCCGTAATTCTTTTGCTATCAGGTGGGGATAGATACTATGGAGTTTTCGCTAACGGTGCTGAGGCTTGCGAATGGATAGAGGCTCAACCACAAAACCTGAGATTACGATTCTCGGTCATCAGACTGCGAACACCCAAAAAAAATCGTTTCAATTCTGATGACTGGTTCTTTGATAAAGAAGACCCCACCGAATTTAATGGAGACTTAAATGATTGATAACTGGACAATTTTTATTATCGGAGTTTTTGTATTCGCCATATCGCTACGGGTAGTTACTCAATTAAGTTCGCTCTCGGTCTTGACTGACTGAGACATATCGTGGGGCTCGGTGTCTTACCCCCTTTCACCTGCCGAGCCCCACACTGATTCTCTGAAACGCAAGCAGAGAATTAACACCGATGAGCCCCGCGACCTCATCGGTGTTAAATAACCGGCTAGACATCTGTTGTAGGGGCGACCTAGTATTAACCCATCTCAAGAAAGGGGATACATAATGAAAACAGAAATTAAAGTAGTGCAAGAGTTACGCGATGCTCAAGATGGATTGCTGGAGTTGGTTAATCAGTTAGGCAAACTCGCTGAACAAACTCGGCGTGGGATTATCACGACAAAAGAAGCAAGACAACAGCAAGTTAGTTTGCTTGGTGATGTGATTGACGCTAGTCGCAAGATGACAAAAGATGCGTGTGACGCGCTGGGGTTGTAATGGAAACAAAAACAAAATACTACACAGTTCAGTTCGTTGCTGATTATTTTGTGATGACCGTAAATGTGGAAGCGTCCGATGAGGAGACAGCAGAGACTACGGCTAACCAACTCATCATTGACTACTACGGTCTTGATGTCTCGTCAATGGCACACGAAGTTTTGGCTTGGACTACTGGAGAGGAGAACTAAATAATGATTAAGAAAGAGCCCGTTCTTTTTGGTTTCGGTTGGCGAGCAGAGTGTCATACTTGCGATAATCGTGGAATTTATGTTTATGACACGATTGGACAACTCGTTGAGGATATGAGTAAGCGAAGTGGCGCGCCGATGGGTGAGTGGATATTTGAGGACAGAGGACAAAAACTTAAACCAATTCCATATTGCCACAGTTGCGCTAAGAATTGGAAAAAGAAATTAGCGAAAAGCGAGGCAGAGTAATGAATACAACTTTTGATGAAAGCCTTGACGGGTTTGTGGCGCGCTGGGGATTCTGTCCTCACGCTGACGGGCAACTATGTAATGATTGCGCAAGCGACCCATCACAGCGCGCATATTCTTATGAGGAGGCAACCACTCTCACTCACGAAAGACAAATAGCGATATTTGGCTGGTGTGGGTGTGAGGATAACTCTCACGGGGAAAATCCATACGATGATTGCCCGAAGCATCAAGAAGTCCGAATAAAACTTGGAAGGTAATGGGGCGGGGCTACCCATACAGCACTGACTAGACATCTGTTGTAGTGGTCGGATATAATTTATTTATCTCAAGAAAGGGGATACGTAATGAGCAAGGTAACTATTACTCTTAAGGCGTTCGGTGATGATTTGGAAAGTGGGCGAGTAGTTTCGTCTGTTTCGTTTAACAGAATTACGATTTCGCCAGATGACCACATCGCATTTTGTGAAAAGGTTTTCGCTGACCTTAACCTCTACACGGGTTGGGTCTGGGATATTGTTGAGCCGTTGCTCTCACCTAATCGCACTCACACTGCCTTGAGTGTCGGTGATGAGATTGAGATTGACGGCAAGGTTTACCGTTGTGAAAATGTC
>Ga0208147_1000005_pt1 | contig 73588 bp, 104 predicted proteins | sample DEB3_08_DNA_FD_184520 | JGI IMG/M metagenome (GOLD analysis project Ga0208147, IMG submission 184520) | Aqueous microbial communities from the Delaware River and Bay under freshwater to marine salinity gradient to study organic matter... | ecosystem: Environmental > Aquatic > Marine > Coastal ... | reverse complement strand
TCTTGAGAAGATTAAGGGCAGAAGTCCTGAGAACTGGATCACTGAAGATGTATATACAGATTGCTGGAACCAAAAGGCAATGCTGTGGGTGGTACTAGAGAATAACCATTTTTATGGCTTCTTTATCTTGCAACCAATGGGCGAGGAATTGCACGTTTGGGCTGCATGGACGTTAGAAAATGATTATCAAGTAGTGCAAAAAGGTTTACAATTTATCAAAAATATGGCTAGAGATGCTAATGTCAAATATTTAACATTTGCTAGTCATAGACCGGGGTGGAATCGTAGGGCTAAGGCTTACGGATTCAGGCCTCGTAAATGGATATGTGAGGTGTGATATGGGTGGTGGTGGCGGAACTCAAGAGACTAAAACGGAAATAGCACCAGAGTTTAAACCGTATATAACGTACAGTTTAGGCGAGGCTAAACGACTGTATCAGGGTATGCCAGAGGCTCCTGCTACGCTTGCTCCAGAACAATCGGCCTTCTCTCAGGCTGCTATCCAACAGGCTGCACAACGCGCTCAGGCTGGCTCTCCATTGGTAGGTGCAGCACAGGCAGAGCAACTAGCTACGATTCAAGGACGAGGCGTTAATCCATTCCTAGCGGGTGCTTTGGAACAGGCTAACCGTCTAGCTGGTGAGCAATATACCCGTAATATCCAGAATCTTCAGTCTCAGGCTTCCTCGATGGGTCGTTATGGTTCTGCTGCTCAAGGTCAACAGACTGGTCAGGCTCAGGACATTTTTGCTCGTTCTCTGGCAGAACAAGGCGGTCAATTGGCTTATCAATCGGCTGAGGCTGAAAGGGCTAGACAAATGGCTGCTGCTCAGGCTGCTCCACAAATGGCTGCGGCTGACTATGCTGATATTCAACGGTTGCTCCAAGCAGGTCAGGCTCAAGAGGCTTATGGTCAACAAGCAATTCAAGGTCAGTTGGCTGCTCAAGAGATACCGATGCAAAGATTGCAACAGGCTGCTAATGTCTTTTATGGCGCTCCTTTGGAGACTAAGACTACGGCTACTCCTCAAGGGGGTAAATAATGGGTGATCCAGTAACTATGGCAGTTGTTGGTGCATCTGCTGGCGCTATGATGAATAAGAAAGATCCGCTTAAAGGTGCTTTGCTAGGCGCTGTTGGTGGTTATGGTGGCGGTGCTTTAATGGGTGCTGGCTCAGGTCTTGGTGCATCTGGTGCTTTAGCTTCTGCTCCTGCTGCTGGCACTAGCCTTATGCCGGGCGCTGTTGGTGGGTTTGGTCAAGCTGTACCAGCAATGATCCCGACTAATGCTGCTGGAATGACTGCTGCTATGGGTAGTGGTGGAAATGTTGCATCATTGGCTGGAGAATCGTTTTCTCCTAGTTTTGCAGATACCGTAAAGATGGGATTTAGTGATATTGGGAAATATGCTCAACAGAATCCTGTTCTTACTCAGATGGCTTCACAAACAGGCCAAAGTCTATTAAGCCAACAGCAACCTACATTGCCTCCTGCTGGTTTAATGCGCGGGAATCAAATGCCAGTACAAGCTCCACAGTATCAGGTTGGAGTACCTAAAGTTTCGCTGATCTAGGTGGAATATGGATATTACAAATTACATCCCTAACGTATTTGGTTCATCTGCACCTAGTTATTTAACTGGATTACTTGGTGCTGAAGAAACACAAAACTTGCAGAACCGAGCTAATGTTCAAGGTTTGCTAGGTGCTGGTTTAGCATTGGCTCAAGGTATGAGCCGTGTTGGGCCTCGACGTTCTATTGCTGAAAATGTTTTAGGTGCTTTGGCTGGCGGATTTGGTGCTGCTGGCGGTGCTTATGAACAGGGAATTAAAAACTTTGCAACTCAACAACAATTAGGATTGCAAGCTCGTCAGATGGCAGGTGTTCAAGCTATGAAAGCTAAATATCCTGATTTGGCAGATGAGTTTGATGCTAATCCAGCAGGTGCATTTAGATTGGTTGCAGAACGTGAGGCACTTGCTAAGAAGCCTACTGCATTGAGTGCTGGTCAAACATTGGTATCTCCAACTGGTGAGGTTATTTATCAGGCTCCAACAGATAAGAAAAAGAATACTGTTGTTGTTGACGGTGTAGTAGTTGATTTGGATACTGGGCAGCCTATCTATACTGCTCCTCCTAAACCATCTGAACGTAAAACTCAAGTTGTTGGTAACTCTATTATTGATGTTGCTACTGGAGAAGTTATTTATTCTGCTCCAGAAGTTTCAAAAGGCGTTGTTGTTGGTGGAAATCTTGTTAATTCTGTTACTGGTGAAGTAATTTATAAACCTGAAGAAAAACCAACAGAACGTAAAACAGCCGTTGTTAATGGTGTTCTTGTTGATACTCAAACAGGTGAGCCTATTTATGGCACTCCAACTAAACAAGCTCCAGAAATCCGTGATTTTGCTGATGGAACTACTCGTCAATATGATGCTGCAAGTCAATCTTGGAAGATTGTTGCTCGTAAGCCACAAGGTGAAGGTAAGTCAATGTATGCAAGTACACCGACTACTGATCCTACGACAGGTAAATTAGTATTCCTGCCAACAAGACCGGGACTCCCTGTTCTTGATGCTACTACAGGTAAGCCTGTTGATTATGTTGGGAAAGTTCCTTCTAAGCCAATGCCAGCAGTATTGCAAAAAGCTGAAGAAGAAGATTTTACTAATGGTCAAGCAGCTATCAACCTTGCTAATGATTCACAGAAATATCTAAATAGTATTTCAAATGGAACAATTAAATTTGGTCGTTTAACAAAAGCGGGTCTTTCTACATTAAGTGCATTTGGTTCTAGTGATCCAGATGTCATTGCTAGAAATGATTTTGAACGATTTAAAACAACACTTATTAACGAATCTTTGCGTCTTAATAAAGGCACTCAAACAGAAGGCGATGCAGTTCGCGCTGCTAAGGAACTTGAAAGTGCAGAATCTGCTGCTGATGCTGGCAAAGCAATTCAGACATTGCGAGATTTAAATGCTCGTAGGGCTAAAGATTATCAAAATTCTATTGTTCGTAGGCGTACTAATGCTAAAGCAGGTGAAGCAGAGGTTAACTTGGAAGTTCCTCAATTTGAGCCTTATGTCTTTACTGCTGCTGATTATGCCAATGTTAAACCGGGTCAAACATACTTTGATGCAAAAGGCGTAAGAAGGATTAAAGGTAAATAAATGGCGAATCCTTGGGATAACGATCAAATAGTAGAAGGGCCAGAAGCAACAGGGTCAGTAATGTTGCCTAAAGTTCCTTATTCTGGTTTTGCAGAAGGAGTTAGGTCTTTGGCTCAGGGCGCGACATTTGGTTTTGCCGATGAGTTAGAGGCTGCTCTTAGGTCTGGTTCAATTAGTGGGCCTCAATATGAGCGTATTCGTAATCAACTTAGAGAGCAACAAAAGCAATTTGGATATGACTATCCTACTATTAGCACTGTTACTGAAGTTGGTGGTGCTTTAGCTGCTCCTTTAGCTGGATTTAAACTGCTTGGTAGAGCTGCTCCTGCTGTTCAAGAAGCTGTTACAGGAACCACTACATTAGGCCAAATAGGTCGTGGTACTGCTATGGGGGCTACCACTGGTGCATTGACTGGCGCTGGTACTGCTGAAAAAGACGTAGGTATGCAATCCACTATGGGCGGTATTATTGGTGGTGTTCTTGGTGGTGGATTACCTATTGGCGTTAAATATGCCACTGGTGCTATTAAAAATATATTGATTGCTTCTGGTATTGGAGATCAGCCAACAGCAGCATCAAAGTTAATTGCTAATGCACTGCAAAAAGACAAGATTAGTGCTGATGAGGCTCATGCAATGTTGCTTGAAATGGACAGAATTGGTGTTCCTCGTCCTGTTCTTGCTGACATTAGTAAAAGTTTGCAAGATTTAGCTTACTCATCTTATGTTATTCCGTCCTCACAAAAGGCTGGAACTGCTCGATTCTTGGAGTCTCGCCTTATTGACCAACCTAACGATATTGTCAAAGGATTGGTTGAACGTGCTGGACTAGGTAAAAACGTCAATGGTTATGAATATCTGACATTCTTGGCTGAAAATCAGCAAAAAGCAGCCGCAGCTAAGTATCCTAAAGCATACAATGTTGCAGTTGATGCAAGAGATTTCCGTAAGTATGTTGACCGCCCTGTTTTTGAGGAAGCATATCAAGAAGCACAGCGTAGAGCAGCGGTTTATGGTCAAAAATTGCCAGATTTAGAGCAGATTCGTAATGCTCAATTTGTTCCTACAAATATATTGCATCAGATAAAGATTGGCCTTGATCGTGTTGTTGAATCAAATACTGACAAAGTAACAGGGAAAGTTAGTTCTTATGGTCGTGATGTTGCAAATGTTAGAAAAGAATTTAACGATTTAATTAAAGTAAAGAATCCAGATTACGCTAAAGCTAATCAAGAATTTGCAGATAATGAGCGTATTAGGTCTTCATTTGAACTTGGTCAAAAATATCAAGGAATGGATTATAAAGAGGCTTTAGATAAGCTCAAAAAGATGAATGACTCTGAAAAAGAGGCTTTCCGTCTTGGCATGATGGCTGATGTTAATTCAAGGCTTGAGAACTTTAAGGGCGGTGATTTTGCTCGTCAAATATTTAAGAGCGATAAGCAAAAATCTTTGATGCGCTATGCCTTTACTGATACAGCAAAATATAATGAATTTGTTAATTATGTAGATGCTTTGGCAGGTCAAACTAAAACAGCTAAAGCATTGATGGGTGGTTCTCAGACTGGAGAAAGATTGGCTATTAGTGAAGGTACTGGAAATGCTGCACAACTTGCACAAGCCTATGCAACTGGAGGTTTGACTAGCACTGCTCTTGCTGCGCTCCGTAGTGCTGCTGCTAGAACTAAAGGCATTAGCTCAGAAACTGCTGCCGAACTGCAAAAACGCTTATTTGCTGCTGATCCTATTGAGCAAGCCGCTATTATTGCTGAATTAAAAGCAAGGCAAACAAGACCGCCAACCGCATTAGTCCCGTCATCTGCTGCTGTAGGTACATTTACAGGATTGTTAGGAAATTAAATCATGGCAAAGAACAAGATTAGCGAGTTTAGCTCTACACCAGCAAATAATACCGATATTGCTGGCATTAACATAGCTGAGGGATGCGCTCCTAGTGGTATCAATAACGCTATCCGTGAGCTAATGGCACAGCTTAAAGACCAGCAAGATGGTACTGATGGCGATAACTTTACTGTTGGTGGTAACTTAGTTGTAACTGGTACTGCTACTGGTTCTACTCCTACTGCTGGAGACAATACAACTAAATTTGCCACAACTGCATTTGTAACTACTGCTGTTGCTGCAAAACCAAGTGATCCCGGTGCAAACGGTGTTGTAGTTCGTACTGCTTTAAATACGCTTACGGCTAGAACAATTACTGCTGGTAATGGAATTTCAGTTACTAATGGTACTGGTGTTTCTGGAGACCCTACAATTGCTCAATCTTATGCAACATCATCAACAATTGGTGGTGTTCGTATTTCCGTTTCTGGAACAACGCTTAACATTTATACGAGCTAATTATGACGCTAAACGTCAATAGCACTGAAATGAGTCTTGTGTATGCAAATGACACAAGAATGAGTGTTGTTAATGTTAATGACACAGAAGTATATCGTGCTGAAAATGGCAATGTAACTTTGGTGTATACAGGTTCTCCTAATGGAACTTTTAGCCCCGGTATTGAAGATTTAAACCGTCATTTTGTTGTCGTTGGAACTCGTTTTTCTGGTAGTGCATTATCTAATCCAACAACTCCTACAATTAACGGTACTTCAATGACGTTAATTACTAGAGGAAACAGCACTGACTATGATGATGGTGGTATTACTGGTATATATACAATAAAAATACCAACTGGAACTGGTTCTTTTACTATTGCTCAGGGAGGCACTGCTTTTGTTGGGGTTGCTATTTATAGGGTTACAGGAATTTACTCAATGACTTCTCCATTGTCACAGAATTCATCTTCAAATTCTATTACAGGATCTCAAACATCTTCTGCTAACGGCTGTTTTTTTGGGGCTTCTGTATCAAATTTTGCTACACCAGCATATCCAAGTCCTAATAGTTCAGGATTATTGTACGACGTTGGTAGTAATCAAGGTCGCATGGCTGCCTCAAATACCACTACTGGCCCAACACAAACAGTATCATTAACTGGAAACCAAGTTAATTCATTTGCAATATTTGGTTACGATCTTTATTAGGTAAAAAGTCATGGCTAACAAAGAAATCCCATTAACCGACGATCAGATCGAAGCTATAGCAGAAAGAGCCGCTGAAGTCGCATTTAAGAAGATCTACGAGGAAGTGGGTCGTTCTGTCGTTAAGAAAGTCTTTTGGATTGTCGGTGCTGGAGCATTAGGTCTAATGTTCTGGATGTCTGGTAATGGTACTTTGCCAAAATGATTGAAGTCGCTACAGCCCTGATGGTCATCAAAGGGGCTAAGGCTGCTTTTGATGTCGCTAAAGAGGCATTTGACGAGATTAGAGAGTGTGCTGAGGCTGGTAAGTCTGCCAATGAATCATTAGGGGCGCTTACCAGTTTTTTTTCGTCTGCTGGCAAGGCTGAAGAAGGCATAGCCGAAGCTAAAGCCTTACAAGAGAACCCACCTGAAGGTCAGGAAGATAGCCGCAGTGACTACGAAATCGTCATTGAGATGATGGTCGCTGAAAGGCAATTAAAGCAGTTCTACAAAGACCTAAAAGAGATGTTTATCTACCAGTTTCAGGAACCCGGTTTATATGAAGAATTCATGGGTAGATTGGAGAAACTGAGGGCAGACCGTAGACAGAGAGAAACCGATAGGAAATTGCACCTAAAGGCTTTGGAAATGGCTGCTAGACGAGAAAAAGCTAAGAAGGTTCAGTTTATTCAGGATATGTTTGCTATAGCACTAGGTGTTATAGTTTCTGTTGCAATAATAGCAGGAATTGTTTGGATGTTTACTCTGGGGGGCTAATGCTTACTTTGCTATCTACTTTTACGTCGTTCTTAATGGGTGGTTTGCCCAAGATCCTAGACTTCTTTCAGGATAAGTCGGATAAGAAGCATGAGCTTGAATTGGCTAGGATGCAGACAGAGCGTGAACTAGCCTTAGCTAAAGAGGGTTTTGCTGCCCAACAGAAGATTGAGGAAGTTAAGTTAGACGAGATCCGTACCCAGTCTGCGTCTGATGAAAGATTGGCATTGATTGGCGCTCAACAGGCTGAGATGCAAGCCATTTATGCCCACGATATAAGCCTAAATGAAGGCACTAGCCAGTGGATGAAGAATCTGAGGGCTTCTGTACGTCCTGTCATTACTTATGGCTTTTTTGGCCTTCTGTGTGCCTTGGATGCGGTTCTGGCTTATAAGGGCTTTGAGGCTGGTGTTTCTTTTAACGAGATGGCTAACCAGCTTTGGGATGATGAGACTCAGGCTCTATTTGCATCCATCATAGCGTTTCATTTTGGTGGTCGGGCGTTTGGCAAATGATTTCTGACAAAGCCTTACAAGCAATCAAGAAGCATGAGGGAGTAAGGAATAAGCCTTACCGCTGTCCTGCTGCTTTATGGACTATTGGGGTTGGTCATGTTCTGTATCCTGAGCAGGGTAATCTGAAGATGGCTGACCGTTTTAACTATCCATTGAAGATTGAAGATTTCCGCATATTTTCCAAAGAGGAAATAGATGAGATTCTTAAAGCCGATCTTGCTCGGTTTGTACGAGGCGTATCCAAGTATTGTCCTGTTATTGCTAGTCAAGGCCAGTTGGATGCGTTGGTCAGCTTTAGCTTTAACTGCGGGCTAGGAACGCTACAGAGAAGCACCTTGAGACAGAAGCACAATCGAGGTGACTATGAGGGAGCCGCTAACGAGTTCCTAAAGTACACCAAAGGCGGTGGGAAGATATTACCAGGCCTTGTAAAGAGGCGAAATGACGAGAAAGCCCTTTATTTAGGAGGCTGACATGAAGAAACTTGCTGTTGTCTTATCGTTAATTAGTTGTTATAGTTTCGCGCAAGAAGCAGCAGGTTTCAGAAACAATGTTGGCGGCTGGACGGTTATAACTACCAGAGACCAGTATTGTGGTGCTAGAGGAATGAACGATGGTTATGCCTTTAGCGACGAAATTTATCTAAGGTTTTGCTGGACACAAAGAAATAATGCGATTTTTATGGTCTTTGAAACTGGCGATACAAGAGTTTTCCCTGCTAATTCATTTGAATTATTGACGGAAGAACCTGAATTTAAAGGCAATAAATCTTGAAGAAAAAAGAAGATTGGATGCCAGCTTGTCAATCCTGTTCTTTCTTTGACGTAGAGCCAAAAGAGGATGTTGGCTATTGCAGACGCTATCCACCTGCATTGATTAACGTGGGTGACGATGACTATGATTGCGTTTTCGTAATTACATCAAGAGATGATTGGTGTGGAGAATTTCATCGATTTTCTAATTAGAGGGGATCATGCAAAAGCGATCTTGCACAGACCAAGAATTTATAGGTCTGTGGAATAAACACGGTTCAGTAGTAGAGTTATCAAAAATATTACAAATATCTGAAAGAAATGTTCAATTCAGACGTAGGAAGATTGAAGAAAAGTATGGGATTATTCTTAAAGGTGTAGCAAAGAATAGCCCTGACTTCAAAGTAACATATCCAGAGAACAATATCAGAGTCAATGTTACATTAAAAAATGGTGTTATCGTTGTAGGGTCTGACTGTCATTACTGGCCCGGTATTATCAGCACTGCTCATCGTGCATTTGTAAAGATCATCAAAGATTTAAAGCCTCGGATGGTCGTTATGAATGGTGATGTATTTGACGGAGCCAGCATCTCCCGGCATCCAGTCTCAGGATGGGGGACTATCCCTACTGTAAAACAGGAACTAGAAGCCTGTCAGGAGCGTCTAGGAGAGGTTGAGAAGGCCGCAAAAGGCGCTGCCCTACACTGGACATGGGGGAATCACGATATGCGCTTTAACGCCCGTTTAGCGGCTCAGGTAGGGGATACTTGGCGAGGCGTAGAAGGCATGAATCTGACTGACCATTTTCCGCTATGGAAATTCTCTACCAGCATTATGGTTAATGACGATACGATGATTAAGCATCGTTATCATAATGGCATCCATGCGGTTTACAACAATACCGTCAAAGCTGGCATTAGCGTAGTTACTGGGCATCTACATTCCCTAAAGGTTACGCCTTGGAGCGATTACCGAGGTGATAGATACGGGGTAGATACAGGTACGCTTTGTGACGTTAATGGAGACCAGTTTGAGTATTCTGAAGACAACCCCAAAAATCATAGGTCAGGCTTTGCAGTTCTAACCTATGTTGATGGTGAATTATTGCCTCCAGAGTTATGTCAGGTCTGGGATGATGACCATGTAGTATTTAGAGGCCAGTTGATAAAGGTCTAAGAAGACTAATAGGATGGTTTATTTTCTTTAGTAAATCCCTGCGTCTTTGCTGACGTTGGGCTGCTGTTAATTTAAACCGTTTAGCATCTTTTCCTGTCCCCCATTTATAGATCTTTATGGAGTCTCTGCCTCGTCTATCCTGCTCCCAGTCAGAGATGTGAACTAGCTTATATTTATGGAATACCCTAAGTATTCTTCCTGACGTTACTACATGGAATCCTGTAGCCTCAGAGAATTGATGTATTGTGGTTTCATTGTTGAGTAGATATTTAATAGATTCTGCATAGAGTTCTACTGTTGGTTTAACTCCCATCTTTGACGAATACTCCATCTTTATTAAGGAAGCCTCTGCGGTTTTTAATCTCGTTATAGGCTGATTCTAGACAGTGTGTCAGGCTAATATCCTCTAAAGCCCCCACCACAATAAGACAAACAAGCACATCACCAATGCCATCAATAATAGCAGGTCGATCCCGTTTAATAATGGCATCTGCTAGTTCTCCCATTTCAGATACTGCTTTGAGTAACTGCGTCTTGGAGTCTGAATTAGCTACAATTCCTCTAGCTTCAGCCCACCGTATAACGTCTAGTTCTGTAATATTCCAAGTCACTTGCAAAGCTCCTTGATCTCAGCAATAGACATACCTAGCAGTTCATGTAGATGAATCATAATTTCTGCACTAACGCCATTTTTACCAGTTCTAATGCGGCTAATTACTGGTGTAGATAGATTAAGTTTTGCAGCCAGTTGACGGTCATTAGGTGCATCAAGGCGTTTTTGCAGTTCGTCTAGCAGTTTCATAAATCTCCTATGGTATATACAAATATATAAAGCTGTATATGGTATTTACTTTATAAATTGTGCAGGGTCACTGAGTTTTGGAGCATTACGAAGGAGGACTCAGCCCCTGCTGCTAGGGTTACGCGCCACTCCTAGCTTGGCGTATTAGGTGGCCTTACTCGCTGCGTCTGTGGCTGGCGGTGATTAAATCCCAGCTACCCACTTCACAGTATCCGCTTTCAGGCCGTAGATCAGAACGGCACATCATCTATAGGCAGATCGTCTTTTGCTTTAGGTTTCTGCTTAACAGAATCTTTAGGTTTTACTGACAAGCTAAAAAACTTCTTACCGTCTTTGCTGGATTCTTTAATCCATGCAGATAGCCAGTAATCTGTGCCATCTATATTGATAGAACCAGAGTATTCTGGATGATTATCGGCTGTCTTATTGAGATTCTTAGAGAGAATCCCACGATTAGTATTGTCAAAATTGCTCATATTTACCTTGTAGTGAATTTCTTAATTGCTGCCCGTTGTTTACTATCCAACAGACTCCATAGGGCGGTTTTGGAATCTGCATCCAATTCGCATTGTTCAATATACTGAACAGCACCTTCCACATCGTCCATAGCCAGTAGGGAGATAACTTGTACTCCGATACTGCGGATTGCCTCTTGTTCCTCAGAGGTCATGCTGTCAAATACGTCTTTAGTAATGGGCTTTGCAGACTTGGGCGTATCTTGGCCTGTTGTAGCATCAAGAGCATCGTGTTCTACGATCTCAAGCGCTGTAACGTATAAGTAACGGCGGCTATATGTTTCTACTGCTCCGAGGTTCTGGATAGGATGACAGCCTTTCAGGTGAGCATCAGCCATCGGGCTAGTAAATGTAATGCTCCCACCATTATCAGTATCGATAATGCGTAGAGTAGCCAACTCTTTATCAAAGCTGATGACTGAGCAGAGTCCAAGTTCATTGAATATCTCGTTAATGGTAGGAAGAAAATCACCAAGCTCGAAATACTGATAACCTGCGAATTTATTGTGTCCTGACTTCTTAATGGCTGCTGATTGTAGTTTGATCCTAGCTTTTTGCAGCTTTGCGTATACTTGATATTCAGACATTATTTATCCTTTGAATTTTTTATACTGCATAATATTGAATTGCCGAACTTCCTGAACAGGCGGTAACGGCTTAGTCTTAACTTGCTGATCCTTGCGAATCTTTGCAAACGTCTTAGCAATGTTTGTATTAGCGGCTGAGACATATTTAAACGATGGATCTAGGATTGATTTACTCATATTGAACAGGCTAAAAGATAAAGAAAGACCATTATTGCACCAGTGCAGACTGGATGTCTAGCAAACCAGTCATTCGTCGAAAATAGCTTTTTCATAACGTGCTTTCTCCCATATCAATTTATCAACGTGAGCGCAAGCCTTGCCAAAGCTATCAAGGTCTTCACCTAGTGACTTACAAAGCATCTGACGGGCAATCTCAAAACCTTCTGCAATGCCTTCTTTATAAGCAATAGTGCGTACTTCTGCAATAATTGAGTTATCCATTAGTCTCTCCTCAATTCGTCTGCATAGTCTTGATAATCTTCTGCTGTAAGAATAACGTCTGGTGCTGACTTGGTAGCACGACAGATCATTGCTCCTATTTCATTGCTAAGAGCCTGACGCAACTTATTTGCATCAAGACGGTTATTAGCCCAGACTGACAGTAGATTGCTGAATTCTTCCTGTATTACATCAGCACTTAGGTCGCACAGGAAATCGTCTGGATGGCCTGTTTGTATCTCATTAAGATAGTAATATTGCAACTCATATTTATTCATATTGATCTCCTAGTAATCCGCGATTGCGGTATAGGAATAATGCACCAATGCAATAACTATGTCAATGAATAATTTTAATTAAGTGGAATATTACGATATAGAAATTCTATTGACAGGATTTCGCCAAAGCAGCATTATGTTTCGGCAGCACAACTAACGGAGAAAACTATGAAAGTTGCTGAAATTGCTATTTTGATATTTACATTTATATGTGGTGGATTGGCTATTTACTGGGGTATTAAGGCTCATAACGTAGTCAGGATCCCTTGTTCTGTATCAGAGATAAGCCCTGACTTTAGCCAGCAGGATCGTGAGAAATGCCGGGTTATGAGAGGTCACCGACTATGAACAAAGAAGACAGCATCCATACCTGCCATGACCAATGTCAACGCCCTGCCTGTGTCGCGGTTAGAGAAGCCTATGCAGCAGGTCGCAAGGATGAGCGAGAGAAAGTAGCGTGGTGGATGATTCAACGTAGCTATGCAACTGGGCATGGTGAAACGACTGAAGACATGCTGGCAGAACTAGACTGGCAAATTGCAGAGAATTGGAATCGCGCCATGATTAACGGCATAGCAGAAGGTCGCAAGGATGAGAATGAGGCGTGTGCGAAGGTGGCTGAATCATATGAGCCGCGTTGTGACAGTTGTCCCAGTGGTGTTGCAAACGCTATCCGCGCAAGGAGAGAACAATGACTGACAAACAACCAGAAGCATTAAGGCTGGCTGATTTTGCTTTTGCTGAGCGTGATGGCTGGTGGCATACCTTAGCAGATGCAGAACTACGCCGACTGCATCAATCACAACGAGAAGGATGGCGATATGCAGCCGAGTTAGAGCAAGAGCGTAAACGACTGCACGAGATGAATGCGGAGTTGGTGGAAGCGTTGGGGACAGTTATCCGTGGCGTACCTAACACTTGGGATGGCGTACAAAAAGCGAAAGTTATTCTTGATAAAGCAAAGGAAAGTAATCATGGCTAAATTACCGTACACAATTACGATCTGCCCAGACGAGCCGAACCCAAAGCAATACACGGCAATGACACCAGCGTTAGTTAGTGCGTTGCGGTTTACCGATGACCTGACGATAGACCAACGGCAGTACGTTTATCCGACAGCACCACAAGCGATAACGCAGATCAACTGCCATAAAGATAAAGCACAAGGAGAGACTGCACTACAACGCCTGAACAAAGCCGCTGAAGATAACGGGGAGGAGTTATGACAGACAGAGAACTAATCCTGAAGGAGAAGAACGGATGAGTCGTAGGGAACGTATCCTAGAAGTATTCCATAAGTTTGGCGGGATGACTGCTGAGTCGTTCCTGATGAATTTTGGGCTATTTGGCCTTGAAAAAACCTATGATTTAAAGAGCGAGTTACAGACTTTAGTTAATTATCAGAAACTCCGAAAGATAGGTAATGTATACTTCCCTGTTGGACAGCCTGAAAAAATGGCTGTTGTAATGGACATAGTGCCAGCTAAATATCAGCCAGAATTTAAGCCGTTAAAGACATTTTTACCAAAGGTTTCTCCCCGTGGACAACAAATTGCCGAAAGATCATTTAAAACGTGTGTTAGCAACGTCAAAGACACATTTTTTCGGAATGAGGGTTTGTCCAAAGTGTAAGCGTTCCCGTAGTGGAATACAGTTTGAGAAAAGTGAAGTTTGTCGGTCTTGTAGTATTAGAAACAAGTCCGTATAATCAACGGGAACGGCTAGGGTAGCTCCCGAAAAGACGATTCGTTACCGTCCTGCCTCATCCCACCAGTAACGACAGCCAATAACGTGAGGCAGATATGCACTATTACCAGCATCATATCGGTGACTTTATTAAGGCCACTTCGCGCCTAACAGACACGCAAACAATGACATATTTGCGGATGCTCTGGATGTATTACGACTCAGAAAAACCAATAAAAAATGATTTACGAACACTAGCTTTCCAGCTTGCTGTTTCAGAAAATGATGTTGATTTGATACTTTCTTCGTTCTTTAAGTTGGATGGGGATCAATGGTTACATTCACGTTGTGATCAAGAAATTGCGGAATATCGGTCATTTATTGAGAAAAAATCTCGTGGTGGTAAAGCATCTGCACGACAGCGGCTTAACAGCAGTTCAACAGGTGATGAACAGGTGTTGAACAGTAGTTCAGCGGACGTTCAACTAACCAATAACCATAAACCAATAACCAATATAGTAAGCACTCGTGGAACTCGTTTATCTCAAGACTGGGAATTGTCTGAAGACCAAAAGCAGTTCTGCAAGCAGGAAAGACCAGACCTAGATCCAGTTAAAGTCTCTGCTGGCTTCAAGGATTACTGGATTAGCGTTGCTGGTGCTAAAGGTGTAAAGAAGGACTGGGACGCTACTTGGCGTAACTGGGTTCGTAATCAGCGGTTCCAGAAACCTGCAATGCCTGAGAACAATATTCCTGAGTGGAAACTTAGAATCAAATGAGAGGCCACCAAGAGATTATCAAGATGCGTCTTGATAGGGTTGCTCCTAAAGCTATCTTCGTCCACTACGGTGAAGACAAAACAAAGTCATGGGCTGTCTGGCATCGTCACTCGATAGAATTTGCTGATGTGGAAATATTGCCGATAGAAAATATCAATGCTTTGGATCTCAGGTTTGCTGTAGGCTTGCCAGTACACATAACAACCCGTGAGCCGTACCAAAAGGTCAAAGCACTGCATAACGCATTTCTGGCAGCTAAGGCATTACGTGTACACACAGTGTCCGGACAAATATTGATAAATAATCTTGAGGAATATGATGACTATGTACCTGACTGACAATATTGATTTCTCTGCTTATCTACACGCTACAGACCACAAGTACCTAGTCAAAGACGCTTCAGTTTGGATTGACGAGCTTGAAGACCAGATCGATAACCCGCTGGTGGATCGGTCTGTTCCTATGGTCTGGGAAGCCACAAAGTCGTTTGCTTTCAGGCCGGGTGAGGTAACGGTTTGGGCAGGTTCCAATGGTGGCGGTAAGTCCCTGCTGACAGGTCAGGTTGCACTGGGTTTAATCAAGTCTGAGCAGAAATGTTGTATTGCCAGCTTTGAGATGAAACCTAGAGTATCGATTAAACGGCTTTTAAGGCAGTTTGCAGGCGAAAATATCGACTGGGAGGCATCCAGACAAGGGGAACCCTACAAACGCGCCTTATACGCCCGTTTTAAGGCTTTTGCACAAGGCAATCTTTGGTTCTATGACCAGCAGGGAACTACGTCTGCGGAACAGATTATCTCAGTGGCAAGATATTGCGCCGTAGAACTAGGTGTGCAGCACTTTTTTGTGGATTCGTTGATGAAAATTATTTCCGGGGAGGATGACTATAACGGTCAGAAGAAGTTTGTAGACGAGATGACTGCTCTGGCTAGGGATCACGACTGCCATATCCACCTGATTCACCATATCCGAAAGCTCCAGTCGGATGAGTTGATGCCGAACAAGAATGACCTACGAGGATCGTCTTCGATTACGGATCAGGTAGACAACGTGTTTATTGTGTGGCGCAACAAAAAGAAAGAAAACGATATTCAGAAGGGTCAGGAGATTGATCCTCAGAGTCCAGATATGATCCTGATGAACGAGAAGCAGCGGAATGGGGAAAGTACGGACTGGTATCCGTTCTGGTTCCACAGGGATTCTAGCCAGTTTATAGAGCGATTTGAGGGTCAACCGAGTGACTATGACAACAGAGGAAGATTCAAAGCTGCATGAATTTTCAATGAATTTTCATTCATCTGAGGAATACAGACACCAGTGCGAGGTCAGGCAGGTACTTAGGTGGAGAGCAGAAAATCGCGACAAAGCAGTTAGTTATCTTAATAAAGTACGACAAAAGCGGGATGAGGCGGCTGCAAACAAGCTAGAACACGACACTAGAGAGCAGTGGGCTAAGGGCAATAGGGGAATAAAAGGAGATTGGCGTGGATAAGCAAAGAATATATGACGCAATGTTAATTAAGGCTTTTAGGGCTGGTATCCGTATGACGGAACTTGAAAAATGGCTTACCCCCTATGAAATTAAATTGATGGATAGAAAGCTAAAGCGTATACCTAAAAAAATTGCATGGGCAGAACAAGTAAGGGTTATGGTTGCGAATAATATGAAACCTTTGGCTAACAGGTTATGGGATACCGATAAAACCCAAGACATAAAAACACTAGACTGGATGAGTAACATTGAATGTCATTTTATAAATGATAAAGTTTTATCTGAACGTCAGACGTTAAAGAAAAAATCAAATGCAGATAGAAAAAAGGGTGGAATTTTGGCTGAAAACTGGGATGCCCAAAAACGTACTAATCAATGGGGTGTTGTGAAATGACCTTCAAACGGGTAGACGATAACCAGACCAAGATTGTGAAGGAACTACGAGCCGCAGGAATGACGGTTCAGCACTTACATGGTGTACATGGTGGATGTCCTGACATAGTGGTTGGATACAAGGGCAAAAACTATATGTTTGAGATTAAGCGGGATAAAGCAGCCAAACTAACACCAGATCAGGTTATCTGGCATCACAACTGGCAAGGTCAAGTTAATATAATTACAACAGCAGAAGAAGCAATAAATGCCATCAAACAAGAAGCCAAGAAAAGCTAGAAAGTACATACCAAAAGCACTACCACTGACCATCAGGCATAACGAGGAATCAGAAACAGCCCTGCAACTAGCGCCTCATGCTGAACTTATGAAGCTGAGAGAGGGCTATGGGGACGAGGGTAGCTGGAATACGATAGTTGCTAGGCTAAATATTGGGTTAGTGGCTGCTAACGCTGCTGGCAAGGAAGATCAGGCTAAAGACATCAGGATAGGGCTAGATGCCATGCTGAAAGTAGATGAAAGGCACAAGAAATCTGGCAAATGGGGCTTATCTGGTAGCGATCTAAAGCAGGTAGGCGATGGACTAGTCCTAACTGATAACTTACAGCTATCGTTGACAAGAAAACAATTTGCACAAGCTATCGATTATGTCTGGCAACACGCTGCTAAATAATTGTTGCACGATCAAAATATCGTGGTAATATTCTTCTGACGCAACACAATATCAATAACTAGGAGCTAAATATGAACACAGAAAAATATGTCCGCAATGAAACTCAGTGGCTAAAAATTACTCGTGATAACAAGGCTAAAACATTCACTTTTGCTCGTGGATATAAAGGAAGTTATCAAGCTCACGATATTGAAACTTTGTCATTTAAGTGGGTTGCCAATTGGAACGAAGCTGTAGAACGTGCTGAAAAACAAATAGCTACATTTTCTTAATAAAAGGCCCGGCGAAAGCTGGGTTACCAATATGAACTCAATAGATCCTCACGAAGCAATTAACTACATGATCCGGCACTCTGCTGAGTACGCACAGGCCAAGGCTCAGGTTACTTACCTTGAAGAATTCCGCAAAAGCAAAAAAGCAATGTTGTTCTCAGTAGCAATAGGCAACACTATTGCCGATAAGGATAACTACGCCTACAGTCATCCAGAATATCTAGCGGTTCTGGACGGGCTTAAAGAGGCCGTAGAGAAGGCAGAAACACTTAGGTGGATGTTGGTAGCAGCACAGGCCAGAATCGATGTCTGGCGCTCACAGGAAGCCTCTAACAGAGGTCTAGATAGAGCAACCCAATAGGAGGATAATATGAACGACAAATATATAGTTGATGATAGCAATTTGGCACAATGTTGCAAATGTGGATTTGTTGACGATTGGGATGAGATACCTCGTGGGCGCTGTCAATTTACAGAGGATACTCTTACTGAGTGTCCAGAGTGCGGTGACGTAGACGGATTCGCCGACTATGATCCAACGAACCTTGCTCGACAGCAGCGAATTGCCGCTAACCTTGCGAAAGTTAACGGATCAGGACATTGAAGAAATCGGGTTGCAGTCATTTGGCAACCTTTGGTACTACTACCCAGACCAGATAAAAGACTTGATAAAGCTGGTTCACAGGCGATTAGAGGGTAAAAATCGTGCGTAAAAGAGAAGCACAATACTTGTCAAAAGTTGCTGACATTGGTTGTATAATCTGCTATAGGGCAGGTTATCCCGGTACTCCAGCCGAGATTCACCATATCAGGGGTTTGGGTTTAGGGATGGGAGTCAGAAACTCGCACGATAACGTCCTGCCCCTATGCCCAGAGCATCATAGAGGAAATTCAGGTTACCACGGCTTAGGCCGTAAAGCTTTTGAGCGTGCCTATGGTGTTACCGAACAAGAATTGCAATTACAGCTAGGGGAATTGCTCAATGAAGAAGACAAAAGGCCAGAAGAAGGTAGCCAAAGTTATGAAGGAATTTGGCAAGGGAACGCTGCATAGTGGCAAAGGTGGCCCAGTGGTCAAGTCTCAGAAACAGGCGGTAGCAATCGCCCTTAGCGAAGCTGGCATGGCTAAGAAGAAGGGTAAGAAGTGAAGCCCGGTCTTTATGCCAATATTCATGCCAAGCGTAAGCGAATAGCTGAGGGTTCTGGCGAAAAGATGCGTAAACCGGGTACTAAGGGTGCGCCAACCAAGGCTGACTTCAAGCAAGCAGCCAAGACTGCAAAGAAGAAAAAATGAAGACCTGTCCTAAAGTCTGTTCAGACATCCAGCTTAACCTGAAGAATCGGGATTGGGCATTTAAAAATGTAGGCTATGGCCCAGCAAACCCAGAGGAACCGGGTGATTTCTGGAATAAACGTGCTGTTGAGTGGGCTACGACTCCAGACAATGCACAGACAATGCGCTGCGGTAATTGTTCTGCATTTATCCAGACTCCTGAAATGATGGACTGCATTATCAATGGTATTCAGGGCGAGGAATCGGATAACGAGACTTACGCTAACGAGGTTGTTGCTAGTGCAGAACTAGGTTATTGTGAGCTTTTTGAGTTCAAATGCGCTGCTGACCGTACTTGTTCTGCTTGGTTAGTTGGTGGAAGCATTAAAAAACCTATGACAGAACAACAAAAGAAAATGTTGAGACTTGCAAAATATGAGGCCAATAAAGATCGAGAATATGAAGATGAGGATGAAAATAGCAGCAACTTGGAATAAGTAATTAAAAATGAATTTTCCTTTTTGTAATAAGGATGAGATTGAAAAAATAATAATTTCCCATGTTGTATGGAGAAATTTATTTAGTCGTTGTTATAATGAAAACAATAATGATTTTAAAAATTATGGCGCAAGAGGAATATTAGTTTGTGATTCTTGGCATGGAGATGATGGATTTTGGAATTTTATTAATGATATTGGATTAAGACCAAGTAAAGAATATTCTTTAGATAGAATTGATGTAAATAAAGGATATACAAAAGAAAATGTAAGATGGGCTGATGCAAAAACACAAGCTCAAAACAAAAGAAACGGAATTTTTGTTTCATTTAATGGGGAAACAATAAACCTTGCAAAATTAGCAAGAAATTATGGGGTTAAATATCAATCTTTGTGGAAATTAGTTGTTGTTAAAAAAGTTCCACCAGAAAAATCTATTGAAATATTGTCAAAACCAAAACAACAAACAATAAGTGATTTGGCTAGATTACATGGGATAAAGCCAGCTACTTTAATGCGTAGAATCCGTACTGGTGTTCCTTTAGATATTGCTATTTCTGCGCCATTGAAAGCAGGAGTTAAAACTTATAAGGCAAATCATGGTTGCTAAAAAGTATCAAAATCCAAAGGGCGGATTAAATAAGGCTGGTAGAGAACACTTTAAGCGAACTGAGGGAGCAGATCTTAAACCTCCATTAAAGTCTGGAGATTCTGGTCGCAGAGCCAGTTTCCTAGCCCGTATGGGCAATATGCCGGGGCCAGAGAGAAAGCCTAACGGTGAACCTACGCGCCTACTGTTATCCCTACAAGCATGGGGAGCCTCTAGTAAGGCAGATGCCAAGAAGAAAGCCGCAGCTATTTCCGCTAGAAACAAGAAAAAATGATACTAAATCTAGGCTCTGGTAAAGACTGGAGAGAAGATTGTCTAAATTCGGATATTCAGGCTAGGGTAAATCCTGACTGGGTATGCGACATATCTAAAGTTCGATGGGGTGAGTTAATAGATACCCGGTTCGGACAGATCAAGATTAAGCCGGAGATGTTTGAAAAAATCGTCGCAAATGACGTTTTAGAGCATATTCCGGATTTAATTAGTGCCATGAGGAACTGCCGAGACTTACTTAAAGTCGGTGGAGAGTTCGTTATATCCGTACCGTATGAACTAAGTCTAGGTGCATGGCAAGATCCTACTCATGTAAGAGCATTCAACGAGAATAGCTGGCTGTACTACACAGAATGGTGCTGGTATTTAGGTTGGGAATCTGGCTTTAAACTATCAGAACTCCAGTTCAAGCTGTCGGAACTAGGCTCAGAAATGTCTGAGAAAGGTGTTTCCGATGGAGAAATACTTAGGACTCCAAGAGCAGTCGAATCCATGAAAGTAACCTTGTGCAAGCTATAGTAATCTGCTCCGTTAGCAATCCCGGCATAACGATATTGCTTGAAAGCATTAGAGTTTATGCTCCTGAGATACCTGTATATCTATCAGCTAACAGTTTGGACTTATGGCATAGGGCTAAGTCAATTCTGCCTAATCTGATATGGAGGCCAAACCAAGCTACTAACTTTGGTGATGCCTACAATGTAGCTACAGATTATGCCTTTGAGCATGGACGTTACGATTCAGTAATATTGTCTAATGACGATGTTGTTATAACACCTAGTACCATAGATCTGCTCAGACAAGATGCGGAAATTCTGGAATCAAACGGCGTAAATCTCGGATTCTTAGGGGCAAGATCAGACTATGTATTGCCTGACCAGAACATTAGGTTTCCTGTTTACGATGATAGGCAAGAAGGATTGCGGTGGGCTAGCGAGGCTAAGATTAAGCCGACTGCGGTAATTGCACCTATCTTTGCCTCCATAACGAAAAAGGCTTGGAACGTCGCTAAATTCCCAAGCACGAATTGGTATTCCGATAATATAATATGCCATGACCTGCAAGAAGCAGGGTATGAGCATTTTGTCAGTCGGGCTTATGTGCATCATGCAGGAAGCCAGACAGTAGGGATTGATTACAAGAAATGCCATGAGGAGCCACGAGAGTGGATAAAGGCTAACAGACCAGATATATACCCTGATATATACGGTGCATGACATCCAAAGGATAATGCAAATGCAAGTTAAGCAAGTAAAAGTAGAGTCTTTAATCCCATACGCTAGAAATAGCCGCACACATTCTGACGCTCAAGTAGCTCAAATTGCAGCCAGTATCAAAGAGTTTGGCTGGACTAACCCAATATTAGTAGACGGAACTAACGGAATAATTGCAGGTCATGGCAGGTTATTGGCTGCTCGAAAGTTAGGATATATCGAGGTTCCGGTAATTGAACTAGAGAATATGACCGAGAGCCAGAAAAAGGCTTACGTTATTGCTGACAATCAACTAGCCATGAACGCCGGGTGGGATACTAGCTTGCTATCGTTAGAGTTGGCTGATCTGAAAGAGCAAGGATTCGAGCTTGATGTGCTTGGCTTTGATGCTAAGGAACTGGATAAGCTGCTGGAGCCTGAGCAGGTAGATGGATTGACGGATGAGGATGCCGTACCTGATGTGCCGGTGGATCCTAAGACAAAGTTGGGTGATATTTATCAACTTGGCAATCATCGGTTAATGTGTGGAGATAGTACGAGCATTGATGCGGTAGAAAAGTTAATGGATGGTCAGAAGGCCGATATGGTGTTTACTGATCCTCCATATGGTGTTTCTTATGAGGGTGGTCATAATAAAAAGAAAAGGCAAGGCATTATTGCAGATACATTGCAGGGTGACGATTTAACTGATCTTTTTTATGAATCTTTATCAACCGCTATAACGTGTACAAAAGATGGTGCTGCTTTTTACGTTTGGTATGCTTCCGGAAAAAGTATTGAAACATTTGCGTCATTGTCAAAATTGCCATTAAAAATTAGGGCAATTATTCAGTGGTACAAAGTTAAATCAGGTTTAGGCGCATTTATGAGCCAATACATACCTAATTGTGAGCCATGTATGTATTTGCACAAAGATGGATGCTCACCTGCTTGGTATGGCCCATCAAATGAAAAAACGGTATGGGAATTAAAGAAAGAATCTAAAAACGATTATCATCCCACTCAAAAGCCAGTAGAACTTCCAGAAAGAGCTATCTTGAATAGCAGTAAATCAGGAGACCATATATTGGATTTGTTTGGTGGCAGCGGTAGTACGTTAATTGCTTGTGAGAAAGTTAATCGCCATGCAAGACTAATGGAACTAGACCCTAAATACTGTGATGTAATAGTAAAACGTTGGGAAGACTTTACAGGCAAAAAGGCTGTATTATTAACTAATGATTAACATTTCCCCTTAATAAAATGAATGAGCATATTCCTAGTGAAGAAAACAAGAGATTAGTCGAAACATCGGCTGGTCTTGGCTTGCCTCATGAGCATATAGGGGCATTGATTGGCATAGATGATAAGACGCTGCGTAAACATTACCGAACGGAACTAGATTTGGGCAAGGCTAAAGCTAGCGCACAGATAGCTAAGACGCTGTTTAACAAGGCTCAGAGTGGGGATACGACTGCATTGATCTGGTGGACTAAGGCTCAGATGCGGTGGGCTGAGACGCAGAAACAGGAAGTATCTGGCCCAGATGGCGGCGCTCAAATACATCAAGTTACATGGCTGAAGTAATTGAGATTGCTTATAAGCCTCGTGAGCAGCAGCTAAAGATCCATGAGGCAGTAGATAACCACAGGTTTACGGTTGTAGTAGCTCATCGTCGTATGGGCAAGACTGTATCTGCCATTAACCATCTCATAAAGGCTGCCATTGAGTGCAAGAAGCCTAATCCTCGTTTTGCGTATATTGCCCCTACATACGCTCAGTCTAAGCGTGTCGCTTGGGACTATCTGTTGGAGTTCACACGTCCTTTGGGAGCTACTGCAAACATCTCTGAGCTACGGGTTGACTTCTGGGGAAGACGGATTAGTCTTTATGGCTCTGATAACGCTGACTCTCTCCGTGGTCAGTACTTTGACGGTGTGGTCTTGGACGAAATCGGAGACCAAAACCCTAAGATTTGGAACGAAGTCATTAGACCAGCATTAGCAGACCGTAATACTGATGATGAGCCTACATGGTGCTTATTCATTGGTACGCCTAAGGGTAAGAACCACTTTGCTGACTTTAGGGATCGCGCACAGACAGCAGAAGGATGGGCGTTACTTGAGTTCAGAGCCAGCGAGACAGGGATTCTTAACGAGAAAGAACTCTGGGCTGCTCGTAAGGAGATGGGCGAAGATAAGTACGCTCAGGAGTTTGAGTGTTCCTTTAACGCAGCGGTTGAGGGTAGTTATTATGGTCAGATTATTAACGATCTCGAAGCCAAGTCTAGGGTCACGACTATTGACCGGGATGACCTTTGCAAGTCTTTTGTTGCTTGGGATCTTGGTATGGGTGACTCTACTTGTCTATGGGTCTGCCAGATTGGTGGGAAGGAAATTAGGCTTATCGACTGCATCGAGAACCACGGAGTCGGTCTGGACTGGTATGTATCATGGCTCAGGGAAAACCGCTACGAGGGCTTCTCGCAAATACTTCCGCATGACGTTGAGGTAAGGGAACTAGGCACTGGAAAGAGCCGTAAAGAGGTCTTAGAGGAGGCAGGACTAGAGATCACGGTTGCGCCTAGACTGTCTGTAGCTGACGGGATTCAGGCTGTTAGACGCTTGCTGCCACGTTGCTGGTTTGACCACAAAACCAAGGCTGGTCTGGATGCCTTAAGGAACTATCGTCGGGAATATAACGAGAAGCAACAGGTGTTTTACGATAAGCCACTGCATGACTGGTCTAGCCATTACTCAGATGCCTTCAGATACTTGGCAATTGGGCTTGACGAGAGCGACGATTCATGGTCAACAGATTTGCCTATCAACGCCAAATGGGTTGTATAATAAGCAAAATTCCTGTAAGGGCTTGCTATGAAGATGGATGAAGGCCAGATTAAGAGCATTGTCGAAGCCGAGATAGATGACTCTATCGGCTATCTTGACACTGAAACCACTGAAGAACGTCGTAAGGCGCTAGATTATTATCTCCGTAATCCCTATGGCAATGAGGTAGAAGGACGCAGCCAGATTGTCACTGGTGAGGTTGCCGAGGCTATTGATGGTGCGCTGCCACAACTTATCCGAGTCTTTACGACTACTGAGGATATTGTCTATTTTGAGCCTAAGACTACTGAAGACGAGGAGTCTGCTAAACAGGCTACAGATTACTCTAACTGGGTGTTTTACCGTGAAAATGACGGTCTATTGATCCTGCACAACTGGTTCAAGGATGCCCTGCTACAGAAGGTTGGTGTCGTTAAATCCTATTGGGATGCCAAGGAAGACGTTACCAAAGAGAAATACAAGAACCTAACTGAGGATGAACTGGCGCTGCTTCTGTCTGATGAGTCGCTAGAGGTTGTCCGTCAGAAGGTAGAGATGATCCCTGCTGGTACGGATATGATGGGTCAGCCTGTCATGGCTCCGTCCTATGACGTTACGGTCAAGCGGGTGAACAAGTACGGTCAAGTCAAGATTGAGAATGTTCCTCCCGAGGAGTTCCTGATTTCCAAGGCTGCTAGGAATATTGAGGATTCTCCTTTTGTAGCTCATCGAAAGCTCATGCAGCGGTCAGAATTGATTGCAATGGGCTACGACAAAGACATCGTAGATGCGCTACCTTCTTATGACGATCTATCCTTCTCTCCTGAGCGTGTTGCTCGTTTTAACCAAGGTGAGCAGCCAGATCAAACTCAGGCCATCGATCCTGCCATGCAGACGGTCGAGGTATACGAGTGCTATATACGCATTGACGAGAACGATGACGGAATCGCTGAGTTGCGTAGGATTGTTTATTGCGGATCGGAAATACTAGAAGATGAAGACTGCGACTTTATTCCATTCCACAGCATCTGTCCTATCCCTATTCCGCACAAGTTTTTCGGTCAGTCGCTGGCAGATCGGGTTATGGACATCCAGCTTATCAAGTCCACTGTTACCCGTCAGTCTCTCGATAATCTCTATCTGACGAACAATAACCGGGTTGGTGCTGTAGACGGTCAGGTGAACCTAGATGACCTGCTGAACGCTACTCCCGGCGGTATTGTCAGAATCAAGAATCCTAACGCTCTGGTTCCGCTTCAGGTTCAGTCTACCTTTGGTCAGGCTATGCCAATGCTCCAGTACATGGACGAGATCCAGACTAAGCGTACTGGTGTTAATGACGCACAACAAGGTCTTGACCCAGATGTGTTGTCCAATGTAACGGCTGCTGCTGTTGCTGCGATGATGAAGTCGAACTCTGGCAAGCTGGAGTTGATTGCCCGTATCTTTGCTGAGACTGGCGTTAAGAGCTTGTTTAGGGGTATTTTGCATCTGTTGGGCAAGTATCAGGACAAGCCAAAGATCGTCCGTATGCGTGGCAAGTACGTCCAGTTTGATCCTCGTACATGGTCAAATGAGTACGATGTATCGGTCAATGTTGGTCTTGGCGCTGGTGACCGGGATCAGAAACTGGCAATGCTCCAGATGATTCTTGCAAAGCAGGAACAGATTATTCAGCAGTATGGCCCATCGAATCCATTGGTATCGGTTGGTCAGTACCGGAATACATTGGCTAAGTTCATTGAGGCAGCAGGTTTCAAAGATGCTAATGCCTTCATGAATGAGATTACGCCTGAGCAAGACCAGATGTTGTCGCAGCCACAGCCTCCTGCTCCTGATGCACAGGCCGAGGTAGCCAAGATGCTGGCAGATGTTGAGCGTGAGAAAACTCAGGCCAAGGCTCAGATTGATGCTGCTAAGTTGGATCTGGAGCGTCAGACGCTAGAGGCTGAGTTCACCCGTAAGGGCATTGAGATGCAGATGAAGAACCAGAAGGATCAGGCCGATATTCGGATTAAAGAGGCTCAGTTAGCAGTCCAGCAATTGCAAGCTATTTTGGCTATGGACATTGCAGACGAGGCCAGCCGTACAAAACAGGCTGAGATTGTCCTGAAGACGATTAAGGAACTGGGTAGCCTTACCGGGAGCGCGTAATGGCTGGATTGTTATCTGATATTACTGGATTTATAGATAGGTCTAAACAGGCTGCTAAAGCTAATTTAGGCTTGCTTTTTAGCGATCCAAGAGAATATCTAGCAACAATGGAAGGCCAAGCGAGAGACTTTAATCGATTGCAATCACTTGCGGTTCAGGGTGATATAAACGCTAGTAAAGGATTGCCAGTTACTCCTGAGCAATTAGCTGCTAGGCAATATGTAGATAGGGTTACCAATGATGTAGCTATGGGTTTTGCTGGATCAGTAAAGCCATTAAATAATCCTCTTAATAATTTGGAAAGAATGGCTCCTTTCTTTGTTCAGTATCCTAAAGCTCAGAAGGTTGTTGATGGGTTGAGAGTTGGCGAAAATATAAAAAACACTAGTTCTATTCCAGCATCGTTTAATAAATACGAGACTGACGTAGGAATTAGGTCTGTGCCAATGAGTGCATTTAAAGGAAGTAGCCCTTATGACTTATTTAGGTCTGCTGATGATATAAAAAGAGTAAAAGACTTGGCTAATCAGATTAAAGAAAATAAATATATTGATCCTTTAATTGTTGCTATTGATAAAGAAGGCCCGTATGTTCTTGAGGGTGGTCATAGGCTTGGGGCATTGAATTTGCTTGGGGTAAAGAATTTTCCAGCAATGATTGTTAGGGATTTGGATTACTAAATGGATAAAGCACAGTGGGCTACGAATCTGCTTAGGGAACCCATGTGGCAGGAGATGATGGAAGATCTCCGAGGCACAGAGCTTAACAAATTTGTTAATAGTAATTATGGCGAGACTGAGCTAAGGGAACAAGCGTATATGCGCCTCCGAGTCTTGGAATCCGTTGAATCCTATCTTGAAAGCATCGCTGCTCAGAAGATGATTGACGAGAAAAGGATGAAGATTTTGTAACCCGCATCGGGCGGTTCCCGATATAATTTAGGAAACTTATGAGCGATACTCAAAACACGACACCTGAGGGTAGTGGTGAGTTAACGGTAGAAGGTGCAGCTAACGCTTTCTTGAGCATGATGAATCGTGAGGATGGCTCCGAACAGGAACAACCAGAATCCGCTTCAGAAGCTAACGAAAGCGAGGCCGAATCTGAGGAATCGAGAGAGGAATCAGAGGTAGAACAAGAAGATGACGATGGTGAGCAAGAGGAACCTCAAAAATTCCGTGTCAAAGCCGCTGGCGAAGAACGGGAGGTCACCCTTGATGAGCTTATCAAGTCTTATCAACTTGGCACTGATTACACCAAGAAATCGCAAGCTGTAGCTGAGGAACGCAAGGCGGTTGAGGCCGAGCGCCAAGCGGTTCAAGAGGCTAAGGCTTTGCGCGATCAATACGCGCAGCGGTTGGAGATCATCGAATCGATGTTGAACCAGCCACAAGAAGCAGAGGATCTGGATTATCTGAAAGAGACTGACCCTATCGGTTATGCCGTGAAGGTCGCTGAGATGTCTCAGAAGGAGAAACAGTTAGCGCAGGTTCGTGCTGAACGGGAAAGAATCTCGCAACAGCAGGAATATGACAGGCAACAACAGATGAGGCAGACGATTGCTGCTGAGTCTGAGAAGCTAGTTTCTGCGATCCCTGAGTATGCTGATCCTGAGAAGGGCGAGACAATCCGTAAGGAAATCCGCACTTTTGGTAAGCAGATGGGGTTCTCTGATGAAGAATTGGCTAATGTGTTTGATTCCAGAGCCGTTCTGACGTTATACAAGGCGATGCAGTACGACAAGTTGCAGTCTGCAAAGCCGGGGATTACTAAGAAGGTTGCGGAGGCTCCAAAGGCGATTAAGCCCGGTGTTTCCAAGCCTAGAGATAGTAATTCTGAGGAAATTAGGAAACTGAAGTCACGAGCTAAGTCCACAGGAAGTATCAAGGATGCGGCAAGTGTATTTGAACGCTTTTTATAAAGGATTGAATCATGGCAATTTATAACGCCTACGACGCAATCGGTCAGCGCGAAGATTTGACCGACGTAATCTATGACATCTCGCCTACCGAAACTCCGTTCATGAGTTCGATTGGCAAGACCAAAGCTACTGCTGTTTACCACGAATGGCAGACTGACTCGCTGGCTGCTGCTACCACCAACAACGCTGCTGTTGAAGGTGCTGACGCTTCCGACGCTACTCTGTCTCCGACTACTCGTCTTGGTAACTACACCCAGATCCTGCAAAAGACTATCAAAGTCTCTGGCACTCTGGACGCAGTGAACAAGGCTGGTCGTAAGTCGGAAAAGGCTTACCAGTTGGCTAAGGCTTCGCAAGAACTGAAGCGCGATCTGGAAACCATCCTGCTGTCGAATCAGGGCCGTTCTGCTGGTTCTAGCAACTCTACTGCTCGTAAGATGGGTTCGCTGCTGTCATGGATCAAGACCAACTCGTCTGTTCAGACAAACGGTGGCGATCCTACGACTATCGGTGTTTCGACTCGTACTGACGGTAATACCCGTACCTTTACTGAAGCCCTACTGAAAGGCGTTGTTGCTGAAGTCTTCACCTCGGGTGGTTCGCCTAAAGTCCTGATGGTTGGCGCTGCTGGTAAACAGAAAGTGTCGAGCTTCACTGGTATTTCGGCATATCGTTACAACGTCAACGGTTCGGCTGCTCCTGCTGCCATCGTTGGTGCTGCTGACATCTATGTGTCGGACTTCGGCAATATGGCAGTTGTTCCTAACCGCTTCATGCGTACCCGCGATGCTCTGATCCTTGATCCTGAGTACGCTGCTCTGGCCTATCTGCGTCCTTTCCAGACTATCGAACTGGCGAAAGCTGGCGATGCTGACAAGACTCAGGTTCTGGTCGAAGTTACGCTGGAAGTCAAGAACGAAGCTGCTCACGGTATCGTTGCTGACTTGGATATGTCGCTGTAATTGAAATAGCCCCTGACCTTATGGTTGGGGGCTTTTCTACGAGGATTTATGGACTATAGACAACAGGTTGTACATTCGGACGGTGATGGTGGTATCGTCATCGAAACTAAACAGGACGTTACTGACATTCTTGAAAGTAACAAGGAAATTCTGGAGGCAGACAAGCAAAGAACCGGACATCTTAATGAAATGCACCATGTAGCTCGTATCCCTTTTACGGTCATTGATGACTTGAATAAAAAGGGGATAATGAAGGGCTTTAATATCATTGATGACGTTGCTTTTGCTCGTTGGCTCAATAGTTCCGATAATGCACAATGGAAAGTCTATAGGGGAACCATATGATCGTTGGAGTTTGTGTACCAGCTAGGGATGAAGTTCATACATCGTTTGCTTTTGATTTTGCCAAGATGGTTGGCAGAGATTCAAGACATAGATGTTCTAAAGATGGCAACGGGCTAAAGCTCTATACGATGGCAGGAACGCTGATATTTGACCAGAGAGAAAAGCTGGTTGATGCGGCTCTTGCTGAAGGCTGTGACGCTGTAATGTTTATCGATTCGGATATGCGGTTTCCTAGTGATTCGATTGACATTTTGTTAAGCCGAGATGTTCCGATTGTTGGTGTTAATGCAGTAACAAGACGTAAGCCAACGCTACCGACTGCGTTGAATCTTCAGATTGAGAAGGATGAGAATGGAAAGATCATTCATCATGCTTGGCATAAGATAGATTCGATGGATAAAGAGGGCATAGAGCCTGTTACAGCGGTTGGTTTTGGTGTGGTGATGATTCGTAAGGAAGTCTTTGAGAAGGTTCCTAAGCCTTGGTTTGATGTGGGTTGGGGATCGAAGGGAATCATTGGCGAGGATGTGCATTTCTGTATCAAGGCTTTGGATGCCGGGATTCAGACTCATGTAGATCATAGTCTTTCCAAGCACATTGGTCACATTGGCACTTACGAGTATCGATGGGATGATGTAGAGGAAGGCGCTATAGAGGCGCACAATAACAGGAAATAGACATGGCATTTACGAGCTATAGCGAACTAAAGACTACGATAGCGAACTACTTAGCTCGTAGTGATCTGACTTCAGTTATCCCTGACTTTATACGGTTGGCTGAGGAGCGTCTGCGTCGAGACTTGAGAATCCGTCAGATGTTGGTGGTGGCTACGGCTACTACGACTGCTGGCAATTCCAAGGTTGGTCTGCCTACAGACTTCCTTGAGATGCGGGATATTCACCTGAATACGACTCCGATTACTTCTCTGGCTTACGAGGCTCCTAACGCCTTTTATGCGAATAATAGGTCTACTGAAGCTGGCTTGCCTAGAACTTATACAGTTTTGGCCTCAGAACTTCAATTTTCACCTATTCCTGACTCTGTATATACGGCTCAGATGCTGTATTACGCAAAGCCTACGCTCCTAAGCGATAGTAATTCTAGCAATGTATTCCTGGCTAATTGTCCTGATGCCTTGTTGTATGCGTCTTTGGGTGAAGCAGAGCCATATTTAATGAATGATGCGAGATTGCAGGTCTGGGCCTCACTGTATGATCGCGCCATAGCGTCTATTTCAACGTCTGACCAAGCTAGTGAATACAGTGGTCAACCTATGTCAATGTCTTATAACGTGAGGTAAATCATGGCAGAAATGTCGAATTATCTGGAAAACGCTCTGATTAACGCTACCTTGCGTAATACGAGCTATACAAGCCCTGCAACAGTCTATGTTGCTCTTTATACATCTGACCCTACCGATGCTAATACTGGTACAGAAGTCTCTGGTGGTTCTTATGCTCGTACTGCTGTTACTTTTGGTGCGCCCAGCAATGGCGTTAGTACCAATAGTGCTGCGGTTGAATTCCCGACTTGCACATCGTCGTGGGGGACAATAACGCATATTGGCATTTTGGATGCATCAACCAGTGGTAATTTGCTGTATCACACTCCTTTGACTACATCTAAAGTAATTGATGTTGATGACATTTTCCGTATTGCATCTGGCAACCTTTCTGTGACATTGGCATGAAGATTGATTTTTCTTTTGATACTCAGTACGGCAAGTTCTGTGATGCTTTGCATTTGTCAGACGATCATACGTTTACTGAATCAGAAATTGAAGCAATGAAACAGCAACGTCTGGATAACTGGATTGCTGTCATTACTGCTCCTCCAGAAGAACCAAAGGAGTGATAAATGGCAGATCGCTATTGGGTTGGTGGATCAGGTACGTGGAACACTATCAACATAAGTAATTGGTCAACATCATCTGGCGGTGCTTCAGGCGCATCTGCGCCTACGGCTGCGGATAACGTCTTCTTTGACTCCAACTCAAACGTAGGTACAGGCGCTTTTACCGTTACTGTTTCTGCGGCGGTCTGTAACGATTTCAACGTTGGTAGCCCTACCGCACTAGACGGCGCAATGACGCTTGCATTTGGTACAACAGGTTCGCTTACCGTATCTGGTTCGTGGACTAATCAAGCAACCAACTTTTCTGTTACAAATACATCAGGTAACTTGACGTTTAATGCCACGACTACTGGCAAAACAATTACAACAAACGGCGTAACAATTGGCGTAACTACAACATTAAATGGTGTTGGTGGCGCATGGACACTTGGTTCTGCGTTAAATCTTAGTACGTTTTCGTTGACATTAACTAACGGTACATTTGATACATCAGTAAGTAATTATGCGGTTACTGCTGGAACATTTTCCTCAAGCAATTCAAACATAAGAACAATAAATTTAAACGGATCAACGCTTTCGTTAAGTTCAAGTTGGACTTTGACAACTAGCACTAATGCAACACTTAATGCTGGAACGTCAACAATAAACCTGACTGCAAATCTTATTACTTTTTCTGGCGGTAGTTTAACTTACTACAACGTTTCTTTTACATCAACAACAGCAACAACTTTAACAAAAACAATCACAGGCGCAAATACATTTAACAACCTGACGTTTTCTACGATTGGTTCTGCTGGACTTAATAATATTACTATCGGTGCAAACCAGACAATCAATGGAACTCTAACAGTCAACGGTTCTAATGGTAACCGCAGACAATTTGTTCGTTCCGATACGCTTGGAACATCACGCACACTAACTTGCGCGGCTATTGCTGCTATGACTGATGTTGACTTTAGAGACATCACAATAGCTGGCGCGGCTGGTACGTTGTCTGGTACTCGATTGGGAGACTGCGGCGGCAACAGCAATATTACATTTGTGGCTGGTGCAAACAAGTATTGGAACTTGGCGGCTGGTGGTAACTGGACTGCAACTGCTTGGGCAACAAGTTCAGGTGGAGGCGTAGCAGATACTAACTACCCACTACCTCAAGACACGGCAATTATTGAAAACACAGGATTAACTGCTGGAAACACCATAACAATCAATGGTAACTGGAATATCGGTACGTTAGACGCATCAACACGTACTAATGCAATGACGTTAGCGTCAAGTACAAATACGCCAACTTTCTACGGCGACTTTACTTACGGATCAGGCGTAACACCTACCGGAACTGGAACATACACATTCTGTAATAGTTCCACAAAGACACTTAATTCTGGTGGTATTACATTTACTCAGCCAATAACAATAGATGCGCCCGGCGGCGGTATTCAACTTATTACAAACAATCTGACGTTAGGCTCAACGCTTACCACTACTTTAACGCAGGGTACGTTAAACCTGAACAATCTTACACTAACAACAGGTTTATTTTCTTCAAGCAACTCAAACACAAGAACAATTGCATTTGGTACTGGGAATATATCTTGTTCTGGTACGGGTACGGTTTGGACAAATGCAGTCTCAACTAATTTAACAACAACTGGTACTCAAGTAGTCAACGTAACTTCATCAGGGTCAACTGCTATTACTGTCTCAACAGGTTCATTATCAGAAGCAAACTCCATTAGTTTTAATTTTACTGGCGGTACATATGCACTTAGTTTTTTAAGTATAACTGGTTATGCCGCAAGAAATGTAAACTTCACAGGTTACTCGGGTACATGGCAAGCAACGTCTACTGCAACCATATACGGTAACTTAACGCTTTCTAGTGGAATGTCATTAACCGCATCATCTTTGACAATGACATTCGGAGCAACAAGCGGAACTAAACAAATTACCAGCAATGGTAAAACAATGGATTTTCCAATTAGCTTTAATGCTCCTAGTGCAACATACGTTCTTCAAGATGCTTTAACAATAGGGTCAACAAGAAACACGGCTTTTGTATCGGGTACCGTTAATCTTGCTGGATTTACTTTAACAACTGGTACAGCATCCTCACAGGGAGCTAACACAAGAAACATAACATTTAACGGTGGAACGTTGTTAATTTCTGGTAGTGGATCAACTGCTTGGAATGCTACTGGTGCTGGTGGATTTAGTACAACACAAGGTACTGGAACAGGTGCGATTTCAATGACATCTGCTAGTGCTAAGACATTTGCTGGAGGTAGTTTCACTTACAACTGCACATTAAACCAAGGCGGTGCTGGAACGCTGACCATTACCGGCGCAAATACGTTTAACGACATTGCTAATACGAACGCTACCGCAAGCCAGATTACGTTCCCTGTTAGTACAACAACGGTAAATAACTTCACCTTGTCCGGCACATCCGGCAACTTGGTGTCAATCCGTAGCTCTACTGGAGGCACTCGATTTACACTATCCGATGCTTCTGGCACTGTATCCGTTTCTTATCTTGATATTCAGGATAGTGCAGCTACAGGTGGCGCTACTTGGCAGGCATTTGTAGCAAATGGTAACGTAAACTCAGGCAATAATACTGGATGGAATTTTGGTCTTGCTACCGGCAATTTCTTAATGTTTTTTAACTAATACTATGACGCCAGAATTGCAACGCTATTATGAAGATCGGTTTGCCATGATGGCCCACCAGGGCTGGCGCGATCTATTGGAAGATATTGACGGAATGATAACATCTTTAAATAATGTATCCACTATTCAAGACGAAAAGGATTTACAATTTAAGAAGGGTGAGTTATCTATCCTAAATTGGCTGAAAACCCTGAAACAGGTCAGCGAAGAGGCATACGAGGGACTCAATGAGAAAGATCTTTGAATTTCTCTGCGAAAGTGGAGAGCGCATCGAACGATTTGTCGAATATGAAGACAAAGTAGTTCGTTGCAATTGCGGCAAGACGGCCAGCCGCACCATATCTGCACCGGCGTTTAAATTGGAAGGGTGGTCGGGAGCGTTTCCAACAGCTCACGCAAAGTTTGATAAAAGCCACCGAGACAAGCTAAAATCCGAGCAGAAGGCGAACAGATAAGCAGAAATGCCCTGTTCATGTTTAATCCTGAGAACCAAAAGATGGCAGGAAAAGGAACTTCGACATGTTGATTGATAAAGAACCAGAGATGCCTAGTGAGTTGGAGGCAGAAGAAGCGAAACTACCTGAACTAGCAGCGCCCCAAGTCCCAGAATTGCCAGACCGCTATCGCGGAAAGTCGATCGAGGACATTGTCAAGATGCACCAGGAGGCCGAAAAGGTCATTGGGCGCCAGGCGCAAGAAGTCGGGGAAGTGCGGAAACTGGCCGATGAGCTCATCAAGCAGAATCTCTCGTCAAAACCTCAACCTGTTGAGAAGGCAGAGCCTGAAGTAGACTTTTTTGAAGACCCTCAAAAGGCGATTCAAAAGACCGTTGAGACACATCCTGACGTACTTGCTGCCAAACAGGCAGGTATTGAGTTCAAACGGATGCAAACTCAGCAGCGCTTGGCGCAAGAGCACCCAGATTTCATGGAGATCGGGGCAGATAAGGACTTTGAGACATGGATTAAGTCGTCTCAGGTTCGTCTGGAGCTCTACGCACGGGCGGATGCCGGGTTTGATTTCGATGCGGCCAATGAATTGCTGACAACCTACAAGCAGATACGCGGTATCAAGCAAAAGCAGGCGGATCAATCCGGTAAGGAAGCCCGCCAGCAGACCTTGAAAGCCGCGCAGGTAGATGTAGGGGGTACCGGAGAGAGTTCAAAACGTGTCTATCGCAGGGCTGACCTAATTCGGCTGAAAATGACCGACCCGGCTAGATACGATGCGCTGTCCGATGAAATTATGGCGGCCTATGCAGAAGGACGGGTCAAGTAAATTTTACTTTTGACTTTAGGAGTTAGACATGGCAACCGCATTTTCCCCAGCAAATAGTGTAACAACCACAACAGCAGCAACCTTTATCCCAGAGATTTGGAGTGATGAGATTGTTGCGGCCTACAAAAAGAACCTGGTTCTGGCCAATGTTGTGATGAAGATGAACTTCAAGGGCAAGAAAGGTGACACCGTTCACGTTCCCGCCCCAACCCGTGGCTCGGCTTCGGCAAAAGTAGCCACCAATGCAGTCACACTGATCGCCGCGACTGAATCTGAAGTTCAGATCCTGATCAACAAGCACTACGAGTACAGCCGCCTGATCGAAGACATCGTCGAAGCTCAAGCTCTGAACTCGCTGCGTCAGTTCTATACCAGCGATGCTGGCTATGCACTGGCCAAGCAAGTTGACACCGATCTGGTTCAACTTGGCCGCGCGTTTAACGGCGCCACCATTGGCACTGATGACTACGCAACTTCGGCGTCCAGCACCAAAGCTTATATCGGCTCGGACGGCACCACTGCGTACAACAGCGCGACCTCGAACGCTGCTGCCCTGACCGATGCTGCAATCCGTCGTACCATCCAGCGTCTGGACGACAACGACACCCCAATGGACGGTCGTTTCTTCATCATCCCACCATCCAGCCGTAACACGCTGATGGGTCTGGCTCGCTACACTGAGCAGGCATTCGTGGGTGATGGCAACGCCATCCGTAACGGCGAAATCGGCAACCTGTACGGTATCCCTGTGTTCGTGACTTCCAATGCTGATACTGGCGCTGGTAACTCGGGCGCTGACCGTATCTGCCTGATGGGCCACAAGGAATCGATGGTTCTGGTTGAGCAGATGGGCGTTCGTTCGCAGACCCAGTACAAGCAGGAATACCTGGGCACGCTGTTCACGTCCGACATGCTGTATGGCGTTAAAGCCATGCGTACTGCCGCGACTACGGGTGCTGCAACCTCGTCCTCGGCTTTTGCTCTGGCTGTTCCAGCCTAATTAAACTCCCCGGCTTCGGCCGGGGATTTTTAACCTAATTAGGAGAACATCATGGCAACTGCATCTTCCGTAACAGTCCGCGCTGGCAATGACCAGTTTCGCGGTCTTTTCTCAAATACTTGGCTAGTCAAGGCCACACTGGATGCTGGTTCGCTGGCTGATGGTGCGGGTGAGACTGATGACGTCACCGTCCCCGGCGTAGCGCTTGGCGACATGGTGATTGGCGCTTCGTTGGGCGTGGATTTGGTGGGTATTACGGTCACTGGCTATGTCAGCGCCGCCAATACGGTCAAATTCCGTCTGCAAAACGAATCTGGCAGTACCGTAGATCTGGCTTCGGCCACACTGCGTATTGTTGTAGCTCGTTCACTGGCGTAAAAACTGGGGGCCACCGCCCCCAGTTTGCCTTCTGGAGATTTTATGGCGACATTCAAATGTTTGGTCAGTGGCCAAACGGTTACGTTCGTTCATCAGCACGATATCGACAGCATGAAAGGCCATCAGGGCTACGTGCGGGTTGATGAGCCTGAAGAACCTGCGGACGGAGTGTCATCTTCGGTCATCTTAACGCCGCCAGCCAAACGCATGGGGCGTCCAAGGAAACTAGAAAATGTCGGAAATTGACCCACGCGAGTTTGGAAAACTCGAAGCCCAGGTGGAAGCACTCCAAGTGGAGGTGCACGCCTTGCGCGAAGACGTTAAAAAACTGCTGGAGATGGCCAATAAATCCAAAGGCGGTTTTTGGGTAGGCATGGCGATCGTGTCGGCCATTAGTGGTGCGGCGGCGTTCATCATGGATCGGGTATTTTTCAGATGAAAACCGGCCTGTTGTCCGGCAAACAATGCCCTGTGGCAACACAGGACGTGTCTGTCAATCTGAAGAACCGCAACCATGCGTTCAAAGAGTATGGTTATGGGCCACCTAATCCGAATGAGGCAAACACGGCTTTTTGGATGAAAAAAGCCACCATGTATAACGCTCCTACGGCCACGGTAAAAGGCATGCGGTGCGGTAATTGCGCGGCTTTTATCCAGACGCCAGCCATGATGCAGTGCATCATTGGGGGTTTGGAAAAAAACGAAGGCAAGAATGAGTTGTCTTACGATGAGCAGTTTGTAGCCGCTGCCGATCTTGGCTACTGCGATTTGTTCCAGTTTACTTGCGCGTCGAATCGTACTTGCGACGCGTGGAAATCAGGCGGTCCTATCACCAAGGAGTGATCATGAAGATGAGCAAAGGCCAAAAGAAAGTCGGTAAGGTCATGCACGAATACAAGGCAGGTTCCTTGCATTCCGGCAAAGGCGGCTCTGTCGTTACATCTAAAAAGCAGGCAATCGCCATTGCGCTGTCTGAGGCTGGCATGGCCAAGAAAAAGGCCAAGAAATGAAAAAGCCAATCTGGGAGCAGAAGCGGCCTGAAAAGTTAGGCCCGTCCAAACCCTTGGCGCCTGCCAAAAAGGCAGCGGCAAAACGAATGGCAAAGGCCGCCGGACGGCCCTATCCCAATATGGTCGATAACTTGAGGGCAGCGAGGAAGAAATGAAAACTCCAGCTTGGCAAAGAAAGGCCGGTCAAAATGCAAAGGGCGGCTTGAATGCCAAAGGCCGGGAGTCTTATAATGCAGCAACTGGGGGCAACCTCAAAGCGCCGGTAAAATCTGGCGACAACCCGCGACGAGCTTCTTTTCTCGCCAGGATGGGCAATATGCCCGGTCCCGAGCGTAAAGACGGTCAGCCTACTCGGCTCTTGCTGTCTTTAAATGCTTGGGGGGCATCATCCAAGGCAGATGCAAAGGCAAAAGCTAAAGCTATATCCGCAAGGAATAAGGCGAAAAGCAAATGACCTACTTGGAACTCGTCAATGATGTCTTGGCCCGCCTGCGAGAGACGCAGGTGACAACGGTCGGCCTGACTACCTACTCTTCCCTGATCGGCAAGTTCGTCAATGACGCCAAGCGTCAGATTGAGGATGCTTACGACTGGAATGCGCTTGGGCAAGAGATAACGATCACTACTTCAGCAAGCACTTATGAATACTCCATGACTGGCGCCGGGCAGAAATTCCGTGTTACCAGCGATCCATTGAACACCACCAGCAACGTCGTTATGCAGGTTATCCCTGTAGGCGACATGCGCCGCAAGCAAAATTTGCAACCCACGGTTACCGCAGTCCCCACGGAATATTGCTTTGAAGGTGTGGATGGCAACGGCGACGCCAAGGTGCAATTGTGGGGCCGCCCTAACGGTGTCTACAGTATCAAGTTTTTCCTGTCGGTGCCGCAAGCCACGCTGTCGTCGGACTCCACTTCCGTATTAGTGCCAGATGTATTGGTGACTCAGAATGCTTACGCCAGAGCGCTGGTTGAGCGCGGCGAGGACGGCGGTCTTAATTCGTCTGAGGCTTACGCGCTGTACAAAACCATGCTGTCGGACTACATTGCTTTGGAAGCCACTCGCTTTCCTGAAATGCAGGAGTTTTACGCTTCATGAGCCAGCCACTGCGCATCGATACAATCTCGGCGCCAGGCTTTTATGGCCTGAATACCCAAGATTCCCCGCTTGATTTGAACGCTGGTTTTGCGCTAGTCGCAACTAACTGCGTCATCGATCAATACGGCCGTGTCGGCGCACGTAAAGGCTGGTCTAAAGTCAATAGCAGCTCTGGCAACTTGGGCGCTAATGACGTCGGCGTCATTCATGAACTGGTAGTAGCGGACGGCACATACACCGTACTGTTTGCCGGCAACAACAAGATTTTTAAGCTTGATGGCAGCAATGCGGTTGTCGAGTTGACCTACGGGGGAGGGGGTACTGCCCCGACGATCACAGCCAACAACTGGCAGTGCGCCTCGCTTAATGGCATTACTTATTTCTTCCAGACGGGCCATGACCCGCTAATTTACGATCCAGCGGTCAGCACCACCACGTATCGCCGTGTGAGCGAGAAGACAGGCTATGCAGGCACGGTGCCGTCAGGCAATATCGTCATCTCAGCATACGGTCGTCTGTGGATTGCTAATACGGCATCTGACAAGCAAACATTGACGTTTTCGGATCTGCTGGCGGGGCATATCTATACCGGCGGCACGTCTGGCACGTTGAATGTGAATAACGTTTGGCCTGCTGGACCAGACGAGATCGTTGGCCTGGCAGCCCACAACAATTTCCTGATTATCTTCGGCAAGCGCCAGATATTGGTATATCAAGGCGCAACGGCGCCGGCCACAATGTCGTTAAACGATACAGTAGTGGGCATTGGCTGCATCGCGCGCGACTCAATCCAAGGCACTGCGACCGATGTCTTCTTCCTGTCCAACAGCGGCGTGCGGTCGTTAATGCGCACGATTCAGGAAAAGTCAGCACCGTTTCGCGACATCAGCAAGAATGTGCGTAATGACTTTATGGGTATTGTTGCGGGCGAGACATTGGCAAACATCAAGGCCGTGTACTCGGAAATAAATGCATTTTATTTGCTAACACTACCTAGCAATCAATCGGTATATGTATTTGATACTCGCGGGTATCTTCCTGATGGGTCATCAAGAGTTACTGTATGGACGTCGATTACGCCATCGGCGTTATTATCGCGCCGTAATGGCGATTTGCTGCTGGGACAGACTGGTTACATTGGCAAGTACAGCACCTATCTAGATGACACTGCTGAGTACCGTTTTCAGTACTACACCAACCATAGCGACTTGGGCGACCAAAGTGTTACGTCTATATTGAAACGCATTGGCGTTATTGTGATTGGCGGCACGAATCAATATGTGACGATTAAATGGTGTTTCGATTTTAGCGAAAATTATTTGTCGCAAAACACGCAAATCCCAACGCAGAGTGTATCTGAGTACGGCATAGCAGAGTATGGTTCTAATGGTGTTCCTCTTGCGGAGTACGCCGATGGTATTGCATTACAAACACTTTACGCACAAGGCACGGGGTCTGGTCGCATTGTGCAAACAGGTTATGAGGCGGATATTAATTCTTCGGCGCTGTCGATTCAGAAAATTGAAATTCAGTCGAAAAACGGAAGGCTGTCATGAGTAATTACACAAAAAGTACAGATTTTGCTGCTAAAGATGCATTGGCATCTGGTAACGCGGGGAAGATTGTTAAGGGCACGGAGATTGATACCGAGTTCAATAATATTGCCACGGCTGTCGCAACTAAAGCTGATTTGGCTAGTCCAATATTTACAGGATCGCCTGCGCTGCCTACTGGAACTACTGCAGCTACGCAATCCTATGGTAATAACACAACTGCGTTAGCTACTACGGCATTTGTGCAGGCTGCTCTTGCAGCGTTGTACCCTGTAGGATCTATCTACACTAATGCTACTAACAGTACCAACCCTGGTACGTTGTTGGGGTTTGGTACATGGACCGCGTTTGGTGCTGGTCGAGTCATGGTTGGTTTTGATTCTGGCAACTCATTATTTGACACAGCGGAAGAGACGGGTGGTTCAGCTAATTCTTCTGTAGTTAGCCATACCCATACGGCTACTTCTACCGTAACTGATTCTGGTCATAGTCATACAGTTACTACATATAAATCTACTGATGACGGTGCTTTTATAGATGGTGGTCAAGGCAATGGTGGTGTAGGTGGAACTCCATCAACTTCTACCGTAACAACAGGCATTACAGTAGCTACTAGCCTCTCAACGGAAGGCTCAAGCGGCACTAACGCAAACTACCAGCCGTACATCACGGTCTATATGTGGAAGCGGACAGCATGATTGTTGAAACCTTACCTGATCATCAGATCATTCATCATTTTAGTGATGGTCTGTATGCCAAAGAGATGCGTGTTGAAGCTGGACAAGCAATTCTAAAACACACGCATAACTTTAGCCATTTGTCGATTCTGGCTCGAGGTAAGGTAGCAGTATTGATCGGCGATGAAATTGAAATTATCTCTGCGCCGGCGTGTTTGGAAATTAAAGCGGACGTAGTACACGGCGTTAAAGCCATTGAAGATTGTGTTTGGTATTGCATCCACGCCACGGACGAGAAGGACGCGGCTAAAGTGGATGAAGTCATCATAAAGGGGTACTAACATGCCAATAACGGCAGCTCTTATCGGCGGCGGCGCCAGTCTTTTAGGCGGCATCATGGGCGGCGATGCCCAAAAACGAGCCGCACAAATTTCCGCTGACGCGCAACTGCGCGCTGCGCGACTCGCTGCCGAAGAGCAGCGCTTCCGCCCAGTTGGGGTGACGACACGGTTTGGCCGTAGCCAATTCCAGTTTGGGCCTGAAGGCCGACTGATTGGCGCTGGTTACCAGATCGACCCTCAACTGCGTGCCTATCAAGACCGTCTGCAAGCACTGGCCGAACAGCGGCTTGGCGAAGCCGAGATGGCACCTGAAGCTTACGCGCCTCTACGCGAAGCTGGCGGCCGTCTGATGCAGCTCGGTGGCCAGTATTTGGCTGAGACACCGGAGCAAGTAGCGCAGAAGTACATGCAGCGCCAACTTGACTTGCTGGCGCCGTCGCGGGAGCGTCAATATGCTCAGCTGCAGAACCAGTTGTACCAGACAGGCCGTGGCGGTTTGGCCGTTGGCGGCACTGGCATGCGCCCAAGCGGTGCTCCCGGTCTTGCAGCAGCCAATCCTGAGATGGAAGCGTACTACAACGCTTTAGCACAGCAGGATGCTGCCCTGGCGGCTCAAGCGCAACAGGAAGGCCAGCGTCAACTGGCGTTTGGCACCGGCCTGTTTGGCCAAGGCGCCGGGCTCTACGGTGGCTACGAGTCAGGCGTAACCGGCGCGCTGTCGCCATTTACTACGGCATTGGGCGGCGTCTCGACGCTCGAGAGCTTGGGCCAACAGCCGCTGGATATTGGTGCGCAGTTGGGTGGCCGCGCGGCTACGGCAGGCGCCAACGTAGGGCAGTCGTTATTGACGGGTGGATTAAGCGCAGCCCGCACTACGCAAGCGGCTTCAATTGACCCGTGGTCTGCTGCGTTATCAGGTTTGGGTAGTAGCCCGCAATTAGGCCAAATGGGTTCACAGATTTATGACTGGGCCAAAGGCATGTTTGGCGGCACGCCTGCGCAATCTACTATGTATGCTGAATCAAGCCCTATGATGTATTTACCGTCATTTGGGCAAAATCCAGCAATTATTCCTCGAGGCACTAGCGGCTACAGTTTCTCGTATTAAGGATATGTTATGGCTACCAGTGATATCTTAGGTCTGTTTGTGTCGCCTGAACAATATCAGGCGCAGCAGTTGGCGCAACAGCAAGCCGCTGAACAACAGCGCGCATTTAACTTTGCCCAGTTGAGCCCCCGTGATCAAGCCGTCTACGGCATGTTCTTGGGCGGACAACAGTTAGCCCGTGGATTGGGCGGTCTCTTGGGTGTGCAAGATCCCCAGCTGCAACGCATTCGTCAACGCGAAGAAATCATGCGGTCGATCAACCCGGCGGATATGGCTTCCTTGACCGCTGGTATTCAGCGCGCATCACAAATGGGCGACCAAGAGTTGGCCTTGTCGTTGACCGACTTTATGAATAAGCAAGGTAGCGAGATAGCGCTGACCAAACAGCGTGAAACGGAAAAAGTCCCGCAAGATATACAGATTGCCGCAAGAATTCGTAAGTTGACAGAAGATAGACTTAAACTGCCTGAAAACGAACGCGGTCCTATAGACGCTGAAATACAACGACTTCAAAAGGCACTCCGCCCCGGCGCCGAGGATAAATACGCACAACTTCAAGATCTATATGTTAAGCGCGAGGAAGCTGTCGCTCAGTTTGGTGTAGATTCGAACGCGGTTAAAAGTATTGACCGTCTGATCCAGTCATTGGCACCACTAAAAGGCGGCGCAGGTGAAGGTGATGGCGAAGGTGATGGTGCAGGTAAGGGTAAGCATAAAGAACTTGTTATTGCTAGAGAGCGCGCACGTATAGACGAACGACTCAGGGTACTAGACTCCCAAAATATGGGAGATAGTCCTGAAGCACAAGAATTGCGCAATACTAAAAAATATCTTGACCAAGCAGAAACTAAAGCAACTATCGATGACGTTACGCGTCTTGAAGGGTACTTAACTGAACTTTCTACTATACAAACAAAATATGGTCCTGACACTAAAGGGTTTGAAAATGATCCTAGAGCCAAGGCACTGCAGATGCTTATCGATAAATCTACCGATCGTAAAGGCGGCAAAGAGTTTGAATCGTTGGTAGTGGCTGACAATATTGTTAAGTTACGTAAGCAAATACGCGACGCTAAAGATCCTTCCGCACCTGAAGTTTTGGAAGCCAAAGATAGGTTGGCCGTACTGGAGCAGCAGCTCAGGAAAGACAAGCCAAATCTTACCGTGGTCGGCGAAGTTAGATCTGGCACAGATAAAGGAAAGACTGTTTATGTTGATGAGAATAAAGACCAACAATTTGTATACTCAAAAAATGAGAAAGGTGAGCAAGTACGTAAATTAGTATCTGATGTTGATGTAGATAGAATGACATCGCAAGTCACTGCAACCGCGTCTTCATCAGCGCCTGGCGTCAAAGCATTTAGAGAAAAGCTTGGCGGATTGGACGCCAAAGACGTTGAAGCCGCTCGCGCTAATCGTGATAACGCAATTGCTGCACTTAATACGTTGAACGAGCTTACCCGCCTTGATCAGCAAGGTGTTACTAGCGGCGCGTTTGCTGAAGGTCGTATAGGCGCGGTTAACTTACTCAATACGCTTGGTTTGGTTAGCAATAAAGACGCAGGTACGTTAGCTAACTCACAAACGTTTAGTAAAGTATCTGGCGACCTTATTTTGGCCACTTTGGGTGGAAAACTTGGAGCAGGTTTCTCTAACGATGATCGTAAGTTTATCGCTGGGTTGGTTCCTCAACTAGAGACAAGCCGTAAAGCGCGTCAACAGTTGATTAACTTTATGGTGAATAAGAACCAGCTCATCATAGATGAAGCTATTCGTCTTGAAGATTACGCTAGAGAGAATGACGGATTAAAAGGCTTTAGGCCAAAAATACCTATTGTTAATGCGCCGGCGCCGGGCACTGTGAGATCGATGACGGATGACGAGTTAAAAGCAGCGATTGAAAAAGCCAGGAAAGGTAAGTAGACATGGCCGAGCCGACACTAGAGGAATTGCAAGCTGAAGCCGCTCGTCGCGGTTTAGTGACTAGCACTGAATCTGTCATGGATGAGCGCGGGTCTAGTTTTGATGAGTTTGTCAAAGCTGGTGAGTCATTACTTAAAGGTCCGGTAAAAGGCATTATCAATATCGTTGGTGGCTGGGGCAATCTGTACGATTATTTAATTAAGTCAGGCGACCCTAGTGCTTTGTCCGGCGCGGGCATAGCACGCGGCATTAAGAATCTTACTGGCGTTGATATCCTGACTATCCCCGGTTATCGCGGCGTATACGAGTTCGGCGAAGCCGGCGCTCCTAACGTCGCTTTTTCATTGATGGGCGTGCCTGGTCTGTTTAGCCGCACTCCTGCGGGTTTGGCGGGTGAGTTCGGCGCGGCAGGTACTACATCACTAGCTGCGCAACAAATCGCGCCTGAGAGTCCGTTAGTTCAGATGGGGCTGATGCTGTCACCTTACGCGGCTAAGTCGCTCTACGGCGCGACACAAGGTATGATCACCCGCCCTCGCGGTACTTATCCCACCGAAGCCGAAGTTAACGAACTCTTGCGCGTAGGTCGTATCACGCCCGGCGAAGCCAGCTTGTTCCGCAACCAGTTAGCCACCGAGGCCCGCGTTGAGGCAGCGCCGTCGTCAGGCCAAGCGCCTTCGCAATTCCGTATTGGTCAGGCCAAGGACGTGGAATCGTTCCTGAGTAACCTATTTGACCGTGCTGCTGGCGCGCCTGTGACTACAGCGCAAGCGCAGCAGGTCACTGGCAGCATCGTTGACGCGTTCAAGAATTACGGTAAGACACTGTCTACCCGGCTGCGGTTGGATGCCAAAAAAGACTTCAATGCCGCCAAGGCCTCTGGCGGTCAGGTAGATACTACGCCAATCGTTGACCGCGTCAGAGCGCAATTGGCAGGCATCGCACCTGAAGAGCCAGGATTTGCATCTCTAAAGCAATCGCTTCAGAACATATTGGATGAATATGTGGACCCCGGCGCGCCTGCATCGGTTACGCCATCATCTATCGTAGGACCGACAGGCCAACCTGCGTCAGTCAATGTTACGCCTGCTCGTCCGCCGTCTAATAAGCCAATCAGTATCGGTCGTTTACAAGACAATCTAGCCGTTTGGGGTGAGGCTGCGTATTCGGGCAAAGCTGACTTTGGTAAAGGCAACATTTTTGAGAATGTCGCGCCTGGCAAAGCCAAAGGCATCGCATTGTCGGTGCTGCGCGGCTTTAAGGAGTCACTGGACGAGGCGATTAACAACAATATCCCTGGTGCAGACAAACTGAAGGCTGCACGGGATAATTTTGCAGCCAATATTGACCGCATCGAAGAATTCTCCAACCGGCCATTGACCAAAGCGTTTGATGTTCAAAACGTCAGTCAGTTGGTGCCAGAAGACGTACTGGCTAAATTGAAGCGTATGCCACCGTCGCAGCGCGCTATCCTCATCGATGTCATGCAAAATAACCCTAACCCACAGGTCAACATGGTATTGGAAACCATGCGTCGAGCGCAGATGGACGATGTGTTGAGCCGTGGTCGTCAGGGCGCAGAAGGCGCGTCTGCACTAGACCCGCAGTTCAGCCTTAAACAGACGTTGCGCGCGTTGCAGCGCAAAGGCGATCTGGCTGATCTGTTCCCTAATCCAACAGATCTGGCTGACGCGCAATTGGCCATTAAGTATTTGCAGCAAGTCATGTCTAAAGAGGCCTCAATGGGTCTTGGTGGGCCATCCGGCGGCACTGTGTTCGGCGCTACGCGCGGCGCAGGCGCTAACGTGCAATCCAGTCTGCTGCTGCGTGAATTGGTCGGGTTTACCCGCGACGTTATCGCCAGCCCAGAAGCCTTCTCCAAGGTGATTTTTGATCCCAATAATCGTAAACTTATTACGGATCTGGCACGGGGCAAAACCAAAGGTGACCGCGCTTTAGAGGCCTTGAATACACTTAAACGTGGGCTGATACAGGTCGGTACACGCGGTGTTGCCGCATCAGAAACGACACCTACAACGGTAGAGGAACGAGTATTGCCAGAAGTACCAGTAGTTGAAAGCAGAGAACTTACACTAGAACAATTACTAGAAGAAGCACGTAATCGCGGTATGGATGTGGGTGAGTAAAAATTGACCCGCTCACCCTACTGGCGGCTGCAAATGCTGCGGTTGCAGCAGTCAAGAAGGGGTGTCAGCTTTACAAGGACATTAAAGGTGCCGCTGGCGAGGTTAAGGATGTACTGGATGATCTGAAGTCGCAGTTCCAGAAGATACCAAACCCCACCAACGCACAGAAACAGCAGTACAACGAGGAAGTCCAGCGCGTTCAGGAAATCGGCCGGGCCGATCCGAACGATGTGTTTCTCCAGATTGGCAACGATCTGGGTGCGTTGATGGATGCCTATGATGAGATCGGAAAAGCCTTCCTTATGGAGGAAGCGCAAGCCAAAGAGGTCTACACCGGCACCCAGTCCATCGGGAAACGGGCGTTGAACCGGGTCATCATCCGGTCAAGATTGGACGCCATGCTCGCCGAATTACGCGAGACAATGGTCTACAAGGCCCCACCCGAGTTGGGCGACTTGTGGGGCAAGTATGAAAAGATGTGGAAGCAAATCATCGCGGAGCAGGACGAAGCGCATAAGCGCGAAACCTACCGGATGCAGCAGGAGCGATTGAACAGACGCAGGATGGTAAGAAGACGCTGGGAGTACGCAACATGGTTTGGGGCAGTATTTTTCGTCGTCGTGTGGCTCCTCGCCGTCCTGTATCTTCTAAGGGAGAGTCTGACGTATCGCTTATTGTCGTCTTATGTGTGGCGATAATGGCATTGACCTTCGTGGTGGTTATCCCAATTATGGGGGTCATGTACATGGATCTTAACAATGCCAGAGCGGCAGTTGAGATGGAAATCAAAGCAATACGAGAGTTACGCAAGCAAATAATTGCTGATCAAATGCGAGGTGAGCCTTGATTACGTTACAACAGTTCAAGCAGTTAGTTCCCAACACCAAATACCCACAGCAGTGGTACGACACCTTGTTTGGCCACAAGTCCATTCTAGGCAACAAAACCCTGCTGGACGAGTACGAGATCAACACCCCCAAGCGTATTGCCGCGTTCATGGCCCAATGCGGTCATGAGTCGGGCGGCTTTGTGTTCCTCACCGAGAATCTGAACTACAGCGCAGCAGGTCTGATGAAAACCTTTGCCAAGTATTTTCCTGATCAGGCGACCGCAAACGCCTACGCCAGACAGCCCGACAAGATCGCCAACCGCGTCTACGCCAACCGTATGGGCAACGGCGACGAGGCGTCGGGCGATGGCGCCCGGTACAAGGGCCGAGGTTTGATACAAGTCACCGGCAAGGACAACTATTTCTGGTTCGCGTCGTCGCTCGAGATCACGCCTGAAGCTGCTGCCGAATACATGCAGACCTTCGAGGGCGCAGCGCAAAGCGCCTGCTGGTACTGGGAAACCGCAAAACTGAACGCGTTGGCCGACGCTGGCGACATACTGACTATGACCAAGCGGATTAACGGAGGAACCATTGGACTCGAAGACCGTAAGAAACATTACGCTCATGCTCTGCATGTGCTGGGCGGCTAACGCCTGCAGCGACCGCTTTCGGTACCCTTGCCAGGATCCGGCCAACTGGGAGACGAAAGAGTGCAAGCCGCCTATCTGCACGGCGACAGGAACCTGTCCCGACGATGTAACCCAACCTGAAAAGGCCAAACCATGACGCATCTGACCGAAGAACAACTTAACGCCTATCTGAAGTTCGCGATCGGTATTACGTTCTGCGCAATTCTGGGCATGATGGCGACCCTGGCCATGTACTCGGTCGTGTTCGTGACGCAGCCGATGTCGGGCATGGCGCCAGCGGACAAACAGTTTTTCTTGCTGCTCTCGGACATGTCAAAGTACATCCTGGGCGCCTTGGCCACGCTGATCGCGGTTAAAGGCAAAGAAGCCCTGCCACAGTTCGTGCCGCCTAATCTGAGCAAGCCAGAGCCAGAGCCACCAAAGCCGGTAGTAACCACTACGGTGACCACGGTACGCACGGAGTCGGAACCCACAACAGTCGGCTACGGTGGCAAACCTGCCCCAGTTCAACCACCCCACCCAGAGAGAGACGAATGAAAACGCTATTGATAACTTTATTGGCCCTGACTGTTAACTTATCGCTGGCTGCCGAAACCAAAAAGGTCTGCCACAAAGAGAAGCAAAAGGGCAAAGAAGTCGAAGTCTGCAAAATGATCAAGGTTCATAAGAAACTCGACGGCACGAAAGTGCCGCCCAAATGAATCCTTGGTTTATCCTGGGCGCCACGCTGGCAGTAGCGGCTGCCGGCGCTGGCGGCCTGTACAAGGGCCACGAACTTGGCATGGCCAAGGTCCAGCAGGCATGGGATAAAGAGAAGACCCAGCAGTACGCGGCGTATGCCGAAGCGCAGGAAGCCGCGCGTCAGAAGGAGCAAGACTTGCAGGCGTCAGCGGACAAATTGCGAAAGGACAAAGATGCAGAAATTCGGAATATCAACGCTCGCGCCGCTGCTCTTGCTAACAGCCTGCGCGAGCGCCCCAGTCGCCCCACCGCCGAAGCCAGTGCCGTGCCCAGTACCGCCAGCGCTGGATGCGCCCCCACCAGCTGTACTGGAGCAGGACTTTCTCGAGAGGATGCAGCATTTCTTGCAGGGGAGGCTGCCAGAGCAGATGAGCTCCGCGCAGCCCTCAAGCAATGCCACGCCCAGTACGAATCCCTAAGACCCAAGTAATTACATGCGGTGCCGTCGCAGCTGGCGGCAGACGGCGCGGTCTTGTGGCGACATGTCGGGCGATATCTCCGCGATGCCGCATTCGGCGGCCGTAGGGCGGTGCGGTTCATCAACGAAAAAAACCAAGAACCCGAGCGTTGCGATGATGATCATCGCGTAATAGATATAGACAAGTTCTTTCATACGCTCAGTAGCCTCCCAAAAAATTTAGTAAGTGGCGATTCATGATGCGGCTTGGCGCCCAACATAATGTCCTGCACAAAGCGCTCTTCAGGCGTTGCAGGTTTAGCGTAGAACTCCGGCACGTAGTGCGCGCCAATCTTAGGGGGTTCTTCTCGGATAAAGTTTCCGTCACGAAGCATCTTTTTTCCTCCTATCTTCATTTGCGCGGCGAGCGTCAACGCCTTTCTTTTTTATCAACGCCGCCTCTTGGTTAGTATAGATCGATTTTCCTACCATCACGTTGCCGGCAATCCACACCTCGGCTGAGTAGGCACTAATCTTGCATGAGTCACATCGACGTTGCCGTCGGATGCCACCTGGTTGTTGGTTAGTGTTCACAACGAACGTTCTAGAACCACAGTGCTGACATTTCATGGGCGCACTGCTTTCTGCAAAATCTCGACCCGTTCACGGGCATCGCGCAAAGCGCAGTAGCGCTGGTGCAGTCGCTCAAGAATGGAACTCCGGCGCTCGTTCAATTGCTCATGCGTTAGCAAGGCAAACACCTCATCTTCGGATAGCGTCGCAATCTTGTCATTTAGGGCGCGCCAACTTAGCTTTTTCATGGTTAATCCTCTGTTCAATTTTAGTAACGTCTTCTAATGCTCGCTCAAATGCCCGCTGCATCTGATTTAATTCGCGGCGGCGCGCGCGTTCTTCGGCCTGCGCTGCTCGCAACTTGGCCATCCAGTATTGCAGCCGTTTCATTTCAATGCCTCCATTGCTATGTCGGAAATTGCTCGTTTGTCGTGCAGAGCGGCGAAGATCTTTTCGTCAACTGTCTTTTCGGCGAGCAGAATATAGACCCACACGTCGCGCTGCTGTCCAGATCGGTGGAGTCGTCCAATGACCTGTTCATAGAGTTCCAGCGACCACGGCAACGACAAAAAGACCATGTGGCATCCACCGTGCTGGAGGTTAAGACCGTGTCCGGCGGATTTTGGATGTACAGCAAGGAGCTCCGTTTGGCCGGCGTTCCATCGCTCAATAGCGCGGTCATCATCGAGCGTGGCAAGTTTCGGATAGCGGCGACGAAGTTCTGCCACCTCTTCCTGAAACTGGTAAACGATAAGCGTGTTCGCATGTTGATTCTCCTCCAATAGTTCGTCCAACCGATCAAACTTGTGGCTGCTAAACCAGACAGCCTCCTTGCTGCTAGTGAATTTACCCGGCGCGTCCGACGCCACGCGGCTGCTGTCGTACACAAAGCCGGACGCCATCTGTTGCAACTTTGATGTAACGGCGGCGGCGTTGGCCGCCAGTACCTCGGCGGTCGGAAAGCGCACCACGAAATCTTTTTTCATCTTCTCGTAGGGCTGCCGGTCGTCCAGCTGGCATCGCAGCTCGACGACATGGCACTCGGGCAGCTTGTCCTTGTACTCGCCCGGCTCCAAGACATAGGTCGCCGGCTTGATGCGCTCCATGACCAGCGGCAGGGCGCCAGGGCGTGGCAGCCACTCGCCGAAGTCGCGGTTCATACATACAAAGTATTGCTGCAGGAAGGCGCCCTTGGCGCGGCCAAGCAGCTTCTCGTCGATGATCTTGCACTGCCCGAAGACATCCTCGAGGCCGTTAGACGTGAACGACCCGGTCAAACCCCAGCGGATTTTGAACTGGCCAATCACCTTGTGCAGCGCCTTGAACCGCGTGCCTGACGGGTTCTTCAGCTTTGTCAGCTCATCAAACACAATGGCGTCGAACGATGACAGATCCTGCTCGGCCAGCCACTGGATGTTGTCGTAGTTGATGACCACTATTGAATCGCCATGCTTCATTGCAGCCCAGCGAAGTGTTGGTGATCCTACCGCTACAGCAATCGTCAGCGCAGACGCCCACTTGCGCGCCTCGACGGGCCACACGTCCGTGCAGACACGCTTGGGCGCGAGAACCAGGAAGCGTGACGCATGGCCGTCCTTAATCATTGCCTGCATGGCGGTCAGCGTGATCGCCGTCTTGCCTGCGCCCACAGGCGCCAAGATCATCGCTCGATCGCGCTCGTACAGGAAGTCAGCCGCTTCATCCTGATAGGGGCGCAGCTTAAGCATTTTTGGCCTTCAGCTTGGCTTCGATGGCGCGGCAAGTCCCAAACATACTCATTTCAAAGCAGTTTTCAATTTCCTCATCCGTCAGCCCTTGCCATTCGCGCTGTGGTGGGGCGGTGTAGAGTGGTTCGCCATGCCCTGTGTCGTAGTTTCTTAAAATTGTTTGTTCCGATATTTCTCTGCTGTTTGGGTCAATCCGTTTCACAACTTCCATCCACGCCACCGGCTCCGGTTCAGGCTGCGCTAGTCTGGCGCGGAGTGCTTCTACTGTTTCGTATTCAAGGATGTGTTTCTCCAACGCATCCAACGCCATCTGCATTAGCTCTCTATCTGTTGTCATAACTCCTCCCCGTTATCTTCAGCGGCTTTGTTCATGCGTTGTAGTGGAGTCATCCTTGCGCGGATAGCGTTTGCAACACCACTGGGACAACTGTCACAACGCGGCTCATATGCATTGCAGGTATGGATGCTGTCTTCTTTGTTCATAACTTATAACCCCTTAACCCACTCATCCACCATTTCCTTTGACCATAAACAGGCATAGTTTTGTCTCAATCGCAACACATCGTTGCGGAATATCTTTTGCAGCTCTGACAGGCGCCCTTTGGGGGCTTTCAATTCTATAAACCACGTAGATCCATCAGGCATACAAGCGATGCGGTCACTCACTCCGCGCTGGGTGATGGACTTGAACTTGTACGTCTTGCCGCCAGCCCGCTCGACCGTCCAGACAAAATAATTCTCGATCTCTGATTCACGCATGGCCGAAATATAACACCCTAAAAAAGTATTTGACAAGGATTATCTTACCGGGCATAGTCGGGGTTCAAACAGTTCAGGAGAGTACAGTGAACCATTCTAATATTGTCGGTGGCTCGACTGCCAAGCGCGTCATCAGCTGCCCGGCGTCAGTCGCACTCTGCGCCAAGATGCCGCCCAAACCCTCGAGTGAACACGCAGACCGTGGCACACTGCTGCACAACGTGATCGCCGAACTACTCGAGTTCGACAAGCCGCCACAGCAGTGCATTGGCGCCACCTACAAAGATCAGGTTCTAACACAGGAGCTACTTGATGAGAAGATTATTCCCGCTCTTGAAGCACTCGACACCATCGACCCCGACAAGACGATGGAATACATGGTGGAGACCCGAGTTGGGTTTGGCGATTATCTGCCTGGTGTCTTTGGTAGCACTGACCTACTTGGGCGTAAGAATAAACGCGCGGTCGTTCTGGATTGGAAATTTGGCGATGGTGTACTTGTGGATGCTGTGGAAAACCCTCAGCTACTATTTTACGCAGCTGCGGCAATGCGAACACCCGCCGCACAATGGGTCTTTGAAGACGTAGAAGAAATCGAGTGCATCATCGTGCAGCCGCCGGCCATCCGTCGTTGGGTGACGACACCGGCGCGGGTGATTGACTTTGAAATCGAGTTAGCCAAGGCCGTTCGCATCGCCAGTTGGCCTAACGCGCCGATGCAAACAGGCGACCATTGCCGCTGGTGCGCAGCCAAGCCGATCTGCCCGCAGATGACAGGCGAAGTCGAGCGTGCGCTGAAACTGCAGCTGGCTAACCTGCCGGCAGAACAGATCGCGATGCAATTAGAGCAAGCCGATCGACTGGAAGACTACATCAAAGACCTGCGTGCGCTGGCGTTCCAGATGCTTGAAAAGGATCACCCGGTGCCAGGCTACAAGTTAGTCGCCAAGCAGGCGCAGCGCCAGTGGGTGAGCGAAGAGAAGGCCAAGCAGTTTCTGTTAAAGTCTCTTGTTGAGCCGTACAAAGAGCTTGAAGTTATTTCTCCAGCGCAGGCCGAGAAGGCGCTTAAAAAGATTAAAATAAAATTACCGTCGCATCTGGTTGTATCGGTTTCGTCGGGTAGTACGTTGGCACCGGAGTCAGATCCGAGGCCAGCGGTGTTGCAAATCGGGAAGCAGTTAACTGCGGCCCTCTCTAAACTTTAAAGTAAAGGAAAGTACAATGTCATTCGCTCTAGCAAATCTCCCAAACGTCGCGGCCTTGACTACTGCTCTGCGCACGCTTGAAAAAGACGTCGGTCCTGTGGGCTCCATCATCCTGAAGATGGATAAACGTGGGGACTGGATCTACGGCGCAAACCAAACGGAAGTCGAAGAAGGCACGCTCTGGGCTGTCAACCCAATGTCGTTCGTTCACGGCTATATCGCTTGGGGCGACGCTGAAGTGCTGGCCGAGACGATGGTTCCTGTCATGGAGCCATTGCCTGAAGTTGGTGCAGCACCACCCAACGCCGAGAAAGGCTGGCAAGTGCAAGTGGGTATGGGTTTGAAAGCCCTTAGCGGTGCAGACAAGGGCATGGAAGTGCGCTTTACTGTGACGTCGGTGGGCGGTAAGAAAGCCGTGCAGCAATTAGGCGTTGCGATTGCGCAGCAGATTGAAACCGATCAGAGCAAGCCGGTTCCCGTCGTGCGCTTGAAAAACGACTCATACAAACACAAGAGCTACGGCAAGATTTTCACGCCAGTGTTTGAAATTGTTGAGTGGGTCGGCATGGACGGCAAATCGGAAGAGGCGGAGCAAGACGCGCCTGCTGAAGAAGCCGCACCAGCACGTCGTCGTCGCTCGGCGTAAGTAGCACGGGGGAAAGCGGATGCTGCGGATACGTCCCATGGCCACCGAGGCTCAGTGCAGCGAGTACCCCACCCTTCAATGGCCCTAGTTGTCTAATCATCAGGTTTTTCCTTGGTCGGTTCGACCTGATGAGGCGGTGACTGGGGCCACCCTCTCAGAATAAAAATTATGAAAATTCTTATAGCTTGCGAATATTCCGGGGCTGTCCGTGACGCATTTATAGCTAGAGGTCATGAAGCTATGTCGTGCGACATATTGGCTACCGATGCGCCTGGCCCTCATTACCAAGGCGATATATTTGATGTTATTGATGACGGATGGGATTTAATGATTGCCTTCCCTCCTTGCACGCATTTGGCAGTCAGCGGGGCAAAACATTTTGCAAAGAAGCGCGCTGATGGACGGCAACAACAGGGCATAGATTTTTTTATGAAAATTGCTAACGCAAATATACCCAAAATAGCTGTAGAAAATCCTGTTGGGATTATGAGTACCATTTACCGTAAACCAGATCAAATAATTCAGCCATGGCAATTTGGTGATAAAGCCCAAAAAACAACTTGTCTGTGGCTTAAAAATTTACCGTTACTAAGCCCTACGAATATTGTTGATAAAGGCGATTTCTATATATCGCCTACAGGGAAAAAACTGCCTAAATGGTACTCAGACAATAAAAGCGGAAAAATAAGGTCAAAAACATTTCAAGGCATTGCCGACGCAATGGCAGCGCAATGGGGATGACGCTCTGGCTTGATTTCGAAACCCGGTCGCGATGCGATCTCACCACCAAGGGGGTTTACAACTATGCGCAAGATGCAAGTACAGATGTACTGTGTATGTCCTACGCGTTTGACGACGATGACGTTGTCACCTGGACTCCCGACCAGCCGTTCCCTGACGCGGTACGGCATCACAAGGGGCGAATCTACGCTCATAACGCTGCGTTCGAGCGCCTTATTTTCTGGTACGTCCTACAAGTTAATTTCGATCTCACGCAGTTCTATTGCACCGCGACACAAGCGCGTGCTAACTGCTTGCCTGGGTCTCTCGAAGACGTCGGACGCGCCATCTCCAGCAACATGCGCAAAGACCACCGAGGAAGCCAACTCATACGAGCATTATCTATACCCCGCGCTGATGGATCATTTAATACCGATCCCGCCCTTCTGGCCGAGATGATCGCCTACTGCGAGCAGGACGTGCGCGCCATGCGCGAGATTTCCAAGGCCATGCGGCCGCTGTCCGATCAGGAGTTAGCCGACTACCACGTCAACGAGCGCATCAACGACCGTGGCGTGTTGCTCGACATGCCACTGGCACAAGCCGCAGTGCGCTACGCTTCGGTCGAACTAGAAGAAATCGAGACGTTAGTCGCTGACATTACCCAGGGCGAGATCCAGTCGGTGCGCAGCCCACGCATGAAGCAGTGGGTCATGGACCGTGTCGGCCCGCAGGCGCTAAAGATGATGGAGGTCTACAAGGATGGCGAAAAGAAGTACAGTATCGACAAATCAATCCGCGCTAATTTGCTCGCTTTTGCAGAGGAGAACCCTGATGAGATTCCGGCCACTGTTGCGGACGTCATTCAATGCGCAGATGACCTCTGGGCGTCGTCGGTTGCGAAGTTCAGCCGCCTTGCGGGCCTGGCAGATGAAGACGATCACCGAGTACGAGGTGCTTTCGTATTTGCAGGAGGATCTGCCACCGGACGTGCTTCAAGCTATGGCGCGCAAGTTCACAACTTTACGCGCAAGTGCGCCGCAGAGCCAGATGACGTTAGGCACGCTATGGTCCGAGGCCACAGCATCACCCCAAGATTTGGAAAACGCACTACAGATGTTCTCAAGGGAATGCTCCGGCCCGCACTGATCCCGGCGCCCGGCAAACAGTTCGTTGTCGCCGACTGGTCAGCGGTCGAAGCTCGCGTCACCGCCTGGGCGTCAGCCGACCCACAGGCTGACGAGGTGCTGCAGGTCTTTCGCGAGGGCCGCGACATCTACAAGCGGGAAGCCGCCGGTATCTACCGGGTGCCCGAGGATAACGTCGATAAAGAGCAGCGCCAGATCGGCAAGGTCGCGATCCTGTCGCTGGGCTTCGGCGGCTCGATCGGAGCGTTTTCGGCGATGGGCCGCAACTACGGCGTCATCATGGCCGAGTCGGACTCTCGCCGCATTGTAGACGCGTGGCGGCGCTCGAACGCCTGGGCCGTGCGCTACTGGACCAAGCTCGAGGACGCCTACACGCGGGCGCTCAGGAATCCTGGGCGGGAGTTTACCGCCGGGCGGGTGACATACCTGTATGACCGCCAACACCTCTGGTACGCGCTGCCGTCGGGGCGCATCCTGTGCTATCCATTTGCTAAGTTTGAGGGTGATGAGATCACTTATGTGAAGGCGGCATGGAAACCGGCGGCGGATGCCAAAGAATGGCCACGGGCACGCTTGTGGCGGGGTCTGGCTTGTGAGAACATAACGCAAGCAGTCGCCAACGATCTGCTGCGGAATGCTTTACGCCAGCTTGATGACGTCGTGCTGCATGTCCATGATGAGATCGTTCTAGAGACCGCCGACCCTGATGCACCCAATACCCTAAAGCAAGTGATGTGTACGCCGCCCGCATGGGCTGCGGGTCTGCCTTTGTCGGCAGAGGTTGAAACTATGACGAGGTATGGAAAATGAGAATAAGACCCATATCGCTTAAACTAGCGCAACAATTTATAGCAGAGCATCATCGTCATAACAGACCGCCTATAGGGCATAAATTTAGCGTTGGTTTATTTACGAGCGAAAACAAATTAGTTGGTGTAGCTGTAGCAGGTCGGCCCATCGCGCGAATGTTAGATGACGGGTTAACATTAGAAATTACTCGTTCTTGTACAGATGGAACCCGCAATGCGAATTCGATGCTTTATGGGGCAATCGTCAGAGCCGCTACCGCGTTAGGCTACGCTAAATGCATCACCTATACACAGCATCAGGAGTCAGGTGCCTCGTTGCGTGGCGCAGGTTGGACTTTGGTAGCGGAGTTAAATGCGAATAAAGGGTGGGATAGGCCTGGACGTAGGCGAGCAGATATAGGGTCCGCCAATATAGCCCGTATACGTTGGGAAAGATTAATTAAATAAAAAAGCCGCCTGGCAGGGCGGCTCTTTCAACTACAAGGACAACAATGAGTTTTTTAGAATTCTACACCAGTCTCGCGCCCGAAGGTGAGACTGCGCTGATCGTGCGCCAGAAGCCCATCCTCGCGGGCGGCCAGATGCAATTCCACGCAGACGGCGCGATCAAGGCCACATGGCCGGCCTACTACCCGAACCACAAGCGCAAGGATGGCGAGAGCTGGTACGGCAACACGGCCTCCTTCATCATCGACCGCTTCAAGGGCAAGCCGAGCGCAAGTATTGCCAACTGCGAGTACATCCTGGTCATGATGTTGGACGACATCGGCACCAAATCGAAAACACCGCCGTTAGAGCCCACCTGGATCATGGAGACGTCGCCCGGCTCATTCCAGTGGGGCTACGTCTTTTCCGAACAGCCGACCAAAGCCGACTTCGCAGCCGCTATCCGCGCGATCGCCAACGCCGGCTACACGGATCCCGGTGCCTGCAACCCGGTGCGCAACTTCCGCTTACCCGGCTCGGTCAATCTCAAGCCCGGCAAGGACGGCTTTAAGGCACAGCTCGCCCGCTTCAATCCCGAGCGCGAATACACGCTCGAGCAAATCTGCGCAGCGCTTGACGTCGTGCCGGACGAGAGCGTGCGGCTGGGGCCGGTGGCTATCCGCGTCGCAGACGACGGCAACGACGATGTGATGCGCTGGCTCTCGGACCAGGGCATGATCCTGCGGCACCCGAACCCCGAGGGCTGGATGGGCGTCGTTTGCCCGAACCACGGCGAGCACACCGACGGCAATCCTGAAGGGCGCTACCACCCGGCCAACCGGGCGTACTGCTGCCTGCACTCGCACTGCCTCGACTTCGACTCGCAGACGTTTCTCGACTGGGTAGCAGGGCAGGGCGGGCCAAAGCACTCGCCTGGCTTGCGTGACGAGCTGCTCGCGCAAGTGATGACGACTGCCTTGTCAAAAATCCCCGATTCAGGCATGTTCGAAGACAGCGCCGAACATATCATCAAGGATATTGAAGCAAAGAACGAGCGCCGGGAATTAAACAGGCTCGAAAAAGCCGACTGGTTTACGAGGTTTGCCTATGTTCAGGAAGATGAGAGCTTTTTTGATCTGGAAGATCGTCGGGAGATTTCTCGATCTACTTTTAACGCACTTTTCCGGCATATCCCCTGCAGGTCCATACATAACGGCAGCAAAATTGAAGCGTCTACATGTTTCGACGAGAATCGCCAATCAGAGGGCGCTCATGCGCTGGTCGGCATAACGTATGCCGCCGGCGAGCCCAAGATCGTCGAGCGTGAGGGCCACCAGTACGGCAACCGCTGGCGCGACGCTCGGCCTGCAGGCATCCCAGGCGACGTGACCCGATGGCTTGCGCATGTCGAGCGCATGATCCCGACCGATTTCGAGCGCGAGCACGTTTTAAACGCGCTGGCCTTCAAGGTCCAAAACCCGAACCAGAAGATCAACCACGCAATCCTGATCGGCGGCCACCCAGGCTCGGGCAAAGACACCATGATGGCGCCGTTTTTCTGGGCCATTGGCGGCAAGACTAAGCAGAACTGCAGCCTGGTCAAGAACGAAGACCTGAATAGTCAGTGGGGCTACGCGCTCGAGTGCGAAGTCATGGAAATTGCCGAGCTGCGCCAGTCTGAGGCACGCGATCGGCGAGCGCTCGAGAATGCCCTAAAACCCATCATCGCAGCGCCTCCAGAGCTGCTACAAATCAACCGTAAGGGCCTTCACCCCTACATGGCTCTGAACCGCGTGTTCGTGGTCGCCTTCAGTAACGAGCGGGCCGCGATCGCTATTCCCTCAAACGACCGGCGCTGGTTTTGCGTCTGGTCCGAGGCCGGCCGCTTGCCCGAGGCCGAGGCTGTCGAGCTCTGGCGCTGGTACCATTCGGGCGGGTTTGAGGCCATTGCATCCTACCTGCACACGCGTGACGTGTCAGCCTTCAACCCTGCAGCCGCGCCGCCCATGACCGAAGCAAAGGCCATCATGATCGACCAGGGCCGCAGCTCGGGTGAATCGTATCTGGTCGAGCTGATTGAGCGCCGGCTGTCGGAGTTTGCGTCCGGCGTGATTGCAGGCCCCTTCCATGCGCTCTGCGACCGCCTGCAGAGCGGCGTAGCAGGTAACCAGCGCATTTACCAGGCGGCGCTGCTGCACGCGCTCAGAGAAGCCGGCTGGGTCGATATGGGTCGCATACACTCGGCTGAATTCCAGAGCAAGCGGCATATCTTCTGCGCGCCTGAACTGGTGGGCCTGCCGAAATCAGAATTGCGCCGCATGGTCGAGGAAGTACCGGCACCGCAAGCCGTCCGCCTAGCCTAATAAAAAAAGCCCGTCAGGCCTTAAACCTGACGGGCAATCCGCCGGAGGGAGTGGCGGAAGACTCGAGCGTTGCTGAACGCTACGGCCGGAGAGTAGCCGCGTTACAATCGTCGCACAAGTACCCACAAGCCGACAATCACTTTTATCGCAATGGTTAGCATGTCGGGCCTTCCTGCAGCGCTTCAGCAGCCGCTTGCTCGATATCTTTGATAACCTGATCTTTGAGCAGCTCGACGACATCAACGCCGCCAGCATACGCGTGGATCAGCCAGGCGCCGCCGCTCCAGCCGACTGAGCGATCGGCCGGCTCCCAATCTACAAAGCAAAGCAATTCAGTGTCGCCGTGAGTGTATGTGTACGGCCAAAGATGCTGCGGCCAGTGTGGGCCGCTGATATCGGTATGCGTTTTCATTCTGCAATTTCCTCCAGTAGTGGCATTGACGGATCGTATTGCGCCGTGCTTTTGGTGTTTAATTCCGGCCAGTACTGGACCGGCTGCAGAAAATTGAGCTTGTCATATTGGCGCACGTATTCGGCCGTGCTCAAGTCCGATCGGACCGGAAATTTCCGGATGTCTTTGGGCTTTTTCGGTTTCCAGGGTTTGCGCGCCGCTTTGGCAAGCTCGATCGGATCGCGGTCGAATTTCACGCGGTACGTGGTACCGTCAATATTTATCGTTTGCATAATTCAGTCTCCATCAAGTAAGTATTGATCAAGTGTAGGGCTGTCTCAGCGCTTGCCAGGCCTTCAAACGGCTCAGGATCATCAAGCGCTTTGGATAACACCTCTCTGGCTTTCCAGAGTAGTGATTCATTCGAGCCGATGAAACCAGCCGTTTCTTGCGCGCGCAAAAGCGCCGTTTTGAGTTTTGCCATTGTGTTATCCCTCTAGGTTAAATAGTGCAACAGCCGCAACAGGGTGCATCAATACACCGGCCGCGCGCGTTTTGATAGTACGTTTGCGGGCCGTTCTCGCCGTAAAGCGTGATCGTATCCACGGCCGTGCGGCGCCGCTCGAGCAAAACCGTGCGGCCTTTGGACCATTGGATCAGGTCGCCGGCCAGTATGCGCGCGCCGGTAGCGGCGCATATGCCGGTATATTTTGCGGTTATCGTGCGCATTAATAATCCCTCCCCTTGATTTGAACGAATCCGCCGGTGTCGCGTTTTGCTTTACCTTTGGCATAGAGTGCTACTACCACGCCGGCCGGCTCGATATGCCTAACATCCGTGTCGTCGCCGTCAACGACCGGCCAGCCGCGAAATTCGGCCGGTATATCGCTCTGCTTTTGGAATACCACGGCCGTGCGTTTATTTGCTGGATTGATCAAACCCTTGATTGAAATCGGTTTCGGCGTGATAGCGGAAAATGAGTACGTCAGGTCATAATTGCCGGCCGTTTTGCCGTCTAACTTGCGGCTTGGGTGCTTTGTGTAGTCATAAAACTGTACGTCAGCGAACAGCTGGAAGATCGTTTTGCCGTCAATTTGAATGTTTTCAAAGGGTATATCTGACGTGCCGTTCGGCCGTACCAGCGGGATCAATCCGAGCTTTTCCGCACGGCGTGCGTGCGACCATACGTCAGCGGCCATTGAGAGCATAAACGCCCGTTGATTCTCGCGGAAAAACGCGGTTTTCGCCGCTCTAGCCGCTTGCACGGCATTAAACGCACCACGGCCGGATGATTTCAGGCACGGCTCAAAACAGCCGGCCATTATCGCGAACGGACAGAGCTTTTCATCCGGCACTAGATAACATATGGCCGTCAGATAGCCGATTTTCTGGCCTTTGATCGTTTTGGCGCTGGATTCGCCCAAAATCGGCCGATAGGGTAGATTTTCACGTTTTAGTTGCGCTTTGAACGGGTTTTGCATGGTCGGTTCCCTTCAGTTATTAGAATGACAGCAAAAAGACAAACATCAGATAAACGAATGCGCCGGTAATTAGCGCGGCGATATATTGAAAAGGTGTCATGATTCGCCCCTATTAAATAAAAGATAAGCCAGTGACGCGGAAACATGCGCCAGATTCGGTTTCGATATCCATGGTGCCAAATTTGTATACGGCAAGAACAGTGACAGTCTGCAATTTGCCGTAAACGGACATTTTGATTTTTTGGCCGACGATAGGTTTTGAATTCATGTTTTGCCCCTTATCACAAAGTAAACATAAGATATGCGGTGAACAGCATGGCCGCGCAATAAATCGCTGAGAGAATCTCGAATCCGTAATTTTTCATTTTTTGCCCCTTTGGGTAGTGGCCGGCTTTCGCCGGCCGTTTGATTTAGATTCTGAATTCAACGTGTCCGGCCAAACGAAGGCCTTCGGCTAGTGCAATTAAATCGCGGCGGCTTTTGTCAGTACGTGCCACGCGGATTAATGAAGACAATATGCGCGCGGCGGAAATGTCATTTCCTGCGTTAACGTGTGATTCGACGATCGCGGCTTGTTTGGTTTCAAATTTAGTCATTTTTGGCCCCGGGTAGTTTGTAAATAATTGTGTTACGCGTACAGGTTAGACCATAAATCGGCATGTGTCAAACAATCTTTTGCATTTTCATGCGTTTTTTTGCTTTTGGCGCGGTTTATGGTCATCAATGGTCATTTTATGGTCATGTTTTTGGGCGCGATGACCAGCCGAAAACGTAGCCTGGCTGCGGGTTTTGCGGATTTATGGTCATATGGTCATTATTTTTTTAAGTTAGTAAGTAAGTAGATATATGGGTGAAAATTTTAGGCTCTGCGAAACTTTACGGTCGCACGTTCACGCAAAAATTTAAAATTTCGCGTTGGGGTCGGCGCGATTTAAAATGATGACCATAATGACCATTTGACCATTTTATATTTTGATAACACGTTTTTTTAGGGGTTTTGCTTATGCCTGCTGGCCGTCCTGCTTCGGTTAGAACTCGCCACTTTTTGCGCCATTTGACTGAAACGGAAGTGGCGATTTTGGCTCACGCCGGTAATGGCGATATCAGCGCCGGCTTTCGGAATCTATTAGACTGGTATCAACAAATGCATTGTCAGCCTGGCAATGCTAATGATTTTGTTATATCTGGCGATCGATCGCCGGCTAATAACTTGCGGCCGTAAGGTACTGGCAAAAAGGCCCCTCTCCCCCTTGCACTCTGACCCTAATTAAAATCTATCAATCCTGGCCTGGCAATAGCCAACCCCTATCCCCATAGTCTGCATCTATAGCAAAAACTTCGACGTTATATAACGTGCGTTATGTAAAACGCGGTCGATAGCAGATAGCTATGAATTCGTTGCTTTTCTGATAATTATCAGGCTGACAACATGGGGGGGAGGGGGGTCAGCCTCTACTATAAAATTTAGGCCACCCTCCTACCCCCATGAAAAGTGAAATTAGCCTTTCAGCAAACTGCCCAACGCCTTTAGAAAAAAGGCTACAATCCACGCAGCTTCCCCACACAGGAAAAAAGCCATGCCAGCACCGATCAAAGACCCGCCTTACGTGCCACCGGCCACGCTACCCAAGACCGACAATCAGCGCATCAAAGAGCTGAAAAAGATGCTGATCGAGGGCAAGGGCGAGCAAGTCGTCCAGAAAGTGCTCGACATCGCGCTGGACGACGGCCACCCAGGCCAGATGGCAGCGCTAAAGCTCTGCATGGAGCGTGCGCTACCGACCAGCCTGTTCGAAAAGACGGCCGCGCAACGCAGCGCGATCAACATCACCATCTCAGGGCTCTCCAGCCCGCCAGAGCTAAAGGACATCACGGATGTCGGACCTTAACTTCCAGTTACTACCCTGGCAGCAGGAGGTCTTCAACGACCCAACGCGCTTTAAAGTGGTGGCCGCTGGCAGGCGTTGTGGCAAGTCTAGGTTAGCGGCTACTACGCTGATCATCGAGGCGCTGCGCTGCCCGCCTGGCTCGGCGGTCCTGTACGTAGCGCCCACCAACGGTCAGGCGCGACAGATTATCTGGAATGTGTTGTTAGAGCTGGGCAAGGAAGTGATCGCCGGCAGTCATGTGAACAATCAGGACATCACGATGGTCAACGGCGCGGTGATCTACGTGCGTGGCGCGGATCGGCCAGACACCCTGCGAGGCGTGTCCTTGACCTACGCCGTGCTAGACGAGGTGGCGGACATCAAGCCCGAAGCCTGGGAGCAGGTCATTCGCGCGTCTCTGTCCGACAAGAAGGGTCGCGCCATGTTCATTGGAACGCCCAAGGGTCGAAACTGGTTCAACGACCTATACAAGTTAGGACAGACGGGCGACGACACGGACTGGAAGAGCTGGCACTTCACGACCAAAGACAATCCGCTGATTGACCCGAAGGAAATCGAGTCGGCGAAAAAGACGCTATCGACCTTTGCATTTAAGCAAGAGTACATGGCAAGTTTTGACAACGCGGGCTCGGACATCTTCAAGGACGAGTGGATCAAGTATGGCGAGGAGCCGGACTATGGCAGCTACTTCGTGGCGGTGGACTTGGCCGGGTTTGAGGAAGTGGCCAAGCAGGCGGCGAACTCGAAGAAGCGACTGGACGAGACGGCGATCGCGATCGTGAAAGTGACGGACGACGGCAAGTGGTTCGTCAAGGACATTCAGCACGGGCGCTGGGACATCCGCGAGACGGCAGCGAAGATTCTAATGGCCATGCGCGACTACCGGCCCCTGTCGGTCGGGATTGAGCGAGGGGCACTAAAAAACGCGGTTTTGCCGTATTTGAGTGATTTAATGCGCAAAAATAATGTATATTCGCACATAGTTGATCTCACGCATGGCAACCGGAAAAAGGCTGACCGGATCATCTGGAGCCTCCAGGGTCGGTTCGAGCACGGCAGGATCGTGCTCAACCAAGAAGGTGATTTTGAGACCTTTCTTGACCAGCTGTTGATGTTTCCGGCGCAAGGCGTCCACGATGACCTACCCGATGCGCTCTCTTACATTGACCAGCTGGCGGTGACTTCCTACTTCATCGACGATGCTGACGATGATTGGGAGCCGATAGACGTAATTTCTGGGGTGTAGGATGGACCAAAACGATTTTGACCAGCCCACTGAGAACGATAAAGAGCTTATCGCTTTCGTGGTAGACCACTGCGACCGCTGGCGCGACTACCGCAACGTCAACTTTCTCCCGCAATGGGAAGAATATGAGCGCATCTTCCGTGGTGAATGGGCCATCGAAGACAAGACGCGCGACTCTGAACGCTCCCGCATCGTAACCCCCATGACGCAGCAGGCGGTCGAAACCAGACACGCTGAGATCATGGAGGCGATCTTTGGTTCGGGCGAGTTCTTCGACATCAAGGACGACGTCAAGGACATCGACGGCAATCCGATGGATGTCGAGATGATCAAGATCCAGATGATGGAGGATCTGAAAAAGGACAAGTTCAGGAAGTACGTCGATCAGATCGAGCTCTTGGCTGAGATTTACGGCACGGGTATCGCCGAGATCACGGTCACGATGGAAAAAGAGTACACGCCAGCCACGCAACCGATTCCCGGCATGCAAGGTCAAGCGGCTATCGGCGTGCAAGAGACGGATCGCGTCTCGGTCAAGCCCATACCCGTGAATCCAAAGAACTTCCTGTGGGATCCCAACGGCACGTCGGTGGACGACTGCATGGGTGTGGCGATTGAGAAGTACGTCTCGATCCACAAGGTGGTGGCCAACATTGAAAAGGGCGTCTATCGTAAGGTCAACATCGTGCCGACCTACGACGACACGGACTTGGAACCTACGCAAGAGGTCAGCCAGTACCAGAACGAGAAGGTCAAACTGCTGACCTACTATGGTCTGGTGCCTAAAGAGTATCTGGCGAAGTTGAACAGCGAAGACGAGGAAATGGTCGAGCTGTTCCCCGAAGATTCGGCGGCGGAAGAGTACACCGACTTGGTCGAAGCTATCGTGGTCATCGGCAACGACAGCATGTTGCTAAAAGCCGAAGAGAATCCGTACATGATGAAGGACCGTCCGGTATTGACCTACCAGGACGACACGGTGCCCAACCGGCTGCCTGGCCGTGGCACGGTGGAAAAAGCGTACAACATGCAAAAGGCGATCGATGCCCAAGTCAGAACGCACTTGGACTCGCTGGCGCTAACTGCAGTGCCGATGGTGGCAATGGACGCCACCCGTCTGCCACGGGGTGCCAAGTTTGAGGTGCGGCCGGGCAAGGCGTTCATGACCAACGGCAACCCGTCCGAGATCCTGTACCCGTTCAAGTTTGGCCAGACTGATGGCAACAACCTGACCACCGCGCAGGCGTTCGAGCGCATGCTGCTGCAAGCCACAGGCACCTTGGATAGCCAAGGCATGGTGAGCCAAGTGGCCCGTGATGGCGGCAATGCAGGCATGTCAATGGCGGTGGCGACCATCATCAAGAAGTACAAGCGCACGCTGGTGAACTTCCAGGAAGACTTCCTGATTCCGTTCATCAAAAAAGCGGCGTTTCGGTACATGCAGTTCGACCCCGAGCGCTATCCATCGGTCGATCTGAACTTCGTGCCGACCGCCACACTGGGTATCATCGCCCGTGAGTACGAGCAAGCGCAGTTTATCGCCTTGCTGCAGACCCTTGGCCCCGACACACCAGTCTTGCCGCTGATTCTGAAGGGTATTGTGGCCAACAGCTCGCTGTCAAACCGCATGGAGCTGATGGAATCGCTGACGCAGATGGCGCAGCCTAACCCAGAAGCGCAGCAAGCAGCCATGATGCAGCAGCAACTGGCCATGCAGGCAGCGCAAGCGCAGATTGCGGTCAACCAGACGCAGGCTGAACGCAACCGGGCGGAAGCCATTAACACCACAATCGAGACGAAATTAAAGCCGATTGAGGTGCAGAGCAAGATTATGGCCGCCAATACGCAGAATCTGCCAACTAACGACGAGATGGCGTCCAAAGAGTTTGACAAACGGGTGAAGATCGCCGAATTGATGCTAAAAGAAGCCGACATCAAGAACAAGTCGAAGATTGTCGAGATGCAAATGGCTAAAACAGCCGAAGATAACCTAAAAGTTGATAATGACTTTTTAGAAGAGCTCTCTAAAGGGTTACGCTAATGAGTGACATCATAAAAAACCTTAATTTAGATAGCATGAGCCTGTCAGAACAGGTAAAACTTCTGTCATCTATCGAAAAAGCATTAGTAAACAGCAAAGTACGCCAAAAAGAATTGGTAAAAACCAATACGGATTTGGTTTTACAGTCGTTAAAAAAGATACGTAACGACATAGAAGATAAATTTAACCTTTTTGAGCAAAGTTTTAACGATAAAGCAGCCAAAATTGAAGGGCGGCCTGGCAAAGATGGCCGTGATGGTAAGGATGGGCCACCTGGTCCTCGAGGACTAGAGGGAAAAAACGGTAAAGATGGTCGTGATGGGCGCGATGGCGTAGATGGTAAAGACGGCGTATCGGTTACAGACGCAAAAATCGATTTTGACGGTTCGTTAGTTATTACTTTATCGACTGGCAAAGAGATAAATGTCGGTGAGGTAGTCGCACCCAATCTAGCTGAACAAATCCGTCATGTCACTACCATGTCCACTAACAATGGCGGTGGTGGCATTAGCTCGGTTGCTTCTGCCGATGGCAGTGTGACGGTAACTACCACTAGCGGCGCCGTAGATTTATCTGTAGCAGTAGCTGCATCAACCACGAATGTAGTTGCTCAAGTTAGAAATACTACTGGCGCAACCCTGACTAAAGGAACGGTAGTCTATATCTCTGGCGCTACAGGTCAAATTTCTACTGTAACCAAAGCTCTTGCAAGCGGCGATACTACTTCAGCACAGACGTTAGGTGTTATATCGGCGGATCTAGCAAATAACGCAAATGGATATGTAACCATCATCGGTTTGGTTACCGGGATGGATACGTCGGCGTACTCCGATGGAACGCAGTTATATTTAAGTCCTACAGTTGCTGGTACGTATACGAGTACAAAACCTTACGCTCCTGATCATCTTGTTTATGTAGCTATTGTTGAGTATGCACACCCTACGCAAGGAAAACTATTTGTTAAAGTACAGAATGGCTATGAGTTAGATGAACTGCATAATGTTGCTGCGCAATCGCCTAGCAATGGCCAAACCATTGTATATAACAGCACAACAGATCTATGGGAAAAAAGTAACTCACCAAGATTAGATCCTAGAAGTGTTTCTGCTGCTACAGCTACATCTTTAACGCCTGATATATCAGCAAAAGATGTATACGCTTACACAGCATTAGCTTCAGGATTAACAATAAATGCGCCTATTGGCACGCCAGTAAACGGCAATAAATTATTGTTTAGATTTTTGGATAATGGTACGAGCCGGTCATTAACCTGGAACGCTACCTATACTGCTATAGGTGTCACCCTACCAACCTCCACTACTGCTGGTAAGACAACGTATGTGGGCTGCATTTATAACGCCGACAATACCCGTTGGGATGCCATCGCGGTTACAACTCAAGCTTAATCATGAAGATTGATTTTTGTTTTGATACTCAGTATGGCAAGTTCTGCGATGCTTTGCATTTGCCAGACGATCATACGTTTACTGAATCAGAAATTGAAGCAATGAAACAGCAACGTCTGGATAACTGGATTGCTGTCATTACTGCTCCTCCAGAAGAACCAAAGGAATGATAAATGGCAGATCGCTATTGGGTTGGTGGATCAGGTACATGGAACACTACCAACACAGGTAACTGGGCCGCATCATCTGGCGGTGCTGCAGGAGCATCTGCGCCTACGGCTGCGGATAACGTCTTTTTTGACTCCAACTCAAACACAGGTACAGGCGCGTTTACCGTTACGGTATCGGCTGCGGTTTGTAACGATATAACCATTGGTGGGGCAAGTGCGCCACAAGCATTAGACGGTGCAATGACGCTTGCTTTTTCGTCATCTACACTTACCGTATCTGGCTCATGGACAAATCAAGCCACTAACTTTGCTGCAACAAATACAGCAGGAACACTGACGTTTAATGCCACGACTACAGGCAAAACAATTACAACGAATGGCGTAACGATTGGTGTTGCTACTACACTCAATGGTGTTGGTGGAGCATGGACGTTGGGTTCTGCGTTAAATATTGGTTCGTTTACGCTTACACTAACAAACGGTACGTTTGACACATCAGCAAGTAATTATTCCGTTACTGCGGCTGCATTTTCTTCAAGTAATTCAAACGTAAGGACAATAAATTTAAACAGTTCAACAATTACACTAACTACTTTTAACTTTGCTTGGACTATGACAACCAGCACAAATGCAACGTTAAATGCTGGTATGTCAACAATAAATTTTACGTCTAATTTAGCTGCATCGTTTGCTGGTGGGGGGCTTACTTACTACAACGTATCTTTTGCAAGTACCTCTTCTCTTACAGCTTCTAAACAAATTACTGGCGCAAACACATTTAATAATCTGACGTTTTCAACTCCAGCCGCTGCTGCATTAAACAACATCACTTTTGGCGCAAACCAGACAATCAATGGAACTCTAACAGTCAACGGTTCTAATGGTAACCGCAGACAATTTGTTCGTTCCGATACGCTTGGAACATCACGCACACTAACTTGCGCGGCTATTGCTGCTATGACTGATGTTGACTTTAGAGACATCACAATAGCTGGCGCGGCTGGTACGTTGTCTGGTACTCGATTGGGAGACTGCGGCGGCAACAGCAATATTACATTTGTGGCTGGTGCAAACAAGTATTGGAACTTGGCGGCTGGTGGTAACTGGACTGCAACTGCTTGGGCAACAAGTTCAGGTGGAGGCGTAGCAGATACTAACTACCCACTACCTCAAGACACGGCAATTATTGAAAACACAGGATTAACTGCTGGAAACACCATAACAATCAATGGTAACTGGAATATCGGTACGTTAGACGCATCAACACGTACTAATGCAATGACGTTAGCGTCAAGTACAAATACGCCAACTTTCTACGGCGACTTTACTTACGGATCAGGCGTAACACCTACTGGTACTGGAACATACACATTCTCTAATCGCTCCACAAAGACACTCAACTCTGGTGGTAAAACATTTACGCAGCCAGTAACAATAAACGCTCCCGGCGGTGGTATTCAGCTTCTTACAAATAATCTTACGTTAGGATCAACGCTTACCACTACTTTAACGCAGGGTACGTTAGACCTGAACAATCTGACATTGACAACAGGATTATTTTCTTCAACTAATAGCAACACAAGAACTATTGCATTTGGTACTGGAAATATATCTTGTTCTGGTACTGGTACTGTTTGGACAACTTCAGTATCAACTAATTTAACTACAACTGGTACTCAAGTAGTCAATGTAACATCATCAGGGTCAACTTCTATATCTGTTGCTCCCGGAACCTTGTCAGAATCAGACTCTATAAGTTTTAATTTTACTGGTGGAACTTACGCATTAACTTTTTTAGCTGTTTCTTCTCATACAGTAAAAAACGTAGACTTTACTGGATACGCTGGAACGTGGCAGGCAACATCAACTGCAACCATATACGGCAACTTAACGCTTTCTACGGGTATGTCATTAACTGCATCATCTAGCGCAATTACATTCGGCGCTACCAGTGGAACGCAGTTAATAACAACTAACGGTAAAACTTTAGATTTCCCTGTTACGTTTAACGGTGTAGGTGGAACATTCAGGCTTGAAGATGCTTTTACAATGGGTTCTACACGAACCATGACATTAACTAACGGAACATTAAACCTGAATGGAAAAACTTGCACAGTAGGAACAGCATTTACAACTGCCACAGGAACTAAAAATCTTACGTTTAACGGTGGGACTTTAGTTTGTCCAAACGCATCTACGACCGCATTTAACAACGCTCAACCAACTAATTTCACTACCACAGCAGGTACTGGCACAGGCACGATCTCTATGACTGCTGCAACTGCTAAGACGTTTGTGGGCGGGGGGTCTACCTACAACTGCACACTGAACCAAGGTGGTGCTGGAACGCTGACAATTACTGGCGCAAATACGTTTAACGACATTGCTAATACGAACGCTACCGCAAGCCAGATTACGTTCCCTGCCAGTACGACAAACACGTTTAATAACTTCAGTCTGTCTGGCACATCCGGTAACTTAATATCGCTTCGCAGTTCTACGTCTGGTACAAGATTCACACTGTCCAAGTCTTCCGGCACTGTGTCCGTTTCGTATCTTGATATTAAGGATAGTGCTGCAACAGGTGGCGCTACTTGGCAAGCATTAGCACCTAATGGAAATATAAACTCAGGAAATAATACTGGGTGGAGTTTTGGTAATTATGTTGATGCTTCTGCTGATGTTACGGCTGACGCAACCGTAACTGGTTCTGCTTTAAGGGTGCGATTATTTGCTGGTGATGTATCTGCAGCCGCTGCAATTTCTGCTATTGGATACAGGACAAGGTTATTTGCAGGTGATATATCCGCTAATGCTTCTGTTGAGGGTCAAGTTGTTAGAGTTAGAGTTGCTTCAGGTGATATTACTGGAAATACAATAGTTTCAGGAATTGGTAACATTACGGCTGGCGGGTCTGCTAGTGTTAGTGCATTTTCTGAGGTTTCAGCTTACGGTAGTGCAACTTACAGTTTTAATGCTTTAGTTACAGCAAATGCTGATGTTATTGCAAATGGTCAAATTATTGGCGAGGAATGGTCAGATTCTTCTATTACTTCGTCAACGTGGACTGATACTTCTCCGACTGCTAATATTTGGCAGCAAGCGTCAGAGTCTTCAAATACTTGGTTGAGGCAGTAATGCAAACGATTAACTTTGGCGAATGGCTCCCAGATCAACCCGGCGTAACAGGCGCGGTAACAGACGCTAAGAACTGTTATCCAGTTGCTAACGGATATGCTCCTATTAAGAGTGAAGCAGATTACTCCGATGCTGCTGGTGCTACATTATTGGTAACATTTGCTGGTAAGTTTGGCGGGGCAAGTACGTTATTTGCAGCTAGTGCAACACAGATTTACAAGTTTGACAGCAGTGATGCTAGTTTGGATGCTGCTACGACTACTGGGTATACGGCTGTAGAAGGTTGGGATGTAACTCAGTTTGGCGCAAAGATGATTCTGGCTAATGGTCAGGATAAGTTACAGGCATGGACGCTGAATTCATCAACTAGCTTTGCTGATCTTGCTGCTGCTGCTCCTACGGCTAAATATGTAACCGTAGTCCGTGACTTTGTGGTTGCGGCTAATGACGGTACTGACACAAGTAAGGTTTATTGGTCTGATATTAACGATGAGACAGACTGGACTCCTAGTGCTGCTTCTCAGTCAGATAGCCAGATACTCCCTGATGGTGGAGATATTACTGGTCTAGCTGGTGGTGAGTATGGTCTGATCTTCTTGGAACGAGCTATCTACCGAATGAGCTACACAGGCTCTCCGTTTTTCTTCCAATTTGACGCTATTTCTAGGTCTCTAGGCTGTATTTCTAACGGCTCCATAACTCAGTATGGCAATTTGACTTATTTCCTTGCTGACGATGGTTTTTACTCCTGTGATGGGCAATCTGCCAAGAATATCGGTACTGAGAAGGTAAACCGCTGGTTCTTTGAAAATGCCATTCCTAACGAAATATATTCAGGGATGAGTGCTACAGTTGATCCAGTTAACAAATTGATAATATGGAAGTTTAATAATACGTTTGGTAGCAAGTATTTGCTGATTTATTCCATTGATTTGAATAGATGGTCTTATGCTGAAACTACTGCTACATCTATTGCCTATGTATTAACGCCTTCAGCTACGTTAGAGCAGGTGGATAATTACAATACGAGCATTGATGCGCTGGATATTTCGCTAGATTCTCGTGTATTTGCAGGTGGTCAGCTTCTATTTGCTGGTGTTTCTGGTCAAAAGATTATTGCTTTCTCTGGTCAGCCTAAGACTGCGAGCATTGCCACTGGTGATATTAGCGTAGGACAGTCAATTGTTACTCTGGCAAAGCCGATTGTGGACAAAGGTAGTGGTTCTGTAGCCATTGCAAGCCGCAATAATCTCTCAGATCAGGTGGAATTTGGTACAAGTACGGCTGCTGATAGCGAAAACCGTGTGAGTTTGCGGAGTAATGGCAAATATCATCGTCTAAATCTGACTCCAACTGGTTCAAACTGGAAAACAGCCGTAGGAGTTGAAGTCGATCTAGTTAAGCAGGGTACTCGATGAGGCAATTTCGCACATTACCGCCATTTGGAGGCGATCAGCGATCTGTTGCTGAGGTTGTCCGTGGAATTATGGACGGTAAGACCAATAATACTGGCGAACTTACCTTAGCCACTGGCAATGCCACTACAACTACCCTCTACGATGAGCGTATAGGCTACGATAGCCTGATTTTCTTTGTTCCGCTATCCACAGCAGCAGAAAATGATTCAGCGCCTTATGGAGCGTTTCAGGACTCTACAGACCAAACTGCTGCAAATACGACTACAGCCTATGCAATTACGTTTGATACAACAGATTACGAAAACGGAATATATCTATCTAATAGTTCTAGGCTGAATGTAAGAAATTACGGAATTTACAATATTCAGTTTTCATTTCAATTTAAGAATACAACTAACGATACTCAAGACGTAGATATTTGGTTTAGGAAAAATGGCTCTGATGTAGCTAAATCCAATAGTCGTTTTGGTATGCAAGCTAGGAAAAGTTCTGGCGATCCATCTCATGTCATTGTGGCAATGAACTATTTTATTGAGATGAACGCTGGAGACTATGCCCAGATTATGTGGAGACCTAGCGATATTGGTGTTTCTTTAGAGGCTTATGGAACCAGTACGACTCCAACGAGACCAGCAATTCCTAGTGCTATTGCAACGGTATCTTATGTAGCTCCTGCTGCTACAACGAATCTATATGTTTCAACGCAGCAACAAGGTCAGGCTACGGTAACTCATTGGGCTAATAATACTGCGGATAAGAAATACGGCTATATAATTGTTGGATGACAGAATTTAAATATATCTCTGTGGATGATCTCCGCAAATGGTGGCCTAGCATTAAGCCGGGTCTTGAGAAGATTAAGGGCAGAAGTCCTGAGAACTGGATCACTGAAGATGTATATACAGATTGCTGGAACCAAAAGGCAATGCTGTGGGTGGTACTAGAGAATAACCATTTTTATGGCTTCTTTATTCT